>FKKE01002580.1_pt2 | contig 30677 bp, 29 predicted proteins | sample 1106331 | NCBI WGS metagenome assembly FKKE01 (sample SAMEA3931202, study PRJEB13176) | freshwater metagenome | biome: Drinking water system; feature: drinking water; material: freshwater | place: China | collected 2013-02-06
AGCTTTGCTAAACGTGTTGGTGGAGTACTCGAGTTCAACTCTGACGTTGGACGTGGAACGCGAGCGATGCTCGGGATACCAAAGACGGTGAAGGTCGCATGACTCGAGCAACAGCATCTTTGCCTCGGATCATCGTCGTCGACGATGATACTCCTTTTCGTCAACGATTAATTGAGTCACTTAGCGAGCGAGGATTCAGAGTACGTGGCGCTTGTGATGCAAAAACTGCACTCTCGCTCGCGAACGAGTTTTCTCCCGAGCGAGCGGTCATCGACCTTCGGATGCCCGGGGGGAGCGGTATCGAGTTACTCGAAGAACTAAGAGCGCTCCTTCCAGGGATCCGCATTGTCGTGCTTACAGGATTCGGAAGTATTCAAACAGCAGTCCAGGCACTTCGACTTGGAGCAGTTCACTATCTCACGAAACCTATCTCACCTGAACAACTCCTCGCTGCATTTGGTGACCAGGAGGCTAACGTAACGAACGATCCGCAGCTGAATGTCCCGTCGCTTGATACGATCGAGCACGAGTATATCAACCGGGTGATCGACGAGTGTGGTGGGAATATCTCTCAAGCCTCGAAATTGCTTGGCCTTCATCGGCGGTCGCTCCAAAGGAAATTGAAGCGATGCGGCATTTTGTCGCGTTGATTCGTTGTCGCGAGTAGGTTATCCACTCCTGAACATTGCAGAATTCCGGGGGGAAAAGATAAAAAACAGCATGATTCTAGTTAGTGTGTTTGCACTCCTCAGTTTCTCAGGTTGTGGTGGAGGCTCCTCCGACTCGGGAATGCTCATCGAAGGGACACTCACCGAGGCTGGTGGGGCGAACGAGGCGCGATTTATGTCACATCTCCTCCATAGCGCTGGAGAGAGAATCGAAAACGTAGAAATTTGTGCTCTCGGAGCTTGTTCTACCACCGACAGTTCGGGTCAATGGGGATTTGAGGTGGAACCAATGACTGGTGAAGTGCTCTTTACGATCCAGGGACACGGAATCGATGAAACATCGACAGCGACTATCCCAACCGGTGCTGAAGATGTGGTCGTTGACCTCCGACATGTGCCCGGCGGAATCGTCACGGCACAAGTAGTGAGCGTGAACGGGAAAGCCATTGAATCAACGGACGACGAGGATCATCACGCAGACGACCACACCCATCTTGAAGGGGAAGCACACAGCGAGCATCCAGCTGAGTAGGACTTCGGGGTAACTTCTTGAAGCGTCGTCTCCTCATTTTGCTTCCACTCTTGGGTATAGTTCTCCACGGAGTTGTTCCGGCCTGGGCTTGTGACCCGTGCGCGCTGTTCACGGCCTCTCGACTGCAAGGACATTCGGAGAATACCTTCACGCTTTCGGTGAGTGAGCAACTGACCGAGTTTGATCGACCCGCAGACCAAGCACCAAATTCAGTTCGCGATGGTGAGTTTGTGCGTGAGTTTAGCACGACACAGTTTGTTTTCGGCTACGACATGTCGGACCGCTTCGGCCTCGAGTCAACGATTCCCTTCATCATCCGAGAGTTTGATCGTGTGGAGCGATTTCGCACCGATCACGAAACCGACGCTGGTATCGGCGATGTGGTGCTCAGTGGAAACTACCTACCGCTTGATTACCGTAAGGCTGATGTGCTCGTGCTGGGCGGTCTTACAGCAGGGATAAAATTCCCAAGCGGAAGAACGGGGACACTCGAACGAATCAGTACCGAGGAGGCGGGCAGTATAGCTCGAACCGAGTTTCAGCATCTCCTTCATCATGTAGTCGGTGCGTCCGGTGGTCGCGCACTCACGTTTGGAAGCGGTTCGTTAGATTTCCCTTTTGCCGCTCACTTCCTCGGCCGTTTCGACCGCTACCTCTTCCTTGCAAGCGCTCAGTATACCGTGCGAACGGAAGGCGCATTCGACTACGAGTTTGCTGATGACTTTCTCTGGTCCGTTGGCCCTGGTTGGTATTTTGTTCTTGGCCATGAGCACACTATCGCCGCGCGCGTCTCACTCAGTGGCGAAGACANNCAAAGGGAAAGATAAGCTCGATGGCGAGTTGGTTTCTGGCTCGGCAATTTCAAACCTCTATGTTGGTCCGGAGCTACTGTTCACCGTTGGCAGTCGGATGACGGGCGAGCTAGGCCTTGAAGTCCGGGTGACTGACGATGACCCAGGGAGTACTATTGTGCCGGATTTTCGAATTCGAGGGAGTGTCTCATACCGGTTCGGCTAGGGCACGACGCCGATAGCGCTTGTTTCACCCCCAGTAATCGAATATTTTAGTAGGTAAGTACTCAGTTTTTGGTGGTTTCTGTCGATCATCAAATAGCCGACACCTTCCGAAGCGTTGGTCGGTTAGGTTTTTCTGGAGGCATCATCTCATTGAGCTCACGGCCACAAACGACTCCTCTTCCACTCTCGCAATCGGCGTACTGCACCTATCCACGACGCCTCACAGATCTTAGTGAATGGGAGAAACTGACCCTCGTTGGTGGAAACGATCTCGCGCGAGCGCTGAGCTGGCTCGTCCGAAAATTTTCTCATCTCAGCCTGGAGCGAACAGCGCTTGACGGCGATGTCGGACACATTCGCGACCATATAAATTTCTATCGGAAGCTTCGAGGCGCTGATCCTCAGTCGTTCTTTCCAGTGCCCAGCGCGGTCCCGTCGATTGAACTTACCACGCCACATCCACTCACTGTTGGCGAGGTATTCGATATCTCTTTTGAGAGCGGCTACGTGCCCACCTTTGAACCGTTCCGCGAAGAGTTCGCTCGTTACACGGAGAATCGGACGGTTCATGCGCGGATGTGGCGTCATCCGAAGGGGAAGAGTCTCGGTCGAGTGATCGCTATTCATGGTTGGTTCATGGGCGACCAACGACTCAATGCCCTTGCACTCGCACCTGGCTTCTTCTTCCGTCTCGGGCTCGATGTGATCCTCTATGAGCTTCCCTATCATGGTCGTCGTGCACCGGGGGAGCATGGAACAAGTCAGATGTTGTTCCCAAGCAGTCACCTGGTGCGGACCAACGAAGCAATGGCGCAGGCGATTTACGACTTGCGTTCACTCGCGCTCTGGCTCGCGAGTGAAGATGATCTCCCGATTGGTGTGGTCGGTGTGAGTCTCGGTGGTTACACGGCAGCGCTCTGGGCATCGCTCGATTTGCTTTCCTTTGCCATTCCGATTGTGCCTCTCGTATCAATGGGCGAAATGGCGTGGCGGATGCTACAAGCTACCTGTAGCGAGTACGCGGATCTCCCTTTCTGTGCGCTCCTCACCTCAGTAACTGAGAAAGAAATTGACGAAGCGTATGCAATCCACTGTCCGCTGAGCTATCAACCAAAAGTTCGAACTGACCGGCGGATGATTATCGCTGGGCTCGGCGATTCAATCGTGCCGAGTAACCAGCCATACTCCCTATGGGAACACTGGGAAAAGCCATGTATCCACTGGTTTGATGGGCAGCACCTCGAGCAAATGTCTCAGCGTGAGGCCTTTAATGTGGTGCACGAGTTTCTCACCTCCCACCAGCTTGCTCACCGTGAACTCCTCGATATAAGAAACCTCTAAAGCATTGGCCGACATAACCCCGTGGCCGTGAACGTGATCGTAAGACGTATACGTATACGATCACGGATTGCGTTTACGGTCACGGCCACGGTCACGAATTACGGCCACGGATAGGAGCGGAGCGATAATGGAGCGCACCGAACAGGAATTAGTTCGGATTGGAAAACTCGCTAAGTTGCGAGCAGGTAGCTATCCCTTTCCCAATGATGTTCCCGAGCTCGTAGCGAGCACCACGGTGATCGAGAGTGTTGAGCGCGAGGAGGCGCTTGACCCCGGGAAACGGCGGGTCGTGACGGTCGCGGGCCGTCTCATGACTATCCGACTGATGGGGAAGGCAGCGTTTGCACACTTTCAGGACAGGAGCGGCCGCCTTCAGCTCTACGTGAAGCGCGATGATGTTGGGGACGAATCCTTCGAGGCGTTTAAAAATTTCGATCTCGGCGATATTGTCCAAGCAACTGGCTTTGCCTTTCGGACGAAAACCGGGGAGCCATCACTTCACGTAAGCTCGATTCGCTTACTGGTGAAGTGTCTCCGGCCACTTCCGGAGAAATGGCACGGTCTCACCGATGTTGAGCTACGGTATCGGCAACGTTACGTCGACCTCATTGTTAATCCGGATGTTCGAGACACGTTCGCCAAGCGCGCGAAGATAATCTCCGCCATTCGCCGCTTTTTTGACGAGCGAGATTACCTGGAAGTGGAAACGCCAGTGATGCACTCAGTTGCAAGTGGCGCGCTCGCGAAACCCTTTGTTACTCACCACAATGCCCTCGGCCTCGACCTCTACTTACGAATAGCGCTCGAACTCCACCTGAAGCGGCTCGTCGTTGGCGGCTACGAACGGGTCTATGAGATGTCACGAGTTTTTCGAAACGAAGGAATCTCTACTCAGCATAATCCCGAATTCACCATGATCGAGTTCTATCAGGCGTATGCAACCTATGAGACCTTGATGGCGCTCACCGAGGAACTCATCACCTCACTGGTCAACGAAATTCACGGCACGCTCAAAATTGTCTACGGCGAGCAAGAGGTGAATTTCGCGCGTCCATGGGCGCGCTTCTCGATGGTTGATGCAATCTATGAGTTTGGACATGTTCCGCGGAGTATTGACCTCCTCACGCTTGGAGGAGTGCAACAAGCGGGGAAACAACTACGAGTAACGGGACTTGACGCAATCCGCGATTATGGGAAGGCGCTCTATGAGATTTTCGATCATTCGATTGAAGACAAGATCGTGAACCCAACCTTCGTCACCAAACACCCAACTTCGATTTCCCCACTTGCTCGCCCTGCGCTTGATGATGAGCGATTCACCGATCGGTTCGAATTAATCGTTTGTGGAATGGAGCTCGCGAACGCCTTCAGCGAACTGAATGACGCTGAAGATCAACGTGCGCGAATGTACGCACAAGTCGAAGCTCGCGAAGCGGGCGACGAAGAGGCGATGGCCATTGACGAAGATTTTCTCGCCGCACTGGAATATGGAATGCCACCAACAGCTGGAGAAGGTATCGGAATTGATCGGCTCATAATGCTGCTTACGAATCAACAGAGTATTCGTGATGTAATCCTCTTTCCGCAGATGCGACCGCTCGATGGCGGGGAGAGGCAAGGTTAATGTCTTTCGAATGGTTCATCGCGCTTCGCTACCTGCGAAGTAAGCGGAAGGAAGTTTTCATTTCGATCATTACGGTCATCTCGGTGCTGAGTGTTGCCATTAGCGTCGCTGTCCTCGATATGGTGCTCGCGATTATGACCGGGTTTGAGGCAGAGCTACGCGATAAGCTCCTCGGCACAAGCGAACATATTGTCGTTCGCTCTTATCAAGGGACGGTTGAGAATTGGCGTGAGCTGGAGCCCGAGATTCTTGCCGTCCCTGGGGTGCTCTCGGTTTATCCGTACACGCTCAACCAGGCAATGATTTCGACACCGCTTGGGGCGCAGGGACTGCTCGTCCGAGGAGTTGCAAATCATCCAGAACCTCGGGCAAAGATTGATTCGTGGCTCACCGGCAATCTCACCACTGATGCGCTCTGGTATGAACAGACTATCGATGTTGTTCGACCAGACGGTAGCGTAGACCAAGTGACGCTCCCTCCACTCGTTATCGGAAAGTCTCTCGAGCAAAAATTACATGTAGTGCCTGGCGAACCCGTAAACATTATTGCACCGGAGCTACTCAGTTCCCCTCAAGGACTTATCCCGAAGCTCCGGCGGTTCGTGTTTATTGGTAGCTACCAGTCAGGTCTCGTAGAGTTTGAAAACGGACTTGCCTATACCTCGCTCGAGGCAGCGCAGCGCTTCTTTGGTTTCGGTGCGAGCGTGACGGGAATTGAGGTGAAGGTGCGGGACTTATTCGAAGCACAGGCGATTGCGCAGGAGATCGTTCGTCGCTTTGGGTCAGAATCGCCCTATTACGCGACCGATTGGACCGAACCGAATCGCCCGCTGTGGGAAGCGATGAAGCTTGAGAAACGCGTCTACTTCTACGTCTTGCTCCTCCTGATATTGGTCGCGAGTTTCTCGATTGTGAGCACACTGGTGATGGTGGTGATGGAGAAGGGAAAAGATATCGCGATTCTAAAAACAATTGGCTCGACGGATGGGAGCGTGATGAAGATCTTCCTCATTCAGGGTTCAATCATCGGGACTGTTGGCACCCTTGTTGGAACGCTCCTCGGCGTTGTGGGTTGCATTGCTATCCGGGAGTGGGGGATTAGCATTGATCCTCGAGTATTCTCCTTAGATCGCGTGCCTGTTCACATGGTGCCGCTAAACTTTTTACTCGTCGGTGCTTCTGGATTTGTGATTACGGCGCTCTCGGGAATCTACCCAGCCTGGCGGGGATCACGACTCGAACCAGCCGAAGCATTTCGGTACGAGTAAGCGGAGGAGCGGGTGCGCGTTGAAGCGAAAAAAGTCACCATGCATTTCAATGACGCCGGCCGCGTTATTGAAGTTTTCCGTGACCTTACCCTTGGTGTTCCCTCGGGCTCGACACTTGCGATTGTTGGGGAATCCGGCGTGGGGAAGACTACGCTGCTGCACATTCTCGGTGGGCTTGAGCAACCCGTAAGTGGTGATGTCATCCTCGGTGGCACATCGCTCGCTGCGGTTCGAGAGCAAAACGGAGGCATCGCAAAATTTCGCGGCGCAAATATTGGCTTTATCTTCCAATTCCATCATCTGTTACCGGAGTTTGACGCGGTGGAAAACGCGGCGATGCCACTTATTATCCAACGACGGTCGAGAACGGAGGCGAGAGAAAGTGCGTCGGCGCTTCTTGCCCGTGTCGGATTGTCCCATCGTCTTAGCCACCGACCATCGGCACTCTCCGGCGGAGAACAGCAGCGCGTGGCGATAGCGCGTGCGCTCGCTACCGGACCGGGGCTTGTGCTGGCCGATGAACCAACGGGGAACCTCGACCTCAAAACGAGTCGGGAGGTAGCGGATTTGCTACTCGAAATTCACCGAGAGCAAAAAATTACTCTCATTGTGGTAACGCATTCGCTTGAATTAGCACGGAGGCTTGATACAGTAGTCGAACTTACCGCCACCGGTTTAAAGCGAATTCATGGAGGAACATGAGGAGCTCACTCTTGTCATTGCGAGCGAAGCGAAGCAATCTCGGATACATTACGAGTACTCTGCAGTTGTTCCTTCTCGTTATCTTCACCCAAGTGGTTCACGCACAATCGATCGTCACTGAGATTCGAGTCGTCGGAAATGAACGTGTTGAAGAGGGCACGATTCTCCTCCAGGTCTCCTCAAAAATGGGCGTCCCACTTGATCGCGCCCTAGTTCAAGCGGACATCAAGGAAATTTATCGCACTGGGCTCTTCGAGCAGGTCACCGCAAAATTTGAGGAACGGGGGCGAGAGGTCGTTCTCACCTTCCAGGTTGTAGAGAAACCCGCCGTGCGTAACGTCTTCATCCAAGGAAACGAGGAGATTAAGGAGGAGACACTCAAAGAAAAGCTTGGCGTTGAAGCGCGACGATTCNCGAAAGATTGCGCTCGGAATCCAGGAGGCGAAGACTCATTATCAGAGCAAGGGTTACTACGATGCAGAGATTACCTATTTCACGACACCGGTAGAGGAGAATCAGGTTGACCTCACCTATGTCGTTGAAGAAAAAGGAAAGGTGCGCCTTCGCGAGATAGTTTTCGAAGGGAACACCGAGATCTCGGATGACGAACTAGCCGATCTCGTAAAGACAGAGCGTTACCATTGGTGGAGCTCGTGGATTACCGGTTCCGGCGTAGTGAAGAAAGAGCTTCTTGAGCAGGACACGCGGGAGCTCGCGCTCTACTACCTCAATCGTGGTTACGCCGAGGTTCAAGTTGGCGAGCCGACGGTCGATCGGACGGAGGAAGGTTTGAGACTCACCTACCGCGTTCAGGAAGGAGCCCTTTATCATCTCGATCAAATCACTGCTGAGGGCGACTTAGTTGATGGGAGTGTCGAGCAGACGCTTGAGGGCATCGAAGCCAAGTCTGGCGCCGTATTTAGCGTCGACCAATTGAAGAAGGACACCTTTAGTATCTCTGAAAAGTTCACCGATGTCGGTTATGCCTTCGCAAACGTGGAGCCCGACACCCGAATTGACCGTGACGCGCATGTTGTCGACGTGAAATTTCGCATTAACAAGGGTGACCCAGTTCAGGTGAACCGAATTAACATCACCGGAAATCAGAAAACTCGCGATAATGTTATTCGTCGCTCGCTCAAGATGACTGAGCGTGAACTCTTCTCCAGCTCGAAGATTCGAGCTAGTCAGCAGGCCCTCACACGTCTGGGATTCTTCGAAGAGGTGACGATCTCGCCTGAGCCGACCAATACGCCAGGTGAGGTCGATCTCGCTGTTGGTGTTCGAGAAGCGCAGACAGGAACTTTTAGCATTGGCGCTGGCGTAAGCTCTGGTGAAGGGTTCCTTTTCAGTGGGAGCATCTCTGAACGCAATCTTTTTGGCCGTGGCCACACGCTCAGCTTCAACGTTGAAAATGGTACACGAAACGACAACTTTGTCCTCAGTTTCGATAATCCACGAGTGAATGACACGCAGTGGTCCTTCGGCGCGGATGCCCTCTCGGTTGAGCGAGAATTTGACGATTTTGACCGGAAGCAGAAAGGTGGAGCGATAACGGCAGGCTATCCGCTTTATTTCCTCGGGCCAGAGCATGAGGATGAAGTTCGATTCACACTCAAATATGAACTCCTTGAGATAACGATTGACAACGTTGACCTCGATGCTCCGGACCTGGTGAAAGATGAAGAGGGTGAGTCTACATCATCAAGCGTCACCCCCCGTCTCGTTCGAAATACGATCGATAATCCACTCAACCCAAGTGAAGGAAGCCGATCGGTCTTGAGCACCGAGGTCGCAGGCCTTGGCGGTGACGAGGAGTTTTGGTTGTTCCAAGCGAGTAACACCCTCTACTATCCGATTGCCGAGACTAGTATCGGTAAATTCGTCTTCTCTCAACGCACGCGACTGGGCTACGGCGAGACTTTTAATGACGAAGATTTTCCACTCTTTCGTCGTTTCTTCCCCGGTGGCATCGATTCGGTGCGCGGATTTGATTCTCGTGAGCTAGGCCCAAAGGACGAACAGGGGAATGAATTTGGTGGTAGTAAGGAACTGATTGCGAATTTCGAGGTTATCTTTCCGCTGATCTCCTCAATCGGTATCCGGGGGCTCGCGTTCTATGACGTTGGAAATGCCTTTGATGATAATGAGAGTATCGACTTTAGTGAACTGCGACACGCCGCTGGTTGGGGGATACGGTGGAGCTCACCGCTTGGCCCAATTCGGGTAGAGATTGGCTACCCGCTCGACAGAGAGGAGGGGGAAGATCCGGTGGTAACGCATTTCTCCTTCGGCGCGCCATTATAGAGACCAGTTAGGTAGCTGAACAGTTTTCGCACTAGATTATTGTCGGTTGAAAGAGTAGAATTACTCTGATAGCTTCCCCGAAGCGAAAAACCTTTTAAACCGGTCCAGTGAGGCCAAAAAGGGAACCTTGGGCATCTACCTCTCCGTCTATTCGTCTACTCTTACGGGCTTGCCGCTCGAGGCGAGTCGTATTCTCTTCCCATACTCTGTCAAGCCGACGTGTCACCCAACTGAGGACCGCAAATGAGCGATACGCGATCACGCCAAGAGCCGAAAACCCAAGAGAAGCAATCAGGGGCAACTGGTCGCATTGGGAAGGTGATGGATGCCGACCAAATTCGGCGTTCGATTATGCGAATTGCTCACGAAATTCTCGAGCGGAATCGCGGCGCGAAAGATCTTGCGATTGTTGGGATTCGAACTCGTGGTGAGCACTTGGCAAATCGGATTCTAGCGAAGATCGAAGAGATCGAGCAATTGAAAGTCCCGCTTGGAGTGGTTGATATCACCCTCTACCGCGATGACTTGTCCCATATCTCCGACCAGCCACTAGTTCGCGGCACGAGCTTCCCCTTTGACATTGACCGGGTAAACGTCGTTCTCGTCGATGACGTACTTTTTACTGGGCGAACGGTTCGGGCAGCCCTGGATGCGATCGTCGATTTTGGCCGACCGCGCACAGTGCAGCTTGCGGTGCTCTGTGATCGGGGACATCGGGAGTTGCCGATCAAAGCAGATTACGTTGGAAAAAGCCTTGCTACTGCACGCAATGAACTCGTTGATGTTCAGCTTGTTGAGAGTGATGGTGAGGATGCAGTTTATCTCATTCCGGGAAAGGGGAAGAAGCGATGAAGCTGATCGGTCCTCACCTGCTTGGTATCGAAGGGATGACTGCCGAACAGATCCGGTTCATCCTCGATACTGCCGAGCAATTTGTTGAGGTGAACACCCGCGCAGTGAAAAAGGTTCCGACCCTTCGCGGGAAAACCGTGGTGAACCTCTTCCTCGAACCATCGACCCGAACGAGAACGAGTTTTGAGATTGCGGCCAAGCGCCTGAGCGCCGATGCGGTGAACATCTCCGCAAAGGAGAGTAGTGTGACGAAAGGGGAAACGCTCATTGATACAGCGCTCACCCTTCAGGCAATGGCGCCGGATGTAGTGGTTATCCGACACTCGGCAAGTGGTGCACCACAACTCATCTCACGTCACCTCGCCGATTGTAGCGTCGTGAACGCAGGTGACGGCCTCCATGAGCATCCGACACAGGCACTCCTTGATGCGCTCACGATCCGCCAAGCTCTCGGGCGAATTGAAGGACTCACCCTTGTCTTTGTTGGTGATGCACTCCGAAGCCGTGTGGCTCGCTCCAATATCTTCCTCCACCAGGCGCTCGGGAACCGACTTCGTGTCGTGGCACCTCCGACGCTTGCCGTGAGAGAGTTTCGGGAGCTTGGCGTCGAGGTCTTCTACGACATGGCACCAGCGCTTAAGGATGCGGATGTGGTCATGTCACTTCGGATGAAATTTGAGTACTTAAAAGAATTCTACGTTCCAAGCCTCGATGAGTACTCTCGGAAATACTGTGTTCGTGAGGCAGATCTTGCGCGCTATGCGCCGAATTCTATCGTTCTCGCACCTGGCCCCTTCATTCGTGGGGTCGAGATTTCGTCGGACGTCGTTGATGGGCCGCGGTCGCAGATTTCAAAACAGGTAACAAATGGGGTGGCAGTACGGATGGCTGTACTCTTCCTCCTCGCTTCGGGGTCGAGTCACAAGCGGGAGGATGAAGAGGAGAACGAACCTGCGGAAGCAGTCGTCCACCAGTTGAGTGCGAAGCGAAGGAAGGTTCACGAATGACGACGACTGCACTGATTCGGCGGATGGTGATTCACGGCGGGAGGGTGATCGACCCGAGTGTGAAGCTGGATGGAGCATTCGACCTGCTCGTCGAGCAGGGTCGAATTGCGGCGGTTGAAAAACCAGGCAGCTTCGATAGCACTCCGGACGCGGAGCGGATAAATGCGAAGGGTTTACTCGTTGTTCCAGGCCTCATTGATATTCATGTACATCTCCGCGAGCCGGGTCAGGAGTGGAAGGAAACAATCCTCACCGGATCTCAAGCGGCTGTTGCTGGAGGGTTCACTACACTCTGTTGTATGCCGAATACGAATCCAATTAATGATCACGCACAGGTCACCGAGTTCATGCTGAAGCAGGCGGGAGCTGCTGGGCTTGTTCAAATCCACCCAATTGGTGCGATCACTGTGGGGAGCGCGGGCCAAACGCTCGCACCACTTCTCGAGCTCCGAGAAGCTGGCTGCATCGCGTTCTCTGATGATGGGAAACCAGTCGGTGATGCTGGTGTGATGCGAAAAGCGCTTGAATATTGTCTCATGTTTGGTGCAGTTTGTGCCTGCCATGAGGAGGAGAAGAGTCTCTCCGCTGAGTTTTCGATGAATGAATCGGCGCTCAGTTTAAAACTTGGCCTCAAGGGTATGCCAGGTGCCGCTGAAGACGTGATGATTAGTCGTGATATTGAGCTTGCTCGTCTGACCGGCGGTCGAGTGCACTTCTGTCATGTGAGTACTGCACGCGCAGTTACTCTCATCCGACGGGCGAAGGAAGACGGCATTCCAGTAACGGCGGAAGTTGCGCCGCATCACTTCACTCTCACCGAGGACGCTTGTGCTGATTATAATACGAGCGCCAAGATGAGTATGCCGCTTCGTCGTGAAGACGACCGCCAGGCACTCATCGCGGGTCTACGCGACGGAATAATCGATTGTATCGCAAGCGATCACGCGCCGCACGAAGCAGATTCGAAGAACAAGGAGTTCAGCGAGGCATCGTTTGGGATTATCGGATTACAGACGACACTTCCACTCACGCTCGCAAGAGTCCGGAGTGGAGATTGGCCGCTTACAAGGGCGATTGAAGCGCTTACAGAAAAGCCAGCACGGTGCCTTGGTCTTGCTGCGGGAACACTTCGCCGTGGAGCCGAAGCGAATATCACGCTCATCGATCCCGAACGGAAGCTGAAACTCACGCCAGAGCTTGTCCGTTCGAAGAGCAAGAACACTCCGTTCTTGAATGAAGAGCTGCAAGGGGTAGCCGTTCGTACCTTCTACCTCGGCCGAGAGGTTTACAAACTCGAATCAAAGGAGAGAAGCTAAGTCGATGAGAACAGTTCCCGGTCATGGACGCCTTCGAGCTACTCTCGCACTCGCCGATGGGAAAGTATTCGAAGGCTTTGCGATCGGTGCGCAAGGATCAACTGCCGGTGAGGTGGTATTTAATACATCGATGACGGGCTATCAGGAGATCCTGACCGATCCGAGTTATGCATTCCAGATGCTTACCTTCACCTACCCACATATTGGGAACGTCGGGGTAAATGATGAAGATATCGAGTCAGCGAAAATTCAAGCGGCAGGTGTGATCGTCCGCGCACTTCCAGAGGAAGAGTCAAACTATCGGGCGACCGCTTCTTTCTCGCACTACCTGGAGCGAAATAACATTGTTGGTATTGGTGGTATCGATACCCGCTCACTTGTGCTTCACTTACGCACGGTTGGGGCGCTGATGGGGGTGATTGAAACTGGGGAAAAGAAATCGGCCGAACTGGTGGAGAAGGCGAAAGCGCTTCCCTCGATGGAGGGACTCAATCTCGTGAAAGATGTATCCACGAAAGAACCCTACAGCTGGACCGAGGGAGTATGGGAGCTCGGAAAAGGCTACCGAGCATATACCCAAACGGAATTACAGTCGCGGCCTCATGTTGTCGCCGTTGATTGTGGAATCAAGTATAACATTCTCCGATTGCTCGTCGACCAAGGCTTTCGAGTAACGGTGGTTCCCGCGACGTTTTCAGCCGAAGAGATTCTCGCACTCAAGCCGAATGGCATTTTTCTCTCGAATGGACCTGGTGACCCGGCTGCGGTTACTTACGTAATCCAGCTCGTCCGCGAATTGCTGGGGAAGAAGCCTCTATTTGGGATCTGTCTCGGTCATCAGATGTTAGGCCTTGCTGCTGGAGGGAACACCTTCAAACTTAAATTCGGGCACCGTGGCGGGAACCATCCAGTGAGAAATGAGCTGACGGGTAAGGTTGAGATTACCACGCAGAACCATGGCTTTGCGGTCGATCCACAGTCGCTCCCGTCTTCGGTAAAAGTTACTCACTTGAATCTCAATGATCAGACTGTCGAGGGCTTGAGTTTGAAAGAGGCTGGGGCGTTCTCCATCCAGTATCATCCGGAGTCGTCTCCTGGGCCACATGACGCACGTTATCTCTTTAGTGAATTTAAACAGTTAGTAAGCCGCAGCTGATGGAGCGGTGGGCTAGGGGACGCAGATGCCGAAGCGCACGGACCTAAAACGGATACTAATCATTGGATCGGGACCGATTGTCATCGGTCAGGCATGTGAGTTTGACTATTCGGGAACTCAGGCGCTGAAAGCTCTTCGCGAAGAGGGCTATCAAGTCGTGCTTGTAAATTCCAATCCAGCAACAATCATGACCGACCCGGAGATGGCCGATCGGACCTACATTGAACCGATTAGCCTTGAGTTTATCGAACGGATCATCGCTCGCGAACGTCCAGACGCAGTGTTGCCGACAATTGGCGGGCAAACAGCGCTCAATGTAACGCTTGAACTGGAAGAGGCAGGGGTCTTTCAACGGTACGGCGTAGAGGTGATCGGGGCAAAGCCTGAAGCAATTAAGAAGGCAGAGGATCGCCAACTGTTTAAGGAGGCGGTCTCTCGTTGTGGGCTAGAGAGTGCGCGAAGCGAAGTGGTAACAACTGTCGAGGCAGCACGTGATGCCGTAAAACGACTCGGTTACCCGCTCATCATTCGACCTTCGCGAACGCTTGGCGGGAGTGGTGGGGGGATCGTTCACCGTCCCGATGAGCTCGAGTCAAAACTGGCGCGTGGTTTTGAGACGAGCCCAATCCACGAACTCCTGCTTGAGGAGTCACTCATCGGCTGGAAGGAGATTGAACTCGAAGTGATGCGCGACCGAGCAGATAACGGGGTGGTGATCTGCTCGATCGAAAACGTTGACCCGATGGGACTCCATACCGGTGATTCGATTACTGTTGCACCGATCCAGACCCTCACTGACAAAGAGTATCAGCTCCTTCGGAATGCATCGTTACGGTTACTCAATGAAATTGGCGTGGATACCGGTGGCTCAAACGTTCAGTTCGCCGTCGATCCAAAATCTGGTCGGCAGATCGTAATCGAGATGAATCCGCGGGTTTCCCGAAGCTCGGCGCTCGCATCTAAGGCGACAGGTTTCCCAATCGCCAAGATTGCCGCGAAATTAGCAATTGGCTACACGCTCGACGAGCTTCCAAACGATATTACGAAAAAGACCCCGGCGTGTTTTGAACCGAGTATCGATTACGTGGTGGTAAAAATTCCGCGCTTCGATTTTGAGAAGTTCGAAGGGGTTGACCAGACGCTTGGTACGCAGATGAAGTCTGTTGGAGAGGCGATGGCCATTGGCCGGACATTTCCGGAAGCACTCCAGAAAGCATGTCGTTCACTTGAAGTTGGTCGCCATGGGCTACTCGGTGGGCGTGAAGGACTGGAAGAGAAGGTCGAGGTGCTCCTTGAAAAAATTCGAACGCCGACGCCGGCTCGAATCTTTGAAGTTGCACGCGCGCTTGAGCTTGGCGTGTCGCCGGCTGAAATCTTCTCACGCACAGGATACGATGCCTGGTTTACTCGGGAGATGAAGCGCATTATTGACACGGAAGCAACGGTTCGCGGGAAAAAACTGAGCACCATTGACACCGCAACGCTACGACGGTTGAAGCAGCTTGGGACAAGCGACGAACGTCTCGCGAAGCTGACCGGAGAAACAGAACGAGAGGTCCGCGCGGTAAGGCACCGTGCGAACGTTCGGCCGGCGTTTAAGACGGTCGATACTTGCGCTGCGGAATTTGCCTCGAATACCCCGTACCTCTACTCGACATATGACGACTCTTCGGATGCACCGCCCTCAGCCCGAAAGAAGATTGTCATCTTAGGTGGTGGCCCGAACCGAATTGGTCAGGGTCTTGAATTTGACTATTGCTGTGTTCACGCCGCGCTCTCGCTCCGGGCTGCGGGATTTGAGACAATCATGGTCAATTGTAATCCGGAGACCGTCTCTACTGATTATGATACCTCCGATCGACTCTATTTTGAGCCGCTCACACTTGAGGATGTGATTGAGATAATCGATCGCGAGAAGCCCGCCGGTGTCATTGTCCAGTACGGAGGGCAGACACCACTTCGGCTTGCTCTGGCACTTGAGCAATATGGAGTTCCGATCATTGGCACGTCGCCGGGGGCGATCGATAAGACCGAGGATCGCAAAAAATTTAGTGAGCTGCTCGCGCGTCTCGGGTTGAAACAATCTGAGAGCGATACAGCGACGAATGAAGAGGAAGCGCACGCAGTAGCTGAACGCATCGGTTTTCCATTGCTCGTTCGGCCGTCGTTTGTCCTCGGTGGTCGGGCGATGGTGATCGTCAATAATTTCGATGAACTCCATCGTTACATTCAGAACAGTGTCCTCGTGTCATTCGACCGTCCGGTACTTCTCGACCGATTTCTTGATAACGCCATTGAGGTCGATGTTGATGCCGTATCAGATGGAGAAGAGGTTCTCATCTGCGGGATTATGGAACACGTCGAACGAGCAGGGATTCATTCCGGGGATAGCTCGTTCCTCCTTCCGTCACAGAATTTGAGTGAGCAAGTGGTGAGTGAGATCATCGAAGCCACCATTGCGCTAGCAAAGAGTGTTGGTGTAGTGGGGCTGATGAATATTCAGTTTGCCGTGCAGCGTGAAACGGATGTCTATATCCTTGAAGTGAATCCCCGGGCATCGCGCTCGATACCATTTGTTTCGAAAGTAATGGGTGTTCCGTGGGCCAAGGTGGCAGCACGGGTGATGGCCGGGGAAAAACTCAGTGCGCTCGAAGCGACCTTTGGGAACCTGCTTCGATTTCGCGACTACAAGGAAGCAGTGAAGCGGATCCCCTATGTGGCTGTAAAAAAATCGGTGTTCCCGTTCATTAAGTTTCGCGAGGTCGATGTCGTTCTCGGGCCAGAGATGCGCTCTACTGGGGAGGTAATGGGACTTGATCTTACTCCCGGCGGTGGAATCGCTCGCGCCGAACGCGGAGCCGGTTCGGCGCTACCGAAAGAGGGGACAGTATTTCTCAGCGTCAGGGATGATGATAAGGAACCGATGGTTGGGCTCGCACGGCGGCTTGTAACCCTCGGTTTTTCGCTCGTCGCTACCCAAGGAACGAGTGCATTTCTCAATGCGCAGGGAATTCGAGTACGGAAAATCAACAAAGTGAGCGAAGGGTCTCCACACGTAGTCGATGAACTCACTTCAGGAAAGATTCATCTGGTAATCAACACCCCCGAAGGGACTCGGCCACTTCGTGATTCACGGTCGATTCGCCTCACGGCGCTCGAAAAGAATATCCCGCTCTATACCACTGTTGCTGCTGCAGAAGCTGCGGTCTCAGGCATGGAGCAGCTCGCGAAGGGCCTGGGAGTCGCAGTGTCGCCGCTTCAGGAATATTTAGCGTCACAACGACTGTAGGAGATGAGAGATAGTGGAACGCGCGCCGATGACTTCAAAGGGTTACAAAACGCTCCAGGCGGAGCTCCATCGGTTAAAAACCGTAGAACGTCGCAGAGTTTCAAACGCAATCGCCGTTGCAAGAGATCATGGAGACCTATCGGAAAACGCAGAGTACGATGCTGCGAAACATGAGCAGGGGCTCATCGAAGCGAAGATTAGGGATATTGAGACGAAGATTGCCACAGCTCAGGTGGTAGAAATCAGCTCGCTTTCGGGCTCAAAAGTGATCTTCGGCGCAACAGTTGAGATCTGTGACATGGATTCTGACGAAGAGAAGAGGATTACGATCGTTGGCCTCGACGAAGCAAATCCCACTGCTGGGCTCATCTCTTACCAGTCACCACTCGCCCGCGCGCTAATCGGAAAGAACGTTGATGATGTGGTCCGAGTAAAGCTCCCCGGTGGGGAGAAGGAGTATGAGATTCGATCAGTCGCCTTCCTTGAGCTTGATCAAGTGTCCTAGTGTATGAGCAGGGAAGCGCCCGACGGTTTCCTCGTCGCTCTGGACCAAGGAACAACTTCTTCGCGTGCGATCGTTTTTGACCTGAGCGGAAAGGCACTTCGAAGCGCAGCACGAGCGCTCCCCGTTTCTTTCCCTCACGATGGTTGGGTCGAACAGAACGCAGAACAGATTCTGAGCACTCAACTTGAGGCACTCCGTGAGGCGACTTCAGGGCTTGATGCCCGCGCTATCCAAGCGATTGGCGTAACGAACCAACGTGAAACGCTTATTGTCTGGGACCGAGCGAGCGGAAAACCCCTTGCACCAGCTATTGTTTGGCAATGTCGGAGATCTGGAGAGATCTGTGACAGATTCACCCGAGCTGGCAATGGGGAGATGATTCGAAAGAAAACTGGGCTCGTGCTTGACCCATACTTTTCTGCGACCAAACTTATTTGGCTCGTAGAGAACATCCCCGGAATTCACGAACGACTTTTGGATCAGACAGCGGTTTGTGGAACGGTGGATAGTTGGCTTGTCTACCACCTCACCGGAGGTGGAACGACGGGAAAGTTCCTCACCGAACCGAGTAACGCATCTCGAACGATGTGGTACTCCCTCGAGCATGGGGATTGGGACAACGAACTACTCAAAATGTTTTCGCTCCAACGCGAAAATCTCGCGCACATTGTTGCAAGTGATGGTGACTTCGGAACAACGAACGTTCTCGGCCATCCCGTTCCAATTCGCGGAGTGCTCGGCGATCAGCAGGCTGCATTGTTTGGGAATGGTTGTCTCTCGAAATTGGAAGCGAAATGCACCTTTGGAACGGGTGCTTTCCTGTTGGTTAATATGGGAGAGAAGCGAGTACGCTCGAGTGTTGGCTTGGTGGAGACTGTTGCCTGGCGGCGGGAGCAGGGTCTTACGCAGGGCGAGAGCGCGAATTGTTTTGCGCTTGAAGGAAGTATTTTCATTGCTGGCGCGGTAGTGCAGTGGCTTCGAGATAAGCTTGGACTTATTTCAAATGCAGCAGAAAGTGAAAGTGTTGCAGCGAGCGTTCCTGATACTGGTGGCGTGGTGATGGTGCCTGCGTTTGTAGGTCTCGGAGCACCGTACTGGGATAAGGATGTTCGTGGCTCGTTCGTTGGGCTTACCCGCGATACAAGTAGAGCACATCTCGTTCGGGCATGTCTCGAGGGTGTTGCGCACCAGGTAGCCGATTTACTTGAAGCGCCGGAGTTCTCAGCGCTCTCGAGTCTCCGGATTGACGGCGGAATGAGCAGGAATAAATTGTTCTGTCAGATTCTCGCTGACGTTACCAGTCGCGAGGTAACGTGCTCGAGCGAGAGTGAGATGACCGCGCTAGGTGTCGCGCTGATGGCTGGGCTGGGCGCCGGCGTATTTTCGAGCGTGGAAGCTCTGTCGGCGATTGCTGGGGGTTCGAGTACCGTTGCCCATCGTTTTACACCGCAGCTCGCGCTAGCGCTTCAACGTGAGCAACGAGAACGCTGGAAGCTTGCGATTGAGCAGGTGCGGTTGGGAACTCCGGGTAAATTAATACGGCAGTGAGGGGGGTATGGGTGGTGAGTTCGAGCGTACGATGCAAGTGAGCATGCACTGCGCGCCGCAATCGCTCACAACTATTTTCTTGAAAAGCTTGACACGAGTTTTTCGAGGCACAGTTTGTGTGCATAGCGAACTATCAATCACGGAGAAGAAAACTTTCGAAAAAAAAGTTTTTTTATCGTGGAACGTACGCCGTGTACGGTTAATAACGAACAAATTACACAGTCGTGTCCTTCGATAAGGGCGTTCTAAAAACTCGTGATAAGTTACCTTGAACAGTGAACAGGAGGTAACCGATGTACACGACAACAGACAAGCCAAGTGATTTCCTAAGTGTTTCAAGACTCAGTGACTCAGATCTGATTAAGAATCTTCACTCGCTTCGCGAGACAGAACATCATGCAACAGTCCAAGTACTTTTGCATTTAAAGGAGGTCGAGAAGCGAGGTTTGCACCTGGTTTATGGTTACCCCTCGCTCTTTGAATACTGCCGATCACTTGGGTACTCGGAAAGCGGAGCAATGAGGCGCATCACTGCTGCGCGATGTATCAAGGACTTCCCCGAGGTGTATGAGCTACTTTGTGACAACCGAGTGAACCTGAGTACGATAAGCGTTTTTGCCCCTGTACTCACGGAGGCAAATTGCGAAGTACTATTGGCTCAAGTAAGCGGGCAGTCGAGGCGACGGGTTGAGGAGCTAGTTTCTCGCTACCGTTCACGGCAGTCGGTGCGAGATAGAGTGACCGTACTTGGTGCCGCCACCGCCGCCGGCGGAGGTAATTATGAAAACGGTAAGGAATCGGAGGTGAGATACAAACTCGAGTTCGAGGTCGGAGAGGACTTTATCGAACAGCTGGAGCAGATTAAGGAGCTCTGTTCCGCGAAGTTTCCGGAGGGAATGAAACTTGAGGGAGTGTTCCTCACAGTTATGGCGGAATACCTCAAGCGGCATAGTCCGGTTAAGAAGGTCGAACGCCGACTGGAGCGCGAGGCAGAGAAGTCAAGAAAGCGAGAGATAGAAGGTTTAGAATTAGGGTTCGATAATGAAATGCTCCTAAGCTACCGCAATGACCCTAGTTCTCGTTACGTACCGAAGGCATTACGTGAGCAGGTATATGTTCGCGACGAGGGACAGTGCACATATGTAAGCGAAAACGGTATACGCTGCTGCGCACGACAATACCTTGAAATTGACCATATCGTGCCTTTTGCCCATGGAGGACCTACTGAGCTTTCAAACCTCCGGCTCTTATGTACCGGGCACAACTTACTTGAAGCCGAAACAAAGCTTGGAATAGCGTTCATGACACAGTTCTATGACCGAGACGCCAAATCTCTGTCCGACGAGTTATCCATAGGGAGCGCGGAGCTGGGCTCCGCCCAGCCCGAGCGCAGCGCTCACTGTGGATAACTCATACCGGTTAGCCGCGGCAAGTTGCCTAAGACAGCGAAAGACTCGCCGTAAGGTCAAACGGAACCTGCACCGTTTTCACTTCACTCCAGTACTCGAGTGCGAGCGAAACTTTTTCGACTGATCCCTGGAATGTATAGAGTGTCTTGGTCGTTGTTTTCTTGTTCGCAGAGGTGACGGTGTTCACCGAGGTACTAAGCTTCACCTCTTTCCCCGCCGGATTGTACGCGCGGAGCGAATGTATCCGCGTCGAGTCGCGTGCGATCGAGAGTGCTAGTTTGCCTGATTGTTCGCGTGATTTGGACGGCGAGAGACCACCGGGAAAGATCTCCTCCTCCGCGGCACCTGAATCGGTGACATCAAATTCGAACTCACCAAGCTTAATCTTTGCCCCTTTTTTGAGCTTCAGGTCAGAAACTCTGACTGATTTTAATTTCCCGCCAATCTCAAGTGCAATGTTCCCGCCGATTTGCACCGACGTTGCTCCCTCGTTTGGGACCGAATCAGTATGAACAGTGAGTAGCATTTCATGCTCCTCGCCTTTCTCTAGGCAAGGGTAAAGTGGAAACTTCGCTGTATGCATTATTGAACGATAGCCTGAAAGCAGATTCGCGCCGGTGTTATCGAGCAACTTCTCAATCTTTGATTGACCACTGTTGAAATTAACTATCCGAAGCTCTGAATTTCGAACGAGGAGGACATAACTTGCTTTCTCCTGGGTTTTATTTTCGTTTGCTGAACAGGAGTAACGCGTCACGGTATAACTACAGAGCGAGACGCTAAAGTCATCTCCCCACGCGGAGAGAGGGGACGTGGAGAAGAGGACGAGAAGAATATGGATTACGAAAATCGCTTTCAAGTTTGCACGTAACGTCAGCTCTTTTGGGATGTTCTAGCACGGGGAGAGTGAGTGAGTCACGCCAAACCGTTATAACGGAAGGTCCGCGACGAAATGGAACCTTCCGGTTGTTGCTTTGTTAACCTCCTTTGCTGTGCTGTTTCTAGTAGTCATCACCGAGGATGACGCTAAGTACCGCCTTCTGGACAATCTGTCGGAAGACAGGGACGTTTCGACACCCGATCGCCAGCGATCTGGGAGCCTCGAGAAGGTGGGCTTGTGCGAGAATGGTCGCTGAATCGATCAATGCCTCGACATCAAACTCAGCATCCCGTGGTTGCTGACCGAGCTCGGCTGCTGCGCGTACTAGATCGTCTCGGTATGGTAACCAAGCTAATTGCGCGTCGAGCCCGGCATAAGTCGACTCTTTGCAGCCCTTGCCAGGAGCTAACGGGTTTGGTTTCAGCGCTAAACACCCAAGCGGTCGTTTCTCTGGAGTGAAGCGGCAACCGTCTGGACCGAGATGAACACACGGCCGATTTACGCCGACATCAAAAATCTTCCCACTCGCACCTTGATATCCGGGCCGAAGGACAACTGACCACTGCACTTGATCGACTTCGGGAACTGGGATCGACAAGTTTGGACGAGGATCTCCGGGGATGATGGTGAGTGAAAAGTCGCCAGCACCGAGCGCAGTGACGATTCGGTCCATCGCAAGCTCATCACTGCCCTCTTTGGTCCATTCCCGCGGATGACAGAAACCAGGACTAGTCTTACAACACTGTCCGCCGCACTCGCGACAGAGCGTTTCAGCAACAAATCCCCGATGCTCGCGAGGAAGCACCGGTAATTCAACAATCTGATGATCGTCCATATCCGATGCCTCCTCTCTCGGCCTTATGCCTAGAATGGGTTTCTTAAAAAAGGTATTCGCCGCGATCCCTCGCTCGTGTAGCAGGAGCAACTGCTCACGGAGTGAAAGATCGAGTGGAGACTTCTACGGTATTGAACTCAAGAGAACTGCGATGTTGGCTGAGATTATCCTACGAGTGAGATTGAGTAAATTGGAGCTCGGCGAGCGATCACAGACATTATGCCCCGGCCTATAAAGACACGTGCCGCCTCGATTAAATAAGAGGAGACGACGCTCTCTGCTATTGAAGTGTTAAAATCTTGCTGATATAATTCGGGCATCTGGTTTGCGGTATTTGGCCGGTCATTTCGACACTCAACCCCTGAGTCCGACTACTTCGCGGTTCACGGTCACATTGGATCTCTTGTGACACGGGGTTGGGAAGCCTTCCCGATTGTAGAATGCTTTTTGGGAAGTGGCAGTGCTTGGCGGTTGAGCCGATTCTTCGGTTACCGTCGCCAAGGGTTGCTCGTGGTAGGAGATTTTCGTCAAGTGTGCAGTTTATTTCTCTCGGTTGAAGATGCGCTTTGGAGAGAGCTCTCCGACATCGCGGATGACGAAGGGCTCAGCTTGTACGATGTGGAAAAGATTTCGCCACGCTCGGTTCGCGTGTTTGTCGCTGGCCGAGAGCAGGCAAGTGCAGTAACAAGCGCTGATTGTACCAGGCTCTGTCGTCGGCTGATGACATTATTCCTCGCCGAGGGCCCCCGGTTTGGGTTACAGCCCGATGCAGAGATTGAGGTGTCATCTCCTGGCGTCAATCGCAACTTGAGGTTGCGTGAACATTTTCAGCGTGCTGTTGGTGAGCGGGTGCGGGTGAAGGCCAGAGGGCACGCAAACGGTGAGGCGAAAAGTTCACGACTCGTCATCGGAGAGCTCCGCCTGGTGGATAACGATGGCTTTGAAGTGGACGATGAGGCAACACGTGAGCGAATTCAGGTTCCGTTCGCTGATCTGAAAGAGGCCCGTGTAGATTTTAAGTTTTCATGAGTAAGCATTAGGTGAAGGAGAATAGGGAAAGATGCGATTTGATCTAGAACAGGTTATCAACCAGGTCGGCCGAGATAAAGGGATCGACCGACAAACTTTGATTACCGCGCTTGAGTCAGCAGTGCTCAGCGCCGCGAAGAAGCATTTCGGCCATAATCTCAACCTTGAAGCGAAATATAACTCTGACCTCGGTGAGATTGAGGTACTTGAATTTCGCACCGTAGTTGATGTGGTGAGTGACCCAGCCACTCAGATGACGAAAGACGAAGCACGCAAGCAGTTCGATCCCGATTGTGACGTGGGTGATGAACTCGGCCGCAAAATAGATTCGGACGTGATGGGTCGCATCGCAGCTCAGACGGCGAAGCAGGTAATCATTCAAAAGTTACGGGATGCTGAGCGTGATATTATCTATAGTGAGTATCGAGACCGGAAGGGCGAGCTTGTAAACGGAATTGTCCAACGATTTGAGCGGGGGAGCTTAATCGTGAACTTGGGGAGAACGGATGCAATTCTTCCCGCACGGGAGCAGATCCAACGAGAACGCTATCGTCAGGGCGATCGAGTTCGGGCGATGATTCTTGATATCGATCCAGTAAGCCGTGGGCCGCAAGTGATCCTTACCCGAAGCCACCCAGAATTCATGAAGAAGCTCTTTGAGATCGAAGTTCCTGAGATCGCGGAAGGGATTGTCGAAATTAAGGTCGTGGCTCGTGAGCCTGGCGAGCGAGCAAAAATCGCGGTCTACTCCACTGACCCGAACGTCGATCCAGTTGGGGCATGTGTCGGAATCAAGGGCTCTCGTGTTCAGGCCGTCGTCTCCGAATTACGCGGCGAACGAATCGATATTATCACCTGGACCCCGGATGCTCCGAGTTTTGTTGCGCGCGCACTCTCACCTGCCGAAGTTGTTCGCGTGGTGGTTGATGAAGATGAGCATGCCATGGAAGTCGTTGTCGCCGATGAACAGTTATCGTTAGCCATTGGCCGTGGTGGTCAGAATGTGAAACTTGCATCCAAACTCACGGGTTGGCGCATTGATGTTCGCAGCGAATCTGTTGCCGAGGAGGAAACGAAACGTGCGCGAAAAGCGCTCGAGTCCATTCCTGGAATTGGCTTTGGGCAATCCGAGCTTCTCTTCCAAGAGGGCTATCGCTCGGTGAAAGAGGTTGCTAGCGCTGCAGTCGAAGATCTGATGGAGATTGAGGGATTAGATCCCGACACAGCAAAGACGATTGTCGAGGGGGCAAAGCTTCTTGAAGAGGAGCGGCTGAAAACCGTTCAGTCAAGCGAAGAGGAGTCGGGCCGAGTGACTGATATCGACCAACTCGTTCTTGCGGAAGACCTGCGCGGAGCGCTCATTCGCAGTGGCTACGAAACAATTCAGAGTTTGGCCGGGATCTCAGCGGAGCAGCTCGCTGGGTCTACCGGGCTTCCCGTGGATCAGGCGCAGATTATTTGTAGTGCGACGGAATCATTCCTCCGCTATCAGAAATAGAGATGATGTCGTGAGGATCTGTTGGCAAGAGTTGAGCGGACGTGTGTTGTCTGTAAGGAGCAAGGAGAAAAGGATGAGCTTGTCCGCTTCGTTGCAGAGCCGAACGGTGACGCGGGGGTGATGCTCGATGTAGTTGGGACTCTTCCGGGAAAAGGCGCATACTGTCACCTAACAATCGCCTGTCTCGGAGATGAGTCACTCGTCGAACGGCTTATCGGTGCCCTCTCACGTCGAACGATGGGAGAGAGCGGTGGAAAGCAGCGGACGCGACGAACCCAGGGAAGGGGATGCAGTGCTACCCTTGAGCTTCTTGGTGCAGTTGAGGGGAGCGAACCCGCGAGCAGGAAACAAGTGATCGGAGAGAAGTTACGGTCACTAAGAGAGGTTCAAACGCTCATTGCGGAGCGAGAGATGAAGAAGCAAGAGCGATTACGAAAACGAACTTTTAGGCTATAACGGTTGGTGAAACATGGCTAGCATTCGGGTTTATGAACTGGCGAAGGAGCTCGGTCTTTCGAACAAGGACCTGCTTTCGCTTTGTGAGAAGCTTTCGATTGAGGGGAAAACGTCGCATTCGAACACCCTCTCGGAGGATGAATCTAATCGAATTCGGCGGTCGGTAATCCGTCAAGCGGTGAGTGATCGCCGTGGCGGTGGTTCCAATGAGCAACAGATCGAGGGTGGCGCAAGAACAGAATTACGAGTTGGTGACTTAATTCGCCGGCGGAAGCGCGATGTGGACCCCTCGGAGATTGAGGAACCCACACGAAAAATTGATCTCACCGATGTCCCGCAGCGATCGGTTAATCTCTCTGATCTCACGCCTGATTTTGAGACCGAGAAAATGACTCGTCGCCGAGCGCTCGCGGAGGCCGATGCGCTGTTTACGAAACGCGAGGTAGAACCGAAATCTGAAACAGCAAGCGAAGGATCCTCCGGCGACGCCGATACCGAAGCCCCCCAGTCGAGAAAGACCGAGCAAGCCTCGCTCCCGAGCGAGAGCTCCTCAGGTCGTCATCACACCGCGGGCTTTGAGCGTGGCTCGGCGGTTGAGGCGATCAGTTCAGTGAGCGAGGAAAGCATTCAAGAAGAGGGCGTTGAAGAAGACGAGGATGGTCGACCGAAAGAGGGCGCCTACCTCGAAGAGGTGCGAAGGCGCCACGACATCCGCGCTCCGAAAGTACTCGGAAAGATTGATTTACCTGCTCGTCCGGCACCGGGCCGACGCTTAGCGGAACGAGAAGGCTCAGCGCAGGCGACAGAGCCGGGGGTTGCTTCCGACGGTGACGGCACTCCCGTTTCACGGGAAGGGAAAAGCGGGCGTCCCGCACGTCGCCGCCTTGAGCTTGTTGTTGATTCGGGAGAGGTAGTCGATGATGGAGAGCCACGTGCCCGTCGACGACGGAAACAGGTGCTCCGCAAAGACGATCTCGTGGACTATGAGGGCACCCGCGAGCATTGGAAACAGCGGAAGGATAAGCGTGGGAAACGCGGCCGGGACCTGCAGGCGTTTGGAACTGATGCGACGCTACTCACGACGCCGAAAGCCTCAAAGCGTGTAGTGAAGGTCGACAACGAGATGTCGGTTGGTGAGTTAGCCCGTGAAATGGGCGTGAAGGTGAGTGAGGTGATGACCCACCTGATGAACCTCGGGATCATGGCAACAATCAATCAGTTGCTTGATTTTGAAACGATCGGAGTCATCGTTGGCGAGTTTGGCTTTACCGCGGTAAACACAGGCCACGTCGAGAGTGATTTTATCGCTGGCCTCACCCAAGAAGACAATCCGGATGACGTGGTCTTACGGCCTCCAGTGGTTACGGTGATGGGTCACGTTGATCATGGAAAGACGTCGCTCCTCGACGCTATCCGAAAAACCTCCGTTACTGCGGAGGAGGCGGGAGGAATCACACAGCATATTGGTGCTTATAATGTGCCGGTCTCGACAGGTGGTTCGGTAACGTTTCTCGATACCCCTGGCCACGAAGCTTTCACGGCGCTCCGCAGTCGCGGTGTTACGGTGACGGACATTGTCGTTCTTGTCGTAGCAGGAGATGACGGCGTTATGCCTCAGACCATTGAGGCGATAAACCACGCTCGAGCAGCAAGTGTCCCAATTATCGTCGCTGTAAATAAAATGGACAAGCCGGGAGCGAACGTTGAGCGAGTCATTAATCAACTCTCTCAATACGGATTGGTTCCTGAGCAATGGGGTGGAGATACCATTGTAGTTCCGGTCTCGGCAGTAACACGGCTAGGTATTGATGAACTCCTTGGTAATCTTCATGCACAGGCCGAGGTGTTGGAGCTCAAGGCCAATCCGAAGCGACCAGCGATGGGGTCAGTGATCGAATCTAGGCTCGACCGCGGGCGCGGGCCAGTGATCACGGTGCTCGTTCAAAACGGAACTCTACGTAAGGGTGATGTGTTCGTGGCTGGTCCAGTCACTGGCAAAGTGCGTGCATTACTCAATCACGAGGGGAAGTTCGTAGACGATGCTGGGCCCGGTATGCCGGTTGAGGTGCTTGGTACGTCGACAACGCCTCAGGCGGGGAACGACTTTATTGTGCTCGAGTCCGAGGCTGAGGCGCGACGGATCGCCGAACATCGCGCGCAACGACAACGGACGAAGGAGCTCCTTCAGATGCAACAGGGTGAGCGACTAACGCTCGAGAGCTTCTCCCAAATGGTGGGTACCTCCACCGTGAAGGACCTCGCAGTGGTGGTCAAGGCGGACGTCCAAGGATCATTGGAAGCGGTTTCGGCAGCGCTCAAGAATCTCACGACTGAAGAAGTTCGCGTCAAAGTAATCCATGAAGCTGTTGGCGCAATCACCGAGAACGATGTCCAACTTGCAATTGCTTCCCGCGCAGTAGTGATCGCCTTTAACGTGCGGCCAAGTGCACGTGCTGCGACGCTGATCGAGAGCGAGCATGTGCAGATCGTCTACTCGCGAATAATTTACGAATTAGTCGACGCTGTAAAATCTGCAATGCATGGAATGCTCGAGCCGACCTATCAAGAGAAAACGCTCGGACGTGTTGAGGTTCGAGAGACGTTCAGGGTCCCGAAAGTGGGTATGATCGCTGGTTCCTACGTTCTCGATGGGAGCATTCAGCGCGGCGCGATGGTGCGGTTGCTCCGGGATAACGTGGTAATTTTCGAGGGTCGCCTCTCGAGCCTGAAGCGATTCAAGGATGACGTGAAGGAGGTGCAGTCTGGTTACGAGTGTGGAATCGGCCTTGAGGGTTATAATGATTTGAAAACTGGAGACATAATGGAGGTCTATAAGGTGGAGGAGGTAGCCCGGGCTCCACTGGCGTAGGGATGAAGTCGGTCCTCTGCGGTGTTCTCTGCGGTCTCAGCGCCTCTGTGGTTCAAAGGATGAATTGAACCGCAGAGGCACGGAGAACGCGGAGCGTCCGCAGAGGTATTTAGATTGTTATGAAGAGCTACCGGAAAGACAAAGTTGAAGACCTGCTCCTGTCGTTTCTCGCCGAAGAGATAAGACAGCTTGATGATCCACGGGCGCGTTACGTAACCCTCACCGGTGTTAAAGTAACGGCGGATCTCAAGTCTGCGCGGGTCTACTGGACGATTCCAAATGAGTCGCTCATCAGTGTGATGAANNGAATGGTGAGCGGGAACGTATGGGGAAGAGGACTCCGCAGGAACAGGACTTTGCAAGCGAAGATACCAAGGGAGCGGTAGCAGAGGCTTTGAGTCACGCGACGAGCTACCTCAAGGGGCGGATTGGCCGCGAGCTCGCGCTTCGCTATACTCCCCAGCTCTATTTTGAGTACGACGAATCAATTGCCCGGGGTTTTCACCTCGATCGTATCCTCGACAGCGTTGTAAAGTCTTAATTCATGCATTCATTCGATGAGATTGTTGAGAAGTTAGGCTCATTACGTCGGATTGTTGTCACCAGTCACGTCGCGCCGGACGCCGACGCAGTATGCTCGGCAACGGCGCTTGCACTCGCCTTTCGAATCCTGAAACGCGAAGCGGTAGTTTACCTGAGAGATGAAATTCCAGAAAAGCTTTCCCTCCTCCATCCACAAGTGAGCGCAGTCGCAACTGTCCCCGAGCAGGATTTCGATGGCGTTGTAATTCTTGATACGGCGTCAAAGAGGCGCGTTGGGTCGGAGGTGGATCAGTTACTTGCGCGTGGGAAAGTGAGCATCAACATCGACCATCATCTGTCAAATGACAAGTGGGCCGATATTAATTTTGTTGATGCAAGCGCTTGCGCATCGGCGGCGATTGTCTACCGGCTTCTCACCAGGTTGGGAGTGACGCTTGATCAGGGTTTGGCCGACTTGCTCTTCGCTGGAATATTGGACGACACAGGGTGCTTTCGTTTCGGAAATACGACACCTGAGGCGCTTCAAATTGCTAGCGACCTCGTCCGAGCCGGTGCGTCGCCGAGTCGTGTGGCCAATCTGCTCTACTTCTCACTTCCGGCAAGAGTTCTTCGACTTCGTGGGATGGCAATGGATTCGCTCCGGTTACTTGAGAATGGGCTTGTTGCCATAGTGGTCGTTCCGCGGCAGATGGTCCAAGCTTCGGGCGCAAAGGATTCTGACTGTGAAGGACTCATTGATGAAGTCCGGTCAATTGAAGGCACAATTTGTAGCGTCCTCATTCGGGAGCTTGAAGATGGCTGGAAGATTAGTCTTCGCTCCAAGGACGAACGGCTCAATGTGAACAATATCGCTGCAGAGTTCGGCGGGGGCGGGCACGCGGCTGCGGCAGGATGTCGGATCGTCGGCAAACTCGCTGACGTTGAAACAAAGCTCTTTCCACAAATAAAGCGGGCGCTCGATAAATTGACGGGAGTCTGACCGCGAAATGGTCTGCGGTGCACTGCTCATCGATAAGCCTTCTGGCTGCTCTTCGCACGACGTCGTCCGTCGAATCCGGCGTGCCCTCAATCTCAAGCGCGTCGGACATGCTGGCACACTTGACCCGCTTGCGACAGGGTTGCTCGTGGTATTGCTCGGCAAAGCGACTCAATTTCAACCGGTCTTCCTCGAACAGAGAAAACGATATGAAGGGATCATCCGGCTCGGACTTTCAACAGATACGGACGATATAAGTGGCCGCGTGCTTGCCGAGGATAGGCACTTTCGTTATGCCGAGGGCGGGTCGCTTCCAGCCATTGCTGCGAGACTCGCACAACGCTTTAGCGGCCCGCAGCTCCAGCTCCCTCCTCGATACTCAGCAATTCATGTTGCCGGCCGACGAGCATACGAGCTCGCTCGGAAGGGCGAGGAGTTTGACATGAAAGCGCGACCCGTAGAGATTACCGTGGAGGAATTTCGATTCCTCGATCGCGAACGTTTAGCGTATCGGGTGCATGTCTCATCCGGCACCTACATTCGATCGCTTGCTCATGATATCGGGGTAGAGCTCGCTACAGGTGCCTGTATCGAAACGATCCGTAGAACGAGCTCTGGAGAATTTCTCCTCGTTCATGCTGTACCTCTTGAAGAGTTTGAAACAGCAGTCGATAAGTCGCGGTTCATTCTCTCCCCGGAGCAGCTCGTACGTGGGCTCGCCCATATTGATTTTGACGCGGCAGAGAGCGCCCGACTCCGTTGTGGTGTTCAGACACCGCTTCATCGACTCTCCGCAGGGGATGTCGATAGTGGTTTTTTGGCAATTTTTGATGAAAATGAGTGCTTTTTAGCCCTGGCAAAAAAGGTGTCTCAAACACCCCCCTGGAAGTTATGCTTTGTAATGGAACGTGGTCCTTCGTATTGATCAATATCCCAATCAGATATATCTTCAGGGGCTTAGTTAAGTATATGAAATTGATTACATTGATTTAGTTGATTTGTTCATGACACTTTCGAGAGCAGAGAAAACAGGAATAATTGAAAAACATCG
>FKKE01002770.1_pt2 | contig 30671 bp, 32 predicted proteins | sample 1106331 | NCBI WGS metagenome assembly FKKE01 (sample SAMEA3931202, study PRJEB13176) | freshwater metagenome | biome: Drinking water system; feature: drinking water; material: freshwater | place: China | collected 2013-02-06
AAGAGCGGTAAGTCGTACTGGCTAAACTCTCGCATCTCAGGCGTGGAGACGGTGGGATCCTTGGCCGTGCGCTCGCGATCGATCATTCCTTGGTAGCCGGTGTTATTCACGTTCACGAGGTAGCCGTTGAAGCTGTTCGGGAGACTATTAGGCGAGGGTGTGCGACTCACTTTGTGGACAGTGAGCTTCTGGTAAGGGGACCAGAGCACATCCAGTGCGCTCGAATCCGTAAACGAGAACCAGGCGACGGTGGCAATGTACACCCCAGTCATAAATGAAAGCCATGGTCGTTTGCTAAAGTTTTGCACAAGCGGAAAGAGCAATACAACGCCGATGAGTAGCCAAACTTGAGGAGGGAACTGAAGCACGCCAAGTCCGACAAAGAGCCAGATACCGAGCAGGCTTCCAACGACGTTCAATGAATAAGCAACGATCACTTTTGGGTAGTGATCGATGAGCCGGGCTGTGATCTGTCCAATTGGAACAAATGCCCGGAATAGGACGGCCATCACCAGGAGGGTGATTAAGAGTCCAAGCGTCACCTGGTACGCTGTAACGAGCAAACTACTCTCAATCGCGCGCTCCCAAACGAGTAGATCTCCCAAGGAGCTGAGGAGTACGCCAGTGTTAGCGAGTCCTCGACGGGTGAGTGGGAATGCACACAGGGTCACGAGTAATGCGAGTGCAAGGAAGGTTTCTTCGAGCGCTATCTGCTTTTGACTTCGAAAGCAGCCGACACCAAGACCCAGGAAGCAGACCACGAGAATAGTGTTCTGCAGGTAAGCGAAGATGTTGATTTCTGTCGCGACCCAGCGGATCAGCAGTAGCTCAAGAAAAAGACAAGCAACGCTGACGAAGAGGAGTAAACCTCGCTGATAGGAGAGGGGAATCATCACTGATGGTGCCCATGTAACGTCAGTAGCGTTATTTTGCGCAAGCTGATAATGTGGCGGTTTGCATCCCAAAACTGAGGCATTTAATCGAGAATAAGAGGAGGCGTCCCCAAATGCCCAAGATGAAGACAAATCGCGCTACGGCGAAAAGAATCTGGAAAACTGGTGGCAAAGCCATCCGTCGTGGCAAGGCGTTTCGCAGACACCTCCTCACCGGCAAGCCCCGTGCGAGAAAGCGACAACTGCGACGAAGCGCGGCGATTCATTCGACCAATATTCATTCAATTGAGCGATTGCTCCCCAATTAGCACACTGTTTCATGGTGAGAGGGTAAGTAATGAGAGTAAAACGCGGCGTAAAGGCACGAAGGCGGAGAAAACGCATTCTCAAAGTAGCGAGTGGCTTTCGCGGTCGCTCGAAGAATACAATTCGCACCGCGACCCATCGCGCAGAGAAGTCGCTCACCCACATGTACCGCGGGCGACGGCTGCGGAAGCGGGATTTTCGCTCACTCTGGATCACCCGAATTAGTGCGGCTGCTCGCAGCAATTCATTAAGCTATTCAGAGTTCCTCTTCGGGCTGGAGAAGGCCGGCGTCGAACTCAATCGGAAGATGCTTGCAGAGCTCGGCGAGGCTGACCCGAACGCTTTTTCCGCGGTTGCTCAGGTGGCAAGACGCGCTCTCGCCCGCTAGTACATTCTCTTCTCCAACAGATGACACGTGGCAGAATCTTCGACGGTAATCGAGATCAGGAAACGCGCAGCTTCCCTCGTTAGTGCTGCCACCTCGCCTGAAGAGCTCGAACAACTCCGCCTCCAATTCCTTGGTCGCAAGGGCGAAATCACGTTGCTGATGAAGGAGATGAAGGCTGTCGCGCCTACCGAACGCAAAGAATTCGGTGCCACGCTCAACGACACAAAGCGCATCATTGAAGAGCAACTGAGTTCTCGCTTGCAAGAACTCGGCGAGCGACTCACGGCGGAACAGATTGCGCTTGAGGGGATCGATGTCACCCTTCCGGTTCAAGGCACAGTGGTTCCGCGAGGGAGCGGTTCTCTCCATCCCCTCACTATCGTTCAGCGAGAACTTGAGCGGATTTTTGTTGGACTTGGCTTCAGTGTGGTTGATGGTCCAGAGGTTGAGGCAGAGTACTACAATTTCGAAGCACTGAACATTCCGGCGACACATCCAGCGCGAGACATGCAGGACTCTTTCTGGACCGTAGACAAGGCGCTCCTTCGAACGCACACCTCCTCCATTCAAGTGCGCTCACTCGAGCAGATGAAGCCGCCGCTGCGAATTGTCGCGCCAGGGAGATGTTTCCGCTACGAGCGGATTGATGCATCCCACGAGCATACCTTCTACCAAATGGAAGGGATGATGATCGATCGCGATGTGAATGTCGGGCATTTAATCTACTTCATGAAGACGTTGCTTCGTGAGATTTTTGGAAGCGAACAGAAGATTCGGTTGCGACCTGGATATTTTCCGTTTGTCGAACCTGGTTTCGAACTTGATATCTGGTTTCGTGGGCGCTGGCTCGAACTCCTCCCTTGTGGATTAGTTCATCCGAGAGTGCTCGAGTTCGGGGGTATTGACCCCAACGAGTGGAGCGGTTTCGCCTTCGGTCTCGGCTTAAGTCGGCTGGTCATGTCGCGATTTCAGATCGACGACATCCGTTACCTTCAGGGCGCGGACCTGCGATTCTTGCGACAGTTTCGGTAGCAGAGAGAGAGCTGATGCAGATTTCAAAGAATTGGCTGAATGATTACGTTGACCTCGAGGACCTCTCAGCGGGGGACTTCTCGGGGTTGATCACCACTCGTGTTGCCGAGGTCGATCGTCTCGAACAGGCGGGCGAACCGGTAGGTGAGGCCATTGTCGGCTACCTGAAAAAGGTAACGCCGCACCCGACGAAACCGCAATTGAAAGTGGTTCGCGTTGCGATCGGCACGGGGGAAGTCGACGTCGTCTGTGGTGCTCCAAACTGTGTAGAGGGAATACTTGCGGCCTATCTTCCAGTTGGAGCTAAGGTCTGTCGTGCAGACGCACAATCGCCCACCGAGCTCGAGCTCGTAACAGAACGTGAGATCGGTGGAGTGAAGAGTCAGGGCATGCTTGCATCGGAACGGGAGCTCGGACTCACCGGTGACCATGGCGGCATCTTTACAATAGAAGGAAGCGCGAAACTGGAACCTGGAACGGCGCTCTCGAAAGTCGTTGGGCAAGTCGACTCGATCATCGTTATTGACAATAAATCTCTCACACATCGCCCAGATCTCTGGGGGCATTTCGGCTTTGCTCGCGAAATTGCCGCGTTGCTTGAACGACCATTGAAACAAAACCCAGACTTGTTTGCCGATGTAGAGGAGGCTGGAGCGAAGCAGCTGTTACGTCTTGGACGAAACGGCGTAGCCGGTTTTGAAATTGAAATTTCCCCCGAGTCAAAGTGTAAGCGATTCTCCGGTATCGAGATCGATGGGGTGAGTATCGTTCCTTCACCACTCTGGCTTCGCCGACGGCTATTTTCAATCGGTGCTGGCGTGCGGAACTTACCGGTGGACCTCAGTAATTACGTGATGCATGACATTGGACAACCGAACCACGCCTACGATGTATCGCTCATCACAGGCCGGAAAATCACTATTCGCCAGGCGAAAGCTGGGGAACGTTTTGTTTCGCTCGACGATGTTGAACGCACTCTCTCGCCTGAAGATGTAGTTATCGCTGATTCGAAAAAGGTGGTTGGGCTTGGCGGTGTAATCGGTGGAAGAGATTCGAGTATTTGTGAGACAACGACGCGAATCTTTCTCGAGAGCGCAAACTTCGATCCGGTTCTCATTCGAACGACGGCAAAGCGTCACCAACTTCGAACTGATGCGTCGAATCGCTTTGAGAAAAGCCCCTCTCCGTTTGCAACACCACTAGCACTCCATCGTTATCTCGAAATACTGAGCTCGCTTCAGTCTCAGGTTCACGTGGTGAGCATGGTGAGTGATAACTTCCCGCTCCGTCCAAGTCGGGTTGTCATACCGCTTCGCTACTCGTTCCTCCGCAAGCGGCTTGGCGCACCACTGAACGACAAGCAATGTGGTGATTTGCTCCGGCGTTTGCATTTTGAACTTACGCCGCAATCAGCCGATGAAGTGCAGGTTACCGTTCCCTATTTTCGGGCTTCACGTGACGTGACGCTCCCCGAAGATTTGGTAGAGGAGGTAGGCCGAACTTTAGGGTACGAAAATATCCCCGAGCGAGCACCGCTCATCGAGTCCTCGGCACTTCGGACCGATCCGCGTCGAGACCTCGAACACCAGATTCGTGACCTGCTCTCAGCCATTGGGTTTTCAGAGATCTATAATTACTCATTCACCGACCCACGGAGGACTTTGAATTGTGGCTACTCAACGGAGAATGCCATAAAAATATTAAACCCGATCGATTCAAACCAAGAGTATTTACGGACGAGTTTGGTTCCCGGTCTCATCGAAGTACTCTCGCGCAATACTCGCCATAGTGCCCATCAGTTACTGTTTGAGCTGGGGAGGAGTTATGAGCGGGAGCCTCGCGAATCTCATCAGAAACTCAAGCTTCGACCAGTCTATCGAAATGTGCCGGCATTTGAACGTCGTCTGCTTGGGGTAGCAATACTGCTCGACCGACCTGAGGCGCAATTGAGCGAGTCGCTCATTCCTTCACTCAGCGCTGGTGTGGGATTCTACCAACTGGCGAATGTCATTCAACGAATTGTCCGACTTGTCAGCAATGAGCGAGCAGAATTTTTTACAGAAGGGAGTGCACGGAAGTGGATGCATCCGAATCGCTGGGCTTACATCCGAGTGGGAAAACAGGTCATCGGTGAAATCGCGGAGATCATGCCAGGAGTTGTCGAATTTGCGACTGGACGAGGAGTAATCGCTGAGCTCGACATCGAGCTCTTGCTCGAGACGAAGCCACAAACGATGCTCTTCAGTAGCTTTCCGAAGTACCCTGAATCTTATTTCGAATTGTCTGTCGTGATGCCAGAGCATCGCGCATACGCCGAGTTAGAACAGATTATTCATCGAAGCGTCGACTCTTCCTTCCTCCGTGGAATTGAGGTATTGTCCGTATATCAGGGACCGCCACTTGAGAAGGGCGAGAAGAGTATATCGGTGCGGCTCTCGTTCTGTGCACCTGATCACACTCTTGCCGGTGAAGAGCTCACGGCGATTCAGGGCAGATTAACCGAAGAAATTCGCCGTAGTGAATTTTCTCTCCGGTCCTAGTGGTTCGACATGCTCACTAGTCCTGAGCGAGTGTCGAAGGACGAGTGCTAACGGGTCCGAAAGGGTATGGCTCTCGAGGAACAGAAATCCTCCCCACTCCTTGGAACGGGTGCATTGGCCGTCGATGGGACGAGCTATGCCTCGGCCGGCCCTGTCCTTGCGACCGTTCCCCCGCAGATTGTTTTTCTTAACGATCGGTGGCTCGATCGCGTCGTTGCTCTCGATCACATGTGTATCCCAAACCCGTGGTCACGTGAACTGTTTCTGAAGGAGTTTGAGAAAGACATTTCACTCGCCATAGGTATCGTTCGCGGAGAGGAGTTGATCGCTCACTGTTTCAGCCATCTCGTTGCCGGCGAGCTTCATGTGCTCAATCTTGCGGTGGCGATTGATCAGTGGTCACGCGGATATGGCAGATCGCTTCTCTGTTTCGCACTAGTACAGGGAGTTGACGAAGGAGCCCAATTTGCAACTCTCGAAGTCCGTGCGAGTAATCTGCGAGCACAGAAACTATACTCTGGCCTTGGTTTTCGGCTGGTGGGCATTCGCCGGGAATACTACCAAGATAATCGCGAAGATGCGTTAGTCCTTGCACGAACACTCGCGCGCAAGGATCGCACACTCTTCTGGGACAAAGTGACAAGCTGTCGGGCTCCACTCAACCGAATGCCGCTTCGCGGACCTCAGCTATCCTCGGTTTGACCGAGAATTTCAGCTGGTATATAGTGTTACGCTCCCATCTAATTCGTGACCTTTCCGCGGCTGATTATTGGGTAGAACGTCTTTGCGCGCGATCTGAGCCGAGGCGTTTGAAGCGGAGGAGGGGGAGTATATCTGAATTTTTCCCTGGAATGACCGTTAACTTGAGGGGGTTATGAGAGCATTGGGACGAGCGAATTCGAAGGACGGGACCTACCAGGTCGGCGAAAAGGTAGTCTACCCAGGTCACGGCGTCGGCGTAATTGATGATCTCCAGACACGCAAAGTGGCAGGCTCGGAACAGCGCTTCTACAAGATCTCCATTCTCGAGACTGGAATTAAGATTATGGTCCCGGTCGGACAGGTCGAAACTGTCGGACTTCGGCGGGTCGTGGATAAAGCCACGGTTGAGAAGGTCTACGACATTCTCCGTGAGCGTGACGTAGTCGTGGATACGCAGACCTGGAATCGACGCTATCGTGAATATACCCAGAAAATAAAAACCGGCTCGGTGTTTGAAATCGCCAAGGTGATCCGTGATCTGTTCGTCCTGAAGGCAGATAAGGAGCTCTCCTTCGGTGAGCGTCAAATGCTGGAGAAAGCACAGAAGCGTTTGGTTAAGGAAATCTCCATCGTTAAAGCGAGTTCTGAAGAATTAGTTCGTCGGGAACTGCAAGAGCTGATGCAACAGAACTTCACTTAGCCGATTAAGTCCGTTTTGGCCGATTTCGGTAGAATCTAACCATGGCTGCCGTTTCGATGTATGCACTCATCCCCGCAGCGGGGGATAGTGTGCGCATGGGTGGACATGTATCCGCTGGCTCGAAGTTATTCCTCGACGTAACAAATGGCGTAAGTGTTCTCGAACATACCATCCGTTCAATCGTTCGCGCGGATATTTGTTGTGGGATTGTAGTTTCCTCACGTGCGGACGCCCTTGACCGTGTCGACGAACTCCTCGCTCGTGTTGCCCCAGACCATCATCGTATCATTGTTACCGGGGGCAATACTCGCCAGGCATCAGTCTACCGTGCGTTACAGTCGGTAGGCGATCATGCCACCCATGTGCTCATTCACGATGGCGCACGCCCCCTCTGTCCAAGCGAACGAGTCCGAGCAGTTGCCGAAGAGGGCGTGAAAACGGGCGCAGCAATTCTTGGGCTCCCGGTCGAAAGTACACTCAAAGCAATTGATTCGCATGGGGAAACGGTCGAAACCGTTCCACGTGAGCGTTACATCCTTGCCCAGACCCCCCAAGTCTTTCGGACGGAACTCATTATGCGCGCGCACGAGCGCGCTATGGTGGATCAGTTTATTGGCACTGATGACAGTGCGTTAGTCGAACGGCTCGGAGTTCAGTCAAAGGTTGTGCTTGGATCAAGTCTCAATATTAAGATCACCTCCCCAGATGAGGTAACCCTCATGAGGGCGTTGCTTCAACCTGCAGCGTGAGCCCGTCGTAGGCGAGCTCTACGCTGCGTTTCGTCATCTGTTTCAGTTCACGATTTGTAGCTTCGTGATCGATCTCGTGCGAGATGTGAGTGAGATAGGCAAGCTCTGGTTTGAGTTGTTCAATTTCATTCACCGCCTGTGCATGAGTGAAGTGCGTCGGATGTGGCCTACTACGTAAACCATCGAGGATGAGCACTTTGAGATTCTTCATGCACGCCTTGGTCCGATCGGGGATAAAGGAGCAGTCCGTGATGTAGCAGAAGTTTCCGACTCGAAAGCCGTAAACCTCCATCATCCCGTGCATTACTGGAAGTGGCAGTATCTCAACGCCAAACAATTGCAATGGAACATACGGCTCTAACCGGTGCAAGGTAAGTTGTGGAGCGGAAGTGCGATAGTCAGGATCGGCGTGGAAAGCGTAGCGGAAGAGTTGTTCAATTTGCTGAGCGCTTTCGTTACTTGCATAAACCGGAATGGTCTTCCGGTTTATAAAATTGAAGCTCCGGAGATCATCGATCCCATAGATATGATCTGCATGGATATGAGTATAGAGCACAGCATCGATACTCTTGATTTTGGCGCGGAGTGCTTGGGCTCGGAGATCAGTTGAAGTATCGATCAGCAGATGTGCAACTATCTCCTCATTCTCGGACCCTTGTGGCGCTCGCCCGACATCGCTCCCCTGGATTTCAAGGAGGACTGAGGTGCGAAGTCGATTGTTTCGAGGATCCGGCGAGGTGCAAACGCTGCAGTAACAACCGGGTATCGGGACTCCTGAAGAGGTGCCACTGCCGAGGACAGTGACTCTCATGGGTCGTTGTGCCGATGAAGCTCCCGAATGGGCGCGCGTAGGGGGAGAATTTTCGCGTTCGGGAGAGAGTCTATAAGAGGGAGTTTCGCTGAGTGTGTCTTGGTGGGATGAATAGGTAACAATGAGCCTCCAGAAATTTTTAAGTAGTTTAGCGTATAATAGGAACTACACGCAGGCAAGCAGTGGGTCTTTATAATAAATTTAGTCGTGAATATGCCGCTGGTACTGAAGCCCGTGTATTGACAGTTTCTACCGGGGTTCCTAGCCTCGTTCTTCACATCCTGACGGATGAGTGGAATGTGGATGGAGTCCCCGATGTCACGAAAAGATAAAGAAGAGAATCCTGATTTCGTGGTTGTTGATCGCCGCCGGTTTACAGAGAGCGGTGAGCGCGATACCACCGACTCAGCGTCAGAGCAAAGTCATACTGTCGAACGAGCAGCTGAGCGAACGATTGAGCAACCGAGCTCGGTAGCTGAGGAGGAGCCTCCAGTTGATTTTTCTTCGTTTGTCGTGAGTCTCGCGACGCAAGCTCTTGTGCTGTTAGGTGAGGCGGTTCATCCCGAGGCAAAGGATTTAGAGATAAACTTGGAAGCTGCACGGCAAATAATTGATATTATTGCGCTTCTCCAGGAGAAAACGAAGGGGAATCTCACGAACGAAGAGGAGCACTTGATTGGCGAGGTACTGACGAGCATACGTTTAGCGTATGTGAGGAAAGCAAAGTAAAAGATGATGCGAAAACAATACGTAGAAAATGGGCGCGGGCTGAAGCGGTGGATAGTTGCGACGCTCGTCGCTCTGATGTTTGCAGGAATAGCTCGCGAGAGCGCGTTCTCTGCTGAAAGCGAGAGTCTTTGGGTCGAAAGCAAAGGGCGGGAGCCGGTGGTGAAACTCATGCTCCCGAGTTTTCAACCGGTAGTCGAACGTCTCAGTCCAGCGGTCGTAAATATTTCGACTGAGGGGCAGGAGACGGTTACATCGCCGTTTCAACTTCCTCCTCCTGGTCGGGGATTTAGTGGGCCAGCGCCCGATCAAGAAAATCAGATGTCGCCGTTCGATTTCTTTTTTCAAGTTCCGCCCGAGATGAATGGACGGCGCTCGTTTAAGACACAAAGTTTGGGAAGTGGTTTTGTAATCCATCCCGATGGTTACATCGTCACGAATAATCATGTTGTCGAACGCGCGACAAAAATCGTGGTCACGTTCAAGGATAATAAGAAGACCTACGACGCAAAGGTAATCGGTCGTGATAAGAAGACGGACCTCGCACTGCTCAAGGTTGATGCAGGCGAGAAGCTTGAGTCAGTAGTGTTCGGCGATTCTGATGAGCTCCAACCTGGCGATTGGGTGATCGCCATTGGCAATCCTTTCCGACTTGGACATACGGTTACGGTTGGTGTCGTTTCTGCAAAATCGCGGAAGGTTCCTGGCGGAGGACCCTACGACGATTTCATTCAGACGGACGCATCGATTAACCCGGGGAACTCTGGTGGACCGCTGTTCAACATCCGCGGCGAAGTAGTTGGGGTGAATGCGGCAATTTTTAGTCCAAGTCGATTCGGTTCTTCAGGCTTTAATATCGGCATTGGCTTTGCGACGCCAATTAATCTCGTTAAGGGAATTATCTCTCAGCTTCATCAACATGGTTCAGTTACTCGCGGGTGGCTCGGGGTGCTGATCCAGCCCGTTTCTCCCGATATCGCCGATGCGTTTAAGCTGGATTCGGCGAAAGGTGCACTTGTCGCGGACGTGATGCCCGAGAGTCCTGCGCAGCTAGCTGGGATCAAGCGTGGGGATGTCATCATCGAGTATGATGGGCGCGAGGTTCAGGAGAACGATCAACTTCCACTGATGGTCGCAGGTACCGAGATCGGCCGAAAAGTCGAGGTGAAGCTGATTCGTGAAGGGAAGATGAAAACGGTCGAGGTGACGATTAAGAAGCTTGAAGAGAAAGAGGAGGATGCCTCGCCCGGAGAACCCGAGGAGATGCAGCTTGGTCTTCAAGTGCAAGATATCTCGCCTGAAATCGCAACCTCACTCAGTCTCTCGGATACGAAGGGAGTGGTTGTGACAAATGTCGCACCAAACAGTGCTGCAGAGAACGCAGGCTTAGCGAGAGGCGATGTCATCCTTGAAGTTTCATCGAAAACAATTGAATCACTCAAGGATTTTCGTAAAGCGGTGAAGGGCCTCCAGAAGAATAAGCCGTTGCTCATGCTCGTTCGGAGAAAGGAGAATACAATCTTTCTCACCTTGAAAATCGAGTAGGAATAATCGGTGTGATCAGGCTCTGTTCACCGATGTTGCTTGGCCTCGTCCTGCTCGCGTCGGGATGCGCTGCCACGGACACACCCGAGGAGGTCGTTCCGGAGCATGACGATACCTGGTACAACCGTCCTGGATTTCGCACACTCTTCGGGGACTTTCCGGCTGGCGAAGAGACCTATCTCAAGAGCCGAGAGGAACTCGACGTTCTCCTTGCTCGTGGGCGTGAGGTTGCACTCGCTGGTGCGTGTGGAGCGTGCCACGGTCTTGACGCTGGAGATCCTAATTCGGCACTTGCTGGTGGTCGGTTGATGACCGACCGTTTTGGACTGGTCCGTGCGGCGAACCTTACGCCGGCTCGTGAGACGGGCATTGGCCAGTGGAATATTGCACAAGTAGTCCGCGCGCTCCGCGCATCGATTGATCACAAGGGGAGGCCTCTCTCCGTCGACGCCCATAATGGTTATCGGTGGATGTCTGACCGAGATAGTTATGCCGTGAGCGCTTATCTGCTCTCCCTTCCACCAGTTGTAAATGATTTCGAACGCCGACGGCTTGGTGGAATCGAACGGAAGCGATGGGGGCTGTTCTCACAGCATACTGAAATTGTTGGCTACGTCCCGGAACCGGGCCGGCGTGATGATTGGCGCTATGGAAAGTATCTCGCGCATCATGTTTCCCGTTGCCAAACCTGTCATACAGACGGCGGAGGGTCGATTTCCGGGGAAACAGATTTTAGTGGAGGAGGTGGAGCGAAGCGATCGTGGGTTGACCGCATTAAGGGGCTATTCCGTGCGATTACTGAACTCGATCTTTCGGATGAGACGCCAAGTGACATCGCGCCACTGCTCTCGGAAGAAGCGCGAAGTGAAGTATTCGGCGATCAAGCTCCCGTTCCCAATGCTGAAGCGCCTCCAGAGAGTGTCGAAGGGAAACTCTATGCTGAAGAAAAGACCAAGGTCCTTGACCAGGCGCTCGCCGAAGGAGTTTTCCCGCTTGTCGGTCCTGACATTCGTGGAACTTCCGCCATCGGCTTAGAGGGTTGGACCGTGGACGATATCGCGCGATATCTTCAAACTGGTGTCACACCCAATGGGGAGACACGTGATGGGCGATTCTGTCCCTGGCCTTTTTTTAGTGCTCTCTCCGAACAAGACCGGCGCCTCATCGCCGAGTATCTTAAACGAATATAAAAATGCTACTCGCAATTGAAACGAGCTGTGACGAGACCGCCGTAGCGGTGTTTCGACTGAATGACTTTGCTGAGCGAAATTCGCTTCAAGAAAACCTCGTCGCTGACTGTATTGGTTCTCAGGTTACACTCCATCGTCCCTACGGTGGCGTCGTTCCAGAACTTGCTGCGCGAGCTCATATCGCCAACTTGCCGGTGTTGGTAGAGCAGGCGCTCGGCGATGCGAAGTGCACCGTCAAGGATCTCCAGGCAATTGTTGTCACGGGTGGGCCAGGGCTCAAGGGTTGCCTCCTCGTGGGCCTCTCCTTTGCCAAAGCGGTTTCATTTGCCTCTCGCATACCACTCATCGTTGCCAATCATCTTGAAGGTCACATCGCGGCTGGAGACCTCGTCGGCGGTATTGCCTACCCGCTGCTCAGCCTTGTTGTTTCCGGTGGACATACGCTGCTTGTAGAGTCGGAGGATTTTCGGAAGTACCGAGTTGTCGCGAACACGAGGGATGACGCTGCCGGTGAGGCATTTGATAAAATCGCAACTCTCCTCGGGCTTCCTTATCCTGGTGGCCCTCATCTATCGGCCCTTGCGGCAGAGGGAGACTCGACCCGATTCGTTTTTCCACAACCGGTCCGAAACGACCCCGCGAGCTTTAGCTTCAGCGGCTTAAAGACTGCGGCGATGCGACGAGTTCAAGCGCTTGGAGAGGAGCGACACGATCTACAGACGAAACGAGACCTTGCTGCTGGGGTAGAGCAGCTGATTGTTGAGTCTCTCGTGCAGAAATCGCTCGCGGCATGCGCCGTAACGAAGCCAAAGAGCTTCCTCCTCACCGGGGGGGTTGCGGCGAATGCGAAACTGAGAACTCGACTCGCAAGCGAGCTCTCACGAATCGGTGTCCCATTGGTTCTCCCGCCCCCAAGGTGGTGTACTGATAACGCGGCGATGATTGGCGCCCTGGGTTTACGAATTTACAATTCTCGTCGCGATGAATTCGAAAGCTGGGATCGCTCGAGCGTGGTACCCGAATTCCTCGGACCGGGCGTGCCGCTTGAGGTGGACGCACGAGCAAAGTGGCCGCTCGGGATCGATTGAGTGGTGGTTGCACATTCTATAGACAAGAGCGCGGAGGTAAAACGAATTCTCCGGCACATTGGTCTCCATCCTCGGCGTGCAAGGGGGCAGAGTTTTCTCACTGACGAGCGAGCCGCGGACGAGCTCGTGTCGTTCTGTAAATTGGAGCCGGGTGCGAGTGTTCTCGAGATCGGCCCTGGGCTTGGGGTTCTCACTCGACGGTTAATTGAACGTGGCGTCAACCTTACGGTCGTTGAGATTGAACGAGCGCTCGTCGAGTATCTCTCAACGGAAGTCTGCCAAGGTTCGCAGATCCGGGTGATTGCTTCCGATGTCCGGGAGGTTTCGCTCGAAAAACAAAAACTGGAATCGAATAATAAGTGGATTATCGTTGGGAATATTCCCTACTCAATATCAACTGACATCGTCTTTTGGTTAATCGAGAATCGCGCTTTCATTGAGCGTGCCTATCTCTTGTTCCAAGCCGAGTTTGCCGAACGCATTACAGCGCAACCGGGCGGAAGAGATTATGGGAGGATCACTGTTCACTGTGCACTGTATACGACTGCGGAGCGTGGTCCTAAACTCCCGGGGAGTGCGTTTACTCCGCCGGTGAAGGTGAACTCACAATTTGTCGAACTCCGTGTCCTCGCTCAACCACGGGTGAAGCTCGCTGATGAAACGTTATTCTTTCGCGTGGTTCGAAGCGCTTTCTCCGCAAGGAGAAAGACACTGCTCAATTCCTTGGTCAACGGCAAGCTCTTTGCTTCGAAGGTGGAGGGAGCCGACTTACTGCATGGGATCGGAATTGACTCAACGCGACGCCCAGAGACATTGAGTATTGAAGAATTTGCTTTGATTGCTGAGGCGCTTGGGCGGGGGGCGTTGAAGTGAGATCCGGGGGCGCCCCTCCCCAGGGCGCTGCTCCCGGAACCCAACGAGCGGGGTATTCGCTCTAGTCGGGCATTACCGCTGGATTGCGGTGCGTGCTTGAGTAGGAGGTCTGGGACTCTTCATCTCCCTCGCCGTCAGTGTGTTCGAAAAAGTCTTCGGGAATTGCGCCAATCAGGTTCTCTACCGAATCTCGCCGAATTCTCCAGTCAGCACCAACTTTGAAGCCTTCAATTGCGCCATCGCGAATCAACTCATAAACCTTTGGACGCTGAACTCGGAGCAGCGTTGATACTTCACGGACGGTGAGAAGAAGAGGCGCTTCATTCTTATCTTTCATTGTTTTTCCACTCCTACTAATGCCCATATAATCTCAGGTCTAAAACCTAACCCTCCTTCGCTAAAAGCTACGGCGGGTTAGCCCACCGAAGCACTTGCGCAAAGCGCAAATGCGAAGGTTGGGCTAAAAGAGCAAGAAAGCGAGTTACGCTTTCAGTTTCTCCATGTCAAAGAGCGTTACCGCTTGATGACAGCATCTGGATTTAATAATAACCAGATGTAGACCGATTGCTAATCCCGGAAGTACGGGTAGTCCCTTCAAGGATTACTTGAATCTACGCTAGGGGATTCTCCGAGGAGTTCTTGCTCCTGCTCCTGGAGCACGGATTTCTTGTGGATCCGATCAATATCGTGATCGAACATCAGGCTATCTAAGTCCCGGTAAGCACGTAATGTTTCAATTGCCTTCTCGAGCTCACCCCGAGCTTCGTACCAGGCTCCGAGATCACGTAAGCGGTAGGCGAGCAGTGGCTTCGTTGTCTCATCCTGAATCGCTTTGAGGTAACTTGCCTCCGCCTCAAGAGGTTTTTCTAGTTTGAGGTAGAGGTCTCCAATAAAGAGGTAGTAAAACTTCGGGTCCTCTGTTGCTGGGCGAGAATCGTCCTGCTCCCGAAGCGCAATATGTGTTTCGTACTCATCGATCGCTCGTTTATACTCGCCCTCTGATTCAAAGTATCGGGCAAGTTCGGCATGGCTTGGCGCTGCGCTGAAGCCGAATTCCTGATAGCCCCCAAAGACAGTGAGTTGGCAGCCGGCTTCGAGCACGAGGAGCAACAATAAAAATCGTAATCCGATCATTCTATCCACCCAGAGTTAGGAAAGAAATCAAGAGTCCCACCTCTGTACTAGCTCCATTACTGGCCTCGTGCCACGGGGAATTTGAGGCCAAATTCCCCTGAGCGGCCGGCAGCGCACTACAAGCATCGTATGGCAGTGAAGGAGAGGGATGGGAGGGTGCATGCGGGAACTCGCAGTAGACAGCGCCCGCTCCCGGCTAATAAAACTGCTCCATGAATGCTTTCCCATACGCTTGCTCAGCGACAAGCCGATTGTGATTTCCACAAAGCACCCGAAGGTTGGAAAGAGCATCGCTTCCTCCCTTTCCACGCGGAACGATATGGTCGAGATGCAGCCCAGAGGAAGCCCCGCAGCGTACTCCCTCGCTTGAGATATACGTACACCTGAATCCATCGCGCAAATATGTTTGCTGGTTTAACGGTCTCTGTTTGAACAACGATAGGAATAATTCTATCTGAGCTTGGTTTTATAGGATTATACCGTCCTGCTATCCACTCAACTTCTTGCGGCGACTTTCCTGAGATTTGCGTAAGAATCGACTCGTGGTTCTCTTCACGAAGCACCGGAGCAATAATCGATAACGTCGTTAGAGAAACTTGTTTCTGTACAAACAGCTCATATATCCCCGGAAACTTGGCTATACATCGTGCCGCAGTAAGCCGTCTCTTTGCAGCACTCGGAGAGTACTTGAGCTCAGCCACACAGTATGAGTACAGCGAAGAGTGCCCCCTTTCCCGAAACAGTTTTCGCTTTTCTAGTTCAATCAAGTGAAGAAGGATTTCTCCGGTGAGTTCAGATTCTTTTTTATTCAAACCAATGAGTTTCTCAATGAGAGTCAAGTCAGATAGCTCAGAGAGATCCATTCTCGAAATATTCTCAGTCATCGCTTGTTCTCCTTAAGTTTCTTCACTATCGAGTCGAGCCTAACATGCGACTTTTTTGGCGAGCGTATTACTCCGCACCGTGAAGGAGAGTCACATTTTCTTCGCGGCGACCTCGAAAAAGGCGGCGAACTGTTGATGAGCTTCTTACTTATTAAGAAGGCTGTTCTAAGAGAAATCGTTTTCGGAAAACACAAAACGTCAGAAAGCCGTCAAGCGTTTTTCATGAACTCCGGAATCTTTTTTGAAATATTTTTTGCACGAGAAATGCTGTTCGCAGCACGCAGTTTTTGAACTATTAAGGCGTTTCGCATGCCCCACGACGCGTTCACTTCACTGCCATAGGACGCTTGCACTACCATTGCCGCCCGCTCAGGGGAATTTGGCCCCAAATTCCCCGTGGCACAGTAACATTGCCGAGCAACGCAGAGGTAGGAAAGTGTTCTCTACTTGCTTGCGTCCTTAGTGATCTTCCCAAATTGAGCCAAGTTCCTGTTCTTGTAACGGCTGTCTTCCGTTACTTCACGGCCAAACCAATGAGGTGGAACAAACGCGCGAGCGTGCTCCTCTGACTGAAATTCAACTTCAGCAACCACGAGTCCTTCAAGTGAGCCATGGTAGACATCGAGTTCGATTATATATCCATGCGAGTTGATTCTGTAGCGCGTTTTCTCAATTCGTCGACCTGCAGTTGCTGGCCAGAGGGCAAGAAACTGCTCATCGGTAAGCTCTATTTCAAACTCTTCACGGCTGAGGCCAGAGTTCCCAAGCTTTACCGTCTGAAAGTAGCGATTGCGGTGGCTTCTTAGTCGAACTTCAGCGGAATCGTTTTCAAGATTAAGATAGCCTTGTGAGATCTCTTCCCCCGCGTGAGCGGAGAGTTCAGGTAACTTTTTAATTAGCCATTTCCGTTCAATCTCAAGATTCATGGAGAGTTCTCGTACGAGATCCTCCTATGGTAGCTCAATGGCGATAAAAAATATTTATGTTCCTGCAAGAAATTACTAAAGAGTGTAGTTTTTGAAGACGACAACTGAATATGTGAATTCCTGTTAGTGGAGTAGGAATATCCAGCGTGCCAGTATCACCTCGACATCCAACTCAATATGACGTCAAGCCAGGGCTTGAACGCGCGCTTCATCTCTTTTTAAACGAGCTCGATACCCACATCTACCATCTCCAGACGACCATCCTTCAGCAAAAGCCAGTCGATACCGCACTCCTCGAGGATCTCAACGAATCGGAAATAAAGAACATCGAACACCGGCTCCATACAATTAAGGGTGGCGCGGGTTTCCTCCAACTTCGCGATATCCAACAATGCGCCGCAAATGGCGAAAAGATCGTTGAGAGTGGAAAGAAGAAGAGCAAGACCGAAATTCTAAAAACTCAACTCCAAGGCGTCATCGATACGCTCAACTCCCAGGCCCAAGAGCTTCGCGCTGTATTCGGATATTCCGAGGAAGACGAGCAAGCTCCGCAAGTCTAAACCAACGCCTTTACTCCTTCACTACCGTCTGCGCCATCGCAGTAATGAATCGGACTCCTTCGCACACATCAACATCACCACGATGGAGCCCCGGCTTCTCCGCGCGGAGTTTAAATATGTAGGTAACGGTTGTTTGTGGCGCAATGCCATCGTCAAAGGTAAAGCTCCAGCTATTATCAATCGGAATATGCATACTTGAATCCGGCTTCGGTTCGATACTGGCAACGGTGAAACCATCGATGTATTCATCTGCGATATCGATATCTGAGAGCTCAACGTCCTCATCTGTGCGCTCATTGGTGACAGTGATCGTGAGATCAAATGTCTCGCCAACACGAACTTCAGTCGGCCCATCAGCTGAGATCCGCACACCTTCAGGTTCTTGAGCAACGTAGAAGATGAAGATCCCGAACGCGCCGAGTGCTGCGAGGCCCGTAAGCACGATCGCAATACAGCCGCAGGTAATTGCTTTAGCGGTCGACATTGCTAATTCCCCTCCAATTGATGAGCCGTGGCGAGAGGAACAGCGAACGTAATCGCGCGCCAGGGGCCCTCAGTTCGCCCGAGGAGAGTCGCCCAGTACCAACTCGAAACATCACTCCAAGAATTCCCGTTCATGTCAGTGATTAGCTCGCACACTTTCAAAGTCTCAGCTTGCTTGCTCGCCCGAAAGCAACCCCATAACGAACCGTCTGATCCGCGACGAGCAGTGATCGGGTCCACTCGGTAGCCGATCCCCTTGAAACAGTCAATGCTCGGATGCAGCTTCCGCGTAGGCGCGCTAACAAGACGTTGGATAACCTCCCGGGTCTCATCGGTGAACCGCCCAATAGTCCCGGGAAACGTCTGAAGGAACTGCTCTTCTCGTGGAGAGAGAGGAAGTTGGCGGAGCTTCGCTCCCTCAAACGAATCGAGAAACGGGGGAACTTGATGAACTGCGCGAAGAGCTTGAGAGGATGGCAAACTTACAAAGGGAATGACTGCAGCGATGACACTCGCAAGGATAACCCCAAGTTGAGGTGCCCTCGCCGCGCTTTCGCATAGTCGTTCCCTCCGTTTCAAGCCTCGTTCGAGAAGAACGTGTGTGGCAAAGATTAACGCACAGACAATAATGAAAACGAGAACACCGACCACAGTATGAGCTTGCGGCGGTGCGTGGATAATTTTTGCTTCGAGACCGAAGAGCACCGTCGCTCGAACGATATTACCAGCAAGAACGAATGCAAGAGTAGTCGCGGTGGCAACGAGCGCTCTTTTTCCTTGTAAATCAAACACCGTCATCAGCGTATAGGAACAGTATAGCCCCATCCAGAGCATTCGGATTCCACTGCACGGTGCATCAACCCAAATGAGCTGCTCATTCCACCGAAGCAGCGTTCCTTCTGCGGCCACTTCATAACCGTAGAAACGGAGCAGCACGGCGGCCATTTCCGCGGCAAAGAGTCGTAGTGGAGAACCAAGCAAAAACTGTAGCGAGGGCAGGATTGGCAGGGAGAGGAGGAGCAGGCCAAAGAGACCGAGGTGCAAGTGCTTGTTGTAAACAAGGCGTGAGAGGCTAAGAGCAATGACCATGACGGCACCGATCGCTCGAATAAGAGGGAGCGTAAACGGAAAGCTGATCGAATAGACAATAAGACCGAGCACCGGCAACCGACCGATCCCTCCAGATATCGGGAGAGCATGTCGGGAGCGAACAATCAAACAAACTGCCGTAAGGAGTGCGAATAATCCCCACGGTTCATCTGACCTGTCGGTAAGACGTTTTACGTACCAAATCCAAATCGGCCAGAAGGCGATGAACCAAAAGAGGAGGTAAAGTTGAAGCGTTCCTACCCGACGTTCCATTTTGGACTACACCTCCGGCTCGCAAGATAGAGGAATGTCATTGCGACCAACATGAGGAGATAGGTCGCCGGCTCCGGAATTGTCGGCACGGTTGCTTCTTTCCCAGGTTCAAGACCTGCAGCGAGGTAGTCTGCGCGGCTTTCTAAGACAACAGCGCTGGTAAGTGGGGTGACAAGCTGATAACTCATTCCCAGCTGCTCGGCAGTTTTTAGTGCATCGGACTTCCGCGTCTGCCAGAGTGAGATTATTTCAGCAAATGCAGTGAGGCGCGCTAGGTGGTCTGAAGTTGTTCGTGCATTCGTCATCGGTTCTTCGCCCTCACGAGCAAACCACCGAGTGGCAACAACTCGTTTGCTAAAACCCAGAAACTCTCCGATAAATCGCTTGAGATCTGAGTCTCCATCTGTCAAGCGTGCCACCCTGTGGACGTTGCTCATTCGGGAGAGCTCATCACTAATTACGTTCGGGCCAGGGACCAACTGAAAATCATAGAGCGTGACACCGCCTGGCCGTCGTAGGAAGTACTGTGTGAGATCTTCTGGGCGTTCGAGGAATACTGGTTGCGGTCCGTGGATCCAAATAATTGCACTCCCTTCGTTTGCGCTCGCTGCATCCCATGCCTGAATGAGCGCTGGGAGATTGTCTTTCCCACCGACAAAATATTTGCCCTTCCGAAGTTCACGAAGGAGCGTACTCGCATCACTCTTCACCTTTGTTTCAAGTGTCTTCATCTTTTCGTCCGTAGCGACTATCGTAGTAAGATCTATCTGCTCCGCGAGGGTCGAAAGCGCTGAGACGACAGTCTCCCGTTCAGACTTCATTGAAATCGAACCATCGACAACCACAACGACGGATGTATATTTCTTCCCAAATTCCTCGTTGAGACGTTGATACACATGCGCCTTCGAACCATTTCGTCTCCACTCGGACTGTGTTTGTACTACTTCGGGATCACGGGTAACACGGATGAACGCCGCTTCGTGCGAGTCCTCTAATTCGCCACGCACAGCGTAGAGCTTGTCGCTCAAGTTCTCTCGTTTTACGGCTTTCCCGTTCATTTCGAGAGGACGCCGTGACTCAAACCATACGGAATGGATCAGTCCGGGTTGGAGTGAAAAGTTCCGCTCATCGATACCCGGGAGGCGGAGGATTGCTGTTGAGCTTTCTTCTCTTAGGAGCGGTGCCGTTATTCCTATTCGAATTTTTCGCTCGCCCCCTCGCTCTCCCACGGGGAAGAGCTGAACCAGGGCTCGATTTGCGCCCAGTGAGGAAACGAGCAGTGGATCTCGACGCTCGACGCGCACAACGTTTTCATACGCAGCTCTCGCCTGTGCCCGGGTACCGAATGCCGCTTCGTGTTCCTCACCGTCAATCCAGAGGGTCGCGCGAGAGATTACCCCACCTGCTGGAAGTGTAAGCTGAAAACGGGCCTCCTGCTGAAAATCGCTCCCATTTTTTACAACTAATGTCCATTCCGTATAAGAGACGCGGGCATCGGCATCAATGCTTCCATGGAACATCGACTGAACAAGTTCGAGCTCGTCAACACGCCCTCCGACACTGGTTCCACCCTGTTCGGTATCAAATCCCCATCCCCAGAGACCTCTTCGTTGCTTCAAGGTGGGTAATGAATTGAAGCTCTCCCCAGTAACGCGAAAGAAAATTTGCCGCGCGTGCAATTGATCTGCCTCGTTCACTTGTCCCGGGGAGAGGCGGTCAAAGTTGGAACCAAACGTGCCATCGATCAAAGAACGTCTCAACCAAGTAATGAAATCATCGTTACGAATTCCATAACAACGCTCAAGGATGAGCTCGGTTGTTCCGAAGCGCTGAAGCAGGTTCACCCCACGAGCAACAATCTTCTCGTCAGCACTGGAAGCAAGGGCGAGAGCATAATTGGTAAGACCTCGTGGAAGTTCCGCTGCTGCAACGAGCAAGACACCGAGAAGGAAGCCGATACCGGTGGAAACCGATGTTCGCATCGCAATTCGACTTTTGATCGCGAGCGTTGCTCCAAGTGCTGAGAGTGGTGCAAGGGGAAGTAACGTGAAAATCGCGGGAAGGAAGAGTAGGAAAATAGTTCGCACTGTCATTAGTGCGGCGAAGGGGAGCAGGGGAAGGAACACAATCGTGTAGACAAGTGAAATAGCGACCGTAATGCCCACAAATAACTCCAGTCGACGGTCAACGTTAGAGTTCCCTTGTCGTGCCTTTCGCCACAGGACGCAATTGACCACTGGCACCAAGGCCACGAGGAGTAAATGAAGCGGAGTCGAGATCGGGTCAAAGAATACGTTTGCGCAAATTCCAGTGACAACCTCCATCACTAGTGCAGCCGTTGGTAGCATGATGCCGGCCATGAGAAACAACAAATTGAAGATTCTGCCAGGCGGAACGGGCTGCCGTATACCGGTCGATGATTCAGTCGCGTTACATATTACAGGTGTCATAATACCTCCTCGACTGGCTGTATCGCCGTAGTCGTTCAACAAACAACCACTAGTCGTAGGTCCAGTATAACGAATCAATGTGAAAGGCTTACGGAGCGATTGTGAAATCGCGGTGAAATCAGATGAGCGGTTATAATAACCGGCTTGCTGCTTCAGCCAGATCGCTTCGGACAATCTCCTTGAGGTGGAGATGCACCGCTTGTGGCCACGTGCGAAATGCATTGATGGTGTGGACTAAACCGTTATTTCGTTCACTGAGGAAGTGATTATCAATCTGACTCCGGTCCCCAATAATAACGCAAATGCTCCCCTCACCCATTCGCGTAAGGAGCACTTTGAGCGGACCACGTTCAAGATTCTGCGCCTCTTCAAGAATAACAAAGCTTCTTCGAAACGTACGCCCACGGATGTAAGTGAGCGGAACGAGTTCAAGCCGGTCCTCCATTTCAAGCCAGGTCTTCGCATCAAAAGGACGAACTGTTCGTTGTAACCCACGGCGTGCCCCACTCCCACCCCGACCATCTTCCGGTGTTGGCACCTGGACAATCGCGCGGAGGTTATCCTCAAGGAACCCGCCCCACGGGCGGAGCTTTTCCTCGAGACTCCCCGGGAGGAAGCCCATTGGCGTGCCGACATCAATCATTGGCCGGGTGACAATAATTCGGTCGAACTGGCCACGCTCAAGTCTTTCCCATGCAGCAGCGAGCGCAAGAAACGATTTCCCACTCCCTGCTGGTCCGGAGATAGTAATGAGGCGAATTCCTTCGTCTGCCATCGGATCCGGTTCGCCGCACCCCATCAGCCCCCAGAGAAGGAGTTTCTGTCGGATGTTACGACCACGAACTTCACCGGCAACTTTTAGGTAGTCGACACTTGTGCGATCGATTACCTCCGCCACCTGCGCCGCAGGATCACGAACCATCGTATAACAGTAGTGCATCTCTGGATTCTCGCGATTGACGAGAACCACAAATTCGTTCATCACGGGAACAAAGTTTAACGGATAGTTCCCACGCTCGATTGCACGGTCGAGCTCTTCACCGCTCAACTCAATTCGCCGAAAACCACTCTTGTAATCCATCTCCGGTGCGCAGACGGACATGAGCTCCTCAGCAACAAGCCCATAGACGCTCCGAGCAAGCACGCGGAGGATGCTATCCTGAGTGAGAAGCACTACCCTCGCTGCTCCATCACCTTTTGCTCTCCCCTTCCGGCCACCTGTCCGACCAAGACTGTCCTCAATTTCAAGTGCTGTTGCGAGAATTTCGTGGCTAGGGTTTCCGAGCTCAAGGCCCCAACTTCGAACCTTTTCTATTGGCGGACGAGGAGAGATCTTCAGCACCCCACCCTTTTCGGTTTCCACACCTTCAGTGAGTGAGCCCTGAGTGGAGTAATGCTCGAGTTGTCGCGCGGCTTCACTGGCGGCATGGGCTCGTTCTCCGCTTGAGTCCTTGAGCCGTTCCAACTCATCGAGCACTATTCGCGGGAGAATAATTTCGTTATCGGCAAGGACACTCGCAAATCCCGGATACTGCCCCTCGCGGAATGTCGTCACATCCTGAACGAGCGTAATCAGGGCAGAAGTATCGAGGATAAAGATTTTATCAACCACAACACGACCTCTCACACTTATCTCACTCGCAGAGTTTCCGGATCTCTCCAGTTACCTCCAAGCCGTCAAGCTCTCCACCAACGATCAGGAGAAATTTTCCACACTCAAGCGAACGTGTTGCGAGCGTTCTAATATCGTCGAGGCTAATTCGCGTAAGCTTCTCCGAAACCTCGTCAACTGACACATAGCGGCCAAAATTCAGTTCGCTCCGTAATGCTCGCCACATCCGGCCTTCTCCATCATCCATGTTCATTAACATCTGAGCAAGCATCATCTGTTTTGTCCGCCGGAGCTCTTCGCCGGTTATTTGTGTCTCACGGAGCAGGCCAACCTGTTCGCTCATGGCCGCGAGTGTCGCCTGGAGTGTCGTTCGTTCAACGCATGCGCCAATAACCAGTGCCCCAATATCAGGATAGGCCTCGACATCTGAATAAATTGAGTAGGCAAGGCCTCGTTTCTCGCGAAGCTCCTGAAAAAGACGTGAGGACATCGTTCCGCCCAAGACGTTTGAAATAATGAGTCCCGCGAGATAATCACTATGCTGCATTCCGGGCCACGGACAGCCAAGCGCGATATAGACCTGGCTCACCGAAACCGGGACGAGGTGGACACCATGACCGACTTTTGGCGGCAGGCTCGTTGGCCGCGGTGCGGTTGGAAGATGTGTGAAGATGTTTTCTACCTCAGTTGCCACCTCATCGGCCGAGACATTCCCTGAAGCAACGATGACAATTCGCTCACCAGCGATGAGTTCGAGACATCGTGCCCGCACAGCATCGAGCGAGCACTGGTCTACCGTGTCAGTCGTTCCAAATACCGGAAGTCCGAGCATCGATTCCGGCCAAAGCTGCTTTGCAAACTCCTCGCCAACCACTTCACTCGGGTCATCCTCTGATTCGAGAATTTCTTGGCGAATGATCAATTTTTCTAAGGAGAGATCTTCTTCACGAAAATCTGGTTCAAGGAGCAGTTCGGAGAAAAGTGTAAGTAATTTTCGCCAGTCATTTTGAGATACGGTTCCAAAGATACAGAGCGATTCGGTATCGGTATACGCATTCACCGTTCCACCAAGCTCGTCCATGTATTCGGCAAGCTCAAGAGTAGACCGGCGTTTCGTGCGCTTGAGGAGCAGATGCTCGAGCAGGTGGGTAAGGCCAAGGGTTTGCAGCTGTTCGTCACGAGAGCCCCCGATGAGGCAGAGGACAATCGAAACGGCCCGAAAATGCACCCCGCGATCGACGATCACGGTAATGCCGTTCGCGAGAACTTTTTTGGTCACATCAGTCATAGTGAGCTGCGGCATCCTTGTGCAAGTATCTTTATCAAACAGGTACGTTTATTTTACTCAAACGCAATCGGTTGTTTTTAACCGAAAAACCGCTTATGAATCAAAAGTTCAATCACGAATGAGCGCCCGAACAGGGTTGTGCAAAAAGTCTTGCTCTGTGTCTCTGAGCCTCTGTGGTTCATTCATAAACGAACTGTTGAACCACAGAGACACGGAGGCACAGAGGGAATAGTCAATAAAACAGAGAGAAACGTGAGTAGTAAAGGACTAATCGAGCCTCGTATCCTCAAAGGTTTTCGGGACTATTTGCCGTCGATCACCATCGCGCGTCTAGAGATGATTCGGAAACTGGAACGGGTATTTGCAAGTTTCGGATTTGTCCCGATTGATACTCCTGCTCTTGAGTACGCCGAGATTCTCCTCGGGAAAGGTTCGGATGAAACGGACAAGCAACTTTACCGGTTCCTTGATCAAGGGGAGCGTGACGTTGCACTTCGTTTTGATCTTACTGTTCCGTTCGCGCGCTTCACCGCAATGCACCTCAACGAACTTGCAATTCCCTTTAAGCGCTTTCATATCGCGCCGGTATGGCGGGCTGAAAAACCACAACGTGGGCGGTATCGTGAATTCATTCAATGTGACTTTGATATAATCGGAACTGATTCGGTACTCGCCGATGCGGAGATTGTGGCGGTTATTCATCGGGCACTTACAGCGCTAGAGATCAATCACCAGATACGAATTAACAACCGGAATCTATTAAACGGTTTGCTTCAAAGTCTCGGCGCGGCCGGAAAATCTGTTCCGGTGTTACGCGCGATCGACAAACTGGAGAAGCTCGGCCGCGAGGTCGTTCACGAAGAACTAGCGCGTGAGGCATCGCTCTCATCAAAACAGATTGAAGATATTTTCACCTTCCTCGCACTCTCCACTGAGGTTGGAGACAATGCTCACCTGATTCAATCACTGCGAGACCGATTCCAAGGAAATGACCAAGCGGTTCTTGGCATCTCGCAACTAGAAACTATTCTCTCCACTCTCCCGAGCTACGAGATTCAGCCAGAGCTTGTGCGAATCGACCTTTCCATCACCCGTGGGCTCGATTACTACACGGGGACGGTTTACGAGACAACGTTCCTCGACCTCCCAGGGATTGGCTCAATCTGCTCGGGCGGCCGTTACGATAACCTTGCTCAACTCTACACCAAACAACGTCTCCCCGGCGTAGGAACTTCAATCGGCCTCGATCGTATCCTCGGCGCATTTGAAGAGCTAAAACGTCTCGCTGAAAAGTCCGCTACCGCAGATGTTCTCATCGCCCTCGTCGATGAACCAAGTTTTGCTCAAGCGATAAACTTATCAACAAAGATTCGTAACGCCGGGCTTAATGCCGAAGTCTATCCCGAGATCGGAAAGCTCGGGGCTCAATTAAAATACGGGAGTAAGAAAGGCATTCGCTACGTCATTATCGCCGGCGAGCGTGAGGTGAGTAACCGCGTGGTGAGTATCAAAGATTTAGTTACCGGAACCCAAACCGATAATGTGCCGATCGGCGACGTCGTCTCGCAGCTGAAGGTGATGTTCTAGCACACGTAAACCGTGCGGGGATCGACTAGGTCTCTCCAGGCACGTTTCTCAATCGTCAGGCGAAAGATCTGGATCAAAGTCAATGCGGTTGACAAAGATATGCGTGAACTATACTGTTTGACAGGATATGGAATACAGTATACAATTATGATTAAAAGCTTTCGATGCAACGAGACGCAGAAGCTCTTTAACGACGAATCAAGCAAACGATTTCGAAATATTCATAAAGTTGCAAGGCGAAAACTTGAAATGCTTGATGCTGCTGAACGGATTGACGATCTACGCTCTCCACCAGGTAATCGTTTAGAATTGCTCAAGGGAAATCGAATTGGGCAACATAGCATACGCATCAACGATCAATTTCGAGTGTGTTTTCGCTGGGAAGGAAATGCTGCTTACAATGTTGAAATTGTCGATTATCATTAACAGTTGAGGAATTTCAAATGCCAAAAAAGTTATCACCAATTACGCCAGGCGAAATCCTACTCAAGGAATTTATGGAGCCCTTAGGAATAAGCCAAAACAAGCTTGCAAGAGATATCGATGTTCCAGTTGGGAGAATCAGCGATATCCTTCGCAAGAAACGAGCGATCACTCCGGATACGGCTCTCCGATTTTCTTTGTATTTTGGCACGACACCTGAGTTTTGGATTAACCTCCAGAGTCGCTACGATCTCAAGTTGGCAAAACGTAATTTGCTTCCGGCAATTCAAAAGGGGATACGACCTATCGCACAACCTGCCTAAGACGCCTGCCTTTTGAGGCTGTTGGGACGGTGGAGGAGGGCGGCATCCTAACGTCCCACGCGTAGTGCAATATCTAAGGTAAACATACGCTTCTTGCTCGGGTCATCCCAGACCTCAACGAATTTATCTTTAACCAAGGTGCGTGGATCGACCCCATGTCGTTCCTCGAACACTTTGCCACCTGAGAACGTTCCAAAGAACCCAAGCAGCTCTTCGAGGTTCCACTCAATTGTAATTTGAAACGGTGGTGGGGTGATCTCCTCAAAGGGAAACGGGAGCGTCTGGTAGCGGCTAAAAACATGCGCCATGCGTTTGTCCCAATAATCTCCGAGAACCTCAAAGGAGTAATAATCGGTGAGTGCATCAATTTCAGCTGACGTTCTTGGCCCAAAATAGACCCAAGCAGCGATAACTCCTTGCGGCTGAAGTGCTCGCTTCGCTTCCGCATAGAAGTGTTCGAAATCAAACCAGTGGATTGCGGCGGCGACTGTTATCAGATCGACACTACAATCGGGAAGTCCCGAAGATTCTGCCGGCGCAGTCTGGTAGGTTACGCGCTCATGGGGAGTTGCAAGCGCTAGCTGTTCGGGACTGATGTCAGTCGCAAGTACCTGTTTAAAATACCGAGCAAGTGCCACCGCCGCTTGCCCATTTCCAGTTGCACAATCCCAGGCCTGATTGTGCTTCACACAAAGGCTCACAAGATACTCGTAGAGCGCGTCTGGGTACGTCGGACGGTACCTCAGATATTCATTAGTCCCGGTAGCGAATCGATTCTTCGACATCGAATCAATGCTCTCTCTTTAAGATGATTACCCCATGGCCAGGGTTAGGGATATTCTTCGGGTGGTTTCGGTAACGGAGATGTTTCACCACTTGCCATCCTTCTCGTTCGACGAGCAGTCCTGGGAGAAAGTTATTATCGGAGACGACCGCTACGTTAAACTTCCAAAACTCGAGCACCTCCCGCCACCGACTCTTTAATTGAAACAACTCGGTATAGTCGGAGAGTATGTTCCCAGTGAGCGTTTGTGCCTCGAGAGCCTTGCGGTAGAGTGTGGGACGTTTGTCGATATACACGGGCACGCTGACTCCGATAAGTTCTCCGGCAATCGGCAGATCGTTTACGAGCCTTAGCGTTGCTCCACGTTGTTCGTATTCACGGGAGATCTCTCCGATCACACCTTTTACTTCGCCCCACAGCGGATCTCTTGCTTCAAAAGAGTTGGAGACATAAAAAACGGACGCTCCAAGGCCCATTGCAAGAAGAAGTTCGGCTACCCGAGAAGGACGCGATTCACTTTGCTTGATTCGTTGAAATAACTGCTCAGCGACCTCCCCAACAACGAGTGCAAGGCAGAGCATGAACGGTGGTGCAAGCCGAGTAACAAAAACCATCATGAGCAAGGAAGCAAGGAGGGTGAATACTTCACGCCAAGGAAGGGTGCGATTCAGTTTTGCCAGAGCAAAGATGAGGAGTACGGGTGCTCCCGCAAAGAGCGGCAGATTATGAAAGTTTGGGCGTTCAAAGCCGACAAGCTGTGGGAGATAGAGGTTCTCACCGCTAAAAGCAGAGAGAAAATTACAATAGAGAGCAAACCCCGCTGGTGTAAAGACGGGGACGAGAACAACTGCAGCGATAAAGAGCAATGTCCCAGCGTTCTTCGGTCGCAAGCTCCTCTGCTCCACCGCGGCACCAATCAACCAAGAGCAAAGAAGAAGTGGGAATGCAACTACACCGCGGTCAAAATTCGCCCAGAGGAGCAAGAGGAATATCGCTATTACTCGAGCTCGAAGGTGCTCACGCCCGCTGTAAAGAGCGAGATAAGGGAGAAGCAAAATTGACCAGAGATGTGGCGAGAGACTCCAGAGATGCCGAGTAAAAATGAAGTAGGTCACAAGGGACACCCACGGACCGATCGAGTGTTGCCCCCGCTCTTGGCTAAGAAGGAATACTCCTACTCCAGCAAAGAGCAGTACGACCGCAATGAGAAGTGGCGAGGCATTTGTAGCAGCAAGAACAACTCCGTGGAGCCATTCCTCTGGTGCATAGTGCATCCCCGCGGCGGACCAGGAGAATGTGTCCTCCCAGGGGAGTGAACTTGACGCAAGAATGAGCTCGCCTAAACGAAGGTGGAATCCAATGGGCTCGGGTTCCGAGCTAAACTTCCAGATTGCACCCGAGCCAACGAGGAGCAACCCCAACCACCAGAACTGCGCAATCGTCTGTGAGATTGCCCGATAGAGTTTCATTTCGTAAGGATAGAGCATGACAGACAAGGTGCGCCACAAGATTTACCGGCCAAACGTTGCTATTGTCGTCTTGGATAAAACTGGAAAACTACTCGCCTGCGAGCGCTCCGATATAGCGGGGATTTGGCAGATTCCGCAAGGTGGCCTCGATGAAGGCGAAGCGCCCGAAGCGGGAATGCTCCGGGAGCTAAAAGAGGAGATCGGCACCGCCGATATCGAAATCCTCGGGCGGCTTCCCCACACCATCCGCTATGACTGGCCACCACGACTCTACAAACGTGGCTTCCATGGACAGGAGCAGTACTATTTTTTAGTTCGACTTCGCGATGGCGCAAAGATCAAACTGAAGCAACCCGGAGTAAAGCAAGAGTTTACAAACTTTGAGTGGGTAACGAAGGATGAATTTCTCGCGCGATGTAAAGGCTTTAAGCGGGAGGTATACCTACAGGCAATTGAAGCGCTCGTAGAGCATTTTCCAGGGTTGTTAAAGTGAAGGTGTTCTCGCGCGAGCGTGCATAATGGTCTATAAATGTGCAATAGTCGCTAGTCGATCTTACAGACAGGTAATTCAGTTTGGTAAACACAGAGTTTCACAGAGGACCACAGAGTGGGAGGGAAAGCTAATAAATTCCGAACTCTGTGTAACTCCGTAAACTCTGTGTTCAACTTCCGCCTTCCGGACAGCTACAGCGCTGCTTGTCAACTCAAGTCTAGATTTTTACAGTTAAGCGAATCCCTTTTCTACTGATTGATGTAACAATCTCCCATCATTCTGCACCACTCTGCTGCATTGATGCATGTAAAGCTGCACCAATGGGTTTTACAGTTAGGAGCGTCGCCGACATATTCATAACAACTATTGGCTTCGTATCTGCAGATGTCCTGCAACAAACTACATTGATCAGCATGCGCATGTGGTGGAACGACAATGAGCATACATGCCAAAGTGAATAAAAATCCAAGTCGTAACATTGTTCACCTCTTCTTATTAATTTATTATTATTTCGGGCCACGTTCCCCTTTACGGCACAAAAATATCCAATGATTTATGCCATGACGTACCAATTCTCGTACGTTGAAGTTGCCTCGCTCTCGCAAGGGCCCGTGAAGGGTAATTACGCTCCCGCTCACCTTTGGCAAATGCAATTATGGTGCCATAGAAATCGCACTTGATCCGGTATTTAGTCATTGGATTATTGATAACTGAAAATTAATTACAATCACTATATTCCGCATATCACGACTTGCTGAAGAGAGCTCAGCTGAAGAAGACACAAGACCAGAGCAGCAGAGGTATGAACCTCCTGTCTTGGGTTGTCGAGCGTAGCGCCCTAGGCTTCTCTTCTACTCTGCGAACGTCCACGGCAAGGCAAAGCATCCGTAGAAGTCCATACAACGTACATAGTCTGATTGATTGCTATAGCCATTATAACACGCATAATCAGCCATGTGGCATCCAGTGCCAGCCGCGATTGCATTTGCAGATTGAGGAATAAATCCAGCGACAAGAACTAACAGAACGAAAGTTATCGATGCGGATACTGTTTTCATATTACCTTAATTAACCTCATCAGCTTTTAAACAGATTGGCGCTGAACCAAGTCCGAGGATAACGCTACTTTCAAATTGTTATCTCGGGCACGGGAAGCGTGGTGACATTTAACTTCGGCTCTCTTCAAATGAGCGGTGATACGGGGGTTGCACACATCTTTTGATTTGGACGAGCAAGCGACGAGATAAGTGCCATTTCGACTTTCTTTATGTGTTCTTGGTTAGCTTTTCTAATAATTTGACATCTACTAAGTCCTGATCGCGGGCAACGGCTTTCTTATTCTTAATGAGA
>FKKE01003951.1_pt2 | contig 30496 bp, 36 predicted proteins | sample 1106331 | NCBI WGS metagenome assembly FKKE01 (sample SAMEA3931202, study PRJEB13176) | freshwater metagenome | biome: Drinking water system; feature: drinking water; material: freshwater | place: China | collected 2013-02-06
GGCGGCGGGCCGGGCATGGGGCCGATTGCGGTTGCCCGGCACCTGGTGCCGTTCTTGCCGGGCCACCCGGTACTCAAGATCGGAGGCAAGGACGCCATGGGCGCCGTCTCCGCCGCCCCGTTTGGAAGCCCGAGCATTCTCCCTATCTCCTATGTGTATATTGCGATGATGGGGGCCGCCGGTCTCACGCGTGCCACGCAGGTGGCGATCTTGAACGCCAACTACATGGCCAAGCGACTGGAGAAACACTATCGTATCCTCTATACGGGCGGTAAGGGGTGCGTGGCCCACGAATTCATCCTTGATTTTCGGCCCTTCAAAGAGACCGCGGGGGTGGAGGCGATGGATGTGGCGAAACGATTGATGGACTACGGCTTCCATGCTCCTACCGTGTCGTTCCCGGTGGCTGGCACCCTCATGATTGAGCCGACCGAAAGCGAGTCGAAGGTGGAATTGGATCGGTTTTGCGAAGCGCTGATTTTGATTCGTGCGGAGATTCAGGATATTGCCGAGGGCCGGTTGCCAAAGGAAGATAATCCACTGAAACGGGCGCCCCACACGGCCGCGGCGGTTACGGCCGCCGAATGGCCCCGTCCCTATTCACGGGAGCGGGCCGCGTTTCCCGCAGCCTGGTTGCGCGACCACAAGTATTGGCCCTCCGTCGGGCGAATCGATGAAGCCTACGGCGATCGCAATTTGATGTGCATCTGCCCGCCGATGGAGTCCTACTCCACCTAAGGAGGCCTGCCCTCTGTTTCGCGCGGTGCTCATGGTGCTCGTTGCGCTTGGTGGGATGGCGCTGGAGGCGTCCCTCTGGGCGCAGGATGCGGCCCATGAACTGCGGCCAGGGCAACACTACGAACGCGGCGCGATGGTGCGCGACTCCGCGCGTGCCGTGTCGTTCACCCTGCCGGCCGACTGGATGGGCCGGATGCCCGTCGATTCCGAGGTGCTGCTGCTGAGTTCGCCCACCCATGACGGCGTCGGTCTTGTGGCGCTGCTCGATACCATGACGGGGGAGCGGCTGGTTGAGCGGTTGAGCGAACCCCAAGAATTCGGTGAGGCCGTGGTGCTGCAACTTTCCAAGCCCATCGAACAAGTGGGTCAACAGTGGTTGGCGTCGTATCTCAGCGGACATGTGGTCGGGCGCGCAACCGCGCTTTTGGGCCCTGACGCCCAGGCGGTGGTATTTTTCTTTGCCGGGCCACATGCCGAAGCCAAAGCCTTCGAGCGGGCGTTGGCCGAGCTCGCCGCTTCCACGCAGTTTGAATCCATAGCCAGTCTCTAAGATCTCCCTCCTGGTCGCGACTCCCGTTGTTCCTCGTATCGGCGTACAATGAGGCGTGAAAAGGAGTCTCACCGTACGACCTCGATCAGGAGGATGTCATGGAGATGGATCGGCGACAATTTCTGGTGCGCACCGGACTGCTGTTGAGCGCCGGGGCGCTGGCCGCCCATAGCGCGGGCTGCCAAACCCACGAAGAAGTCCGGCGCCGCGCATACCCTTATGAAGATTGGCCCAGCGTCCGCAATGCCTTTCTGCTGGATCGACGCAAAATTCACATGGCGGGATTTCTGTTGGCGAGCCATCCGACGCCCGTCCGTGAGGCGATCGAGCGCCACCGCCGAGCGTTGGATGAAGATCCGGCCGGCTATTGGCTCGAACAGGAAGAAAGCGCCGAAGCCGCAGTCTTGGGTGAAGCCGCCGAATACCTGGGTGTCAGTCGGACCGAGATTGCGCTCACGGACAGCACGACCATGGGGCTCGGGCTCCTCTACGGCGGGTTGGTCCTCCACGAAGGGCAGGAAATTCTCTCGACCGTTCACGACCACTACTCGACGGAGACCTCGCTTCGGCATCGTGCCGAACGAACCGGAGCCTCGGTTCGCCGAATTCCCTTGTACCGGGAGCTGAAGACCGTCACGCGGGAGGAAGTCGTCGAGTCGATCGTGCAGGCCATCAGGCCGGAGACCAGGTATCTGGCGGTGACGTGGGTCCACTCAAGCACGGGGCTCAAGTTGCCGATCCGGCAGATTGCCGACGCGCTGGTCACTATCAATGCGTCGCGGGAAGCGCGTGACCGGGTGCTGCTTTGTGTTGATGGGGTGCACGGGCTGGGTGTGGAGAACGTCAGCCTTCGCGAACTTGGCTGTGATTTCTTAGTGGCGGGAACTCATAAGTGGATGTTCGGCCCACGCGGGACGGGGCTCGTCTGGGGACGGGAGCAGGCGTGGCCGCGTGCGCAGGCCACGATTCCGACCTTCGATGCGGAGGCCTATCGGATGTGGATGAAGGTGATCCCGGAGGCGCCGCTTCGCCAGGCGGCGCGCATGACACCCGGAGGGTTCCATTCCTTCGAGCATCGGTGGGCCCTGAGCGAGGCGTTCAAGTTTCATCGCGCGATCGGCAAGGCGCGCGTGACCGAACGGATCCATGCGTTGAATCAGCAGATGAAGCAGGGATTGGCTGCCATGCCGCACGTCACGGTGCACACGCCGATGTCGCAGGACCTGTCAGCGGGGATTGTCTGTTTCGAAGTGGCCCGGTGGTCGGCCAAGAAGGTCGTCGATAAGTTGCGAGAGGAGCGGATTATCGCCAGTGTCACGCCCTACGCGACTCAGTATGCCCGTGTTGCGCCGAGTGTGTTGAATACACCGGGAGAAGTCGAGGTGGTGTTGCGGGTGATCGGAGACATGAAAGCCTAGGGGGGCGACGACACCTGGGCCCGGCCAGACGGGCCTTCCGGACGCCATCATCGGAAATTGGGGGGACGATGCTCCAGATATCAGCGCACCTTGGCATTCCCGATAGCGAAATCGAGGTTCGGGCCGTGCGCTCAGGTGGCGCCGGTGGGCAGCACGTCAACAAGGTCTCGACCGCGATCCATCTCCGGTTCGATATTCGCGCCTCGTCGTTACCCCCGTTCTACAAACAGGAACTGCTGAAGCTGCGGGATCACCGGATCTCGGCGGACGGCATCATTACCATCAAAGCCCAGGAGTCGCGGAGCCAGGAACAGAATCGACAAGACGCGCTAGCCCGACTGCAGGATCTGATTCGGAGCGTGGGAATTCCGCGCAAGAAACGGAAGCCGACCGCGGCGACGAAAGGCTCCCAGCGGCGGCGCGTGGACGAAAAGGTGAAGCGGGGGCGTCTGAAGGCGATGCGCGGGCGAATCGACGACTAGACCGCGTGAGCGTCCCGCGGGGTCTCAAGCCCGGCCTGTGCGGCCCGTTCATCTTCTTTGACTATTCAGATCCCGCGAGTGATCCCAGAATGTGATAGCCGCCGTCCACGTAAATCACCTCACCGGTGATCCCGCGGCTGAGCGGACTGACCAGGAAGAGGCCGGTATCACCCACTTCATCCTGTTCGGTGGCATGGCGCAGGGGGGCGAATTCCTTGTGGTGGTCCACCATCTTGCTGATGCCAGAAACGCCGCGGGCGGCCAAGGTCTTGATCGGACCCGCAGAGATGGCATTCACGCGAATGTTCTTGGGGCCCAGATCATGGGCCAGGTACCGCACAGTGGCCTCCAGGGCAGCTTTGGCGACACCCATCACGTTATAGTGCGGGACAACCCGTTCGGCCCCAAGGTAGGTCAAGGTGACGACGGACCCGCCGTTCGTCATCAACGGCAGGGCGGCGCGTGTCACAGCCACCAGGGAGTACGCGCTCACGTCCAGGGCGATGCCAAAGCCCTTCCGCGTGGTGTTGACGAACTGCCCCGTGAGTTCCTCCCGTGGCGCGAAGGCGACGGAGTGGACCAGGAAGTCGAGCGTCCCGAATTCCTTCTGGACCGACTGCATGAGGGCGTCAATCTGCGCATCGTCCCCGACGTCACAGGGGAATGCCTTGGAGCCTGTTAGAGTGGCCGCCAGTTCCTCCACATTGTCCTTGAGCCGTTCTCCCTGATAGTTGAACAGGAGTTGGGCTCCTTCCTTGGCCGCGGATTGGGCGATAGCCCAGGCGATGCTGTGCTTGTTGGCGACGCCGACGATCAATCCCTTCTTCCCCTGCAGGACGCCCATGATTCCCTCTCTTTGTTCGGTCAGAATTGTACCAGCGGTTGGTGAACATAACATAGATGGGAGGGCGCAGGGAAACGCAGAAAGGGACCGCGCGGGGTGGCAACGGAGGCGGCTTGGCGTGACGTGCGCGGAGCGCTATAGTGCGCCCTCATGGCAGGGCTCCGTTCCGCTCCGGTGCTGATTGATACTGATCCCGGCGTGGATGATGCTCTGGCGTTAGGGATTGCGCTGCGCGCGCCCGAGCTTCAAGTTGTCGGGATGACCACCGTGTGTGGCAATGTACCGGTGGAGCAGGCGACTCGAAATCTCTATCGCGTGCTGGGCGCGCTTGGCATGCACCGGTCTTTGCCCATTGGGCAAGGCGCGGCACGACCGCTACGGCGCCGCCTTGTCACGGCCACGCACGTGCATGGGCGGGACGGATTGGGAGAGCTGGATCGCTTCCTGGAACAGGATGGGCGCCCTCGCTATCCCCGTGAGCGCGTGCCGGCGCGGCTGCCATCGGCGCTGGAGGTTTGGGCCCGCTGTGTGCGGCGCTGTCCCGGAGGGGTCACATTAGTAACGCTCGGTCCCCTGACCAATCTGGCTCAGGCATTGGAGCGTGCTCCTTTGGTCGTCCGGGGGTTCCGAGCCATCATCGCGATGGGCGGCGCCATCGGGGTGTCGGGCAACGTCACTGCGGCGGCGGAATTCAACATCTATGCCGATCCGGACGCCGCGCATCGTGTGCTGACCGCCGGATTGCCATTGACCCTGGTTCCGCTCGATGTCACCGAACGGGTAGCCACGACGGGGGCGGGAATCGCCCGTTTGACGAGACACTCCCGCGCGCCGCTTGCTCAGTTGTTTCGCGATGCGACCGGCTGCGCGCTGGCGTTTGCCAAGCGGGTGGAAGGACGGGCACGGTTTCCCTTTCATGACCCGTTGGCCGTGGCTGTCGCCATCGATCCGTCGTTGGTTCGATGCCAGAGGTTGCCGGTTGCGGTCGAGACGCGCGGACGAGTGACTCGCGGGACCACCGTTGCCGATCGTCGTTCTCGAGTCTCATGCCCGGCCCTTCAGACAGTACAGGTTGCGCTGGAGGTCGATGCTGCGCGTGCGCGGGCTTTTTTGACGGAGCGGATATGTCCCGTGTCTTCGTAATTGGATCCTCCAATCTCGACCTCACCGTCCGGCTCGATCGGCTTCCCCAGGTCGGTGAAACCGTGTCCGGCGGGGAGTTTTATCAGTCCTTTGGAGGGAAAGGGGCGAACCAGGCCGTGGCCGCGCGCCGCGCGGGTGCCGACGCCGTGCTGCTGACCAAGCTTGGCGCCGACGCCAATGGGGAGCGAATCACGCAGCATCTGGTGGCCGAAGGACTTCCCAGTTATGGCATCCGCATCGATCGACGGGAACCCACCGGGGTGGCGCTGATCGTGGTTGATGCGGCGGGCCGCAACATGATTGCCGTTGCTCCCGGCAGTAACCGGTTCATCACGCCCGATGATATTCGGCAGGTGGCCTCGTTGTTTGAGGAGGTCAGGGTCTTACTGGTTCAACTGGAGGTCCCGCTCCCTGCCGTAACGCAGGCGCTGACGTTGGCGAAAGCCAGCGGCGTGATCACGATTCTGAATCCCGCTCCGGCACAGGGCCTGCCGGATGCCTTGCTGCGCCTGGTGGATGTGCTCACCCCGAACGAGACGGAGGCCCAGCACCTGACCGGATATCGGGAGCCTTCTGACGCGGCCCAGGCACTGCTCGACCGGGGTGTGGGAGCCGTGGTTGTGACGCTTGGGGAACGAGGGGCGCTTGTTGTGAGCAAGGATGGATCACGCCAGCAGCCAGCGTTTCCGGTTCATCCGGTTGATACGACCGCGGCTGGTGATGCCTTCAATGGAGCCCTGAGCTGCGGGTGTGCCGAAGGCTTCGATCTCGATCGGGCCTGCCGCTTCGCCAGCGCAGCCGGTGCCCTGGCGACGACGAAGCGAGGTGCCCAATCCTCACTGCCGACCCGAGCTGAGATCGATGGATTGTTGGCCCGATACAGGTGAACAGGTGTTCATGTCATCCGGGCCATGCTGGGCGGTCTTGTAGTTTCAACGACATGAGTTTCTGGAACGGTGGTCAGGGCCATTGGCCTTTGCCCTTTTGGGGGGGGGGCCCTCCTTTGAGGCATTGAGCCAAAGCCCTGGAGTCGGCGATAACAAAGCCTCACGGGCTGACTCCCAAGGTGATACATGAAAAAGATCCTGAGCTTCAGTGACGATCTTTCCCAAGACGAAGTCGAACATCTCACCACCCTGCTGATCTATCATCTCGTCGAACAATGCGGTGGTCGTGTCCAATTCACCACGCAGGATGCCTCGAATACCCTCTCGGGTCTGGAAACCAAGATGGTTCACATGCAGATCGGCAAGAATATTACCCTTCGCATCGTCACGCGCCCCCCGGAATTGCAAGACTCCACCGCCCATTCCTAGCATGTAAGACTGCCCCCCGCCTGTGCGACAATAGGTCAGGGCCAGAGCTCTGGCCTTGCAGAAGGGGGGCTTATGGCATCTGATCGGTCGGTCATCCGGCGATGGATCTTCCTCTCCTTGAGCGCCTCCCTCCTCACACTCGGGCTCGCAACCGCATCAACCGCTGCGCAGGACAGGGCCCTCTTTGCGGGTGGCTGCTTTTGGTGTATGGAAGAAGCGTTTGAGGCCGTTCCCGGCGTGCTGTCGGTGGTCTCGGGCTATACCGGCGGGATGCGGGCCAATCCGACGTACGAGCAAGTCTCCGGCGGGAGGACCGGTCACGCTGAGTCGATCGAAGTGGTCTTCGACCCGGGGATGGTGACCTATGATGAGCTGTTGGACGTGTTCTGGCACAATGTCGACCCGACCAGCGCCGACGGGCAATTCTGCGATCGTGGAACCCAATATCGGCCCGCGATCTTTTATCACAATGAGCAGCAACAGCGGTTGGCTGAGGCGTCACGCCAGCGGATTCAACGTGACAAGCGGTTTCCCGAGGCGCTCGTCGTCGAAGTGACGCCGGCCTCGCCGTTTTACGTGGCGGAGGAGCACCACCAGGACTATTACAAACGCAATCCCATTCGATACAAGTACTACAAATTCGCGTGTGGGCGAGCCCAGCGTCTGGAAGAGCTATGGGGGAAGAAGGGCGGCTGAGGGGAGAGGACGCGGGGGTCAGTGCGGCGTCTGGCGCGCGCGCATGGCACTCAGCGCGGTCTGGATTTCAAGGATGAAGTCCGGGAGATGCTGCGATTGTGCCAAGGACAAGGCTTCGGTGGCCAGGACGATGGCCTGGTCGTGCACGCCGCGCGCGCAAAAGCTTTTCGCGAGATTCAGTCGCGCATTGACCGCATCGGGCGCCCGGTGGATCACCCATTGCAGCAACGCTTCGCCCTTCTCCCGGTCCCCGCCAAGCAGTGCGGGTAGTCGGACCAAGAAGGTTCCTTTTGCCGACAGGGCGCCCAAGTGTTCGGGGTCCAACTCCAAGGTTCGTTCCAACTCCCGCATCATCTTGCGATACCCGAAGATCGAGGTGAGATTCTCTCCGTCGATTCGGAGTTGTTCGCCGAGCGTGCAGAACAGTGCGAAGTGGGCATCCGGATGGCGTTCGTCGAGTGCGATGGCTCGTTCGGCTAGCTGCTGGCTCTCCTTGAAATGGCTCAGGCGCGCGCTGCGGTCCACGGCTGCGCGTCCTGACTCGCAGGCACGAATGGAGGCGCGCGCCAATTCACTGACTGATTCGGCCGCCTCGCTCCGATCACACCACAGCCACGACCCTGCAAGGTTGAGCGCAAGAATGGAGGCCACTGCTGAAAGAACGGCGGAAACCTTCATGGCAGTCCTGGCGCAAACCATAAGAGTATAGAACAGATTACGGTACTTGCCTAGTCTCTGGGGGCCACGGGCCTGGCCATGGGGAAGCGTTTCCGTCGGACATCAATCGTAGGATCCTCCGTCGGGGGACCCAGGTGACGGGGGATCTTGCTGCCGATGCCTCGATCCGCTGATACTGGGGCGGTCTAGCCGGAGCCTTTCCGCAAATTTGCCCCAGGGATACTGTAGGAAGCTCCCTTCTCTACCGTTTCTATTGTTCATAACCAATTGAAATAGCACAGATTGGGTTGGATTCATGGGTTGGCATTGCCCTTGCTCACTCCCCCCGCCAGAGCGACGTGCTCACCGCCTCAACCAAACGATCGAGGCGCACTCACAACCAATTTAAGGGGGGTGAATTCCTATGAAGCGTATCCTGATGGGATTGATGGCAGCGGCCCTGTTGGTGTCCTTCTCCGCTCCGTCCTTCGCGATGGAAGAGAAGAAGAAGAAGGAAGGCGGCCACCTGTACTCCATGGAAGAGAAGAAGAAGAAAGAGGGCGGGCACCTCTTCACCGACGAGAAGAAGAAGAAGGAAGGCAAGTAAGTTTTTCGCTCGTGCCGAGCAGACTGGCCCCTTTCGAGGGGCCAGTTTTTTTTTGAGCTCCGGTCACCCCCGCGTCCCGTTTCCCTCGCCCAGTTGGTGATGCTATGTAGGCCGCGCGCCGACTCCTCCTGAGAGCCGCGTGTGCTGTGGTTGCTCCCCGCTGGAGTGGCTCGATGAAGGTCTTTCTCGCGGCCATCCTCCTCCTCGTCCTGGTTCTACGTGGGCCGGTCGCACTTCCGTTCCTCGTCGATTTGACTCCGTACGTTGAACACTACAAGCCGCAGGTTGATGCGGCGCTTTGACGGAAGCTCGACCTGAAGAACGTTCGGCTCACCAGATGGCCGCGTCTCGGAGCTCGTGTGACCGAGTTTTTTGTGGTGATGGATGATTCGGATTGTTCTCCAGGTCCCTTCGCCTCGTTCTCCTTCCTAAACCGTGAGCTGAACCGCTGGCCGCTAGGCAGCCAGACGGTGAAAGCCGAAGGAATATCCCTGCGGAATCCCGCCATTGCGGTCACCAAGAATGACATAGGCCTGTTGAATGCCTCCATCATCGGAGGATCAGTCCCGGCGCCATCGTCCGGCCCCGCCTTTCCGACCGTGGAGGCCGATTGGACGATCAAGCAGAGTGTGGTACATGTGCAGCGGATGCTCTTGGACAGCTATGACTTTCAGGCGACGACCGAAGGTCGGGTCGGTTTCGACCAGCGTCTGGAACTCAAGGCCAGTCTTAGTCTTTCCCTGGCCCTCAGCCTGGGTGCCGGGTCGTCTTCCGTGGCCACACTCGGGATGAACGGAGGGCGGCGCAGGGTGTTCTTGCTCATCGGCGGGACGAACTATGCACCGACCTTTGCGCTGGACGCCGAGGCGTTGGGCGGCAGAGTACGGGAGAAGGTTCAGGAGACGGTCAGGGAGCAGACCGAAAAATTTATGAAAGGCAAGGCGGGCGAAAAAGTGAAGAAGGGTGCCGATGCCTTGCAACGGCTCTTCGGGCCATAGATTGGGGGACAATGGACATGTCGGTCATGGATTCGCTGGTGGACATTGCCGTGCGGTACGGGTTCCGGGTGTTGGGCGCGGCGATCATTCTGGGTGTTGGCGGGATGACCGCGCGTTGGCTAGGGCGGCTTGTGGAGCAATGGCTGGTCCGCCCCACCGTCGATCTGGAGCCTCCCATTCGGATGCTGATCGTCCGCTTGGTAAAGATTCTGGTCTTGGTCGTGACCCTGCTGATCGTGCTGCAACAGGTGGGCGTCGAGATTACGCCCCTCATCGCGGGGTTGGGCGTGGCCGGGTTGGGAATTAGTTTTGCGCTTCAGGGCGTCCTCAGCAACGTCATGGCCGGGTTGACCATTATCTTTACCAAGCCCTACCGGGTCGGGGAGTACATTCGGATCGTGGGGGAGGAAGGCTACGTCGACAAGATCGATATTTTCACGACGACCGTGACGCATGTGGACCGATCGCGCGTCGTGATTCCCAACCGAAAGATCGTCGGTGAAATTCTCCACAACTATGGCACGGTTCGGCAACTCGAGATCCACGTCGGTGTGGCGTATCAGACCGACCTGGCCCGCGCGCTGGGGGTCGTGGAGAATGTCTTAGCCGCCAACGCGAAAGTGTTGCGGGAACCGAAGGCCGTCGTCGGGGTGCAGGCGCTGGGTGAGTCCGCAGTGGAGATTCTAGTTGCGCCGTGGACCAGCGTGTTGGAGTACGGCGACACACACCGGCAACTCACGCGCGGTCTGCTGGAAGCCTTCCGTACACAGGGGATCGACATTCCGTTCCCCCAGCGAGAAGTCCGGATGCTGCCGACTACCGATGGGATCAATTCGGGACCCTGACCGATCCGTCGCTGCTCTGGGGGCCCCACGCCGCCTCCTTATTGTCCTGTTACGTAGGCAGTGGTATGATCCGGCGCTTCCGCAAGGCCGTCACGACTGCGGCCAGCCCCTCTACCGCCCCGACGTGATCGTGGGGTGTGGAATCGGGCGGGGTGGCGATGGTGTTCATGATCGGTCAGCATCGGGTTCGCCGGGCTGGGGTGCGCTCCTCCATGACAACTGTTCGTGCCGTCTTCGAGGGCGGCCCCTTCGGAGTTCGCTCGGCACCGACAGGCTAGCGAGGCTGGTGCGTGTGAAGCCAATCCGCTTCGATTCTTCCAAACTTTCCCTGACGCCTCCGCTGTCCCTATACGAAGAAATTTTTCGGCGTGCGCAAGAAGCGATTGCCGTGCTCGACGCGGACGGCCACTACCTTGAGCAGAATCAAGCGCATGTGCTGTTGTTCGGGTACTCCGATCGCGAACTGGTCGGGCACACGCCGGCGCTGCAGATGAGCGAGTCGAGTTTCGAGCGCGTCATGCAGGAGATGCTGCGAGCCGGTCACTATCGTGGGGAGATCGTCTCTTCGACGAAGAGCGGGAAACCGCTGGTCCTCGACCTGACGGTCTACGCCATTGAGGCCGCCGACACGCCGGACGTGCGATGGGTGTGGATCTGTCGCGACGTGACGCCTAGCCGGCGTATCGAGGAGGCCTTGCGGATTTCACGGCAAGTGGTCGAGGCCACCCCCGCTCCGATCGTGGTGGTTGGCTTGGACTATCGATGCCGATGGATGAATCCCGCATTTCGGACCTGTTTCCGAGTGATGGAGCGTGACCTTATCGGCCGGGTGCTTCCGGAGGTGGCGGGGCTGGGGGCCTTTGTCGCGGCGATTCGTCAGGCCCTCGACCGGTGTTTGGCCGGAGAAGAGCGAACTCATCAGGGATGGTTCGATTTTCCAGGAGGAGAACGGCGATTTCTTGCCACCACGCATACCCCCTTGCGCTCCCCGTCCGGCGTCATCGAAGGGGCGGCGGTCATCGTGTCCGAGCTGACGGCTTTGAAACTGGCCGGGGAGGCCCACAATCGACGGGCCGAACAACTGCGTATGCAGCAGTCGACCCTGTTTGCGCTTGCCAAGGATGAGGCCGTTCAGAACGGGTATGTTCGGGAGGCGGCCCGCGTGTTGACCGAGAACGCCGCGCATACGCTGGATGTCGCCCGCGCCAGCTTGTGGATGTTCGTCGACGATCGGGCCGTGCTCGAATTGATGGATTCGTACGAGACCGAATCGGGACGCCATGCGACCGGCCACCGGTTGGTTGCAAAGGAGCATCCTGACTGGCTTGAGGCGGTGGAGTCGACGGAAGTCGCCTTGGATCTCGAGGATGCGCGTGCCGACCCACGCCTCGGCTCGTTGGCCGCCGCCTACTTGGAGCCGTTGGGCGTCGGTGCCGTGCTGCATGCTCCCATTCGGCTCAATGGGCATCTCGTCGGTGTCCTGGCACTCGAGCATGGGGGGGGGCCTCGCCAATGGAGTATCGAGGAGCAGACGTTTGCCGGCTCCATCTCGACCTTGGTCACGTTGGCATTGGAGGCTCGGCAATTGCGCCAAAGCGAGGCGAGATTTCGACATCTGGTCGACGGCGCGCCGGTCGGTTTCTGCATCTATGGCGCGCAGGGGCAGGTGCTGCGTGTGAATCGAGCATTTGCGACGTTGCTCGGCTATGAGGAATTGGATCTCCGCGGGCAGGACGCCGACCGGTTTGTCCATCCGGACGACGCGACCACCCATGCCCAGCTCTTGTCGCAAGGGTCTGGTACCGGGGAACGAGGCGCCGACCAACGCGAAGTCCGCTATCTCCGGCGCACGGGCGCGGTGATCTGCGTCAGTGTTACGGCCCGAACGATGAGTATTCCGGAAGCCGCCTCGCCGGTGACGGTTACCATCATCCAGGACGTGACGGCCCAACGACAGGCGGAAGATCTGCTCCGTCGGGCCAACCAGGATCTGGAGGAGCGCGTTCGGGCAAGCACCGCGGAGTTGCAGCGGGCCAATGAACAGTTGCAGGCGCACGTCGCGGAAACGGAACGTGCCGAGCAGGCCGCCCGTTCCAGCGAAGAGCGCTTCCGGCAATTGGCTCAATACGTGCAAGATGTCTTTTGGTTGGCCGATGTCGAGACGCAGCAGATCCTCTACGTGAGTCCCGCCTATGAACGGATTTGGGGCCGTCCCTGTGCGAGCTTGTACGAGTCCCCGCAGGACTGGGGAAAGGCGATCCACCCGCATGATCGGCCTCGTGTGCGAAAAGCCGCCACCGCGAAACAGCGGACGGGCGAATATGACGAGAAATATCGGATCCTGCGGCCCGACGGATCGTTTCGCTGGATTCGCGAACGGGCGTTCCCGATCACCGGCCCGGACGGTCAGGTCACGCGTGTGGCGGGCGTTGCCGAGGATATTACCGACTATCAGCATCTGGAACAGCAGGTCCGTCAAGCGGCCAAAATGGAGGCCTTGGGGCGTCTTGCCGGTGGGGTGGCCCATGACTTCAACAATCTGTTGACCGTGATCCGGGGGTACTGCAGTTTTCTCCTGCAGGGCGCCGCCGAGGACAGCCCGCAACACAAACAGATTGTCGAAATTCAAGCGGCGGCCGATCGCGGTGCGCACCTGAGCCAGCAGCTGCTGTTGTTCAGCCGCGGGCAAGCGGTGCGGCCGAAAGTGGTCGACCTGAACGCCATCATCCAGAAGATGCTCGATATGCTGCGGCGGGTGGTCGGAGAGGATATCCACGTCCAGACGAATCTGGCGCCGGACCTCTGGTCCGTACGGTTGGATCCAGGTCAATTGGAGCAGGTCATCGTCAATTTGGTCGTGAATGCTCGCGACGCCATGACGGAGGGGGGGCGGGTGTTCATCGAAACCTACAACTTGGCGTCATCGGGCACGGACGGCATACCATGTGTGCGTCTGGTCGTGCGCGATACCGGGTGCGGGATGGATGAAGCCACCAAGACCCATATGTTCGAGCCATTCTTCACCACCAAGAAGCCCGGCAAGGGCACAGGACTGGGGTTGTCCATGGTGCATGGAATCGTGACCAAGAGCGAAGGGAAGATTATCGTGGAAAGCGCTCCAGACCAAGGAACCGCGGTAACCATCGAGTTCCCAGCGCATGAAGGCCCGCCTCCGGCAGAAAAGGAAGCGCTGCCCAAGCCCATGCCGGCTGGCAGCGAAACGATCCTGCTGGTCGAAGATGCGGCGACCGTCCGCCAATTGTTGCGCGAAGTCCTGCGCTCGGCCGGGTACTTCATTATCGAAGCCTCGGATGGCGTGGAGGCGCTGGAGCAAATCAAGCAATACACGGGGCCCATTCATCTGGTGATTACCGACGTCGTCATGCCGCGCATGAACGGGCGGCAATTGATGGAGCAGGTTCGCCCGGTGCGGCCCGATACGCTGTTCTTGTTCATGTCCGGCTACATGAGCGACAAGGTTGGCCGGCAAGGGCTCGATGCCCCCTTCATTCAAAAACCCTTCCTTCCGTCCGATCTGCTCCGGGCCGTCCGGAAGGTCCTGCACCATTCGACGGAGACCTCTGCCGGGTAGGTCGCGCCGCCGCGTGGCCACGCCCTCTCAGCGGCCGCCGGGTGTGGACAAAAGTCCTCAGCAATGGTCCTCCAATGTTCCGCCGTCCCGACAGACCAGGTGGGGGTACCTGTGAGCTTGCGCGTGGCTGGTGAGGCCGTAGGCGCGGGCTTGCGAGTCGGCTCGCGCGGAGGCTGGGCGGCGGCAGCAAATCAGGCGCCTCGGCGGCTCGGGAGTCCCTTGCCCCGAGTGGGCAAACATGTCATAAGGAAGCCTACTTGCGTGAAACGCTTTACGATGCCGTCGTAGTCGGCGGTATTGGCTTGTCCAGATTACACGGGCGGGCGCTCTCATCATAACAAGCAGGGTCCGAGGACGGTTGTGCGTCCCCGGCAAGCCCATTTCTTCCACGGAGGAATCTCATGCGGTGTCGGATTGTTGTGCTTGTCTTCGTCATGATGTGTACGATGCTGGCCGGCGTGTCCAGCGCGGCGGATGGACCGGACATGATCACCCTCAAGGACGGCAGTGTCATTTATGGCGATGTGGTGGACCTCTATGCCGGTAAGCTGCGCGTCAAAACGGGGTTTGGCGACGCGGATGGCATGATGACGATTAAGTGGGAAGATGTGACCGGCATCACGCTGGGGAAGCCGGGGTCCTTCACGACCAATGAAGGCAGTTTGATTCAAGGACAGGCGATCGACAGCAAGGGGGGGAAAGTCACCCTCAAAGGTGAACCGCTGTCCGTCCCGGTGGACATCCCCATGAGTTCCATCAAAGCCATCAATATTCCTCCCGTCCAATACATCGGCAACGCGACGCTGGGCATTTCAGGGGCGAGCGGGAACTCAGAGGTGAAGAATATCGCCGGTCTTTTCGACATGGTGGCGCGGAGTGAAAAGCTGCGATTGAGCCTCATGGGCCGGTATATCTACGGCGAGAATAGCGGCAACATCGCCGCCCGGAACGCCTTGGGCACCATCAAGCTGGACTTCTTCATCACGAAGCGTTTCTACTGGTTTGCCAACGCCTACTTCGAGCAAGACACCTTTCAGGATCTAAAACTGCGGACCGCGCTCGGTACCGGTCCTGGCTACCAGCTCATCGACAAGGGCGACCTGGGCGGCATTTTCTCGCAGATGACCCTCTCGGCGGAAGCCGGCGTGGCGTACTTCAACGAAGATTTCAAGATCCGAGAAGACCAGAACTCGATTCGTGGCCGCTGGGCCGTGAATCTCAACTGGCCGATTATCAAGGATCGCATTACCCTGTACCACAATCATGAAGGGTATCCGTCGCTCGAAAACTTTCAGAATATCTACCTGATCACCAACACCGGGGCCATCTTCAACGTCTACAAGAATTTCATCATCAAGCCGCAAGTCACCTGGCGGTATAACAGCAATCCGAATATCGGTGGTGTCGGCTCGACCCTGGCCGTACTGCCTCCAACCACCGGGAAGTACGACACCATTTACCTGATTACCTTCGGGTATGCGTTTTAATGCATCGTGATGCGCGTGAGAAGGAACGGCGGGAGACGGCGGAGAGGGTCACGCACTGCACTCACACTCTAGGGAGGGGGCTATGCTGAAAGAATTCAAAGAGTTTGCCATGAAGGGCAATGTGCTCGATATGGCGATCGGTGTGATCATGGGGGGCGCCTTCGGCAAGATCGTGTCGTCCATGGTGAGCGACGTGCTCATGCCCCCCATCGGGCTGCTGATGAACAACGTCGATTTCTCCAGCCTGTTCATCAACCTCTCAAAGCAGGATTATCCATCCCTCGCGGCGGCCAAAGCCGCGGGAGCTCCCACGCTCAACTATGGCGTCTTTCTGCAAACCGTGTTGGATTTTGTCATCGTCGCGTTCGTGATTTTCATGGTCGTGAAGCAAGTGAATCGCCTGAAGAAGGAAGCTCCCCCGGCCCCACCGAAGCCCCCTGAGCCGTCGAACGAGGAGAAACTGCTCATGCAGATTCGCGATGCGCTGAAAGAGCGGCGTTCCTGAGAGGCCTCGAGCGGCGAGACGAAGGGGAGGAATCATGCTGACGACACGGAGCCTGATGGTGCTGAGTGTGGCCGTCGCGGTGGCAGGGTGCAGCACGTGCCCGCCTCGCACGGAAAAGTCCGTCGTGTGGGTGCGTCCGTCCGGTGCGGACACCGCGGCCGAGACGCGGGCGCCTCAACCAAGCGAAGCCGATCGCTTGCGCGGGGAACTGGCCGCCGAATCCGCCAAGCGCTCGGCGCTGGAGAGTGCCCTCGCGGCGGCGCGGAGCGGGGCGGGACAATTGGAACGTGACGCCAATCGCGCGGCCGATCTGGAACGGCAGCTAGCGGAACGAGACCGGGAGATCGCCGCCCTGCGCGCGCAACTGGCGGGGGCGGCCAGCAGCGACGACTTGACCTCGGCCCGCCAGCAGCTCTCCGCGCGTGACCAGGAGATCGGAAGTCTGAAAGGGCAATTGGCTGGGGCTGCGAGTGCCGCCGAATTGGCTCGCGCCCGCCAGGATAACGCGGCGAAGGAGGCTGAAGTAGCCGCCTTGCGCGGCCAGTTAGCTGGGGCCGCGAGCGCCGCTGATTTGGCTCGTGCCCGTCAGGATGCCGCGGACAAGGAGCGAGAGCTGGCCGACCTGCGAGCCAAGATGGGAGGAATGGTCAGCGCCGAGGAATTGGCGGCGGCCAAACAGCGCATTGCCGAGCTTGAGAAGGAATTGGCCGATCGGAATGCCGAATTGGCTAAGCTCAGCGGGCATTTGACGGAAGAACAGCAGGCGGCGGCTCGGTTGCGTGGTGATCTGGCCGCGCAGATGGACAAGCTCAAGGAGGCCCAGCGAGGGATTGCCAAGGCGCTCCGCAAGGAAGTCCAGAAGGGGACGATCCATGTGGACATGCGACAAGATCACTTATTGGTCAATCTGACCTCCGGCCTGCTCTTCGAGTCCGGCGTCGATCAACTCAAGCCGGCCGGGGCCGAGGCCCTCGCGGCGGTGGGCGGCATCCTCAAGGACTATCCGGAATATGCCGTGGAGATCGGCGGGCATACCGACAATGTGGCGATCAAGGGTGAACTGGCGAAGCGCTTTGCGACGAACAAGGAACTCTCGGCCGCTCGCGCTCAGAGTGCCCTGAAGGCCCTGCAGGATGGCGGCATGGCCAATTCTTTCACGACCGCCGGCCTTGCCGACCGTCGGCCCGTGGCCTCCAACGTCACGGCGGAAGGCCGCGCGAAAAATCGGCGAGTTGAAGTGAAAGTGATGCCCAAGTAGACGTGTCGGGTGCGGCTGCGGGGGGTGTGTCGAACCAGCCTCCGCAGCCGGCCCCTGTTCCTCCCCTGTCTGTACCTCTGACCCACGCGTGTCGATCTGCGGAGAGGGTTTTCGCCCTCCCGGCCAAGCGAAAAGCTTGGTTGCAGTGAAGGGCGTGACGAATCAGTGCAAGATCGTGTGCCCGCCCAAGAGGTAGGCCGACTGCAAGCCCACGATGGTTTTCGCGTCCTGGATGTCCCCGCGCTGAATCATCTGGATGGCCTGCGCGAGCGGCATTTCTACGACCTCCAGAACCTCGTCCCGATCCAACTGTTGGCGCCCCTTGGTCAATTCCGTGCCCCGATAGACGTGGATGATCTCGTCCGTAAATCCCGGCGCCGTATAGATACTGGACAGGAGATCGAACCGGCCCGCGCGATACCCAATCTCCTCCTCCAGTTCGCGTTCGGCGCAACGGAGGGGTTGTTCACCCGGATTGAGTTTGCCGGCGGGGATTTCATAAATGAATCCCCCGGTCGCATGCCGGAATTGTTTGATCAGGATGACGGTCCCGTCCGATTTGAGCGGCACGACGGCCGCGGCGCCCGGATGCCGGATGACTTCCAGATCCACCGTGACGCCGTTGGGGAGTAAGACCGTGTCGACATGGAGATGAACGACTCGCCCCGTATAGATTGTTTTACTCGTCACGTTCGATCGTCCTCGCAATGCGAGCCGCACCGGACGGCTCGTTCTGCCAGAGTACCGATTCCATCGACGGAAGGCAATTGCCCTACGACCGGGCTGCCTCCGACTTCTCGGTTGGGCCCGCGAGATCCTCTCGTACTCTGCCTAGGGGTTTCACCGACATGAGGATGTCTTGAAGTGGGCCGGATGGAACAAACGGTGTGTAGCCAAGGACGGCCAGCGTGGTAATCCGCCAGCACGACGGAGGACGGATCGGGACCGAGCCGTCCCGGTATTCTCTTCGACCCGCGTCCCGCTTGGTCCCGTGAGGCTATGCGGGGCGTTTGTGTTTGTAGAAGGGTGGTTTGACCACGACGGCAGGGAGCGTCTTGCCCCGGATCTCGATGGACAAGCGGGTTCCCACGGCGGCAAAGGCGGTCGGAACGTACCCCATGCCGATCCCCTTCTGAAGCAAGGGCGAGAGGTTTCCACTGGTGACGTCGCCAAGCACCGTGGCGGCGTCCGGAGTACGGATCGAGCAGCCGTGGCGTGGTACCGCCTTCTCCAGGAGTTCGAAGCCAATCAGTTTGCGCGGCACGGCCGGTTGTTGCCGGAGGAGCGCGGTTCTCCCGATAAACTCCGACTTCTGCAGTGCCACCGCCCAGCCGGCACCCGCCTCAAGCGGTGTCGTCTCCTCGGAGATGTCGTTCCCGTAGAGCAGGTACGCCATTTCCAGCCGTAACAAGTCCCGGGCGCCCAATCCGGCAGGCTTCAGCCCGTGCGCGCGGCCCTGCTCCAGCAGCCGCGCCCAAACGGTCCGCGCGGCCGAGGCCGGAAAGTACAGTTCGTAACCGAGTTCGCCCGTGTAGCCGGTGCGGGCCAGGGTACAGGGGCCGTCGGCCAACGTGACGGTGGTGCAATGCCGGAGCCCGAGGGGCTGCGCGGCGGTCATCCCGATTGCCGACAAAATCGTTCGGGAGGCGGGCCCCTGAAGGGCAAGTTGAGCGAGGTCCGCCGATCGGTCTCGGACGGTCACATCCTGCACCCCCTGTGCATGGCCGACGAACCATGCGACGATTTTCTCCCGGTTCGAGGCGTTGACACAGACAAGGTATTCCTCGGGGGCGAGGCGGTAGACGAAGATGTCGTCGAGGATGCCGCCCCGTTCGTGACACACCATTGAGTAGTGCGCCTGGCCGACGGCCAATTGCGACACGTCGTTGGTGGTCAGGCGCTGGAGCAAAGCCAGGCCACCGGCGCCAGTCACCCAGAGGCGGCCCATGTGGCTGACATCAAAGAGGCCTGCCTGAGCCCGAACGGCATGATATTCATCAAGGACGCCGGAGTATTGGATCGGCATGTCCCAGCCGGCAAAATCGACCAGGCGGCCACCGGCGGCCACATGCGCGTCATAGAGCGGAGTGCGTGCCACGGCGGTGCCCTCAGCGAATCTCGAGCAGTTCCACGTCGAACACCAGCGTGGCGTTGGGTGGAATGACGCCACCGGCGCCCCGTGCCCCATAACCCAAGGCCGGCGGGATAGTCAGTTTGCGCTTGCCCCCGACCTTCATGCCGGCCACTCCCTCGTCCCAGCCTCGAATGACGCGTCCGGCCCCCAAGGAGAATGAGAAGGGCTCGCGGCGATCAACCGAACTGTCGAATTTCTTTCCATCCGTCAGCCAGCCGGTGTAGTGCACCACGACGAGGTCTCCCGCTTTGGCCGTCTCGCCAGTGCCGACAGTGAGGTCGACATAGGTCAATCCTGAGGGAGTGGTGATAGCCGAATCAGTCGACATCGGGATCGGTCCTTTCTCCGCCTCGCTCCACGCGGGCGGCACGAAGGGTAACAGTGACATCAGCAGCATGGCCGGAATGAGCCAGCGCGGGGTGATAGCCGGGCGATGGAGCCTGTGGAAGAAAGCCTGGGCCGGGCGCATCAGGACGCTTTCGAATCAGCGAATACCATGATGCTGGCAGTGTAGCCGTGCAGAAAATTCTGATCGCCGACCGGGCCGATTTCACCCTGGCAAAAAAATCCGCTGACGACCGACTCGCCCAGCATCGTGTGGATGTGGTCCGCGTCGTGGTGGAGGCGGCCGAACATATGCTGGCCCCGGCCGCAACAGCTGAAGACCAGGGCGCCGAGCGGCGCGTCGGCGAGGCCTCGGCGCACGCGACTCAGCATTTCAGTGAGGTCGTCACTCGCGGAGTCGGCATCGCGCAGGTGAAACTGCACGGTCTGCCCCTCCTGGACCGTATCGCCGACCGCAAGGGAACCGGCTGTGCGGTCCGCCCCGATCAAATTTCTGACAAGGAAGTCGCCGCGCTCGAAGCGGTCCTTATGCTCGTTCATGGCCAAACCGAGGTGCAGAGCCCGGTGGGCGCTCCGCTGCTCCTCCGGCGTGAGCGAGTCGAAGGTGTTTTGCAGCTGCTCGAGCGCCGGCTCGCCGCTCAATTCATAAATGACGTTGTGCTCGCTACGCGTCACGATGAACCGCTCCCCGATTGGGCGGCATCCTTGCGAGATCACCGTATGTATGGCCACGCCGCCGGAGAGCAGGCACCCGACCAAGCCGCGGTCGAAGACCTCGTCGTTGAGAATCAGGCGGTGTTCGCCGGCCTCGCGTCCGCCTCCCGCCAATCCGCCGACCGCGCGCAGCTGGGGGCGTTCATCCGCCAAGGAGGCCAGCGTGTCTTTCACCGGCGTCGTGAAGGGATCGGCAAACATCAGCAAGACCGGCGGCTGGTCCTCGAGGTCGGCGGGAGAGTCGGGCCAGGTGCGTTCGGTGACGTCGAACTCCAGGGTCTCGAAGGCCATTCGGACCGGCGTCAGGGTGGTGCCGGGGAGGACCGCGCCCCACAACACGACAGCCGGGGCCTCTTCATATTCCCGGTTCCCGGCGATAATGCCTTCCCCGCTGCATCCAAGCAGGACCGTGGATGGTAACTGCTGCCGAATCGCAGCCAAGAGGGCGTCGGCCTTCTCGGAATAGTGGCCAGAGAAGAACACGCAGGTCAAATCCGGGGCCTGTCCGCCAAGTCCGTCGAGCAGCGTGCGCCCGACCTGCTCCCCGGCTTCTTCCGCCAAGATTGCGTGGGAGAGCGCGTGCGCGAAGCGAACGGATGTCTTGTGCGCCGTAGCGGTCATGGGTGGGTCAGCGGTGCCGTGGGCCAGCTACACGTCAGGGTCGAATCGCTCTTTCCGTTCTTCGCGGAGTTTCTTGTAGTAGCGCCACATGTAGGAATGGAAGTCATCGAGTTGTGCCAGGAGATAATGCAATTCTGTGGGGTCTTGCGATTCGATCGCACGCAGGAGCCTGGATTGGAGGAAGGTGGCAAAGGCCTGGGTTTTCTCCACGGCCGTGGTCAGGCGCAGCCCTCCCCCTATCTGATAGTCTCCCATAGTCGGTGTGGTCACCTCGATTGGTCGAGAGCTTAGCCCTAGGGTATCGAGAATTGCAAGCGAACAGCGCCATTAGTTCCGGGGCTGGTCAGGGGTCGGTGGGCGGATGGTGGCATGGGGTGGTGAGTGGCCCGGGCGAGCCCGGCGGTCAGGAGCCGCGCCGTGAATGGACGATGAGCCTGTCCGACCACCGGCGTTCCCCGCGCGGAGATCAGGACGATCCGTTACCGGAACACATACACCGCCCCGCTGAGGCTCGCGCTATTGTCGGCCTCGTTGCCATTGATGCCGGTGGCGTTGCTGGCTTCTTGAGGGGCTCCCACTGCCAGCGTGTCCTCCGAGAGGGCGACACTAGTGCCAAATAAGTCACTGGCTGCTGTGTTGGAAGCCTTGAGATGGGCTTGCTGGCTCCAGGTCGTCCCGCTCCGCGTGAACACATAGACCGCCCCGCTCTCCACCGCGTTGGTACTAGCCTGATTGCCATTAACCCCTGTAGCAGCGCTGGGCTCTCGGAGAGCCCCCACGGCCAGCGTCTCGCCGGACAACGCCACACTGAGGCCAAAGAAGTCAGAAGCCCCCGTGTTCGACGCCTTGGCATAGGCCTCTTGGGACAAGCGATGGGCTATGATCGTGTAGGTCGTCGTGCCGCCGGTGCCGGTCACCGCAACGGTGATGATCGTATTGCCAGATGGGAGATTGATGGAGCCGGACGCATTGCCGCTGGTGACCGGCGTGCCATCCACGGTGATCGTGCCGCTCGTGGCCGTCGGCGTGATGGTGATACTCGTGTGGCCGATGAACATCGTATCGTACGTGGTGACGCTGGGATCAAAGGCCTGGTTCAACTGCCCGGCTGAGAGACTCAGATGGCTCAATGCCGGCGCGGCCAGTCGTGTGACGGCGATGGTGTAGCTGTTGGTACCGCCTCCCGTACCGGTCAGGGCGACGGTGACAGTGGTGGTTCCGACTGGAATCGCAATCGCGCCCGAGGTGACGCCACTTACGACCGGGGTCCCCTCGACCGTGATTGTCGCGCCCGATTCTCCTGCCGTCGGCGTGAGCGTGAGACTCGACCCGCCGGTGAGCGTCAGGCTGTAGGCGGTCGTGGCCGACGCAAAGCTCGGCGCCAAAGTCCCACTGGAGACCGTCAAGGCCGAGAGCAGTGGCGTTGTGGCAGCAGTGACGGATGTCGCGGGGTTGCTGTTCCCACAATCAGCCATGCCGAGGAGGAAAGAGCCGTTGAACAACACCAGGGCCAGTTTACACACGGTCGCGCGCCAGGTGGTGTGTCGGGGAGTCCGGGGTGCGCTGATAGCGGATTCAGTGGATGCACACGACCACTAACGCAGCCCGGCCATAAGGTCCTCCGTAACAGATCTTGATCCGGTATCGGCAGGAACCGGGCAGGCCTTGAATCAGCCGGGGAGGAGCCGAGGAACCCGCGGGTCAGCGGGGTGAGGCCGGGAGCCAGGCTTTTACCCGGTCCAGATCAATCGCTTCGCTTCGATGCCCGTCGCGGCCGACGACAGAGGTCGCCATGGTCAGCGCATTGAGGATGGCCTCCTCCGTGGCTTCGGCTGTGGCCGCGAAAAGCGGGTTGAGTCTGGTATCGCTCAGGTGGGTCATGGCGAAGGTGGGCTCTTGGGGATAGTGCGGAATGGTGTTGGCAGTCGAAAAGGCGAGGATGAAATCCCCGCTCCCATGTCGAATGGTTGAGCCGGTGCGGGCCAGGCCCACGGCAGCCCGTTTGGCGAGCCGGGTGAGTTGACGGCTGTCCAGCGGGGCATCGGTGGCGATGACGACAATAATGGACCCATCCCCCTGTGCTGGTTTCCCCTCGGGCGGAGCCAGAAGACTGTGCTGCGCCGCGTCTGTCGGGTACAGGCGCCCGACGGGCACGCCCGCGATCGTCAACTCGGGTCGTCGACCGTGGTTGGCATTGACCAAGACCCCTACAGTGTAGCGGCCCTCGGTGTCGGGGAGCCGGCGCGAGCTGGTCCCGATCCCTCCTTTGAAACCATACGACACCATTCCCGTGCCGGCCCCGACCGTGCCTTCGGGAACGGGGCCGGCGCGTGCGTCGTCGAGGGCTCGCACGACGTCCTGCTCCGATACATGACGCCCTTGGATATCGTTCAGGCGGCTGTCGTCGCATTCGGCGACGACCGGCGTCAGGGTGTCGTCGGAGATGCCGATGTCCGGATACTGCTTGATCATCCAACTCATCACGCCGTTGGCCACGCGGGGGAGATTGAGCGTATTGGTCAGCGCAATCGGATATTCGAGAAAGCCGGATTCGGCCACCCAGGCCAATCCGGTCATCTCGCCGGTGCCGTTGAGCACGAAGGCCCCCGCCGGAACCTTCTTGTGCCAGACGTCCTCGCGCGGAATGATCACGGTGACGCCGGTCCGCACCGGGCCTGTCCCCGGCTTGAGCGGGCCGTCGCCCGCGATGAGCGTGACATGACCGACGGTGACCCCGGCCACGTCGGTGATGGCATTGAGCGGTCCAGGCGGCACCTGCCCGATGACGATCCCCAAATCTCGCAGGCGCGCGCGGCCTTCCTCGGCATGGGCCGGAGGGGCCCCGGTGACGAGGAACGCGCACATCATGGCCAGCATCCACCGCCATGACGGACATGGTCTAAAGTTCATAGCTCGAATCAGGCTTGGGGACTTCGATGGTGATGCCCGGATGTTCGGCCTGCAAGGCCGCCGCCAACGACAACCCCTGTTTCTCCTCTCCGTGGACCACGAAAATCTTGCTGGGACGCGGAGACATGGCCCGGACATAGGCCAGGAGATCGGCCCGGTCGGCATGCGCGGAGAAGCCGTTGAACCGCTCCACCTTGGCTCGTAGCGGTGTGGGCACGCCAAAGATCGGCACCGTATCCCACCCTTCGACCAGTCGCCGGCCGAGCGTGTGCTCCGCTTGGAAGCCGACGATGGCGATAATGTTGTCGGGGTTGGTGATCGCGTGCTTCAAGTGGTGCACCACCCGCCCGCCTTCGCACATGCCCGAGGAGGAGATGATGACGCAGGGGCCTTTGCGCTCATTGAGTTTCTTGCTTTCCTCCGCAGTCGAAATGAAATGGATATAGCGCGCGGCGAAGGGATCGCCCTCCCGCGTGAACGTCCGCAACGTGTCCTCGTCGAACATCGTCGGGTAGCGGCGAAAAATGTCGGTCGCCTTTTTGGCCAACGGCGAGTCGATGAAAATGGGGATGGGTGGCACGGCGCCGCTGCCGACCAGCTCTTTGATGCGCATGACCAAGTCCTGGGTGCGTCCGATGGCAAAGGCCGGGACGATGATCTTGCTCTTGTGGGCGATGGCATGCGCCACCATCGCCTGGGCTTTGGCCGTGCGGGCCTGCCCGTCCGCTTCGTGGAGGCGGTCACCGTAGGTGGATTCGATGATGAGAATGTCGCTGGGCGGCGGGGGGTCCGGGTCCCGGAGAATAGGCATGCCGGAGCGGCCCAGGTCCCCGCTGAAGAGAATGGTCTTGCGCGTGCCGCGTGAGGTGACGGTGACCTGGATGGCCGTGGAGCCGAGGATGTGCCCCGCGTCATACAGCCGGGCGGTCACGGTGCGGCTGATCCGGAACTCGTTGTGGTACCGGTGGCTCGTGAACCGTTTGACGATGTCCCGCACGTCGTCGGTGTCGTAGTAGGGCTCGCGGCACCGGCGGCCGCGCCGGCCCTCGCGCTTGTTCACGTAGCGGCAGTCCTGTTCCTGGACGCGGGCGGAGTCTTCCAGCATGAGGCGTGTCAGGTCGCAGGTGGCGTCCGTCGCGTGGACGCGGCCCTTGAAGGCCTGTTGCGCGAGGACGGGCAAGGCGCCCGAGTGGTCGATGTGGGCGTGAGACAGGATGACGCCGTCGAGCCATTTGGGCTCGAACCCCAACTCGCGGTTGCGTTCGTCGGATTCACCGCGTCGGCCTTGGAACAGGCCGCAATCCAGCAGGACACGCGTCTCCCCCGCCTCAAGGAGATGGCGGCTGCCGGTGACCGATCGCGCGGCTCCGTGAAAGGAAAGTCTCATGGTGCCTCCCGCTTCTGTTGTTGATCTGCCAGAATCAGGTCCCAGGCCTCCTGCGCGGTTTCCGCATAATGGATGAGGCCCAGATCTTCAGGGCTGATCAGCCCTGACTCCAGGAGAAGGTCCCAGTTGATGAGCTGTTCCCAGAAGGCGCGGCCGAACAGCACGATGGTGGGTTTTTGAGACTTGCCTGTCTGCACCAGCGTGAGCACCTCGAACAATTCGTCGAGCGTGCCGAATCCGCCCGGGAATGCGACCAATGCGCGGGCTCGCAGCATAAAGTGGAATTTGCGGATCGCAAAATAGCGAAACTGAAAACACAGATCCGGGGTGATGTAGGGGTTCGGGTGTTGTTCGTGCGGCAGCGTGATGTTGAACCCGATCGATTTGGCGTACACGTCGTGCGCGCCGCGGTTGGCGGCCTCCATGATGCCGGGACCGCCGCCTGTCACGATGACGTAGTCGCATTCACCGTTGACCTGGCAGGTGGACGACACCAGCCGGGCGAATTCGCGGGCTTGCACGTAGTAGGCCGAGAGCGCCATCTGGCGGGTGGCCACGCGGGCCGCCTGTTGGAGCCGGGGATCGTTCGGATTGTGTCGGAGCGTCGCGTCCGCTTCCGCGAGACGTGCCCGGGCCGTACCTGGATCGGCCAGGCGCGCGCTGCCGAACACGACGATGGTCGACTGAATGCCGTGTTCGCGCTGGATCAAGTCCGTCTTGAGCAATTCCAACCCGATGCGTACGGAGCGCAATTCTTCGCGTTGGAGAAAGTCGGGGTCGCGGTCGGCGGGGATATACGACGAGGACGGACGATGGGGCGTGCCCGGATCCGAGTCGGATGGGGAAGAGCTCATCAGGCGGGGATTATAGCGGGCTCGCCGAGCCACGGCAATTCGACGCGTGAGCCGGTGCAGACGTTTAGAACGGGTAGGGATTGAACCGGGGGTCGGTCAGGTGCCGCAGGAAACTCTGGTGGGTTACGACCCAGTTGGCGTCGCAGAGGAGTTCATACATGTCCAGGCCCAGGCCGGTGCGGGAGATGATCAAGTCGGGGTCTACCGGCGTCCAAGGTTTGAGGAGCCAGCCGAAATTGACGCGCGAATATTTCATGTCGAGGAAGCGGTACGTGACGACCGCGCCCGATTCCGACGGCGTGACGGAATCGGGCGCGCCCAGTTTGGCGATGACCTCGTCGAGGGTGGTCTGCCCGTCCTGAATGAAGCCCACATCCGTCGGGGTGATCGGCGTGTTGAGACTCACGCGAATGACGTTGCACGCGGACAGCCCGCTGCCCAGGGCGCAGCACATCAGCACGGCCAGCAGGCGAGCGAGGAGGGGCGCCATCGCTAGTCTCCAAACGGCCAAAAGCGGAAGGACAGGCCGTCCGTCCGTTTCGAGGCGATGACGTCCTCAACGATCCCGTCCCGGTTGAGGAAGACGAACACGTCGTCGCTCTTGATGGACAGACGGGAAAAATTCAGCACGATCAGGAGCAGGCTGCCGGCCTTGGCATCGTACCGATAGTACTGGAAGAGATCACGACCGTTGACCTGCAAGACACGATCCGGCGCGCCAAGCAACGCCAATACCTCGGCTTTCGTGGTCGTCCCCTTCTTGATCGCCTGCAGAGCCCCGTCCTTGATGTCCTCCCCCAGTGTGCCTCGGCTGAAGGCACAGCCTGTTGCGGCGGTGAGGAGCAGCAGGAGCACAAGGACACGCGCGAGTCGTGGCATATCAGTCACCATGGTGTGCGGATGTGGATGAAGGGGTGTGCCCGCACACGAAGTCCACCTCAAAGACGTCGTAGGCAGAATGGGCCAAGCCCACCCGCCGGTACACGGATTGGGCGACCTGGTTGGAGCGTTCAACATAGAGGCGGACACCGCAGACATTCCCCTGGTTTTTGGCGAGGCGGAGGACTTCCTCGTGCAGTCGGCGGTAGACCCCTTGTCGGCGGAAGAGGGGCGCGACATACACGCTTTGAATCCACCAGAACTGCCCATTGCGCCAATCGCTCCATTCATAGGTGATCATCAATTGGGCAATGACGGTCGGCCGGCCTTCGTGCGGAGTCTCGGCGACCAGGAATTGCCCGTGTTGGGCGGACGCGAGGAGGGCTGCCGTGCCTTCCCGCAACCGTCCCGGGTCCAAGCGGCGCCCTTCCGTTTCCCAGGCCATGGCCGCGCTATAGGTGACGAGGCTCGGAAGGTCGGCTTCCACAGCAGGCCGGATGATCAGGGGCAGGCAGGCGGGCATGACGTTATTCCAGCGGCGCGGATGTCTCGAGCCAATTCCGCCTCGGTTGATAGAGCCCCGCGGAGAACTGCATTTTCATGGCTTCCTCCACGGGCAGACTCAATCGTGTGACGACTTGCGCGGGCATGAACGCCAGATAGCCCGTAAAGGGGTGAATGGCCGTGGGCACGAAGATCATCAGGAGGTCGGCTCCGGTCGCGCGGAGGATGGCCGGGGGGGCCATGCCCATCACGAGGCCCAACGCCCACGTCCCCTCCCGTGGGAACGGAAACATGACCACCGCGCTCTGGCCGAACCTCGAGCGGAAATTGAACAGGTCCGTCATCCCTTTCAGAGTCAGATAGATGCTGCGGACGAGGGGAATGCGTTCCACCGCGGCTTCGCCCCAAGCGACCAGGCGTTGTCCAAAATAGTGAGTGGTCACCGCTCCAGCCGCCAGCATGAGCAACAAGAGGATCACGAGGCTGAGGCCCGGCAACTGTCCGGCGTTCAGCGGGGCGAGCAGATCCTGCCCCACATGCTCAAGGGCCGTCAAAAGCCTCCAGAGCAGATAGAGCGTGGCGGTTGCCGGGACCATGACAAGGATCCCAGTCCACCAGAGCTGCCAGATATGTTTGACGATCCGGGGCCAGTTTCCCTGACGCATTGCCTTATCAGTCTAACAAAACCGGTCGGCGTTCCCAAGTCAGGCCCCGACTCTTTCCACCGGGAGTCCCCGGGGCATCCCTCCCTGCCAGGTCTTCGCTTGCAGTTTCCAGGGGTCATCGCCTATGCTGGGTGCGGTCATCCGTGAAGGGAGTTCAGCGCATGAATAAGGTCACGATCGATCCTGGCCTGTTGGCGATTCTCTGTTGTCCGGAGACGAAGCAGGATGTCTCGCTGGCCCCAGACGCGCTCATCGAAAAGGTGAATGCGGCGATTGCCCGTGGGGACGTTCTCAACCACGGCAAGCGTGCGGTGAAGGACCGCCTTGACGGCGGGCTATTGCGGGCGGATCGAAAAGTGCTCTACCCCATCCGTGAGGATATCCCCGTCATGCTGATCGACGAGGCTATTCCGATGGATGGGTACGCCTAGCCGCCTCGCAGCTGTTTCTCTCCCCTGCGGTTCCACGCCGCAAGTCTGAGCCCTGGTCCACACACATATGGTTGAGCGGCGGATGCCCACGGGACCCGCGCAGGCAGGGTACCGTCGTGTGCGCTCGCAGGGTGGGCACGATGCAGGGAGATCAGGGGCCCAGAAGCGATATGTCGGGTTTTTCGTGTTCCGTCTTGCTTCCCGTCGACGTGCCGCACCGCGCGCAGAGATATTCGTAGAGATTCCCGCTCGGAAGGACCAACAACAATCGCTGCCGGGTCGGCGTGGCCTGCCTGCACTGAGGACAGAAAAGAAGGGAGGCTTGAAACGACCCGTAGTGTTCCGCACCGGACGTACGAGGGGCCGGACGGCCTTGTGGGCTCATCGGAGCCGGCATCCGCTGGGGTGGTCGGGGGCCTCGGGACAGTGGAAACGCCATAGGGCGATTGTAGGGAGCCCGCGGCGGATCGGTCAAGAGCCTCGTGGGGCGGCGAGCGTCTACGAAAGAAACGAGTCGCCGTGGGGGAATTCGTCGGTCTCTGGAGAGGCAGGTCGTATCAGGCGCCACACGACTCGGAAGGCTTGGACGAGAAGATAAAATCCGAATCCCATCAGCAGACCGGCAAGGCCGGCGCGTGGCCAAGGCCAGGAGTCCGGAGCATGGAGCACAATGGCCAGCGCCAAATGGCCGCCCGCTCCCAGGCACAAGGCAAAGATGATCCACTCCCGCATCATGACCGATAACCTCCGGGAGATACCGTAACCCGGCATCGTGCGCCGAGGCAAGTCATCAGCCGGGCACGATACCGGGAGCCGTGTGGGATACGTGAGGGGAAACGGTCAGCGGCTAGGCCGACTGTTTGGCGCACTCAATCTCGGTCGCGGTGATGAGACTGGTGAGGTAATCGGCCACGAAATTCAAGGCTTCCTCGCGGCCATCGGCTCGGCGTCCCTTTTCCCGGCGTTGGACCGAGAGCTCATGGTCCAGGTCGGATTTGACCTCGGCGAGTACGCGCTGCAGGGCAGAGGGCGTCAGATTGGCGTCCATGTCTTCCAGGAGCTGGCACCGATCCAGCACCCAATTCAAGCCTTCGATGCGTCCCCCGTAGTGTTCCTGGTCCGCCGTATCGATCCGAGCCATCGCAGTGGCAAATGATTGAGCCTCATAAATGAGGTTGTAAAAGCTGGTGACGGCTCGCTGCAAGGCTGGTGTCATGTCTGAATTTCCCTTCATCAGATTACGATCAGATGTGTGGCCATTATACATGAGCCGTACCGCCGGGCAAGCAATATCTATGCGAAGTCTGGAGGATTCCGTTCATGGCGCTTCCCATGAGCTCCCTGGAGACGGTGTGTGGGAGTATGCCCGACCACACCGCGGGTTCCGCGCGATCGTTTGGGTGGTGCCTGAGCGGTGAAGTGTCTGCGACGGGATGCGGGCGGCCGCCGGTCGATTACCCTGGGGAAACGTCCTTGTGGTAGCTACGTAAAGAGGAGTGAGTGAAACTCGTTCATGAACCCGTAGTAGAGCGGGGCGAAGTGCTTCAAGCTCTCCGGGCTCGTCTCCTTGAGGCGCTTGAAGAAATACACCTGGGCGCGCGGATCCAATTGTTCTAGGAGTTTGCTCAATTGAGACATGGAGTAGCCTTCAGCCGGCACGCTGAGGACATAGTGCACCAGCCGTTCGACAAACTGCTGCGCGATATATTCAGTGGGAAGATAGCCGTCGGGCACTTTGCCCGCGTTCAGAAATTCTTCGAAGGGAATGGCCTGAGCGGCGAATGGCGCGTTGGGCTGTGGGGCGGTCACCGAGAGTCCTCTGAAGTGCGGTGCGACGGCTACCCGACCACTCTACTGAAGCCATGGCATGGCGTCAAGGGTTTGCCCTAATAGGTGCTCTTGGGCGCGCGACACAC
>FKKE01001814.1_pt3 | contig 30288 bp, 26 predicted proteins | sample 1106331 | NCBI WGS metagenome assembly FKKE01 (sample SAMEA3931202, study PRJEB13176) | freshwater metagenome | biome: Drinking water system; feature: drinking water; material: freshwater | place: China | collected 2013-02-06
TATCACTCTTTCAGACCGCGAAATGTCTGAAACGGAATTTATTAACACTATCCTAGAAGGCGCAAACTGTGGACTGTTACTCGACGTAACCAATGCTCATCTTAATTCTCTCTTTCACGGTTTTGATGCATTTGAATTCATTCGAAGTCTTCCCCTGGAGCGTGTCGGTCAGATGCATCTTGCGGGTTGGGAGGATGACGGCGGGCCTATTATCGATAGCCATGACGCACCGGTACCGCCCGAGGTGTGGGACTTATTCAAAAAAACAGTAGCCCTTACCGGACCGACGTCAGTGGTAATCGAATGGGATAAGCAGCTTCCCTCGGTTGAACGGCTGCTCCAGGAGGCTGAGATGGCAACACAGATTCTCGGAGAGTCCTCGGTCCGACAAGCCGCTTGAGGAGTAGTAAGTTGTATGTCTCTTGCCTCTGTCCTAAGTGCCGTTCGCGAAATTATGCTAGACGAACTTCCACTTCCCGAGAGCGCAGAGGCTCGTCTCCAGTTTTTTGAACAACGCTTCCCCGGACTCTCACCGGAGGAGCGTGAAGATCTCTCGAAGATTCGACCCGAAGGTTTTCGAACATATACTGGCACGATCTTTTCCGGCGAGCGTTCGGTTCTACGAAATCTATTTCCGATCACATTTGCCGAACTTGCTCGGGCTTATGCCCAGCACTTCGGTGAGCCGCTCGATACTTTCGAACTCGCAAAAGATCTACACCGGAAACACCCGTGGAAGGGGAACGCAACAGTTGGACTTACGACGAAGTTTGTCGAGTACCTTACAATTGACCGTACCGATCTAAAAAATCTTGTGCCATGGCTTTCCGACTTAAGCGAACTCGAGCAACTCTCGGTCTTCATTTCTCGTTCGCCAGATGAAGCATGTGATAGTCGGGAGGGTATTCATCTCACCACTCTCCAGTCACTCTCCGTCGGAGAGTTGCTTGAGATTTCGTTTGCGATTCCGAGCGCCGTTGTATTTAAGCGCTTCTCCTGGGATGTGCTTACGCTTCGCGATTATTACTACGCAAACGATCGAGCGTTATCATCATCACTCCCACGCGCGTGCACACTTCCCGCGATAGGCGCGCGAACGAGAACGCTAAATGTTCGTTGGGAGGTGGTACCCGACGCACTCTTTTCGCACTTAAGTTTGCTCCCTCGGGCAAGTGAGTTTCCGTTAGCAAAACTTGCCGAGTGTTATGCTTCGGGAACATCCGAACAGGATGAGATGAGGGTATTTCAAGAATTTTTCACGCAACTGATTCGCCTCGAGACGATTGGCGCGGTAGTTATCAAAGTCTAAATTGTTTGGATGGATCGGCGACGAGCTGTTTTACAACCGTGGTTTGAACCGCTCGTGCCCTCCTGCTCCGAGCCCTGACCAGCGTATCCATTCCGCTGGCCCAGGGCTTCTGCCGATTGCTCCCGGAACGACGACTGTGTCGCGTCTACTTCATTCCTAGCGCGCCTCCCGGCAGTCACCACCTGAACCGACGATATGATTGGTTGATATGTTATCTGTTGATGAGACGGGTGAGAGGATTCTCCGTGAGCACCCGAATTACCTGCTTGGGGGTACGGGTAGGAATCCCCAAGCTCCAAGCTTTACCGAAGAGGAGGGTCACATCCGTGGACCCGAGCGGACCAGCACAAACCGCTCCCTTTTCGACGGGCTTGCGACTCACCACGTAAGCTTGAGCGCCGGTTTTTACGCCCGGAATATTCGAGCATATCACCACCGGCTTCCCACGACGGACAGCTTCTTCGATCGGCGGAATCAGATCGTATCGTCCACCATACGAACTGTCCATACAGACACCACCATCACCTGCGCACGACAACACGAGCGCACGGCAATGACGGTTGCTCGCATCTGGCATGAGGAGTCGGCGTTCGAGCCCTTCGGCCTTCACTACCTTCGCACCGCTCTGGATAGTGCCGTCGACTGCAAGCAGGCCTTGCGCGGCGTGAGTTTCCATCCGTAGGCGGCTGTAATACAGCTCGACACCGTGAGGCTTAACTCGACCGACTACACCCATCTGCGGTGAATCGCAGGCATCCATGTCGTCTGGATCATCCTTGTGGAACGCACCGCCGTGAAAGATCGCCTTTCGCCAGACCCAGAGCACATCGGAAACCCGACTTCGCTTACGGCACAAACGCGCTTTGACTATCGTCGCGAGAACGCCGCAGACGTTTTCATGAGCGCTTGAAAATGGGTGTCCGAAGGGGTTTAGCGCCCCTGTTCCGACAACAGCGGTACGCAGCCGACTCCGACTTCGCTCCGACCATGGTGTGAGCAGGAGATAAATCCCCTTCATGATCGACTCAGCACGATCAGTGCCACAGAAAAACGCGACTGCATCAGCGCCGGCCGCTTGGGCATCACAGACTCCTTGCGCAAGCTGAGTGTACAGTGGGTAGACCACGTTCTGGCTGTCTCTTCCACCAACGAGTACTCTCCATTCGCGGATCTCCACGTCGTCGCGAAACAATGGCGCAACCGTGTCCATCGCCCACTGACGGAAAGCGGCTCGGTTTGTTCCCCCTCGAGTTGGTCCGAGGGGTGCATGGCCGTTTCCCATCGCCACACGGACGTGGCCAATGGTGCCACCAGCATCGAGTGCCCAGATTCTTAGTTTCCTCACGGCTTTCTACCTCCTTCCTTTCCAAGTAAGTAGTACGCGGGGTTTGGCGCGCTAACCTTTTCAGCTCTCGCCGTAGGGAACGCTCAAACAAGCGCCCCAAACGGCGAGTCACATCCAAACGTCTACCCTGATGAAATTGAAGGAATGTCCGCTTGAAAAACGGTGAGTAACAGGTCAGTCCGGAAGTGAAGGACTGGCGAGTACAAGGGCGCCACTCTACACCAGGCGAGCGCTTGGCGACAAGTTAACCGGACGAGCGTTTCGACTCAGATGAAATTTTGGTTAGGAGTTGATTAAGGCCCAACGATCATTGAATATTCTAATGACCTAACCCTACACACTTCATTGTCCGGTTTGGCGTCTTACGATTTGCCTTCCAATCGCATCGATCGTCTGTGGCGCATTCCCCTCAGCTCGGTTGTTAACCAAGATAAACGCTGGCACCTGCCGCTGAAGCGCACGATGCGCTAGGCGAACGACATCCGCACGCATCTCCGTGAGCACCGTCTTAATCCGATCGTAGGGTTGATGGAGTTCGACGGCTTTCTCGTACGCAACACCGAGTGGTGTTAGAATCCTTGCGACAAAGAATGGAGCTTCAAGTCCACCAGCGTTTGCTGCGGCGCGCATCTGCTCAGCAAGTGGAGGCATGTAGCTCCAATGATTGAAACAATGAGTGACGCTATGACGATTCAGAATCGAAAAATAATCGGGCGAGAGAAGTTCTCGATTGCGAATTTCAATGGAATAGCGATACTCCTTCGGCAGTTGTCCCAGAAAAATATCAAGCTTTTCTAAAAACGCGGGAAGCTCGTTTAGTTTGGACTTCGGGAAAGCCTGGAACTCGAAGATAAATGGACCGGTCTGACTCAGTGTGCCCGAAACGCGATACGGCTCAAGCACCCGTTCAATGAAAAATGGCGCGTTTAAAAAATTGGGATTTGTTGTCCCTGCTTTCTCGCCATACCGCTTATGTTTCGCATAGGTCGGAATCGTAATCTCCTCCCACACTTTCGATACCCAGGGAAATCCTTGCGGGAGTTGTTCGCTATAACGTTTCAGTGTCTCAACCCGTGGTGGCGTATAGAAGGTGCTATCGATTCCGACCGTTCGAAACCAGGGAAACGTTCCGTACTCACCGAGTGAATTGGCGGTGAGATCCTTCTCGTCGCGATAGTTTCGGAAATACACAAGACCTTGCCATCCTGGATAGGTCCAAGAAGATGTGCCAAAGCGGACCTCAAGGGGGAGTTTCGCTGCTGCTTCAAAATCAAAAGGTGAAGAATTCATCCAGCCGACTTGCCCTATCTCTCAACGATGACTAATTTGTTGGTGCGGTATAGTCGTCAAACAATGAGGGAGTTTAATTCATAAGGAAGAAGTAGGAAATGTACCTCGGATTCGATCCAATTTACTTCATGTTTCTCGCGCCAGCGATGCTGCTCGCCTTCTGGGCCCAAATGAAGGTGAAAACAGCCTATGCAAGTGCGAGTAAAATTCCCGCAAACCGCGGGATAACGGGGGCTGAAGCCGCATCGCTCATCCTTGAGTCGAGCGGGATGAACAATGTCGGCATTGAGCAAGCCCAAGGATTCTTAAGCGACCACTATGATCCGCGACGGAAGGTGCTCCGCTTGAGTAACGATGTCTATAACGGGCGCTCGCTCGCGTCCCTTGGGATTGCTGCCCATGAAGCTGGTCATGCTATTCAGGATCGCGATGGCTATGCGCCGCTCAGAATCAGAAACGGAATTGTTCCACTTGCGGGGTTTGGTGGGAATTTCTCGCTGATTCTTTTTTTTATTGGCCTTGCGGTGAATAGTTTCAATTTGGTGCTCGCGGGCATCATCCTCTACTCAATGGTCGTGATCTTTCAATTGGTGAACCTGCCTGTTGAGTTTAACGCAAGCACTCGAGCAAAGGAGGTGCTAGTAAACCGCGGCATCGTAAGCCCCGACGAAGTTCGCACTGTCGACAAGGTCTTAGACGCCGCCGCACTTACCTATGTGGCAGCAACAATCACGGCGATTATGACACTGCTGTACTTCCTGTTTAAAGCGGGCCTCCTCGGCGGCCGCCGAAGAAACTAACACGGGAGAGTGGAGTTCGTCTTTACCGTAGTATCGTCTCGATTTTTTCAAGAAGTGCCTCAGCAAAGAGCTGATGCCCGAGTGGGCTTGGATGCGCATCGCTTGGCGTTACCCAGAATAGCTTGCGTCTCGTTTCCTTCGTATCGGGAAGGTTATTTTGCTTCAGATACGCGCGAACATGGTCCCGCACATCGAGTAGCTGGAAGCCAAACTTCGAAGACACTGCTTCAAGGCGTCGTCGGTTCTTCCCGCTCACATTGCCGACGATTAAGATCACCGGGATATTTTTCTCCTGACTGAGTTCCCCAAGTCGGGTAATCGCTTGCTTAAAGCCGCGCGCGCCACTTATGTCCCGGTACTGCTCGAGCACCTTTCCACGCTTTGAACGGGGGAGACTTGAGAGCGACGCGTTTAAGAGTTCGCCTGTTTTTTGTCCGGCGCCAAACCGAGCCTGGAGGAATTCAAGGAGAAACGATCGATCGAACGCAAGTGGATTGATCTGTTCCCGCATGAAGAGCGGCACGTCGTAATCATTTTTTACGAAGTGAATGACAATTATATCAGGGTGAAAGGGAAGTGCACGATGCTCAAGGGTGGCGACCTCCATCGCGGTGTTATAGCCAGGCACCGCAAAGTTTAATACCTCAAACAGCTGCTTCCCTTGAGACTCTTCATTGAGCGACTGCTCGAGTCGCCCGAGATAGGTTTCCTCTTCCTTCACTCCCCAACCAAACATCACCGAATCACCGAGACCAATAATTCGAACTGTATTCGGAGCTTTTACAATTTCATATTCGTGGTCACGCATACCAAATGAGTTGGTTCGAAGTTCAGTTCCTTGAAACCGCCCACGAAGGTTGGGCTTTAACTCATAAACGATCTTCTCAAATGGACTCGCACGAACGAGGCCACGGAGAGTCGTCTTCCCTTCAAGCTCTTCCGGTTCGTTCACTTCCGAGCGAACAAGTTGAGATTCAACACTTCCGCGGTTCCAGTTCTGAGCGAGAAGGTAGAGACGGAAGCAGCTCTCAAAGATGACGAGCGAGAAAGCGGTCGCACACGCTGCAAGGAGGAGACCAATGACGATATTCGTTATAGTGGCTTTCATTGTAATCGCTCGAATATCGCAGTCCGTAATTCATCGATACCACGCGCTTTTCCTCCGACGAGGCTTGTGCAAAAGATCGCTTCTGGTGTGACCGGGAGGAGTCCGATGATTTCACGCTTTCGCTGCTCGAGTTGTCCGCGGTTTAATTTATCGGTCTTCGTGAGCACGAGGATTAAACCACCCTCTGCGCCAAGCTTGCTAATGAATTGCTCTTCTTCTCCTGGGTCGCGGCGACAGTCGATGAGTAGGACAACTACGGCGAGTGTCTCACGCTCAAGTAGGTATCGGTGAAGTGTGACCTCCCACGCGGCCCGAACTTTCTTTGCGACGCGAGCAAAGCCGTATCCTGGTAAGTCGACGAAGTAGCAATATTCCGACGTCGCCTTTTTCTCTCTGTCGCGATACTCAATCCGAAAGAAATTCAATAATTGCGTTCGTCCTGGTGTCCGGCTCGTCCGAGCAAGTGCCCGGCGGTTGCAGAGTGCATTGAGCAGTGAAGATTTCCCAACGTTTGAACGGCCGACGAAGGCAACTTCGAGCGCCTGACCTTCTTGGAGTTGGCTGAAGTTGGGAACGGAACGCTCGAATTCGGCAGCGATAATATTGTAGCTCATGAGAACTGCTTGAGCGCTAGCTCGCAAGTCGCTGCTTTTCGATGTTGCGTCGAGATGTCTCACGCTCCTCGAGCAGTTTCCGCTCCTCTAGGGATTTTGCGCAAGTTCGCTGTTCGCGAACGAGTCGGAAGAGGTAGATTACGACAATTCCCCAGAGTGCCGTGTAACCAAAAAATAGATCGAGATAACTATTTGTCACGTCCATCATCGCCTCAATAGAGAACATTCTCGAAGCAAGAGTACATTCGTTAGTTTTATTACGGCAAGCCAGACCCCGAGGAGGATTGTCGCAATGTTTCCCGCGATCAATCCATAGACGAAGCGGAGGTCACGAAGTCCTTGGTTTGCGACTACCTCTGGGTGGAGTTGCTCACTATGATCGAGGAGCTTCACTGAAAAAATGACGATCGGAACATTCACTGCGGCGAGCACACCGAGAATCGCCATGAAACTCCGTTGGCGATCGTTCCCAGCGGTGAAATCACGGAGGAGGACATAGGAGAGAAGGATCAGCCAGAGGACGAGGAAGGAGACAAGCCGTGGTTCCCAGCGCCACCAGGTATTCCATGCTGAATGGCCCCAAATCATTCCCGTTGCAAGGACGATTGTGGAGAAGAGTAAACCGACGCTTGCTGCTGCAGAAGCGAGTGAGTCCCACTCCCAACGTTTACTCCCGAGGTAGAAAACGCTCGCGAAGAACAGCACGGCAACCATCGCGTAGACTGTCATCGCTGCCCCAACATGAAAGTAGAAAATTCGTTGAACGGGTCCCATGACTCGTTCATCCGGAACGATCGCAAAAACGACAAAATGCGCGATTATTATCGCCGTAATCGCGAGCGCAGGGAGAATGAGGCGACACAGCTTATCGCGGAGCAGAAAGTTTAAGTTGATCACTTGCTCGATATTCAAGGCAATTCATCCAATGTCATTGCGAGCGCAGCGAAGCAATCTCCACGCACCATGGCCGTTGCTATCCCCTCGGTATGAGATTGCCGCGGTCGCTTCGCTCCTTCGCAATGACAAGATATATCCACGAGCACTATACCTAAGTTTCGACCAAATTCCCAGCGATCACCGCTACTCCCCGACCGCATATCCGAATAATGCCCAGGAGAGCACGACTGAGATGAGGTCAAAGAGACAGAGAAAGTGAAACCAAAAATTCTCCACTGGAACAACACCACTCACTAATGTTTCACGACTGAGAAACACGGCAGCTGCAACGAGTGGAATAGCAAGCGGAAACAGCACGAGCGGAAGGACAATCTCGCGACCCGAAGTGACGGCGGAAACTGCCGAGAGTAAGGTGCCGAGCGCGATGAAGCCAACAGCGGCGAGCACACTCACAAGGAACAAACTGGGGACCGAGCCCATAAGGTCCGCGCCAAAGAAGAGCGCATGCGTGAGGATGAGGAATAGCTGGAGAGATGCGAGGTATAACAAGTTCGTGAAAAACTTAGCAAAGAAAATGTAACTCGGATCGACGCCAGTAAGCACCACGCCAGTAAGTGCATCGTGCTCTCGTTCGTGGGTGAAGGAGTGGTTTAAACTAATTACTGAGGTAAAGAGAAACGCGAGCCAGAGAATTCCTGGCGTGATGCTCTTCAGCTCCTCCTGGCCGTACCCCGCAGTCCGGAATGCGAAGCTTGAAACCACAATGAGGAGTAGGGCAAAACCAAAGGTTGATGTGAGAATCTGCTTCGACCGCCACATACAACGGACATCCTTGAGCCAAAGCGAAGTGAAGATCTCTCGGTTGGTCGTCATCCTCTCGTTCCTACAAGCAGTTGAGCAGTTGATTCGCTTGAGCCTTTTCGCTCCTCGAACAGATGGCCCTGCTCCAGCGTGAGCAATCGGCCACCAAACTGATTCATAAGATTCAGGTCATGCGTCGCAAGGACAAGGCTTCCATACTGGAGATGTTCCTCGAGAAGGTGAGCGAGAAGCTCACAACCTTCTCGGTCGAGGTTTGTTGAGGGTTCATCGACGATGAGTAACTCGGGTCTCGGGAGTAATGCACGAGCAAGTGCGAGACGTTGAAGCATGCCCCGCGACAATTGTGAAACGAGTTTCGCTCGCGAGTTGTCCAAGCGAGTCACATGGAGCATGGTCTCGACACGTTCAGTGAGTGCAAGAACTCGTCCCAAACGTCCGAAGAGTTGAAGATTCTCCTCCACGCTGAGTGCACGGTACACATACGGTTGCTCGGTCACGACACCAATCGACTTGGCGTTACGTTCGACCGTCCCGGCGTCAGGCCGCAGGATTCCGGCAAGACATTTCAGTAACGTTGACTTCCCCGCACCATTGGGTCCGGCTACCACCACCCGTTCGCCGGCGTCCATCGAGAACGAGACGCCTTCGAGCGCACGGACGCCATCAAACTGCTTGAAGACGTTTTTTGCGGCGAGTACTAACATCTGGCACGCCTCGAGAGAATTGGTCGATTTCGCTCAGACACTCGATTGTCTTCTGTTCGAGGTCAGCTTTGACCTCGAGGTAATAATCCCGAGCCACTTTCCCGGCAAGATAATCGTGTTCTAACTCGGCGAGTGTATTGAGAAGCATTTCACGTTTTCTGGCGAGTGCAATAAGCTCAGGCGCTATTGCTGGCCTCGATTTCTCAGCTTCGCTCGCCGAGTCGTTTCCCTCGGCACGCTCTGGATCGGAAAAGAACGGACTCACGAGTAACCAGGTTGTAACAAGGACCACAATCAAATTGACCCAGAGCGAAACCGCAGCGATGGTGTCCATCAACTTCGTGCCTCCTCTGCGGGAAGTGGCAACTTCACGGGCGCAAGCACGAATTCTCGGGCAAACATCGGCGCAAGTACAATCATCGTGCCAGCAAGGACCATGACGCTTCCGAACCAGAGCCAGACTTGAAGGGGATTTATGAATACTTTAAAGGTAACGCGAGTTGTCGGAGGCGTTGTTTCCCCGGCGGTTTGATTGCTCGCAACTTGCTCAATACCAGCAAGTGCAAGGTAGAGATCTTCTCGGGGTGTAATGCGAATGTCCACTTCAGTCGTTGTTTCCTCCCCTCGTGGGTAGAACCTTCGCTCCGGGTAGAGGTAATCGAGAAACTTTCCCTCCGAGTTCTCAGAGACCCGGACCACCGCGCGGAGCGCCGTGTAATTTGCAAGCGTCTCCTCTTTGAGCGATTCGAGGAGCAATGAGAACCGTCCAACCTCATGGGTGCTGCCTACCTCAAGGGTCACGTCTTGTTCAGTCTTGTAGCCCATCGATGCCGTAATCGATACGGTCATTAACAGTACGCCGAGATGTACGAAGTGAGCACCGTACTGCTCTGGTTTCCGGCGCACGAGATTCGTGAAACTCTCAAGCCTCCCTTCGCCAGCGAGTTCACGACGTATACGAATTCCACGATGAAACTCGCCGAGGATCGTGCTTGCGACAAAGAGGCAAAGCCCAAAGGAAACTGCAGTCCAGATTCGTGTTGGTTCATAATAGATAAGACCGATCGTGAGCAGCGAGCCGAGGAGGAATGGTTTCGCAAAGTTCTTGAGCAAGCCACGAACTGAGCTTCGTTTCCAGGCGATCGTAGGACCAATTCCCATCAGGAGAATTAAGATGAGGAACAACGGAACGTTCACCTGGTTGAAGAACGGTGGGCCAACGACACTCTTTGTTCCGGTAAACGCCTCACTAATGATTGGAAACAGCACTCCCCAAATTGTGGTGAAACAAATACTAAGCAAGGTGACGTTATTGAGTAGGAACATTGTCTCCCGCGAAAGAAAACTTTCGATTCGACTCTCTGGCGCAAGTTCACGGCGACGATAGAAGACTAGTGAAAAAACAACAACAAACAGTACCGCAATACAGACGAGGAAAACCCAGCCGACATCAGTCTCTGCAAACGCATGAACGCTCTGCACAATCCCCGAGCGAGTGAGGAAGGTGCCAAACACGGTGAGAATATAGCTCAACGAGCAGAGGAGCACGTTCCAAAATTTGAGACTCCCACGCCGCTTCTGAACCATCGCTGAGTGGAGAAATGCTGTCGCACTCAACCAAGGGAGGAACGAAGCATTCTCCACCGGATCCCAGGCCCAAAATCCTCCCCAGCCAAGCTCGATGTAGGCCCAGTTCCCGCCTAAGATAATCCCTGCCGTAAGAAATGCCCAAGCGATCAAAGTCCAACGTCGGGTAAGCTGAAGCCAGGTATCGCTCAAGTTTCCACTCAAAAGCGCCGCGATGCAGAAGGCGAATGGAACCGAGAGACCGGTGAACCCGGTGTAGAGAAGGGGCGGGTGAATTAACATCGATGGATTCTGAAGTAACGGATTTAAACCATTCCCGTCGATGGGAATAACGTTACTTGGAATCAAACGGAATGGATTGGTGAGAAACGTAATGACGAGCAGGAAGAAAGACTGAAGACCGCTCAAGACCGGGACGACCCAGATCCGTAGTTCAAATGGGACCGAAGAATTTCGAAACACAACGAGCGCCGCGAAGATGCCGAGTATCCCTGCCCAGAGAAGCATTGAACCATCCATTCCACCCCAAATCGCAGAAACCAGATAGATTGGTGGCATGGCATTGTTCGATGTGCGCCAGACGTAGAGGTAGCGATAGTCATGAGTGAGGAAAAGCACTGCAAGTGAGACAAGGGAAAGGAGCACCAAGGCGGAGACAAGGAGCACGCTATTCTCTGCTGATTTTGCGAGACGCCGGTGTTTTTTTGCTGCGGCGATTGCACCCGCGATCAATCCGTAGAGTGACATGAGCCACGCAGTGACGAGCGCAAAATGTCCTATATCATTCATCGTGCCTCTTCGCCGACCTTGTGCGCCGACTTATGGTGGAATCGGTGGTTCATATTTCGAGGGACACTGCGTCAGAAGCGACTTTGCCGTGAACTCGTTATTTGAATAGTCGCCCTCGAGGATAACGTCACGTCCAGCTTTTAAGGTGTCCGGGATGGGACCCCGGTAGCTAACAAAAATCTTTGCGCCTGCTTGGCTGATATCGGAGACCGCAAAGCGGAGCAAGATATCCGGAACGGTGCGGTAGAAAATTTCATCCTCGGTTACGCGCGCGCCAAGACGAATATTCTTCCGAGCGTTCGGTTCAAGCGTGAGCTCCCGGACAGTCACTACCGCCTTCTTCGTGTCATTCACTGCGGCGTAGACCAATCCCATTACCGCGAAAATTACTACGCCAAACGCAATGTAGAGTCGACCGACCAAGATAAGTCCCTGAAATGAAATAGTTAAGTTATCTTCTAGGGGCGAAGCGAAGTAAGCATAAATCAATTGGGTAAATTTGAAAACCGCGCGCTGGCCGAGTGTCTTGTCGCGAACGGCGAGGTGAACCGATCAAGGAAGTTATCAAGAACTGCGCCCAAAAAAACTGTAACAAGAGTTGGGTAACGATAGAGCAACCACCTACCGCGGGAACATACGAGACCTACGAGGCGGAACCAATCAAATATCGAGCGGTGCCAGCGGACCTTGGTACGATGAACGTCGTATCGAAAATCGATTAAGCTATCAACGAGACAACCGATCGCTCCGACCTCGCTCATGAACTCTTCGACTGTGTCATCGCTCCGATCAAGGGAAGGTTCGATGAGATGATATGAGACGGAAGCAGTGAGGCGACCAACTCTCTCCCGTGCATCGATGAACTTCGCAAAAGTTAAAGCGCCGTCCTCGATAATGACGGCCTCGAGGAGAAGGTTTAGTTCAGCGATAATGTTGGAAAAAGATGTCGACGGTATCTCCGCTCGGAGTCGATCACTTACCACTTCATACGTTTCACGAGCGTTTTCGAGGGGCGGCGATTCAGGCGTCCACGAGACGCGAGAGGCAATCTTTGCACTCAAGCCGAGCCCGAATGAGTCAATGGCATCGTCAACTACGGCGATAAATTCATAGTAGACTCGAAGAGTTTGAGCGACTGACTCGGCATCGTAGCGCATGCCGAAGTAATCGAGGCAGCTGCAGATTCGTCGAGGGATACGGCGATAATGGGAAGTTCTCATTGCTTCCCTAACCCGTCCTTCGCAGATAAGTGTGACACATTTAAATCATTGCTCCCGAAAAAGTTTCCACCAGCGCATGGCAAAAATGAAAGCACAAGAGCTACGGAGGATTAGCCCACCGAAGCACTTGCGCGAAGCGCAAAAGTGCGAAGGTTGGGCTAAAATTTGCTAATATCTCGTCCAAAAACGCTGGTCTTAAACCAGTCGAACAGCACAAGCACTTTATTCTTCAGACTGACAAGTTTCGTGAGATACACCGAGCGCCATAACAGCCACGCGACGAAACCTCTCGCTTTTATGCCAGGAAGGTCGGCAAGAGCGCGCTGACTGCCGATGTAGGCGAGCATGCCCATGTGAAAGTAGCGAAAAGGCTTTGCCGGTCGTCCTCGTGCACGCCGATTGAGAGATTTTGCTAAATACTTCCCCTGTTGCTGGGCGAGTTGCGCTGTGAATGGATAGTTTCGATTGAAAACTACAGCACAGTCGCCAAGTGCGTAGATATTTTCAAATCCATTCACGCGGAGATACTCGTCGGTGCGGAATCGAGCCTGCTCATCTTTCGGTAGTTTTGATTCTTGAGCAAGCTCCGTTGGTCCGATCCCCGTGGACCAAATCGCAAGTCCAAACGGAATGATCGTTCCGTCTCGAAGTACCGCCTCGTTCGAACGAATTTCACGCACGAACGCGCCGGTTCGTACTTCAATTCGACTTCGCCGAAAAGCACGAGCGGTATACTCGCCGAGCCGCTGATCAAAGGTGCTCAGCAATTTATCTAAGCCCTCAAGGATTGTAATTTGAGCTTCACCGGTGAGCGGGCCAAACCACTGTTTCAGATCATGAACCAGGAAATCATGGAGTTCAGCTGCGAGCTCCACTCCAGTCGGGCCGCCACCGACAACCACAAAATGGAGGAGGCGGGTGATCTCCTCCTTGGAAGTTCCTGGGATACTCGCTTTTTCGAAACGTTCGATAATTGCCTGCCGGATTGCTCGCGCGTCCGCGAGATCTTTAAGGAACAAACAATGTTCACGCACCCCCGGAATGTTGTAGGTATTGCTGACAGCCCCCACCGCGATCACTAATTGTTCGTATGGTAAGTCAAAGCGTTGGTCACTCACCGCACTGCGACAGCTGATCGTTTTTTGGTTCGCGTGGATTGCGATGCATGAAGCTTGAAAGTATCGAATCTCTTCGTTCGCCGCACGTATGGGCTCAATGATACTTCGAAACTCGATTGTGCCGACGGTCGTGCTCGCAAGGAGGGGAGTGAAGAGGAAATAGTTCCGAGGACTCACCACTGTGACATGGTAATGCCGAGGGTCGATACTTTTCACTAACCGCGTCGCGGCAAAGCCTGTGCCGAGGATAACTAGTTCGCCGCGCTCAGTTGACATTGTTGCTGTTTCCGTGCCGGTTAACCGCGTCGAAGTGTCGGTTATCTTTGATCATATGCTTGCTTATCTAGCGGCTCAAGCAATTCCTGGCTTATTCATTGCCCTGCTGCACAGAGGCTGATAGTGTGCAGTGAACCCGAAACATCGGCGCGAGAATTGCCCCGACGTGGAGTTACGTTGACGGTCACGGTCACACCACTCGTCTCGCAAGTATTGTTCACAACGGAAGATGGAAACAGCCGAAAAAGTTCTACGCTCCGGTAGCATCGGAGTACCTCGCTCCCTACCGGTCGTTAAGGCGCAGGGTATTATCGGTACAGGTTCGGCACTTCCGGAAAGAATTCTCTCCAATATTGAACTCGCATCGTTTCTCCAAACGAGTGATGAATGGATTCAACAACGCGTTGGTATTCGAACGAGACATATCGCAGCACCTTCGGAGACGACCGTAAGCTTAGCCGTCCAGGCTGCGGAGCGCGCAATGGAGAATGCAGGTATTACACCGGCCGAAATTGATTTGCTGATTCTTGCGACCGTAACGCCCGATACCACTCTCCCTTCTGGTGCGGCGCTTGTTCAATCTCGGCTTGGGATCTCCTCCGCAATGGCGTTCGACGTTCAAGCGGCGTGTACCGGGTTCCTCTTTGGCCTTGGTATTGCGCATGGCCTTCAACATACGATTGAGTATCGTAACGCTCTCGTGATCGGTGCCGAGACCCTCTCGCGGATTGTGAATTGGAAAGATCGTGACACCTGTGTCTTATTTGGCGATGGTGCGGGCGCTGTAGTGTACCGTGGAACGAATGCTCTCGATCGTTCTCGCAGAAGTGATCCGATTAAAGGAATTCAACTGCAGACTTGCGGGGAGCTAAATGATCTTATCTGTCGCCCGGCCGCGCCATATCCGCCCGCCACTTTTCCCGAAGTGCTTGCTCTCTCTGAGAACGCCTCTGCTTCTCCGTACGTGCAGATGAAAGGCTCCGAAGTCTTTCGCGTGGCGGTGAACGCGATGTGCGAGTCAATTACCTCGGTATTGGAGCAAGCAGGCTGCACCATTGATGATGTTGCACTCTTCGTCCCGCATCAATCGAATCGGCGAATGGTTGATGCCGTGTGTGAACGACTCAAGTTCTCTGACCCGAGCCGAATTTTCCTCAACATCGATCGCGTCGGAAATACCTCAGCCGCTTCGATTCCAATTGCGCTGGATGAAGCTGTCCAAGCGGGAATGGTCGACCGCGGTGACCTTGTCTTAATGACTGCCGTAGGCGCAGGAATCACCTACGGGTCTGTTCTCCTCGAGTGGCAGTAGCGAAGTGCAGCTCCTCCGTTCTCCGATCTTCTCGAGAGTTTCGCCGGCACGATCCCAGCTCTTTATTTTTGTCTCATTACTGTTAATCCTCGTCTTCTGGCAGACCCGCTTCGTCTATCCAGTAAAGGTATTTGTCGTCTTCCTCCATGAAATGAGCCATGCAGCTGCAGCGCTCTTTACTGGAGGTGCCGTCGAACGAATTTCGCTTGACGTGTACGAGGGCGGAAGTTGCGACACCATTGGCGGGAGTAGGCTTACAATACTGAATGCTGGCTACTTTGGGAGTATCCTCTGGGGTGGTTTTTTACTCATTATTGCTTGCCGAACGACGCTTGACCGACCACTAACTTTTCTTGTCGGTGCTACGTTACTTATTGTCACGGTCCGTTACGTGGAGAGTGATTTTGGCAAAGAATTTGGTTATGCCGCTTCGGTTTTCGGCATGGTGAGCGCAGTTTTTCTGCCGGCTCTTGTCTGCGAGGCGATACTGACGCACCTTGGAATGACCAGTTGTTTGTATACTCTCTTCGACATTGTTAGTGATGTATTCTATCGCTCGGTCACGCATAGTTCGGACGCGGAGCTTCTCTCGGATGCCACAGGAATACCCTCCGTGGTCTGGGGTGTCGTCTGGTTACTGGTGAGTGCCTGGGCGACATTGTTCTTCGTTCGTGTTGCAACAGTTGGGCTCGGCGGTGGGGAAGAGATAATTGGTGAAGTCGCGCCGTCATCGGCGTGAGAAGGCTGAGGCAGAGACAGGGGCATTGGCAAAGGCAATGATCATGACGAAGACAACGGCAGAGGCAAGGGCAGAGGCAACGAGAAAGACTCCTTGTGCAGTACCATTCTACAGGTCTCTGCCTTTGCCTCTGCCTTCGTCGTCGTCATAGTCCCCATCACTGCCCTTGCCGCTGCCCCTGCCTTTGTCTCTGCCACTAAGACAAGTCGCTATGCGCTAAGTCGTTTTCCTTCCCACTCAATGTTCGCGATAGCAGATCCGCTACGTACCGAAACAACCGTCGACATTCGAAGGTCATTCCTCCCATCGGACCGCAGTCAGCGTAGATAACGACCGACTGATCACCAGGAATGTGAATTGGGGATATCGCATAGGAGGAGACCCCAAACGGAGCGTGCGGATCTGAGGCGTGTGTATTAAATGACCGCACAATCGGTGACTCAGTTCGTAGCGGTGAGTGTGGGTCGGAGAGGGGTAACGATGCGCCGGCGAGAAATCCATCTCCAACTGAGTGGGTGATCCGGGCAACTTTCTCTTCAGTTGAGAGGCTGAGAATGGCGGCACGCTTGAATAATCCTTTGCCGGTCAGTTCGCGGAGTGCGTCTTGCAACAGTTGTTGAATGTTTTCCGTATGAGAACATACAGCGGTGAGTTGGTGTGCAAGATCCACTGAGGACTCTCGGTAGAACCGGGTGCGGTTCTGTTGCTTGACGCTTGCTACCACCTGTGCAATTTCATCATCCAAATTTTGGACGCGATTCTTTTCTTCGTTGCCGCAAACTTCAAGCGGCGGGTGATCAACTGGAACTAGCGAGTCGGAAGATAACTCGGGGGGTACACTTAATTGCTCCGGAATTAACGATGCGATGAGCACATCAATCTCCTCATCGAGGCTCGCATCTCCTTCTTCTGCTTCATCAGTTGCCTCGAATACTTCCTCTTCCAGGTCGACGCGATGATGGAGTAATCGGTCGACCTTTGTATGGAGTTCCTGATACTGTCGTGGTGTGGGATTAAGTAGTCGGAGCACACTTGTCGTCGGGAGCTCTCCTTCAGGCGAGTATCGATCCCAGCGTTGGTTCTCCGAGGCGGTAACGAGCTCGAGAGCAGCTTCGACAATGAACCGAAGCGGGAGCCGTTCGATTTGTTTCGTTTGTGTCTCTCGGTCGAGGGCAAACATCAAGCTCTCAGGGAACCCGTTCAGTCGTAGATATTCGAGATGATTTGCCTCCACGCGGAAACTATATTCGGCTGCAAGTTTGTAATGGAGCGCTGGGCGGCTACATTTATTGTTGAGCGCAACAAATCGCTCGCCGAGGAGCATGCAAGGGATAATATCGGCGATGTAAATCATCAATGAGATGAGGTAGGCTTGATCGGAAAACTCTCGGCGAGTTGCCTGAGCGATGAGCTCGGCAACTTTTGCAATACGTTGACTCTTTGCACGGAGGATGTCGAGCGTAGCGAGAACTTCGGGGTTCGTCGGACTCGGATGGTTCCCAATGCGTTCCAGTGTCTCGAGCAAGTTTGCTGTCCCCAAGCGAATTACCGCCGAGCGAACCGTCGTCAGTGGTGGATGATCCTGAGTGAAGAACATCGAGTTCGCTGTTCGCAGCACCTCGAGCACTGCAATTGGATCGCGCGATAACGCGCGCACGACTTGATCAATTCGTTTTCCTCGATCGACGACGAGTGCACGTGCTTCACTTAAGACCGCGCTTGCAGCGGGGAGGCGAAGGGTAAGGATTGCCCTCCCAGAGACATTTTCATTGGACGGGGGTCCATTATCTCCGGGTGTGGATTCTTCCAACTCGTCTTCGTTGGTCATGAAACTCGGCTCTCTTCGCATTACGAGCAAACGGTCGTGCCAGATGCCGGGAGGAGGAATCTCGCTAAGTCTTTGATATTATGCTATTTTCCCCTGGAGAGTGCCGGTTCGACTCGCGATTCCCTTTCACTGCTACCACAGAAAATGTAAGTTCCTTGTCCCGTAAGGCTATGAAGAAGAATCGGCACTCTCGAACACTTCCTTGAGCAAACAATTACGTTTTCTTTAGCGATTTAAGGCATTTAGAGAGAGCAGGAATGACCCGGCTAACCGTTCACTGTCATTGCGAGGGAGCGAAGCGACCGCAGCAATCTCATGCCGAGAGAACTGCTTCAGCCTCCGTGGCAGGAGATTGCTTCGCTTCGCTCGCAATGACAAGTAAAAGTCGTGAACTGTAACTGACCCTGGAGAGGAATTATCTATGAAATTTCGTACTGAGCGAGATTCGATGGGCGAAGTACAGGTGCCCGAGGGAATGTATTACGGTGCACAAACACAACGTGCGCTCGAGAACTTTCCGATCAGTGGAATTCGATTTTCCCGTCCCATGATTCGAGCTCTCGGGTTGATTAAGGGAAGTGCAGCGCAGGTGAATCATGAACTGAGTCTCCTCGACGCCGAAAGGTTAGCGGCAATTACGCGGGCGTCAAACGAAGTTGAGGAAGGAACGCTCGATCAACATTTCGTTCTCGATGTTTTCCAGACCGGTTCGGGCACCTCAACGAATATGAATGCCAATGAGGTGATTGCCAATCGAGCGAAAGCGATTGCTGGGGGGAAGCTTACGATCCATCCCAACGATCATGTGAACATGAGTCAGTCTTCCAATGACGTGATCCCGACTGCAATTCACGTTGGAGCGGCAACTGAAATTGTAAATAAACTCATTCCCGCGCTTGAATTGCTCTATCAGTCGCTGATGCAGAAGGAACGCGAATTCGATTCGATCGTAAAAACCGGTCGAACACACCTCCAGGATGCCACACCAATTCGGCTTGGTCAGGAGTTCGGTGGCTATGCTCGTCAAATCGAACAAGGGATTGCGCGGGTAAAACGATCGCTTGCAACGCTCTATGAACTTCCTCTCGGTGGAACAGCGGTAGGGACGGGCGTGAACATGCCACCAGGATTTGCCGCAAAGGTTATCGCGTTGCTTGCAAAGAAAACCGGCCTTCCGTTCATTGAAGCGTCGAATCATTTTGAAGCACAAGCAGCCAAAGATGCTCTCGTCGAGATGAGTGGCCAACTTCGAACGGTGGGTTGCAGCTTGGCGAAGATCGGTAACGATGTACGTTGGCTTGGCTCTGGCCCCCGTTGTGGAATCGGTGAGCTGCAGCTGCCGGAAGTTCAGCCAGGCTCCTCAATTATGCCGGCAAAGGTAAATCCGGTCATAGTCGAGTCACTGCTCATGGTTGTGGCACAGGTAATCGGAAATGACGCAGCACTCGCCGTCGGTGGACATAGCGGTGGGAATTTTGAATTAAACGTTATGATGCCAATGATGGCACATAACCTCCTTGAATCTATTGAACTGCTTGCAACAAGCTCGCGGAATTTTGCAGAGCGTTGCATTAATGGGTTAAAGCCCAACTTGCGGCGAATTCATGAGCTCGCCGAAGCAAACATTACGATCGTAACCGCGCTCGCTCCGAAGATCGGTTACGATCGGGCAGCGAGCTTAGCGAAAGAAGCCTACACTACCGGCGAACCACTCCGAGCAGTTGCGCTCCGGCACAAGGTCCTCCCTGAGGACGAACTCGATCGCGTGCTCGATCTCCTGCGCATGACCAAACCGGGGTTGTGAAGGAATCATACGAAAGCGATGGGAGCCGTAGTGGTTCGAACCCGAGTCGGACAGATTATCCGACGGGAAGAACCTCTCTCCTCAAATCAGCGGTGGCCGCGGAGCCCTCAGATGGGATGGGCCAGCGCGCTGATGCAGTGAGGGATACCTACGGCAGGATCAGGGTTGATGACCTTAGGGAGCGCGCAAGCGCAGCTCTACCTAGCCCTGACCCTCACAACGAACCAGTCGGTAGCCGAAGCCTGGTACCAGCGCACTCCGCATCACGCGTGTCTCACGCTGTAGCGGAGGACGCAGCGCAGGTAACCCCATGACAGGTGGCGCGGTCAGCCCTGTCATAGAACCGCTGGTTTGGTTGTGCCCGAAATCGTCCCCAAAACATGAACCACTTTGGCTGTAAAAAAACTATCGCAAATTTCGTTGAAAAACAACGCTTGGTCAGGGGTTCTCACGACTTATTGCATCTTGGAGAATTCGCGCCTTCTCGGCGGCTTCTTTTGCTTCCTCTGGTTTTCCGAGAGCCTTGTAGAGCCTGGCAAGTTGTTGATAGGTGGCGAGATGCTTCACGTTAATCGTTAACAGATTGTTGTACTCCTCGATCGCGTCTTCCTTCTTCCCCTGCGCTTCGTAGGCAACAGCGAGATTATAGTATGCCTCGGTCAACTCTGGGCTAAGCTCGATCGCGCGCTGATACTCGGCAATCGCCTGATCAAGTTTCCCGAGGCGGTGGAGCGCGCTTCCGAGATTATAGTGCGCCGATCCCATGTTCGGCTGGATCTGGAGAAGCGAGGTGTAAATCGTCAGTGCTTCGTTGTGCTTGCCCTGAGCAAGGTAGATATGACCAAGTTCACCGAGTGCCTCAGCATGGGTTGGATTGGTGATGAGGAGTGCGTTGTACTGATCTGCTGCTGGTTGTAGTTCTTCGTGACGGTGATATGCGCGAGCGAGGTAGAGCCGGGCGTCGTCAAGGCTCGGGTCCGCGCTTACGGCCTCAAAGAGGAGCGGAATCGCTTCAGCTAAGCGCCCCTGCTTGAAGTACGCTTGACCGAGCACTCCTTTCGCTGCGGCATTATTCGGGGAACGGCTGAGGAGTGCTTGAACTTCAGCAATAGCCTGCTCTACCTTTCCTTGGCTAAGAAGTATCGCTGCGATTCTCGGTGGAACACTCTCAGACTCCGGCTCGCGCTCGCGCGCCTTAAGAAAGGCCGCATTTGCTTCCTCGCTCTTCCCTTGATGGAGCAGCACATCACCGAGAGCAAGATAATCGTCAGCCTTTCCCGTGCCGTGGGTAAAGCCTTTTCGGAGGGCATCTTCAGCCTCCGCGTACTTCTTCTGTTTCAGATAAACTTTTCCCAGCCCAAATAAGGCGCTCGGCAACTCGGGCTTCCGCTCCAACGCGAGCTGATACTCGACGATTGCCTCATCGAACTTCCCGAGCTCGGAGTGGAGATCGGCAATCCGGCTATGCGCTTCAGCAGGTTTTGCTTCAAGCCCGCGCTGGTAAGCCTCAAGAGCTTGCACGCTTTTTCCTAGGCGCTGATAAGTGTCCCCAAGTTTGAGCCAAACAGCGCCGTTCCCCGGGAAAGAGCGGAGCGAGTGCTCATACTCGCGCACTGCGTCCGCTAGTTGACTCTGATTAAAGTAGATGTGGCCAAGTTGTTCGTGGGCCGCCGCGTGATCTCCATCAATTGCGAGTGCTTGTTGATAGTATTCAATCGCTCGTGGAATTTGATTCGTGTTGGCGTACGCTGTTCCAAGTCGCTCGAGAATTTTTGGATCATTGGGATGTTGGGACAACAGCTTGTTGTACTCATCAAATGCCTGTTCGAATTTCCCAGCCCTGAGATAGGCGTCGCCGAGGAATAGAAGGACTCCTTCATGCTCCGGTGTTATTGCTATCGCCCGTTCAAACGATGCAATCGCATCAAGGTAATCGCCTTTATGATATTGATTTCGGCCAAGCATCATCCAACCTCGTCCTCGATCCGGTTCGAGTTCGATGAGTTTTTTTGCTGCTTCGATTGCCTGGTCAAATTCGTCCTGAATGGTAGAGCAATGACTGATGATGCGGTAGGCCTCGGCAGCACGGGGATCGAGTGCCAGAACGCGGTTTGCTTCTCCCATTGCTTCCTTACAGTTGAATGCAGATTGGAGCGCGAAGGCGAGTTGTGTTCGGTGCGCAGCTGAATTCGGCTCTAACTCAACAACTCGCTTCCAGTATTTTACCGCCTTTTCGGTATCCTTCAGTTGTGTGGCAAGTGTGGCGACACGGATGGTTGCCTCTATCGACTCCGGCGCAGCTACGACCGCAGCCTCAAAGCTCGCTATCGCGTTCTCAGACTGGCCTAAACCAGAGAGTATTTCACCACGCAGGAAATGAGCGTCTGCGATATTCGGGTTGAGCTTCAGTACTGAATCGAGTTCAGCGCGAGCTGGTTCGGAATTCCCCTGCTTGTAGTAAAGTCGAGCAAGTCGGAGTCGCGCTTCGCTGTAGTCGGGTTGGAGCTTGATCGCGCGCTCAAGTTCATCTACTGCCTCAGCCTCTTCCCCTTTGGCAATCAGCTCAAGTGCGTGTTCATAGTGACGAACGGGGTCCTCACTACAACCGAGAACGAGGAAGTAAAAAAAACAGACCGCTCCGGCATATAGTTTCCTTTCAGTTCTCTCTGTTGCTCTGTTGCTCTGTTGCTCTGTGCAATAAAAAATCCTATGCAGCTGCTCCAAACGCTTCATTTTGTGAATAGAGCAACGGAGCACCAGAGCAACAGAGGAAGAAATTTTCATTTTGTTAGAGTCTCTTAGAACAATGGTTGCGATTGTCGGCCAATTGCAGAATCGATGTCGATAAAATTCTCCTGGCCATCAATGGTGGTTACCCGAATTTCGCCCCTCCTCCCACTCTGGACTTTGAACTTAAATTCACGACGGGAGAAGAGATCACTCAGTGGAATCTCGACGGATTCACGCAGTCGCCCATTTTCGAAATACCCGGCCTCGGCGATACATACTCCTCGGATCGACCCTTCCACCTTATACTTCCCAGAAAATAACGACCCTGTCGGACGGAGCTCTCCAAGATCAATGCGCGGTGGTGCGATATACATATTCCGACAACGAGCAAGGGCCTGACGATCATCTCTGCTCGGCCGTGGAGTGGTTGAGCCAAATGGTGTCCGCGGTTCAAAGTCAGGGGTGACGGGCTGCCGTGGGCGAGGAGTCGCGCCCCCTTGAGCGAATTCCACTCGAACTCGCTCGAGGTACACCTCACCATTATAGGCATTGAGCACGAGCGGTTCTCCGCGGGGGACAGCGTTCCCCACTTCCCAACTTACCGCTTGCGCGTCATTTCCGTTCAGGTAAATTCGCTTCCCACCTTCAAACGTATCACCTCTGCCGAAACGCAGATTGACGAATGTGTCCTTTCCACCACTGTGTCTCCTGAGTGTCATTGAGACACGCCGAATTGGGGTTTCGGCTACCTGCTGCACCCATTGCCGAAAAACTCGACCATTCTTTCCATCACCGACAACATATCCAACCTGATAGTCTTCTGCGAACGCCACTGAAGGGGTTGTGGCAAAGAGAAGCAGGCCTAGAATCCACGACCTCCACTCGATTACGCTATGTTTCACTTTTCTCTCTCTTTTGTTCAGTCAGGAGCATGATTATAGACGCAACGGGTGACCAAGGAATTTACTGTGCCAACATCCCCTTCCTGACCATGCTTGAGAGGAGGTCCGCTGTAAAGTCAATCTCTTCGGCGGTGTTAAAGCGGCCAATTCCAATTCGTAGACTGAAACGTTGGTCTTTCTCAGGAATTCCGAGGGCTTGAAGTACATGGGAGCGACCTGCGCGAGATGTACAAGCAGATGTTGCTGAGAGCGAGAGCTGCCCCGAAACCTTTGCTAGTAATTGCGATGCTTCAAATGTAGGGAGGACGAGATTGAGGTTGCCTGGAATTCGTTTCTCGAGTGAGCCGTTAATCGAAATCTCAGGAAGGGTCGTAACAAGGCGTGTTCGCAAGCGTTCGGTAAGTTCAGTAATCTTTCGAATTACGTCGGGAAGCTCCTCGCTCATAATTCGACATGCCTCTCCCATACCGACAATCGCTGGAACATTGAGCGTGCCGGATCGTAGCCCATGCTCGTGACCGCCTCCTTCAGTGAGAGGTTCTAAAGGCACGGCGCCTGGACCACCGCGAACATAGAGAGCGCCGACGCCTTTCGGCCCATAGCACTTGTGTGCCGAGAGTGATAGCAGATCTACTCCGAGCTCGTCGACATTGACTCGCATCTTGCCGATTGCTTGTGTCGCGTCAGAATGGAAGCGAATTGATCGTTGCTTTGCTCGCGCAGCAAGGAGCGGGATATTTTGGATCACGCCGATCTCATTGTTCGCAAGCATGACTGATGCGAGGATGGTGTTCGCTCGAAACGTTCCTGTAAAGTGATCTAGGTCAAGCAGGCCCTCCTGGTTCACCCCAAGAAGGTCAAGCTCGAATCCATCTCGTTCAAGTCGTCGGAGAGGGTCGAGTACCGAGCGGTGCTCGGTAACAACGGAAATGAGATGATGCTTTTCCGAGCTCCGACGGTGCGCACAGGCATGGGCAAACCCCTTTAATGCGAGATTGTTTGCTTCTGTTGCACCACTTGTAAAAATAATCTCATTCGTTTGAGCACCGATTAATCGCGCAACATGTTCACGGGCAACTTGCACGAGCTCCTCCGCGTACCAGCCGTGGCGATGGGTGGTGCTTGCTGGGTTACCGAAATGATCGCGAAGGACCGGGAGCATCGCATCTACAACTCGCGGGTCGAGAGGTGTGGTGGCATTATTGTCGAGGTAAATCGGGGTTCCCACAACTCAACTAAGCGCAAGCATTCGTTCAAGAGGCTGTCGTGCTCTTTCACAAAGCTCATTGGAGAGTTCAATCGTAGGCGATTCATCGCGAAGCGCGAGATAGAGTTTCTCTAAGGTGTTCAGTCTCATAAACGGACATCGATTACATGCGCAGCCGTCTTCTGCAGGCGCGGGATAGAATTTCTTCTCGGGACATGCCTTCTCCATCTGGTGGATAATGCCCGGTTCTGTAACGACGATGAACTCCGCTTTCGGCGAATCTTTTACAAATTGGAGGAGCTGAGAGGTCGAGCCAATAAAGTCTGCCTCGGCGAGAACTGCTTCGGTACACTCAGGGTGTGCAATGACGAGCGCATTTTGATATCGCGCTTTCAGCTTGACAATTCGTTGATGGTCGAATGTCTCATGGACGATACACGAGCCAGGCCAGAGCACTAACTTGCGACCAGTCTTACTCACAAGGTATCGCCCAAGGTGCTGATCGGGTGCAAAGAGAATTGGCTGGTCTTCTGGAAAAGACTGGATCACTTTTACTGCGTTCGTCGAAGTGCAGAGGATATCACTGAGCGCCTTTACTTCCACGCTGCAGTTTACGTAACTCACAACAACGTGATTCGGATACTGAGAACGAAAAGCAGCAAATTGATCGGCCGGACAATTGTCCGCAAGTGAACATCCGGCATCAAGGTCGGGGAGCACCACCTTGCGTTGTGGATTAAGAATTTTCGCCGTCTCTGCCATAAACCGAACTCCCGCAAAAACGATCAGATCGGCCTTCGTCGATGCAGCTTGCTGAGCGAGTCCGAGGCTATCGCCGATATAGTCGGCGATATCTTGGATCTCCGATTCTTGGTAGTAGTGCGCTAAGATAATCGCATTCTTCTTCGAACGGAGTTCCCGAATTGACGCGGCAATATCCAACGGGAGATAATCCTTTGGTGCGCCGCACCCGTTCGCATGACCATTTGTTAGCGTCGGGAGACTCATAGTTTGCGTTCGTAATTTTGTAGCAGACTGCAGTAAGATCGTAAGCATTGGCCCTCGAAATGTCAATTCTCGCAGTATTGAGCTGGAGTGTAATGTGAGCGGCGCGTCCGAGCAGATCCGCGTGCGAGTAGTAGTGATCGGCAGAGTACAAGGGGTACACTTTCGCGAAACGACTCGCAAGTGGGCTGTCGAGCACCAAGTCACCGGTTGGATTCGAAACTTGCCTGATGACCGAACTGTTGAAGCGATCCTTGAGGGCTCAAGGCATAAGGTCGACGCGGTTGTTCAAGCCATGAGGATTGGCCCGCGAGCAGCACGGGTGGAACACCTTGTCTCCGAGGAGGGGAGTTTCACCGGAGAATTTAGCGATTTTCGTGTGCTGCGTATCTAGGAAGGTCTACGTCTCCCCCCGTGAACGTGAACGTGGCCGTAATACGTATACGTATACGATCACAGTTTACGTTCACGGACACGTTCACGGGGGAATGGGCACCTGCGCTTACTGCTGAGCTCTTCCCTTTCGAACGAACTTTCATTTCCACACACCGTTCCCACGAACATCGTTTTCTCTCCGCAAAAAGTTTTTACTGTACGGAAGCTCACTTCCAAAAGCAGCTGAACGCCGATCTCTTCCCACCCCATTGGAACAGATCCTCATCACCTCCGACACCAGTTCCGAATCTGAAGAGAAACCGCTCCTGAGTAGTGCAGCAGCTATACGGCCCCCATGTCCGTTCGAAGTTTCAGAATACGACGCGCAGGCGACGCGTGTCTTGGCAACTCCTATTGCCATAGCCGATGCCTTGCCGTCACCATCATACTCTTCTTTAGTCTCCTGCTCCCACCATCTATGAGCAGAGCGCAGAATTTCGACTTTACTGGCATCGATCTCGGGAGCGCCGGAGAAGGAGCTGGACTTTCTTTTGCGATGAAGCCAGGGAATCGCCCCGCTTTTTCGTTCTTCGATAGTGGCGGGAACCTTCGATACAGCGAATTCCGTAATGGAGGTTGGAGCACTGAAACCGTGGGTGCCGTCGGTGCCGAGAGCTCAACATCTCTCGTGATGCATTTCGGAATGCCCCACATTCTCTATCATGACGTATCGTCGAATGAACTCCTTCACGCCTATCGGTTGGGAGGAAGTTGGTATCGCGAAGTGGTAGATGGTTCTGCTGAACGAGGAGGGAACCCAGCTGCGGTCCCCTGTGGGCCGTACCTCTGTGTTAGTTACTACGACTCTACAAACAAGAACCTCCGATTTGCGAAGGGCTTCATCGGGAGCTGGACCCGTGAGACCGTTGATAGTGGCACCGCGGATATAGGCTCAATGAGCAGCATCGCCATAAACGGTGCAGGACTACCAGTAATCGTCTACTACGATGCGACCGGACGCGTTCCGAAACTTGCGATCCAGCAATCGAATTCTACCTGGGCTATTCAGCCAATCACATTCCAGGGTATCGAGTTTGGTCTCTGGCCGAGTATCGGTATTGGAAGCGACGGAACGATACATCTCTCCTTCAGCGGCTATCGCCAGGGTGACACGATGGGGAACGATGCGGAACTCTGGTACGCGAAGAAACCAAGTAACGGTTCATGGAGTGTATCCAAGCTCGAATGGCCCTACGTTGGAGGGCACTCGTCAATTGCGCTTCCATCTGCTGCTTCGCCGCTCATTGGCTACCGCTATCAGCAATACAGTGGGGTAAAGAAGAGTAGTATCTTCTTTCGATCGCTCCAGGGAACAACCTGGCAGTGGCAAAGCTCAACCGGGACGACTCCAGCATTTCATCAATTCAGCCGGTTAACACTCGCGCTCAATCCATGGAACGAACCGGTCGTTGGCGTAGCTTTTGATCGCGACCCGTACGGTACTGAGTCAGCGCTCTCACGTTATCACTATAAAGGACCACTCGATGGTGACCAGGATGGTATTCCAGATCAGCGTGAGGGGAGTTACGGGACGGTAGTTGGAGATTTCGATTCAGACAATGATGGACTCGCTGATGGGGAAGAAAGATTGGTTTTTGGGACGAACCCCATGGCTGTCGACAGCGATGGGGATGGAAGTGTCGATAGCCTGGATCGCGATCCACTCTGGAACAGTTCCGGAAGCCTTGTGCTCGACGGTTCAATGGAAGGGTTATTAAACGAAGTTTGGGAACCAACTGGCCCGCTCACTGTCCTAGAAAAATCAACCACACAGGTTGATCAAGGACAGAAGAGCTTACGTCTCGTGAGCGCAAGTGGGCTTGCCGGCGTTGAACAGCGAAATATCGCGACCGATCCCAATAAACAGTATTCGGTCACACTTCGCTATCGTCGGATGGGGGGTACGCTTCAGGTGAGAGTTGGTTGGGGAGATGTACTGAGTGACATTTCAGGAACGCCACTGAGTGATTCGACGACGAGTGGGTGGCAAACCTACTCACGCGTGGTCGCGAGCCCGAGCAGCGCAGGCGATCTCCGTATCGTTGTTCTCACCTCGGGGGAGGCTTATCTCGACAGTGTTGTCGTCAACGCACAAGGAGGGAATCCTTCGAGTTCCTCATCGAGTAGCAGCAGCTCATCCTCAAGCAGTAGTTCGTCGTCTTCCAGCAGTAGCTCAAGTAGTAGCTCGTCATCATCCTCGAGTTCGAGTAGCTCCTCCTCTTCGAGTTCCTCTTCCTCCAGTAGTAGTAGCTCTTCTTCAAGCAGCTCCTCCTCGAGCAGCTCGTCAAGTAGCTCTTCGTCCAGTAGCAGCTCGAGTAGCTCATCATCGAGCAGTAGCTCTAGCAGTAGTAGCAGCTCAAGTAGCAGCAGTAGTTCTAGCAGTTCAAGTAGTGCTGGGGGAACGGGCGATGATCCTCCGCGGGACACAGACAACGACGGCATCCCTGATTCGTCTGACGCTGACGATGATAACGACGGTCTTTCCGACGCCGAGGAGAAGCAACGAAAGACAAATCCCCGGAAAGCGGACACCGATGGCGATGGGGTGACTGATGGACAAGAAGTAGCCGACGGAACAAATCCACGAGATTCTGGCAGCTTTCAGTTGGTTCTCGAGACAACCGCTTGTTCAGAATGGAATGGGTTTCTCGGTGGAATGCTCAATGTATTTGAACATGTCAACATGAGCAGTAGACAGCTACGGGTGCGCACCACGATCTATGATGCGCTTGGTCGGGCAGCACAGTCCAAGCAGTTTGCGATTAATCCTGGCGGTGAGTACGACCTACTCGTGCATGACATGGAAGGACGTGAGTCGAACTCATATGGCACTGTTTGCTCAAGCCATGATGGACATGCTGGCGATCTTGATGGACGAATGGTTTATTACCGGATTGGTCAAGACGGCTTGAACTCAACGAATGGATTCCAGTTCGCTCTTGCAATGCCGCTTTCAAATGGGCGCCGTGGCGAACAGTTCGTTCCGTTCAACACTTTCCAGCCGAGCATCACGCCGAGTGATGCTGGGAATCTCGTCGCTAATTGGATCCAATTGAGTAATTTAAGCGATCATGCAACCGGAGGAACGCTCATCTTCTATAGCCAGTCGGGAGAGGAGTTAATTCATGAACGTATTACACTCGGGGCCGGCGCACGAACTGACTATCCGGGCCATAACGTTGGAAGCCCTGTTGTCGGATTGGTACGTTGGCGCCCAGATGACAACACAACTTACTTTCAGCTGCGAAATATTCGCTACCTATTCGATAACCATCTTGGCTTTGAAAGCTTTGATACGGCGTTCCAAATTGAAGGTGGAACTGGGTCGGGTGAGCTACTCAGTGTGCCCTTGGATACCTCGGGAGGTTCCACCGCAGTACTCGAGCTCATGAATACGCAGAGCGTCGCTGCTCGCGTAGCGGTCGCTGTTTACAGCGAAACAGGTGAAGAGAAGTTTTCGGCGACGATCGAGCTTGCTCCATATGCTTCGTATCATCTCATTACTGACGCGATGCTCCAAGGGAGTCGCGGTCTCGCTGTGATTAATGGCTCTCAGGCGGGAAGCATGCTCGCTCTTGCAATGGCGTATGGGAGAAACGTGACAGGCGGGGTCGACTATATGTTTGGGATTCCGGCGGTAGAGGCCATTGGCGACGTGCTCCGTGGCTCATATAATACGTTTCTCGGACAAGAATCACTGCTCTGGCTGGTAAATCCTAGTCCGCAGTCGATGAAAGCACGTATCCGCATGGTGCGGGCTGATGGGAGCGTTGTGAACAACTCTGGAGTGACTGCGGTCACGCCACAACGTGAAATATTGATTCCGGCGCACGCACTCTCAGTTCTCAACTTGAACAACTATGAATTCGCCGATAACTACGGCGTCGTGTCAGTTGATGCTGAATCGAGCAATTCAATTGTCTCGTGGATTACCCGCCGTCGGGGACGAGATTACGTGATACCAACCCCAGTTCGGGAGTAGCATTGCGGAACGAAGATGAACGTTATTGAATCAAGTTCGTGTTTTGAACATAATGAAAAGCAGCAACCATGCAAATAACGAAGATCGCCGTTACTGCATAGAAAACTGTTCGAGCACCGTCCATAATTCCCTCTCGCTGTGACGCACATACGCTCAGGTTAAAGATCTCTACTCAATAAAAAGCAACTCTCATGCCATGAAAAACCGGCATGAAACTGGTCACGGTCACTGAAATTATCACTAGTGAATCTAGTCGGTGAGAGGTGGTTTCTGAATAGGATCGTTGCTTCTCGTTGGGATCGTCCGAGAATCCTCTAAGATGGTGGTGCTGGTGCGAGTGTTATGTGGGCAGTGAAGGGGTGGTCGGGACGAGTGCGAGTCGCGGAGGTGGCATAAGCGTGATGAGCCGAGCAGTATGCGATTGCTGATGAAAAATTTTCTTCGAAAAAAGCTTGACCTTGTTTT
>FKKE01001215.1_pt1 | contig 30211 bp, 29 predicted proteins | sample 1106331 | NCBI WGS metagenome assembly FKKE01 (sample SAMEA3931202, study PRJEB13176) | freshwater metagenome | biome: Drinking water system; feature: drinking water; material: freshwater | place: China | collected 2013-02-06
ACTTGATGACGTTGGCGATGTAGATTTCCCCCCGCGATAGGCCGGCCGACTGTAACAACTCGTTGAGCAGCTTGCCCGCCGCACCCACAAAGGGCTCTCCCTTCTGGTCCTCGTTGAATCCGGGGGCCTCACCCACGAACATGATTGAGGCGTTGGGGTTGCCGACGCCGAAGACGACCTGGGATCGTCCGAGCCTCGCCAACTTACAGCGCCGGCAATCGTGCAGCGATTGCTGCAGGTCTTGAAGAGGGGGCAAGCTCATGTGCCGGTGGCGGCATCATAGAAACCCCTCCCGCGGAAGTCAACGGAACAGCTAGGGGCAGGGGCAGCCGGCCTTGTTCGTGGCATGGCTTCGAAGTCTTTGACAGTACAGGTGTTTTGGCCAATCCTGACAAATCGTGTTCGCGCGCTATAGTTATGGGAAGGCAGAGGATATCGGCACGATGAGACAGATGATGACGGCGATGCGGATCTGCTTGTTGGCCTGGGGCGGGGTGTGTGCCGTTGGGCAGGCGGGGCAGGCGCAGCAAGCGCTTCAGATCAAAGACCTGCTGGCCGATCCCGCGGCCTATCGCGGACTCTCGATCGTTGTGCATGGACGTGTGGACATGCCCGGCGAAATGCGCGGCATCAATGCCTCGGGGCAACAGCTGTGTGGTCAAGAGTTCACGCTGCACGACGACACGGGCCACTTGCTGATGCGACATATCGTGGTGTGTCAGGGCAGCGCTGACGGAGGGTGGCGTGTCACCCATGGTGAAACAGTCACGATCGAAGCCACACTCGACCACACGTTCGGGCCCATGGCCTTAGCCACGTTGGTCCGGCACGACCGTGAGGCCAGCCCGCAGGTACACCTCGACTCCCGCCCGTAGTCTCCGATCCTTCCGCGCTTTCGCCCGTACAGATGGCTGGTAATTGCGCTGGTGAACCTGGCAGTGCCTGGGGGCCTATTCCCGCCAGGCGGCAGGACTGTTGGGATACCAATCGCGTCTGTCGGATTCCAAAGTTTTCGTGACAACCTGGGGGGCTGGGTTAAGATGGATGGGGCGGGGCCGTCATCCATGGCCCTCGGATCGTCATCATGGCTATGGTCGTCTCTCCCGTTTCCCAAGACAGCACGGCCTCTCTGTCGGCGCTTCCGCCACAAAGCACGCTCGATACGGGGTTGGTCAGCCTGCTGATCCTCGCGCGGTTGTTTGGCGTTCCTGCCGACAGCGGCCAACTCACCCATCAATTCGGCCGCTCGGGCGCCACGCTAGGCGAAGCGGATCTGCTGCGTGTCGCCAAGCATCTGGGGTTCAAAGCTGGTGTGATGAAAGCCGATTGGGCGGCGCTGCAGAGCGTGGCTCTTCCGGCCTTGGCGCAGCGGCAGGACGGAACCTATGTCGTGGTCGCGAAGGTGGAGAACGACAAGGTCCTAGTCCAGGATCCGCGGGTCGGGCGTCCATTGGTCTGGGCCCGGTCAGAATTCCAACGGAACTGGTCGGGGACGCTGCTGCTTTGTGCCAAACGGGCGAACGTCCGCCTGCAGGATCTTCCATTTGACGTCACCTGGTTCATCCCCTCCCTCGTGAAGTATCGCTGGCTGTTGGGCGAGGTGGTGGTGGCCTCCTTCTTTCTTCAGGTGTTCGCGCTCCTGACACCGCTTTTCACACAAGTGGTGATCGACAAGGTCTTGGTGCACAGGGGATTCACCACGCTGCACGTCCTGGCGCTGGGCATGATCGCCTTGGCGGTGTTCGATGCGGTGCTCGGGGGGCTGCGGACGTATGTGTTTTCCCACACCACCAATCGGATCGACGTGGGGTTGGGCGCCCAACTGTTTCGACATGTGTTGGCCCTGCCGCTGGCGTATTTCGAGGCCCGGCGGGTTGGGGACACCGTGGCGCGTGTGCGTGAACTCGAGCACATCCGGCAGTTCTTGACGGGGCACGCCGTGACGGCTGTCCTGGATCTGGTCTTTACCGGGGTGTTCCTCGGCGTCATGTGGTTCTACAGTCCGCTGCTCACCGGCGTCTTGCTGGGCTCGCTGCCGTTCTATGCGGCACTCTCGCTCATCATCACGCCGGCTATTCGAGTTCGGCTGAACGAAAAATTTGCTCGCGGGGCCGAGAATCAAGCCTTCTTGGTCGAAACGATCAGCGGGATTCAAACGGTCAAAGCTCTGGCGGTGGAACCGCCTATGCAGCGGCGGTGGGATGAGCAGTTGGCCGACTATGTGCGGGCGAGTTTCCGGGCCGCCAGTTTGATCACGGTCACCGGGCAACTGGCCTCGTTCATCCAGAAGCTTACGACGATCGCCCTGTTGTGGGTCGGTGCCTACCAGGTGATCGACGGCACGCTCACGATCGGGCAGTTGATCGCGTTCAACATGTTGTCTGGGCAAGTCACCGGGCCGCTCCTGCGCATCGTGAATCTCTGGCAGGAATTTCAGCAAGTCGGGATTTCGATGGCACGATTGGGGGACGTGCTCAACGCCACTCCAGAGGGATCGTACAATCCCAGCCGAACAACGTTGCCGCATGTCGCGGGCCGTGTCGTCTTTGAGGACGTCACGTTTCGGTATCGGGCGGACGGTTCAGAGATCCTTCGCAAGGTGGGGTTTCGGGTCGAGCCGGGGCAAGTGGTCGGCATCGTGGGGCGGTCGGGTAGCGGGAAGAGCACGATCGCGAAGCTGATCCAGCGCCTCTACGTCCCGGAACGCGGACGGGTGCTGATTGACGGCGTGGATGTGGCGCTGGTCGATCCAGCCTGGCTGCGCCGCCATGTCGGCGTCGTCTTGCAGGAGAACTTCTTGTTCAACCGGTCAATCCGCGACAACATCGCGCTGACGGATCCTGGGCTCTCCATGGATCAGGTGATTCAGGCTGCGACCCTGGCCGGGGCCCATGAGTTCATTCTGGAACTGCCCGAAGGGTATGACACGCGAGTCGGGGAACACGGATGCACCCTTTCAGGAGGGCAGCGCCAACGGATTGCGATCGCTCGGGCCTTGGTGGCGAACCCACGGGTCCTCATTTTCGACGAAGCCACTAGCGCGCTCGATTACGAGTCCGAAGGCGCTATCCAGCAGAACATGGCGCAGATCTGCCAGGGCCGCACGGTCTTCATCATTGCCCACCGTTTGAGTACGGTGCGATCGGCTCACCGCATCCTGGTCATTGACAAAGGGGACGTTATCGAGCAGGGGGCTCATGACGATCTCCTACGCGCCAACGGCGTGTACGCCAGGTTGTACCGGCATCAAGCCGGCCAGCAGGCGGCGGCGTAGCGCTCGGTCCCAAGAGGGAGGCGGGGATGGTTCAGCCATGGGTTCAGGGGCCGAGTGAGGATCGGATCGGCGAGGCAGGCGAACGTCCATCGCGTGGCGATCAGCTTGGTCGGGGTGGCGCGTGAGGGGACTCTGGTTCTCAAAACATCGTGCCGCCTGGCGCGCGGCCTGGGAGGCTGAAGCCGGACGGCCCGTGGGCACGGTTCCTTCCGGTCGGGCAGCCGAATTCCTCCCCGCTGTCCTGGAGATCGAACAAGCGCCGCCCTCCCCGGTTGGACGTGCGATCCTCTGGACTATCGTCGTGGTGTTCCTCTCGGCGGTGGCGTGGGCGTGGCTCGGCTGGGTCGATATCGTCGCCGTGGCGCCGGGGAAAATCATTCCCAGCGGCTATTCCAAGGTGATCCAGCCGTATGAAACCGGGGTTGTGGCGTCGATCCATGTGCAGGACGGCCAGATGGTGCAGCGAGGCGAGGTGCTGATTGCGCTCGATCCTACGCAAAACCGCGCTGATCAAGATCGGGCGGCCAATGAGTTCCAGGCTGCGCGCGTCGATGCGGCCCGGTTGCGCGCCTTGATCGCGGGGAAGCGCACGTTCGAGGCACCAGCGGGCGCCGATCCCAAGTACGTCGCGTTGCAGCGAGACCTCCTGCGGGATCAGGTGACGGAGTTTCAATCACGCGTGGCGGCGGCTTCTCACCTGATTGAACAGCGGAAGGCGGCCCTGGGGCAAACGACAGAAAACATCCGTCGCTTGGAAGCCACGCTTCCCATCGAAGCGGAACGGGCCGACGCGTACAAGCGGCTCCTGGAGGATCACTATGTGTCCAAGATGGATTATCTCCAATTTGAACAGCAACGCATCGACAAAGCCCAGGAACTTGCCCAAACCAGGAAGAAACTGGTCCAGGATCAAGCCGCCTTGGCCGAGGCGGAGAAGAACTATCGCGCGCTGGTGTCGGAATTTCAGCGGAGTAAGCAGGTGGAGCTGTCGATCGCCGAAACCAAGGCCGTGTCGCTGTCGCACGATGTGGTGAAGGCCAGCCAAAAGGCCGAGTTGCAGAAACTGGTCGCGCCGATTGATGGGGTCGTCCAGCAGTTGGCGGTTCACACGGTGGGGGGTGTGGTGACCCCGGCGCAATCCTTGTTGATCGTCGTGCCAAAGGATCATCCCGTCGAAGTCGAAGCGCACGTGGAGAACAAGGACGTCGGATTTGTCCAGGAAGGGCAGGCGGTGGAGATTAAGGTGGAAACTTTTCCCTTTCCGATCTACGGCACGATCCCTGGACGAGTGGTGAGCGTGTCAGACGACGCCGTGCCGCTTGAGAGGGAAAAGGGCGGCCTCGTGTATGCCGCCCGTGTGAGCGTGGACCGTGCCACGATGCCGGTCGAAGGCAAGCAGGTCCATCTCTCTCCCGGCATGGCTGTCACAGTGGAGGTGAAGACGGGCCGGCGCCGCGTTTTGGAATATCTGCTCAGTCCCATCCTCAAGTCGGCCACAGAAAGTTTGCACGAACGTTAAGATGTGGCGTGGTTTGGCTCGTTAGAAAACGGGTGGCCACCGGACGAATCTCCTCGTTTCCTGCCAATCGGTGAGATCGAGGGGGCTGTTTCCTCCCCTGCATCCCGGACCACCGTGACCGGGGTCTGTGATTTCCACGATTGACAGGCTGTGCTGACCTCCTAACAATGGGGCTCGCGCATGGTCTCCCCCCCAATTCAGATAATACCAGGACACGCAGATTCGACGGGGTCGCCATCGGATGCGGATCCGACGCCTCCCCGGTACGACGGGCCTCCTCTCTTTTCCTATGGGTTTCGCCCATTCTTCTTGAGTGCCGCCTTGTGGGCCGTGCTTGCCGTTCCTGTCTGGGTGGTGATCTGGACCGGCTTCGGGGGAGCGGGGTTCCTCTATCCCCCGCGTGAATGGCACGTTCATGAAATGCTATTTGGGTTCGTGCCCGCCGTGATGGCGGGGTTCCTGCTCACGGCCGTGCCGAATTGGACGGATCGTGCGCCGGTACGGGGCCGCCTGTTGATGGCACTCCTGCTTCTATGGGTGGTCGGGCGTGGGGCAATGATGGCGGGGTGGCCATGGCCATGGATGGCGGCCGGCCTGGACAGTGGTTTCTTGATCGCGCTGGCGACCGTCGTCTGGCGTGAATTGGCAGGGGGGCGCGCCTGGCAGCAGGCGCCGGTTGCGAGCGTGATCACCCTCTACGCGATGGCCAACGTGTGGTTCCATCTCTCCGTTGGGCAGCGGGACACAACCGATGGGCCGGAGCGGGTGGCGATGATGCTGGACCTGTGGCTCCTGACGTTGCTGGGCGGGCGACTGACCCCGACATTCACCAGAGAATTCGTCCTCCTTCATCAGGTGCCTCAGCGACCCGCCGGGTTTTCCTGGGTAGATGGGGGAACTCTGGGGCTGGTGGTGTTCGCGACCACGATATGGGCCGTATGGCCCCAGCATCCCCTGGCGGCGTGCCTGATGGTCCTCGCCGGGCTTGCCAGTCTCGTGCGGCTCGTCCGGTGGCATGGGGGGGCGACCTGGCGGGAACCGCTGGTATTCATGCTCCACATCGGATATGGCTGGGTTGGCGTGGCCCTGGTCTTGATCGGGTTGGCGTCTGTGAACGTAGGCCCGAGTTCGGCCACTGCCGCGCATGCCCTCACGACGGGAGCCGTGGGGGCCATGACCCTGGCTGTCATGACGCGCGCAAGCCTCGGGCACACCGGTCGGCCCAAGATCGCGGATCGGTCCACCATCCTCATGTACGTCCTGGTGAATCTCGGGGCCCTACTCCGGGTCCTTGCCCCAGATGTCGAGATGGCCGCAGGACCCGCGGGGGTGTTCCTCGGTCTTGCCGCATTTTGTTGGAGCGGGGCTTATGGGTTGTTTGCCGTGGTCTATGGCCCCTATTTGCTCAACCCTGCCTTGGATGAGGAGTTCTGAGTGGAGCTGCGATCGGGGGCAGTCGGACGAACGCCGGGCGACCGTCTGGAAAGGCAGGCGGGCCAGACCTGTGGGAAGCCAGGCGCGGGGCGCCAGTGAAGATTCGTGGGGAAAACCATACATCTGGCGGAGTATTCGCAGGGACGGTGTCGCCCAAATAGCTGAAGTTCTGCCCGTTTGTCGGACCATCCTTGCGAGGACGGGCTGGTCTATCCCTTGCTCTCCTCCCATGGTAGATGTGAACGGGTTTCTGACCACCTTTTAGACGAAACAGGATGGCATAATGAAGTACCACTCCCATTTGGCCCTGGTGAAGACGAGACTCGGGCCGACACAGTTTGACGTCCTGCATAGCGAGATGTACCGGCTAGGCCGTCACACACTGACCGCGTATGCCCTGTGGGGATTGCTCGGATGGGCCGGTGTGCACCAACAGTACCTGGGCAAACGCTGGAAGGGAGCCATGTATCTCGTGTCGGTCGTGCTGGGGGTCAGTGTGGCCCTTGCCGGCCTGTTCTCACCCGTTCATCTGGAGGAGCCGTACCAGATGGCGCTGTATGCCGTGGGGGCCTTGGCCGGGATGGTGTTTCTCTTCCTGATGGTCGTGGATTTGTTCAGCCTGCACCGTCAGGTCGATCTCTGCAACGAGCAGATAGAGGACCACATCATCATGGCGCTGGTCGATCAGGCTGAGGCGGTGCAGCCAGAAGCGCGATCCCTTGGTCGCACCCATGCTCGCCCGTTGTATTTTGAGTAGACCGGGTCGGCCGCTCCGGCTCTCGTGGGTTCTCTCTGCCCTGTTGTGGTCGGTGGAACGGATGATCGTGCGGATAGGGCTGTGGCTTGCGGCCTGGTCAGTTGTTTTCCTCGGTCTGGCCTTGGCCGGTTCGTGGAGTCTGCCCTTTGCCGATGATCAGGCTCTGTGTTCCGCGATCGCACAGGCTCTCGATGAGTCGGCGCTGGCGGAAGGACGGGTACGCTTTGACGGTCCTAATGTGCATTCAGTTGAGTGGCAGCCAGTTACCGTTGCTGGGGATGGTCCCAAGACCGTTCGCTGTGCTGCCTTCGAGCAGGCTGTGGCCGCTATCGGTCCAGAAGGGGCCGCAGCGAAGGTTATCCGTTCGCGGTTCTGCATGAAGGGCGCGCCGAGCGACAGTCTCTATCTCTTTCCGGTCGACAGTGATGTGCTGAGCCGGGTGACGTGGCAAGACTTGAGTCCGCTTCACGAGGCGCCGAATGCGTTCGAACGAACGGGCGGGACCTATCGGTTGTTCCATCTTCCGCTGGAGGAGGGAAGGGTAGAACTACAGACCCTCTTTGCGATGGACGTCCTGAACGTGTCCGGGCGTGACCTTGTGGCCATCTCCGCGCCGCCGTTTACGTGGGTGGTCGTGGGAGTTCCCGCCAGACAGGGGGCACTCCGCGAACAGTGCTATCTGCGCCGTGCCCGCTAGAGAATGACCCGATGGCGGCCACGGCGGCGGGCTAGCTTAGCGCGGAGCAAGACTTGCCGGATGCCCTCTTTGAGCAAGAGCAGTGCGAGGGATGTCGGAATGACGATCAGCAGGACATACCAGCCGGCCCACAGCATCGGGACTACTCCTTGGTTGGCGGGTCTATTCCTCAAGCGAGCATCGTGCCAGTGAGCCCCTTCCCGGATCTTGATAGTCAAGTCTTCGCTAAGCTATTGAAATCATGGGAATATAGTTTTCCTTCCAACTGGTGCACTCCCGTGCCTGGATGATCTGGCGTGGTAGAAAGGCCTCGGCTGTTTCTTCCCTTACACGCCGAGGGCCAGAAGCTGTCCATGGTGTTCCTGACCTGCGGGGGTCAGCCGAGCGAGGCGAGACGAGTGCAGGCGTCGTTCAGATCATCGGTGGTCTTGGCGTAGCAGAAGCGGATGAATCGATGTCCACGCTCGCCCTGGAAAAAGGCTTCGCCCGGGACGCCGGCGATACCGGTCTGATCGAGGAGGTGCATCGCGCGTGCCTTCCCAGTAGCGCCAGGCAACCGGCTGACGTCGGCGAGGACATAGTAGGCCCCCTGGGGAATCGAAGGGGGCAAGCCCGCCCGCGTCAGGGCGGCGCAGAACTGGTCCCGTTTGGCCTGGTACTCACCAAGGATGCGCTCGTAGAAGCTGGCCGAGAGCGAGTCGATGCCCACGGCGACCGCATGTTGGAGTGGCGACGGCGCGCAGACGTAGAGCAAGTCGTTTATCGAGCCGATCGCCTGTGCCCAGCGGGCCGACGCGACGGTATGACCGATTCGCCAGCCGGTGATCGCAAAGGTCTTGGAATAGCCCGAGATGGTGATGGTGCGTTCGGCCATGCCCGGGAGCGCGGCCACGCTGATATGTCGCTTCCCGTCGTAGAGAAAATACTCGTAGATTTCGTCGGTGAAGACGAACAGATCGTGCTGCTGCGCCAGCGCGGCGATGGCTTCCAGTTCCCTGCGTGTAAACACCTTTCCCGAGGGATTGGCAGGTGTGTTGACCAAGATGGCCTTGGTCTTCGGGGTGAGCGCCTGTTCGAGGATGTTGAGGTCCAGATCCCACTGCGGGGGTGCCATGGGGACGATGACCGGCACGGCGTCGATGGATTGCAGCGCCTGGAGGTGATAGGCGTAGTAGGGCTCGAAGACAATGACTTCGTCGCCCGGATCGAGAAGGGCCAGGCAGGCGCAGTGAAACGCCCCGGTGGCGCCGGCGGAGACGGTAATGTCGGTTTCAGGATCGGCCGCGATGCGGTTGTACGCCGCCGTTTTTCTGGCGAGGGCCTCGCGAAGTTGGGGCAGGCCGTCATACCGCGTATAGATGTTGTATCCGCATGCCACCGCCTGCTGGACGGCCTGCGCGACGACGTCGGGTACGCCGGTATCGCAGACGCCTTGCGCCATGTTGATGCCACGGACCTTGGCACAGGCCTGCGTCATCGCCCGAATTTCGGATTGGCCCAGCCCGGCAGTCCGCTGGCTCCATCGTAGTGACATTCAGGATCCTTTCTGTTTCAGCAAGGCTTCGACGCATCGATCGGCGCTGACAAGCGCGCTTTCAATCGAGTCAGGGAGGCCGGTATCCGTCCATCCGCCCGCGAGGAGCAGATTGGGAATCGGTGTCTGTGTGAGAGGCCGGTGGGCGGTCGTCCCAGGCCTCGTCACCAGGCACGCGCGGTCGCGCTTGATGACATGGCTGTTCAGCATCTGGGAGGCGGCCAATTCCGGTATGGCCGTGCGCACGTCAGTGAGGGCGAAGTCGGTCAGCGCCTGGTCCGGGTGGTGCATCAGGTCGGCACGGCCGGTGGCGACCAACGACACGACCACATCGTCCTTGTCGGCGCGGCGGACCACCAGCCAATGAAACGTATGGCCGACGAGGAGCAGGAGCCGCGGAGTCGTGAGGTGCCCCTTGAACCAGAGATGCACCGTGAGTCCGGGCGCATCCGACAGTTTGCTCAATTCGTGAAAGGTCGCGTAGTGGGTGACCACCTGCTCTGGCAGGAGCGCCGAAAGACGGCGGGGGGGCATCGCGGCGACATACCAATCCGCGAGGACGGTCTCCCGGTCGGTCAGTCGGAGGCCCGTGATCCGGTGATGTTTGATCTGGAGGTGGTCGAAGCTGGTCCCCGTGCGGACGGCGACATGGTGCCGTTCGAACTGCGCTGCCATCGGATCGATGAAAAGGCGGCTCCAGGGCCGATCGGCAATGCCGATCCTCGAGTCGGCCCGCGCGGTCAAGAAACTGCGCCGTAGGACGTCGACAAGCATGGCGGCCGAGACCCCAGACAATTCGCTGCTCAGGAGAAAGCGGGCGAGCGGCGCCCAGACATTGACTTGGGCGTCTTCCGATTGGCGAATGTCGGTGAGCCACTGGTCCGCCCGCCGGCTGTCCAGATCGAGGGGGAGTGCCGGGTCTTCCTCCCAGGTCTGTTCCAAGAACACGAGCGCCCGCCACAGGTCCCGAATTGTCAGCCCGCGCGACGCGGCCAGGCCGAGCACGCTATGGAGCGGAGCGGGAAGCCACAGGTAGCGCAGTCGTTTGCTGGCGCGGCCGCGCTGGCGAAATTCGATGCTCTCGGGCGGTGCAAGGTGTGCCATTCGCGTCGTGCCGAGTTCCTTCAGCACCTGGAGCGTGGCGCGGTGGTGGCCGAACACGACGGGAGGCAAGGCATCCAAGAGGATCCCGTTGGGGCCGGGGGCCACCATGCCGCCGCCCAACCGCGGGCGTTCTTCCAGCAAGGTGACGGCATAGCCCTTTTGGGCGAGCGCGAACGCCGCGGCCATGCCTGCGGGGCCGGCTCCCAAAACCGCCACTGTCTGTCGATGCGGTACCACGTTCACGCGAGCGCTCTGGCGGACCAGCGGGCTCGAAGCCAGGTCCCCGCTGCGATGGCCAGTCGATGCAGGGACGAGAGGCGAATGCGCGGTCCGAAGACACGATACTGTGAGGCTTCAATGCGTTGCAGGATGCGGCTGTACACTCCGCGCATGATCTCCGCCACTGTCAGCGCCTGGCGGTCCGTCGCGGGCAACGATTCCAGCGCGTCCCGAGCCTGATCGTAATAGGACTGGGCGCGCGCGCACTCGAACCGCATCAGCGCCTGGAACGCCGGTGTATCGCGGTTGGCCAGGAGGTCGGCTTCGGAATATCCAAAGCGGGCGAGATCATCGAGCGGCAGGTAAATGCGTCCCTTGGCGGCATCGGTCCCGAGATCCCGCAGAATGTTAGTCAGCTGAAAGGCCAATCCCAAATTGACGGCATAGTCCTCCGCGCGGGGCGACTGTGTGCCGAAGATGCGGAGGCAGATCAGACCGACGACGGAGGCGACACGGTAGCAGTAGCGGGACAAGTCCTCGAAGGTCTGATAGCGATTGATGCTCAGGTCCATTTCGACCCCGGTGATCAAGTCCTCGCAGAGCGCCTGGGGGATCCCGAACCGGCGGGCATGGTCGGCCAGACTGATCGTCACGGGGACGTGCGGCGTGCCTTGATAGGCCGAGGCCAGTTCCGACCGCCAGCGGGCGATCTCCGCCTGGGGGTTGCTTCCAGGGGGCGGTTCATCGACGGCGTCGTCCACTTCCTTGCAAAAGGCGTAGACCGAATACATGGCGGCACGCCGGTCTGGCGGCAAAAACAGGAACGAGTAGTAGAAATTGCTGCCGCTTTGTTTGGTGACGGCCGTGCAATAGGCCTGGGCTTCGTCTGGCGTCATGGGGCTAATTGGTGGCTCCCGGTCGGATGGGGTTGAGCCGCACGAGCTCCTCGGACTGAGGCCTTATGCCATCCGGATCGGCGCAGATGCGGGCCAGCAGTTCGAGGCCCCGAAGGAGGCGCGGACCAGGCCGGCTATAGTGCGCATGGCCATCGACGACAAACACGCGCCCCTCTTGCACCGCCGCGATGGTGGTCCACGGCCGGGTCTCGGCGGCGCGGCCGAATTCGTCGATCGTGCGGGCGAGAGAGAATCCGCAAGGCATCAGAACAAGAATGTCCGGACGTGCATCCATGAGCGTGTGCCCGCTGATCCTGTACGACGGGGCTCCTGGGCGCCCCAACACATCGATCCCGCCGGCTTGTCGCACCATGTCAGGGACCCAGTGGCCGGCGACGTACAAGGGATCGAGCCATTCCAGGCAGACGACCCTCGGTCTGGTTGTGATCCGACCGTTGTCCTCTGACATGGCATCGAGGCGCGTCCGCCAGTGCTGCACACGTGCGCGCGCGCGTGGGGTCGTGCCGGTGAGCTCGCCGAGACGAAGTGTGTCGGCGAGCATCTCCTCCAGGCTGGACGGATTGAGGCTCGCGATGTGCGGCGGGCGCGGCTGATCCGAAAAAATCGGTTCCACGAGGGCGGAAGTAATCCCACAGACATCACAGAGGCCCTGGGTGATCACGAGGTCCGGGTCGGCGGCGCGCAGCCGGTCGCTGTCGATTCGGTAGAGCGGACGGCCTTCGGCCAGCGTCTCACGGACCGACGCATCGATCTCTCCGGATGTCATGGCTGAGGAGGGCAGCGTCGATGCGGTGAGGATGGGGACGTGGTGGATCTCCGGCGGGTAATCGCATTCGTGGCTGCGGCCGACGAGAGAAGAGCCGAGTGCCAGCTCGGCCAAGAGTTCGGTGGCGCCCGGTACGAACGAACAAATGCGCATAACCGTGCTAGGAGGTGATGTCTTCCCCGGCCGATTTCCAGAGGCGGCGGTTCAGCTCGGCGAGCGAGACCTCGGCGAGGGAATGGGCGATAGCATCCGCCTCCCCCAATTCTTGGATGGTATGGGTGTTGGCCACGGCCAACACCTTCATGCCCGCGGCCCGTGCGCCGCGAATGCCGGGGAGGGAGTCCTCGATCACCAAACAATCGGCGGCCTTGATGTGGGACGCTGGCCGGGCCGAATTGAGCGCGTGCAGCGCCAATTGAAAGCATTCAGGGTGCGGTTTGCCCCGCGACACATCCTCAGCGCTGGTAATGTGACGGAAGCACGAACGTAGGCCGGCCACGGTCAAGATCAATTCGATCTCTCCTCGCAGGGCTCCGGACGCGATCGCCAACGGGAAGCGATCCGCGGCCGTTCGCACCAGCATCTCGACGCCTGGAAAGATCGTAATGTGATTGCGGACGGCATCGAGGTAGGCCACGGCCTTTTGCTGCATCAGGGCGGCGACCGTCTCCGCAGGAGCCGGGCGCCCTTGAGCCGCCAGCGCGGCCTGAAACGCGCCGCGGTCATCGAATCCCAAGTAGTTCGCGTAATAGTCATGTTCAGTCAAGGAGATGCCGATGGTCGCCAGCACGTCCCGAAAACCGTGGAAGTGCAGGGGCTCGGTATCGGCGATAACGCCGTCGAAATCAAAGATAATGGCGCGCAGCATGGCCCAATGGCGGCTCGGTGAAGAGCCGCCATTATAGCACACTGCTGCGCGTGGGCGCGGGAGGAACGACGAGGGTGGGAGCGCGAAACCCTGGCGATGGAACGACGGACGCGTTGGACCGGAATGGCGCCTACGGCATCGCTTTGATAAGTTTCTCCGGGATCCATCCCTTGCTGCCGGTCTCGGTCTGGACGTTGTAGACCCAGCCGGTTGGCTGCAGGTCGCCGTCCAGGACGACCAACGCCGCGCCGGGCTTGATGGCGGGCCCGGGAACTTTGCCCATGGCGTCTTGTGACAGGGTCAGCGCTCCCAGGCTGGCGATTGTCACATGCTGGCCTTCACCGAATAATGGACTGCCGGATTTCCCGCCGACTGGGGACGCGGCGACCGTCGCTGGAATCGGGGCCGAAGCGGGCGAAGGGGCGGGGGCCGGCGCCGCGGCCACCGGGGTCGGTTTCGTGGCGGCCGGAGGAATCGGAGCCGGGGCAGCGCCCGGTGATGGCGAGCCAGGCAGCGAGGACGTCGGTGCCGGGGTTGCTGTCGGGGGCGCAGGGGCGGCGGGAGTCCCGGCCGTCTGCGGTGTCGCAGGGCGAGGGGCCGGGGCAGGCTGGGGGGCCGGCTCTTCGCCGCCCATCAGCGCCGTCACCATGTTCATGGCGCCGTCCGGATCCATGGCAAAGTAACCGCCGACTCCAACCATGAGGATCAACAGGACCCAGATGAGGGGACTGGTGCCTTTCTTCTTCGGCGATTTGCCAGACTGGGGGTTCTGGCTGCCAAGTGGCTGCGTCTCCTCGGCGAGATCCTCTTCAAAATCCAAATCCGGCTCGGGCTGTCGCGCAAACAACAAACTCAAGTTTCCGAACGAATGCTGCGTCACGGCTGCCCCTGAATAGGCGAACATGTGTCACCTCTTGTCCACGTGAAGAGCGAAAGGGGATGAACGAATGTTGCATCATGGATAGCACCAACGTACTACCCTGTCAAACTTTCGCTGAAATCGTGCGGGCTTAGGGAGGACCCTCCGGCACGATGCCTCGCGATAGTGATTGTCGTGGTTTGGCGCCGCCACGGAGGCGGCGCGGCCTGGCGCCGATCAGCAGTACTGGATGTTGGCGCAGGACAGGACTTGGGCCGTTCGGCTGCCGCTCCGGAAGACGGTGAGGCCTTTGCACTGAAGCCGATGTGCCAGTCGGAAGGCCGCCGCGACGTCTTCGCGGGTAGCGTGAGGAGGCAAGTTGATGGTTTTCGAGACGCCGCTGTCGCTGCCGCGTTGAAACGCGGCTTGCATGCGGACATGATAGTCCGGCGAGACGTCATGCGCCGTGACGAACAGGCGGCGAAGGTCGGCGGGAATTCCAGAAAGATGTTGGATCGATTCCTGGGCCGCCACCTCGCGGGTCAAGGCGTCCGACCAAATGCCGACGGCCTGGGCGCGCCGGACGAATTCGGGATGCACGCTGACAAGCCGGACGTTGTCCATCACGGTGCGTACGAAGCTCACCCCGTAGAGCGGTTCAATGCCCGGCGAGCAGTCCGCAATGATGCTGATCGTGCCGGTGGGCGCCACGGTGGTGACAGTGGCATTGCGGCGGCGGTCTCCCTCCGTCTTCAGGCGCGACCGGGAGAAGTTGGGGAACAAGCCTCGCTCTCGCGCCAGAGCGCCGGAAGCCGCGTGGGCATGGGACTGGATGAACGCCATCAGGTGTTCACCGAGCCGCACGGCCTCGTCGGTGTCGTAGGGAAGATCGAGGGCGAGGAGCAGGTCGGCAAAACCCATCACGCCCAGGCCAACCTTCCGGTTGCCCCGGGTGACCCGCTCGATCTCGGGGAGGGGGAAGCGGTTCATATCGATGACATTGTCCAGAAAGCGAACGGCGTCCGGAATGATGGTGGCCAGCCGTGCATAGTCGAGCGTTCGGGCACCCGGCGGGCCCGCGACGAACCGGGCGACGTTGATAGAGCCCAGGACGCAGGATTCATAGGGTAGCAACGGCTGTTCGCCGCAGGGGTTGGTGGCTTCGATGGGACCGAGCAAGGGCGTCGGCTGCGACTGATTGATCGTGTCGAGAAACAGCACCCCCGGCTCCCCGCTTGACCAGGCCGCTTCGACCAATTGGTCGAACAGCTCGCATGCCGCCACCCTGCGGACGGCCTTCTTGGTGCGGGGGTTGATCAATGGGTAACTCCCGCGGCGAGCCAGTGCGCGCATGAAGGCGTCGGTGATCCCGACTGAAATATTGAAGTTGGTGAGTTCCTGCGGGCGGCGTTTGGCCTGGATGAATTCCAGGATGTCCGGATGGTCGATGCGCAGCACGCCCATGTTAGCGCCTCGGCGGGTCCCGCCCTGCTTGATGACGTCGGTGGATGCGTTGAAGATCCGCATGAACGACACGGGGCCGGACGCGATGCTGTGCGTGGAGGCCACGACGTCGTGCTTGGGGCGCAAGTGGGCGAATGTAAATCCTGTGCCGCCGCCGGATTGGTGAATCAAAGCCTGATGTTTGAGCGCGTCGTAGATGGACGCGAGCGAGTCGTCGATCGGGAGGACGAAGCAGGCCGAAAGCTGCTGCAACGGGCCCCCGGCGTTCATCAAGGTGGGGGAGTTCGGAAGGAAATCCAAGCGCCGCATCAGCGTCGTGAAGCGGTGGATGAACGGGGCTGGATTGACGCGAGAGCGGTAACGGCGCTCCGCCTCCGCGATGTTGGCGGCCACGCGGCGGAAGAGTTGGTCGGGGGTTTCGGTGATGACACCGGCGGCGTTCTTCCGGAGATACCGGGTACGAAGCACCGTCAACGCATTGTCTGAGAGCGGAGGATACGGTGGAAGACGACGGTTCACGAGGCTCCCTGTGCGGTCTGGTGCGGCGCTCGCAGCTGCATTATAGGTTAGGGCTGGTGCGGATGCCAGAGTGGGGGCGGTTGCCGGGAGGGCGGGAGGACTTGCAACTCCGGCGGAGCGTCAGGCATGATCGCGCTCTTCGCTCACGTCCATGAAACACTATCGTCAGGAACTCACGTTTGAAACGGCGACCCGACGCGCCTATCTCAATATCACGCCGCATGTCGCCGAGGCCGTGCGGAAAAGCGGTGTGCGGGAGGGGGTGGTCCTCGTCAATGCGATGCACATCACCGCCAGTGTGTACATCAACGATGACGAGCCCGGTTTGCTGCAGGACTATGACGCCTTCCTCGAGCGTCTGGCTCCACATGAGGCGTCGTATCGGCACAATGAGACCGGCGAGGACAATGGGGACGCGCATATCAAGCGGCAACTGATGGGGCGCGAGGTCGTCGTGGCTATCACGGACGGCCGTCTGGACTTCGGGCCCTGGGAGCAGATTTTCTACGGCGAATTCGATGGTCGGCGTCGCAAGCGCGTGTTGGTGAAAATCATCGGCGAGTAGCGGCCGGTCTAAACCATCGAGACGCTTGCCTCGCGCGGCAATCTTTGGCAACATTTAACCTATATCGTTCAAGCCTCCTGATCACCATGTTTAACGTCACTCGACCGGATCCCCTGACACGCGATCTCATCCATTTGATCAACGCCCGTCGGCACGATCACGGCGACAATGGGGCGGCCGTCGACACGTTACAGGCGTTTCTTGAGCAGGGACGCGAGCAGGAAGTCCTGATGGTCATGGCGGCTTTGGACGAGGAAATGGCCGAGTGGCTCTTCGACTTGCTGGCCGAGGCCGCGTGTTCCATCATGGTGGACGTGCCCGAAGGGGAGGAGAAGCCCAGTTATGCCCTGATCGGTGCTCTGGCCTTGCCGCTCCAAGCCAATTTGACCTTGCCCCTGCGGCTGAAGATCGATCCGGTCGCCACGGCCAATCTTCTGCACCGCTACCTGCGTGTTCCGGCCGGGACGGTGATTTCGGTTGAGCCCCGCTTGTTGACGGATGCCACGCTGGACGTGCTGTCGCTGCAGGCGCTGCACGACCACCTGACGTTGCTGGCCGATTCCCAGCGTCCCCTGCCGATCGCCGCGCGTCTCCATCCGCCGGTGGAGAATACCGCGTTTCTCATTTTTGAACTCATCGGGACGTCGGAGCCTGGTTTGCCGGATGAGCTCGGGGAGGCCGATCGACAAGGGTTGCTCAACGGGTTGGTGGAGCAGTGTTCGGAGCTGGCGCTGGCGCCACACATGCTCGAGCCGCCAGTCTACGCTGCCTATGCCATGTTCGACGCCCAAAATGCGGTGCGCCTCCATCGGTTGGCGGACGAAACCGCGGCCGTGTGGCGGGATCTCGACCCCGCGGTGCGTGGCCGCACGATCGTCCATTTACATACGCAATGTGGGAACGGTGTGTATATGCCCGTCTGGACCGACTTGTTCGATCCGGAGTTGCCGGAAGATCATGGGCCGGTGTGGACGTCTCCGGACGTGTGGGTCTTCACCGCGGATCTGCCGATCGAGTGGCCGGGAGAAATGTTGACGAACCGCTTGCTGGCCGAAGGGTGCACGAAGTTCGAAAACCATATCGTGGAAACGCCGGAAAACTGAGGGTGGCCGCATGCCGCGGCGCATACTTGCGGTGTCTCTTGTTCCGGCCGGCCCTGCAGAAGAGAGTCGATCTGCCGTGATCGATCCGCTGGACCCGTCGCGTGTGCGAGGAGAAATCGGTCGCTCGTTGGCCGCCGTGCTGGTGACGGTTGCCGCCCTCGCGGGGATTTGGGCGGTGGTCTGGTTCAATGTGCCCAGGGATTTGAGCCGTCCGATGGTGGTGCTGCCGCCGACACCGCCTGATCTTTCCGATCTCATCCCGCCTATCCGTAATCCACCTGCGCCAGGGCTCCAGCAACCGCCCTCGCAGGCGGGTGACCCCGCGGCGAATGCCGTCGGCCCGATGGCCGCGGCGCCACGCGCCCCGGAGACGGCGGGCTCGCCGGCGGTGCCGATGTTCTCAGATCAAGGTCCTGCGATTGAAACGGCATTGGACTGTCGGGAAGAGGTGCGGAAACTCTGCGGGGAGATCGATCCCGGGAGCGGCCGGTTCCGGGACTGCATGGAACGGCATCGGGATCTAATGCCCGCGGCCTGTCAGCGGAATCTGCCCGAGCGGCTTGGCCCCCCAGGCACGGGGGCACGGGCGATGTTGACCGCCTGTCGTCAAGACTTGCGGCGGTGGTGCCCGAATATTCCCGTCCGTGGGGCGCCCATCATTCGGTGCCTGCGCGAGCACGCCCCGGACCTTTCGGCCGATTGCACCGAGGTCCTGATATCTGAACGCGTATTGTAAGCCGTCACAGCACTCCTCGCTAGGCGGCCTTCCGGTCGGCCTTGTAAGCAAAGCGTGCGATCAGCCCCCCGACCTCGATCCGATCGCCGTCTTCCAACTGCAGGGGCGTCAATACAGGCTCGTCATTGATCCGTACTTTTTTGCCCGAACCGGATGGGGTGAGAATGTAGTGAGTTCCGCGACGGGCGATGATCGCCGCGACTTTTGGCGCGAACCATCCGTTGAGCCGAATCGTGGCGTCATGTTTCGCTCCGATCACCGTGACCGGTTGGGTGAGGTCGTACCGATCCTCCCCCGTGCCTCCCGCCAAGACTTGGAGCGTGGCATGGGCCGGTGTCTGCTTGGCCGGTTCCGGTCGGAACTGCCCCGTGAAGGCCATGGTCTGATCAAGGTCCGCCGTGTCGGTCGTGCGGGGAACCGATTCCGCAATGCTGTCCCCACGATACACCAATCGGAAGTGGCCCACCGCAATGACGTCGGCATCCTGGAGCTGTCTGCGGTCGATGCGCTGGCCGTTGACCTGTGTCCCATTCGTACTGCGAAGGTCTTCCAGAAAGTAGGCCGATTGGATCTGTTCGATCTTGGCATGGTGAGCAGAGACGGCGCCGTCGTCGAGGACAAGGTCGTTGTCCTGTTTGCGGCCGATGGTGAAGGGGCTCTTCGTCAAGTCCCGTTCCTCCGTGCGTCCGTCCTTCGGGCGGATAATGAGCTTGGGGTGGCGAGCCGTGTCGGACATGGGTGTTCTCCTTTGCGTAGACGCGAGACGCGGGATTTCGGGCACAGTCAGTCGGCGCCCTTAGGCCGCCGACGCCTGGAGGGCGACCCGCAAGGCTTGGCCGAAATCCCCAGCTTTGGCATACCGATGCGCGGGGTCTTTCTTGAGTGCCTGCTCCAGCGCATGAATGAGGCCGGACGGCAGATCGGACCGATGTGTGGTGATAGGCGGGTGCGGTTCCTTGCAGATTTGAAAGAGCAAGGAGACGACGTCGTCGCCCTGAAAGGGGCGCCGACCGGCGAGCAATTCGTAGAGGACGATGCCCAGCGAAAAAATGTCCGCGCGCCCATCGACCTTTTTCCCGGCAGCCTGCTCCGGCGCCATGTAGGAGGGGGTTCCCAAGGTCACACTGCTGTGGGTCTTGGTCGAACTGGCCATCCTGGCGATCCCGAAATCCATGACCTTGATGCGGTGGTCGTGCGTCAGCATGATGTTCGCCGGCTTGATGTCCCGATGGACGACGCCCTGACGATGCGCGTAGTCCAGGGCATCTGCCACGGTGACCACGACGTTGACGGCCTGGGAGAGCGGGAGCAATTTACCGGGCTGGCACATCGCCTTGAGGGTGACCCCTTCCAAGTACTCCATCGCGATGTAGCCGACGCTGTCCTGCTCCCCTGCGTCGTAAATGGTCACGATGTTCGGATGGGACAGGCGGCCCGTTGATTCGGCCTCCCGGAAAAAACTCTTCTGGATTTCCTGCGCCGCGCCTTCGTCGTCGCCCCGATCGAGGGGCACGGTCTTGATGGCGACGAATCGTTGAATGGTCGGATCCTTGCCCAGGTACACGATGCCCATGGAGCCGCGGCCCAACTCCTTCAGAATCTTGTAGCGTCCGAGGGTGTCGCCCACGGCCTCGTCAGGTTCATGGATGGAGGTGTGGGACTTGCCGCCGGGTTTCGATGGCACCGGGGCCTCGTCGAGCAGATCATCGGGATCGGCCTCCTGTGCTGGCGGTTTGGCGGCCAGGGACGCAGGGGCATGAAGCAATTGGCTCAGGGCCTCCGTGTGTCCGAGCCATGCGGCCGTCAGCCACGCGCCCGATCCGACCGTTGCGGCCAGGAGCGCCCACTTCCCGTAGTAGTGAAGGTCCGGGGAGGCGAACGGCGCGAGGAGCTCGCCGAGTTTCCGTCCCGCCAGGATGCAAATGGCGAGACTCGCCAACGGGCGGAGGATCGCGCGAAAGAATGTAGCCCCCGCGCCATCGTCCGGTAGCTGTGCGGCAGCTCGGTGCGCGACCAGGAACGCCAGGCCAAGTCCCAGCACATGCGCAAGCAGGTGGATGCCGGCGGAGGCCGAGATCCCGATCGAAGGGATGGCGAGGTGTTGGAGCGCCGGTCGTCCCGCCAATACGGATCCCCCGACCAGGACGCCGATGATGGCGCCCCCGTAAGGTGCAAGCCAGCCCCACTGGTGGTGTGATGATGAGGTGTGCATGAAAGTCAGTCCCCAGTCTAGCCGACGGCGGGGACCTGTCAATGAATCGAACGTTTCCAGGCGCGGCCGCACGGTCTCATAAATGGACAAAGAATTGGTGTGCCGACGAGGGCTTGTTAAGATGCGGGCAGAACAGGCATTTCAAGGAGGAGGCCCGCATGGCGACATCTCAGTGGATTCGACGATCGATGGCCGTAGGCGTGGTGCTAGTCCTATTCAGTGCCAGTACGGCCTGTTACGGCCCGTTCAACTTGACGCGAACCGTGCACAAGTGGAACGGCACGGTCAAGGGCAGCGGCGAGGTCAGCGCCAAATGGATGAAGGAGCTCATCTTTCTGGCTTTGGTCATTGTGCCCGTGTATCAAGTGTCGACGTTGGCGGATGTGTTGGTCTTCAACTCGATCGAGTACTGGAGTGGCGACAATCCGATCAAAGTTGCGGACCAGGACGTGCCCGGTGACACGCGACGTGCGGTGGTCGTGCGGAGTGCCGACGGGAGGGTGGCCCGGATTGAATACCGTCGTGGTGCGGAGGTCGTGGGGACAGCCCGTATCGCCGAAGCACATGGGCGGTATCGGCTATTTTCCGAGCAGGGGGAGGAGCGCCTGTCCGTCGAAGCGACGGCGGATGGCGGTCTGACGGTGTTGGATCCGAATGGCCGTGTGCTCGAAACGATTTCAGCCGAACGTGTGGAACAAACGATCGGAGGCGACGCCCGGCTGTGAAGGGAGACTTACGGTGCCCGAAATGTTCCGCTTCCACCCGGGTCCCCAGAACCGGAATGTGACGAGGGGCGTGGAGGAGCTATCGGATTCGGCATCGCGGGGCCGTGCGGTTGAAACGGCAGGACTGGAGCCGGAGTCAGATTTGAAGGGGGGAGGGGTGTTCCAAAGGGAGTGGGAAGACTGGGAGCCAGCTCTTCCTGCGGGCGACGGGATGGAGTGAACTCTCGAGGGGGCCGCATGGGCCCGGATTGATCGGCGGAGTCCTTCCCGCCGGCCGGCCCGCTACGGACGCCGGTGGGGTGCTCCGGCCCTTCCCGGGCTCCCCCAACTGCGCACTCCGCGCGCCGTTCCCCGTCGCATACCATGCTCATGAAGAGGCATAGGCTGACCACATGCCGGAGTTGAGGACGGTGCCGCATGGCCCCTCCCTGATGACGGTTATTGCGGCACGAGAGTGACGAGTTCGGTTTGCTGCCCGGGGGCGTCAGTGGCCGCGACCGGCCGCAGCTCGGAGCGGGTCCAGGAGCTTGGTCGGTACTTTAAGGTCGCCGCGTCCAACCCCGACGTCGATATCGGGCTTGGCGGCGCCGTGAAAATCACTGCCCCCTGTCGGCAGTAGGTCGAGGGCCTTCGCCAACGCAAGAAACTCCCCGGTCTGTTTGGGCTTGTGTGTGCTGTACAGGGCTTCAATGCCGCCGAGTCCGACCGCCTTCAGCTCTCGGCACAAGTGCGACAATTCCGCTCCGGATACTGGTGCCCAGGTTGGATGGGCGAGCACGGGGACCCCGCCGGCATCCCGAATCCATTGGATGGCGGTCGATGGGTCCGGTAACTCGCGCGGGACGTATGCCGGCTTGCCGTTCGCCAGGAACCGATCGAACGCTTCTTTGGCCGAGGTCACGTATCCCTTGTCGACCAGGAGCCGGGCGATGTGCGGACGCCCAACGGATTCAGTGCCCGCCAGTCGCAGCACATCGTCGTAGCTGAGTTCATACCCCAATGCATTCAATTTTCTGACGATCTGTGGGTTACGGGTGTGGCGGCTTTCCCGTAGTTGCGCCAGGCGCTTGGTCAAGGTCGGGTCTTGCCAGTCAAAACAATAGCCGAGTATGTGTAGCTCGGCGTCCCCAAAGCGCGAGCTGATTTCGACGCCGGGAATCACCTCGATGCCCAGTTCGGCACCGGCGAGCGTGGCTTCGGGGAGGGCCGTCGTGATGTCGTGATCGGTAATGGCGAGGGCGATGACGCCGGCCTTCTGCGCCAATTCCAGCACGGCCCGGGGCGAGAGGCTTCCGTCCGAGTGCGTGGTGTGGAGGTGAAGGTCGATTCGTTGCGCCTGGCTCATGCGGTCACGTTCAATTCTTCCGGGCGAGCAGTTGGGCGGTGAACAAGGGAGTCGCGCCGTCGCTGCCCTGATGCTCCCCTTCATCGAAGAACAACACGTGGAGCGGGGAAACCAGCCGCAAGAGTTCATTGGGCTCCAGACAGAATTCTCGTCGCTTGGGATGCTGGTGCTTTAGGTGATTGTCGATCGTAAAGGTTTCATAGACCAAGATGCCCCCGGGTTTCAGGGCTTGAATGAGCCGGGGGAAGAGGGGGCGATAGAGGTAGAAGAACACCAGAATGACTTCATACTGCTCGGTCCCCAGATCTGGGATGTGGCCCGGGTCGGTTTCCAAGTCGACCGTGCGGGTCGACAGCGTCGAGGAGAGGCTGCGCGCTTGCGCCATGCTGTTGAGCGCGATCAGTGCCTGCTCATCCCGGTCGATACATTCCACCTGAAATCCGTTGGTCGCCAAATACATGGCGTTGCGTCCCGCCCCGCTGGCGACATCGAGCGCCCGACCCCGAGGAAGTCGGTAGAGTTGCTCGACCAAAAAACGCGCCGGCAGGGGATCTTGTCTCTGCATCATATGCGTGTGCCTCGTTCGTTTGACTTGGATGCCGACGGAGCCCTGCACGAGTTTCACCGGCGGATTGAGTTTGCGCACCCAGACGTATGCGGCCTCGACGGGGAATTCGGCGAACACCGTGCTCAGAATCCGTTCGGCCATCGTTTCCAACAGTTTGTCGTGTTGGCGCGTGGCCGCCGCAACAAGCCGCTCGGCGACCCGCGCATAGTCGATGGTGTCTCTGAGATCATCGGTGATGCCTGCCCGTTCAGTGGGCCAATCCAATTCGAGGTCGACACCGATCGGCTGCGCGACCCGCCGCTCCTCTTCGCTGACCCCGACCTGTGCATGGAATTCAAGGCGTTCGATCACGATCCGGCTAGGCATGTCGGCATTCTTGCGGATCGGTTCCCGGGTGTCAACCCAATGGATTCGGGTGGTGGTCGGCCGATCTCCTGGTGGTACAGGGGGCTCGGGTGGCCGCAGGGGGGCTCCGCCTGGCTCCAGGAGAGGGTGGCAGCGCCTACGGCGACGCGTCGTGGTCTCTCCGCGAGGGAATTCTGCCTGTAGGGGGTCTGCCCCATTGACGGATATTTTCACCCGTTCCTATAATTACCCGTTTGGCGCAGCGGTTGAGGTCGTGGTTCGTATTCGCGGAGTGCCATGGCTGACTTCACGCATTTCAACGAGTCGGGGCGGGCGCGGATGGTCGATGTCAGCGCGAAAGTCTCGACCGAACGCGTTGCGACCGCCCAGGCGAAGGTCTATCTACGGCCCGAGACCCTGGAGGCAATTCAGCGCGGAAAGATTGCCAAGGGTGATGTGTTGGCCGTGGCGCAGGTCGCGGGCGTCATGGGAGCCAAACGGACTCCCGATCTGATCCCCATGTGCCATCCCCTCCTGATTACCAGCGTCGATATTGCGTTCAAGGAAGAGCCCCAGCCCAATGCTGATGGAGACTGTTCCATCACCATCCTGGCCACGGCCAAGACCACCGGACAGACGGGGGTCGAGATGGAAGCGATGACGGCCGCCTCCGTCGCCGCCTTGACCATTTACGACATGTGCAAAGCCATCGACAAACGCATGAGTTTCGGGGAGGTTTGCCTGCTGTTGAAATCCGGAGGCAAGTCGGGGACCTTCACCCGCGAACGAGGATAGACTATGCTCACGGCGGTGACTGTTTCCGTTCGATTGTTCGGCATGACCAAGAGTCTCGCGCAGAATCGGAGCACCCTCGACGTGACGCTCGGTGGCGATCACCGCGTCCGGGACTTGGTCGCGCAGCTTCATCGGGATTATCCCGCGATCGGCGAGTTGGTCCTGAAGAAGAAAGTGCTGGTATCGGTGAATCAGGATATCGCCCGGGAGGATTCCGAACTGCGGTCGGGTGACGAAGTGGCGTTGCTGCCTCCCTTTGCCGGCGGGAGTGGTGTGGTGACGGATGAAGAGGCGATGCTGGTTCGCGTGCAGCGGGAGGATTTTTCCCTCGATGAGGAGATGCGGCGGGTTCGGAGCCGTTCCAGGCGAATCGGCGGCATCGCGATGTTTCTCGGGACCGCGCGTGACCGTTCCAAGGGGCGTGACGTCAGCGGCATTACCTTCGAGCACTATGAGGGCATGGCCCAAAAGAAGCTCCGGGAAATCCGCGAGCGGGCGATCCGTGAGTTCGGGATCATCGAGTTGTTGATTCTCCATCGGTATGGCCCGATCGAGGTCGGGGAAAATATCGTTCTGATCATTGCGGGCGCGGAACATCGCGCGGAGGCCTTTCAGGCCTGTAAATGGGCGATCGACGAACTCAAGCAGATTACCCCCATCTGGAAGTTGGAACAGACGCCGGAGGGGGAGGTGTGGGTCGAAGAACATCCCTGAGCGCGCTACGGATCGGTGACGGTTCCGCGAGCGCGGGAGCGAGATGAACGAAGTGCCCCAAGAGCAGCCGGTCGGGCCGACCGTGAGTGACACCTTCGGCCGGCCGCTTCGCAGTTTGCGCCTGTCGGTCACGGACCGATGCAATCTGCGCTGCCACTATTGCATGCCGGAGGAGGAGTACACCTGGCTGCCCCGCGAAACCGTCTTGACCTTCGAGGAAATGGCGACGCTCACGCGCGCGTTCGTCAATCTCGGGGTGGACAAGGTACGGTTGACGGGCGGCGAGCCGCTGCTGCGCCGCGATCTCCCGCTCTTCGTCAGGATGTTGCGCCAGGACAATCGGATCAAGGATCTGGCCTTGACGACCAACGGGATTCTCATGGCCGAGCAAGCGCCCCTGCTCTATGAGGCGGGGTTGGATCGTGTCACCGTCAGTCTGGACACCCTCCGGCCGGAGCGATTTCGCCAACTCACCCGTCGTGACAACTTGCACCAGGTCTTGGAAGGCATTGAGGCGGCCAACCGAATCGGGTTTGCAAACCTGAAAATCGATACGGTGGCGATCAAGGGGTTCAATGACGACGAGATCATTCGCCTCATCGAGTACGGCAAGTCGGTCCACGGTGAAGTCCGCTTCATCGAATATATGGACGTGGGGGGGGCCACCGACTGGTCGTTGAGTCAAGTGCTGTCCCGGGACGAAATTCTCGCGATGCTGGCCCGCCACTATGGTGGGGTGGAGCCGATAGTGGAAACGTCGTCGGCACCCGCGCAGCGGTTTTCCTTGCCGGACGGGACAATCTTTGGCATTATCGCCTCGACGACGGCGCCGTTTTGCGCGACCTGTGATCGCAGCCGGTTGACCGCCGATGGCATGTGGTACCTCTGCCTCTATGCCAAACAGGGGTTTGACTTGCGGATTCCGCTTCGGCGCGGCGCGACCCCTGACACCATGGCCTCGCTGATCGCGTCGGTTTGGCAAGCCCGACGGGACCGGGGCGCGGAATCGCGGAAGGCGCTGGAGCAGGAAGGCCTTCGCGAATTGCATCTCATCGACGTCTCCCGTTTGCGTGACGATCCTCACCTCGAAATGCATGCTCGCGGTGGCTGACCCGGGCCTTCCGTCACGGCGCCAGTCGTGCGCGGGGACTCGGTCCGATGGGTTCCACCATGTCTGAGTGGCACCTCTTCACATTGTTGGGGTTGGGTTTCCTGCTGGGGCTTCGGCACGCCTTGGATGCGGATCATGTGGCGGCGGTGTCCGCCATCTTGGCCCGCTCGGATTCACTCTGGCGATCCAGCCTCATCGGGGCCTGTTGGGGACTCGGGCATACGGTGGTCCTCCTGGCGGCGGGGGTAGTGGTGCTGGGCTTCAAGGTTGCCATCCCACCGGCACTGTCCCAAGGGTTCGAATTTGCGGTCGGCCTCATGTTGGTCGGACTGGGGCTGTCCTTGGGCTGGACCCTCTGGCGAGAAGACTGGCACTGGCATCGCCACGAGCACGACGGTACACACCACGTTCACCTCCATCACCATCATCATGGTCAGGAACACCGGCACCTCCATTGGCTCGATGGAGGGCTCAAGCCGTTTTTTGTGGGGATGATGCACGGTCTCGCCGGTTCTGCCGCCCTGCTGCTGGTAGTGGTATCGGCCGTAGACAATGTGGCGCAAGGATTGATCTACATCGTCATGTTCGGATTCGGCTCCGTTTGCGGGATGGTCGTGGTTGGGCTCCTGGTAAGTTGGCCGCTGGTACATGCGGAGGCCTGGGGGCCAGTGGCTCGACTGTCGGTCCGGGGGCTGGTCTCCCTGGGCACGGTGCTGGTGGGTGTGTGGACGATGATCGAGACAGGGGTCCTGGCCGCGTTGTTCTAAGGCGCGTGTCCTGCCGCGGATCGGTCACGAAAGGCGGCGCAAGGGTGTGTGGCCATGCGTCCCCTTCCTGTGATTTTGCCCTCGGACACCGACGCCGGTTTGCGGTATAGTGGCGGGCGGACGAGACGAACGAGGGGTGGCCACGAGTGGTGGCCGCGCCGCTGGTGCGCGCCCTGTTTGTGGAACGCTCACGCAATGCAACGCGGCGGAAGTGGGGGCGGCGGGCGAACCCTGGGATGCCTCGCTTGTGCCGCACTGACCGGGTCGAGGGAGCCCTGACGCGCGGGGGGGCCTGCTACCTGATACAAGCCTGCGACGCGCACGCCAGGGCGGAGGGCGTGCCATGTTCGGTCGGGTGTCCGCGTCCCTTGAGGATGGCACTCAAGAGCTCCATCTCGCGTAGGAGACGTTATGGCGTGGTTTAAGAAGCAGAAGGGCGCAGTCGAGGAACCTCCGCGCAAGGCCAAGACGCCGGAAGGCATGTGGCTTAAGTGCAACCATTGTCGGGAGATTATTTACCGCAAGGAGGTTGAACGCAATTTCCGCGTGTGTCCCAAGTGCGACTACCATTTTCCCATTACGGTCCTGGAGCGGATCACCTTGATGGTGGATGTAGGTACGTTCAAAGAATGGGATACCGACTTGGAGGCGATGGACCCGCTTCAGTTCCAGGATCAGCGCGCGTATAAGGATCGCCTGAAGTCGCAGCAGGAGAAGACCGGCCGGAAAGACGCACTGGTGACGGGTGAGGGGCAGATTCACGGACGACGCGCGGTGTTGTGCCTGTTCGATTTCGGCTTCATGGGCGGCAGCATGGGGTCGGTCGTCGGAGAAAAGTTTTGCCGGGCGGTCGATCGCGCGATCGAGAAGAAACTGGGCGTCATCTTGATCACGTCCTCCGGCGGGGCGCGGATGCAGGAGGGCACGCTGTCCTTGATGCAAATGGCTAAGACCTCCGCCGCCGTTGCGAAGTTGTCGGCAGCGGGGCTGCCGTTTATCTCGATTTTGGCCGACCCCACCTTTGGTGGCGTGACTGCCAGTGTGGCGATGCTCGGGGACATCATTCTGGCTGAACCGAAGGCGTTGATCGGATTCGCCGGCCCGCGCGTGATCGAACAAACGATCAAGCAGCAATTGCCGGATGGGTTTCAGCGGGCGGAATTTCTGTTGGAGCACGGCATGATCGACAAGATCGTCGAGCGTAAGCAGCTCAAGGATACGCTCGCGACACTCATGGCGCATCTCTAGCGGGCAGGAGAGGGGCGTCCCATGCCGGGTATGTCCGCTTCGGATGCGGTCGCATTCCTTCTGGGGCTTCAGCGGCACGGCATCAAGCTGGGTCTGGAGTCGATTCAGGCTCTCTTGGCCGCGATCGGGAATCCTCATCAGGCCCTCCGGGTGTTGCATATCGCCGGGACGAACGGGAAGGGCTCCACTGCGGCCCTCAGTGCCTCGATGCTCCAGGCGGCGGGGCATCGCGTTGGATTGTATACCTCCCCGCATTTGGTCGAGTTTCGCGAGCGGATTCGCGTCAACGGTGCCGACATCTCCGAAGCCGCCCTGGCCGAGTGGACCGCCCGTATTCAGGCGGCCTGTCGCTCGACGCTCTCTCCCACCTTCTTCGAATTCACGACCGCGCTGGCGTTGGCCTACTTTGCGGAATGTCGAGTTGACGTGGCGGTCTTGGAGGTTGGACTCGGCGGACGGTTCGATGCCACGAACGTGGTGACTCCGTTGGCCTCGTGCATTACGACGATCGCACGGGATCATGAGGCGTATCTGGGGTCGGACTTGGCGGGGATCGCCTTTGAAAAGGCGGGCATTATCAAACCGGGTATTCCGGTTGTGGTGGGCAAGCTGGGGCCGGAGGCCCAGGCGGTGGTCGAACGGGTCGCGTCGGATCGAGCGGCGCCGCTCGTGCAATATGGCCATGATTTTGCGATCCAGGGGGAGAGCCCGGCATCGTGCGTCTATCAGGGGCGAGAGGGGCGTCGCGACCTGCGCTGTCCCTTGCGTGGGCGGCATCAATTGGATAATCTCGCGTGCGCGGTTGCGGCGATGGATGTCCTGTCCTCCCAGGGCCTGTCGGTGACGGAAGAGGCGATTCGTTGTGGGGTGGCCCAGGTGCACTGGGCCGGCCGGTTGGAGGTCGTGGGGGAGCACCCTCGCCTGGTGCTGGATGGCGCCCACAATCCGGCTGCCGCCGAGGTATTAGCCGCCTATCTGGCCGAGAGCCGACAGGGGGCACGCCCCATGAAAGTGTGGGCCGTCGTGGGCATGATGCAGGACAAAGACCACGTGAGTTTTCTTCAACGATTGGTGCCGCATGTTGACGAGGTGATTCTTACGGTCCCCAACCTGTCCCGATCGGCTTCGGGAGAGCATTTGTGGGCCGCCCTTCCTCCAGACGGCCCACCGGTGCGTATCATTCCACAGGTGTCGGAGGCGATCCGCACCGCCCAACGGCTGGCCGCCCCTGACGATATGATCTGCGTGACGGGCTCACTGATGCTCATCGGGGAAGCCAAGGCCTACCTCCAGGGATTGCCTATGTCGCCGCTTCGGGGCTGACATGGCGCGGTGGTCCTGGTGGGTGCGCTCGGGGTGCGGGGCTTTGCTTCTCGTCTGGCTCTTGATGGGTGAAACCGGCCATGCTTGGGCCGCCAGCCCGGCGGCGCAGGGCCCCAGGGTTTCGACCAACGGCACGCAGCCCATCCACATCACGGCCGACCGGCTCCAGTATCTTCAAGACCGTGAAGTCTACGAAGCGGACGGACATGTCGTCGTAATCAACGGGGATCAGCGGCTGACCGCTGACCACATGACGGTCCATCCGTTGACCGGGAAGGTGGAAGCCACCGGAACCGTGCATCTGACCGGGCCGACATCCGAGCTCTGGGGCGACCAGCTTGAATTGGACATCAATACCGAGGCCGGGGTGGTCACCAACGGCCGGGTCTTCTTTCCACAAACCAATACGTATGCGACCGGACGACTGCTGCAGCGGTATTCCGAGGATCACTATCGGATCAAGGACGGGACGTTTACCAACTGTGACGCCAAAGATGGGGAGACCCCGGCCTGGCGGTTCACCTTCAAGGACGTGGATCTCGACGCGGCGGACAGCATCGCCATGCGCGGCGCCTGGTTGTGCATGCTCGATCACCCGCTGGTGCCGATTCCCACGTTGACCTATCCGGTCAGTTACCGAAAGAGCGGATTCTTGCTCCCCCAGCCGACCTTCGATAATCGCTTCGGGATTGGGTATCGGCAGAGCTATTTCTGGGCCATCAA
>FKKE01001762.1_pt2 | contig 30116 bp, 30 predicted proteins | sample 1106331 | NCBI WGS metagenome assembly FKKE01 (sample SAMEA3931202, study PRJEB13176) | freshwater metagenome | biome: Drinking water system; feature: drinking water; material: freshwater | place: China | collected 2013-02-06
GCTGAAATGATTCGGACTGACAAAGTTCATGCGATCAGCTGCACCGGAGCAAACCTCGAGGAGGATCTCTACAATCTCGTTGCTCACGAACACTACAAACGCCTTCCGAACTACCGCGAGCTTTCGGCGAACGACGAGGTGAAACTTGCTGATGCGGGATTGTGTCGAGTAACGGACACCTGCATTCCCGAAGAACTCGCAATGCGCAAGCTCGATTCGCTCATCCTCGATCTCTGGCAACAGGCGGAGAAGGCCGGGAAACGTTACTTTCCTTACGAGTACATGTACCAACTGATTAGCTCAGGAAAATTGAAAAGCTCCTACGAAATTGACCCGAAAAACTCTTGGGTCGTCGCCGCAAGTGAAAAGAAAATCCCGATTCTCACCCCAGGCTGGGAAGACTCGACCATCGGAAATTACTTCGTCAGTTGCGTGCTCAGGGGAAAACTCGGGAGCTATGAGATGATGCGCTCTGGGCTTGAAGCAATGGCCGAACTTATTGATTGGTACCGCACCAACTGTCGAACTGGAAGCGGCATTGGTTTCTTCCAGATTGGCGGCGGTATCGCCGGAGACTTCGCCATCTGCGTCGTTCCTACATTGAACATCGATTTAAAAGAGAAGGTGCCGAGTTGGTCATATTTCTGTCAGATTTCAGACAGCACTACCTCATTTGGCTCGTACAGCGGCGCCGTTCCAAACGAGAAGATTACCTGGGGAAAACTCGACGAAGATACCCCCCGTTTCATGATTGAGTCTGATGCAACGATTGTCGCCCCACTCATCTTTGCCTACCTGCTTGGACGGTAAGCGCTCGATAGTGACATAAATCCAGGGAGTGTTTCGGATAAGCACCCACCAGGCGCCCAGCGGACTCGGGTGACGGCACGATTGTGCCGCCACACCGAGTTTCCGCCGGTGCCTTGTTAACCCAACCCCGGAAATCTAGGCTGGTTCTGCCCAGTTGCTCGCCGTCTCCAGCACAACGGCCGCGCATTGCCCCATCCACTGCACAGTGGTGAACTCTCGTGCCGAGTGGATGTTTGCCTGCCCCGAGCCAAGGTTTGGTGTGAGCACGCCTCGTTCGGTGAGCTTGCTGCCATCGGTTCCGCCGCGGATCTCTTTCTGGATCGGACTAAGTCCGGCAGACTTAATTGCCGCGATTGCTCGCGCCAGCACTTCAGGACGAGTATCAAGTGCCTGGCGCATGTTTGCGTATTGATCCGTGCGCGCCACCTCGATTTTGAGATGCGGGTAGCGGGTGTGCAAAAGAGTGACCAGCTGGGCGATCTCTTGCTCACGTCGCGAGAGCCCATCCCTATCGAAATCCCTGACCAACAATGCGAGCGTTGCCTTCGCCATGTTGCCAGAGCACTCGTGAACGTGGACGAAACCATCTCGCCCCGCGGTGTGAGCTGGAGTATGTGCTTCGCTGAGCATGCCGATAAACCGGCCCAGGATTTCCGCAGCATTGGTCAACCCACCCTCCTTGCCGTAGCCAGGATGGTGCGGCCGTCCATTGAACGTAAGGTCGAGCCGTGACGCGTTCCAGCACTCGCATTCAACCTCGCCCGGCAGACCACCGTCGAGGGTGTAACACACCTTCGGCAACATATCCGTTGGGATCTTGCTTGCTCCGACGACGCCAATTTCCTCATCCGAAAGCACGAAGAAACAGATTGGTCCGTGCGGCAGGCTCGTAAACTGGCGCAATGCGCTAAATGCGGCAAGACAGACGACGATGCCACTCTTATCGTCCGCTCCGAGAAGCGTTGTCCCGTCCGAGGTAACCACATCATGCCCGATTACCCCAGCGAGAGCCTTACAGCTTGCCGGATCAAGGACGAGATCAGGCTTAGCTGGATAGGTGATGACTCCGCCACGGTAGTTCCTATGGATTATCGGATTTACGTCGCCGGGCACGTCGGCGCTTGTATCGATGTGCGCGCCAAATCCGATTGGTTCCATTTCTTCGTACCCCGGACGCGCCGGTAACATGGCAACAAGAAACCCGCGAGGGTCGACAACGATATTCTGAAAGCCAAGGTCCGGGAGCCAACTCTGCACCAGCCGGAGTCCAGCCATCTGTCCTTCCGTCGACGGTCGATCGTCAGCTCTCGTCTTCTCGTTTGACGTGGTGTTCACTCGAACAAGTTCAAGAAACCGTGCGAGCGCCGTTTCCTCCAAATGTTGTGTGACTGAATCCATCCGGATCCTCCTCTCATGCAATCATTTGATATAGCGCCAAAAGATTCGAAAACGTCTTACGCGAGAACCTTCAGTACGCTTATCCGAAGGTTCCCTGACTCAGGCGACAGAGGTCTGCATGAGGAAGGGAGCCTTAAGCAACGTCTACATTAGCAAATGCTATAAACAGTTGTGAGAAAGGACAACAACTTCAACGTTGGGGCATAACCTTGCACCAAACGGCTGTCAAGTCAGATACGAGCTTTTTCACGTTGTGTTCCAAATCATCCAGGCTAGCTAGCTAACTACGTAGATAGCTGATCGCTTCGATAACTCGCGCGTTTCGGAGTTTCGCTGGAATATCGGTAAAATACGAAGCAGCTGCTTCATTATCACCAAGGACCATTGCGGAAGCTCCGGCGAGCTCACAAGCCTGGACACGGAACGACAGAGAAAGCTGACCTCGATCCTTTGTCGCTGAGAGGAGCTCCCTTAGGCCAAGCAGTGCACGGCTATAATCTCCACTATAGAATTCCGCTGCATGAACAAAGTAATGAGCAAGCGAACGCTCTTCGTGCGAGCCTCTACGTTCGTCGAGCAGAGTTAGTACAGCTTCGCCGGCGGAGCGTAGCTCCGCAATTGTTCGGCTATCTCGCTTATCATCCGCTGGGTTGAATACAAGTTCATTCTCAATCAGCCCCAGCCGAAGATGTCCACGCCACCACCATGGATAGGCTCGAAGCAATCGTCGAATCATCGCGCATTGGTGGCTCAAATAAGTGTCCCGTTTACTCGCTCGTCGAAAGGGATGTTTGATATGACTCCACAAGCTTTCGAGCGAGTAGCGAAGCTCGCAGTAAAGGGGGAGCACTTCGCTCCTCACGACGAGCTCTGTTTCAGTAGATAAACCGCAGGAAGGTTCGAGAATTGGTTCTTGTCCTCCATTCCATACCCCAGGAACCACTCGCTACCGTGATGCTCGAACGCACACCAATCGGGAGTAAAAACAGCTGGATGGAGCACACGATGGATAAGCACGCAGGTTTTCACTTCACTTGCACCCAAATCGAGAAAGACATGCTTCAGCTTCGATAAGGTCGCTCCGGTATCGCAAATATCATCGACTACGAGGAGGGCTCGCCCCTCGGCAACCACATCGTCTACAGCAACTCGGACCGCTCCGCCCGTGCGCTCATTGGTTTCGCTCGAATAGCCCCAGGTCCGACAATAGGTGGGTTCCACGGACACTGTTAGTTCGCGCAATAAATCGGTAAAGAAGAAGGCCGCTCCCCGGAGCACACAGACCGCAAGCACTGGCGTGCGAGTTTTTGCTTGCGCCTCCCCTACCCACTTACTCACCACCGGCCCAAGTTGGCGAAGACGGTCAGCGATGCGCTCGCGGGAATACGCCAAGTGGGATCCACTTGGGGGATTACATTTCATTAACTANNTATACGATTCCCATCGCCAGCGAGACCGAGTTCGGAAGCAACGGTGGAGAGTGCCTCGATAACATTTCCGATATGCTCGTCGAGCTCAATGCCTAATTCTGTAGCACCGAGCACGATGTCATCGCGGTTCACTCCGCGGGCAAAAGCTTTATCTTTCATCTTCTTCTTCACTGAAGAAACAGAGAGATTTGCCAGCGCTCGGTCTGGACGGACCAACACTGCCGCGGTGACCAATCCACTTAATTCGTCGCAGGCGAATAATGTCTTCGCAAGCTTCGTCTCCCGCTTCACCCCCGTATAATGGGCGTGACCTAAAATCGCCTCGATCATCACTTCCGGAAATCCCTGTTCGGTTAAGATTTTCGACCCGACATATGGATGACCACCCTCGTCAGGATTCGGGTAACGTTCATAGTCAAAATCGTGGAGCAAGCCCGTCATCCCCCAGAGCTCTTCGTCTTCATTCCATTTGCGAGCATACCAGCGGAGCGCCGCTTCTACCGCGAGCCCATGCTTGAGTAAACTCTCGCTTGAGGTGTAGGTGGTGAGCAATTCCCAAGCAGTTGCCCTGTTTTTTTCCATTACTTTTGTCCCGAGATAAGCTTTCCAAGGAGCGTTGTCGAGCCAGACTGCGTCCGTGCATCAAGGTTGTCTCCGGGAAGGCTGGTTGAGGCGTAACGGGTTTCACGTGTTGCACGAAGATCAAAAGTTTCTGCGTTCGTGTCGTACATGAACCGGTCTATTCGGGCAAACTGAAACGCAAGCACGGCAGAGATGATTAAAACCGAGATGAACCAAATCCAGGCGAAGAAACGCTCACGCCCGAGCGCGGCGCAGGGGTCTCCGGTTGCGGACTCACTTAAATGACCAGCCATTGTTTCCTCCCATGAAAGGGGCCAGCGAATAGCGATGAACTTTTATAAGTAAAACATATCGGGATATAAGCGTCTAGTTTAAACCCAGGGGAGGTCTGACTAAGTCCCCACCAGTTTGCCCTAATCACAGCGCCTTGCTCCCGTGACCGTGAACGTGGCCGTAAACGTAATTCGTCTACGTAGACGTATACGTAAACGTCTACGTTTTACGTCCACGGTCACGGCCACGTTCACGAGCTAAACCGGAGTACTTTCAGGGGAGGCCTGTAAGTAAGGAAATTATCTGTGTATAGTAGCGACTGCGAGTATTTATGGCGGGAGGCTTGCGATGAAGGAAATTCGGCAGATTTTCGAGCGAATCGCGGAACATCATGAAATTCCGATGCGACTCGGAAGTCGATGTGAGGCGAGCGTATTCTACCGAGTGGAAGATCTCACCATCGATGAGCTTGAGATTTGCGCGCAGTTTCTTTCTGACCGAGTGATTAAGGTGTGTCAACCGACGCTCCCCGAGATGCTGATAAAGCTTCCCGGAGGCTATACCGAGCTCACCGAAGAGCTTGCCAAGCAACTTGCATCGGCAAACGAGTCACTCCGAATTGTAACGTGGGATGAAATTGAACGTTCAAACGGTAAGGGAAGTATTGCCAAAGGGGCGAGTGTCGTCCTGGTGAATGATGTAATCACGACTGCACGGTCCTGTCTCGAGGCACACACTCGGATTACTGTAATGGGAGCCTCTGTGCTCTGCTGGGTTGCGCTTATCGACCGTACCTTCGGCCCAGGTCCTGTTCCGGTTATCACAGCGTACACCGGGGCACCGGTTCGCTTACTTGAATAACATTCTTCGATTAATTTTCTTTCTCTGTTGCTCTGGTGCTCCGTTGCTCTGTTAATAAATCTTTCCTTGATTATTACCGAGTGTTTGGGTGTACGCCTATGACGCGTGGAAACTTCAAGTGATTAAAGAAAATAACAGAGCACCAGAGGAACCAGCTCACTAAGGTTTTGCGTTCACCCGACTCAGGAATTCCGAAATCTCGGCTCCGGAGCTTGGTGCATCAAGTCCGCTATGGTCTTCGCGTTGGTCGAGGAACGTAAGTGCATCTTCAAGCAACCAAGCAATTCGCGCGTAATCGGAGCTAAGTGGCCGAAGCAGCTCACACGCAGCAAGGATATGTTCGCGAGCCTCGTGAATGAAGCCCGACTCCTCTCCCTCAGGGCTTTCTGAAATTAGCGAAGTGGCGACAGCAAGCTTTGACATAAAAGTCACCTAGTTTTATGTTAGAAACGCACTTTCCATTTAAGTAAGTTATACTTTAAGTCAACTAAACTTTTCAAGTGAAACTGCTCCATTTATTACTCCCAGCCATACTTACCCCTTTTGTTTTGGGCTGTGAGAGCGATGAACCGACTGCGAAAGATGCGCTCACCATTGAGAGCGCAATAGAGAGTATTATGCCGGCCGCAGAACGGTCACTGGATGAGCTAAAGAAGCTCGAGGAGATCGAGTATCGAATTATCTCAATCAATTCTGATACCGCCCCCGAGGAAGTAATCACAAGACTCAACGAAGCCGGGAAAGAGCACTGGGACTGTTTCCACGTCCAACCAAAAGAAGAAAACGAAGTGCTCGATTTTTTCTGCAAGCGACGTACACATTCAGCGCTCCGTTACATACCGAGGACGATGCTCCCGATCCGATGATTAACCGAAAGTTTTCTTCCCTGCCCCTCGTCTATCCAATCGTGAATCTTGATACGATTGGCGATAGCCTTGGCTATGTGAGGAAACTCCTCGAACTGAATGTTACGATGCTTCAGCTTCGAGCGAAAAACAAACAAGACCATGAGCTCATCGCTGCGGCACAGGCGATCGTGAATCTGCGAAACGAATTCGTTCGGATGAACGGTGGAACCATTCAGGTGATCATAAACGACCGGCCCGATATCGCTCTTCTCCTCCATGCTGATGGGGTGCACCTCGGTGGAAGCGACCTCCCACCGAACGAGGCACGAGAAATGCTCGGTCCACAGGCGATTATCGGACTCTCAACCCATAATCAAGCCGATATTCTTGACGCTAGCGATGACGTAGATTACCTCGGTTTCGGCCCAATATTTTCGACTACAACAAAAGTTCCCCACGAGCCGGTAACGGGCACCGCTCTACTTTCAGAAGCACTCGCGACTGCACCAGTTCCAGTGGTTGCAATCGGCGGAATTACCCTCGAGAATATTATAATGGTGCGACGTGCTGGAGCTCAATCGGTTGCACTCTCCGGGGCACTTGAGCACGCGCAAGATCTCTCCACGACAATGAGGCAATTTCAAGCCGCATTGAGGTAAAATATCTCGTATAAGAACGCGCCGAGAAAGTCCCGTTTTTGAGGCGAGGTCGGTCGAACGGAAATTGCGAGGAGCGGACTTTACTCTTGTAAACGAGCACCGGAACAATCTTCCGTTCGCTCAAGATCCGCCGAAGCCGGGAATTTGGACTGGCGTCCCCAAGGGGATTTGAACCCCTGTTACCGCCGTGAAAGGGCGGTGTCCTGGACCGGGCTAGACGATGGGGACGAGACAAGTTCACGGGGTTTTATTAGATACCAGGGGGACGGTCAAGGCCAATTCGCCCGGCGGCGTGTGTGGAACTGTTCCAAAAAGGGGAATAAATGCTTCAATCGGAAGAGGCGAGCGAAAAAGAGAGAGAAGAGACAGGGCTCTACCATCGGCTCTATCGGCCGCCGACGTCACCAACGGACCATGGAGTGGTGCTCGTCCACGGTCGAGCGGGAAACGCGAGCGTAATGTGGACATTTACCAAGGCGTTCGAGAGATTTAAGCCGCTTACTGTCGCTCCACAAGGGACGATTCCAGATCTCGACGGTTTCAGCTGGTGGCAGATAGAGGATCCTGCAGATGCGAAAGCGAGAGGGATACCAACTGGGCTCGAGAAACTAAGTATCGCCATCGAACAGGTCGAACGTTTCGTGCTCTCGCTTCCTCAAGTCTACAACGTCGACCCAAGCCGCATCCTGGGCATTGGATTTAGCCAAGGAGGTGGACTGCTCTCCGCACTTTCGCTCCGGAACCCAACACTATTCCGAGGCGTCGCGATACTCAGCGGATTCCTTCCGCGTGTCGTTGCTGAATCTGAGCATTACATCAACGAGCGACTCCGAAAAAAAGAGCTCTGCCTTCCCGATATCTTTATCGCCCATGGGAGCGAGGACAAGGTGCTCCCACTTGAGAAAGCAGAATTTGCTCGCGCAACCCTCGAACGCTTCGGTGCGCAAATTCAATTTCACGAGGAGAAGGTCGGCCACAAGCTCGGGGCGGCCGGGATGAAAGCTCTCGGTGAATGGTGCAGCCGTCTCTTTACTTAGAGTCGTTTTCGATTAAGTTCGGGTTTGAGTCGAGATCGGCAGAACGGAAATCGCGAGGAGCGGACTTTACTATTGTAAACGAGCACCGGAGCGATGTTCCGTTCCGCCGAGATCGGCCAAACACGGACTTAATCTTCCCAGAGCTCTTTGAGTCGCTCATCCCTCCCACAACTATTGCGATAGCTCTTATATTGAACCGGACTCTTTCGGTAGTACTCCTGATGATAATCCTCAGCCGGGTAGAATGCGCTTGCGGGAGCGAGCTCTGCCACGACTCGTCCAGGAAAATTCTTGCTTGCTTCTATATTACGTTTTGTTTCCTGTGCGAGCTTCTCCTGTTCCGGCGTGTGATAGAAAATTGCTGGGTGGTACTGCCGTCCAACATCGCAGAACTGTCGATTCGGCGTCGTCGGATCGATATTCTTCCAATACACATCGAGGAGCTGAGCGTATGTCACTTTCGCTGGATCGAACACAATTTCGATCGCTTCCACGTGGCCTGTCGAGCCCGACGAGACCTGCTCGTAGGTTGGATTTTTTCCGATCCTCCCGTGTAACCAACTGTCGTGGAAACCACGCCACTTATCGCATCAAATGCTGGCTCCATACACCAGAAACAACCACCAGCAAACGTTGCCTTCTCACGTGACTCCATTGTTGATTCTCCTTGAACAGCTCGAATATTTGCAAACACGAAACCGAGTGATAACAATAATGAAAGGTAAAAATCCCGTTTTTGCAGCATAGTTCTTAGACGTGCGGTCGCTACGATCACTGGCAAAAAATTGGTGAGGCGTACCGGATTTGAACCGGTGACCCGTTGCTTAAAAGGCAACTGCTCTACCGACTGAGCTAACGCCTCGTTAAACTCCATGTAGGTGGTGGAGTATTTGAGGAATCACTTATCTTGTCAAGATTTTCCGGGAGAATGACCAAAGAATTGTCGAGTCGTCGCTAGTGAAATAGTCGCCAATGACCGCGGCAATTATGGAGAATGCTTCGGCTTACTCTCAACATTCGGGATCCGATTCGTTACTAATCGTGCCTCGTCGGCTAACCGTGTGAGTCGCCGCTCAGTATCAGCTAATCGCCGTTTCGTCTCGCTCAAATCCTCTTCAGAGATGCTCTTTTCGGCGCGCGAGAGAAGTAACGTATAAGTGGCGAAGAGGTCGTTCACCTCCCGCCACTGAGCGGGGGTAAGCATCGACTCACTCAATGACGACTTCCAGAACATCAGCCGCTTGTGGCCACGCCCTAAGAGTTTTGCGATTTCCTTTGATCCGCTCATCCCAAATTTTCCTCTGACACCAGGAAATCATCTTTAATCAATTTCATCAAGCTCCGAGGAAACGGCCGGTTCTGTGCAATGCGATTCCTCTATGCGATACTCCGGGCGGTTTTTCATTGGGAGTCAATCTATGCGTGTTATCGCAGGGGCGCTAAAGGGACGGCGTTTTTCGCCACCGAAGTCAAACAAGCAGCTCCGCCCGATGACCGATCGTGTTCGTGAGGCAACGTTTGCTTGGCTGGAACAACACACAGGCGGACTGGACGGCGCTGCAGTTCTCGACCTCTATTCTGGAAGTGGGTCACTCGGTATCGAGGCGCTTTCGCGTGGCGCCCAATTTGTTTGCTTCATTGAAGCGAATCGTGAATTCGCGGAAGTGCTCAAACGCTCATTGGTCGAGCTTGGAATCTCTGAGAGCAGTATGGTTCTTGCCGAGAAGGTAGAGCGAGCAATTGGCCGATTACGCGAGAGGCTCGGCGCCCAAAAACCGACACTTGGTGGTGCGTTTCATCTGATATTTGTCGACCCACCGTACCGCGAGCACCCTGGCACAAGTGTGCTCCGAATGCTCGCTCATGAGAAACTGGTACGGGAGGGGACCTATGTGGTTATGGAGAGTGATCAGGGGACCTCGCTTCCTGATGAGGAAGAGTATGTTGAATCAGGATTAGGTATTATACGTGTTTTGAGTAAACGCTACGGAGGGACTATGCTCTCCGTCTATCGCTACCGAACAGCAGGAACTTTATGAAAAAGTCAGCGGACCAGGTTGCTGTTTACGCCGGAACATTTGATCCAATTACGTTTGGGCATCGTGACATCGCGATCCGAGCAGCACAGATTTTTGATACAGTCATTGTTGCTGTCGCCGAAAGCTCACCGAAGCGCGCGCTGTTTTCCGTTGATGAGCGAGTTCAGCTCGTACGCGAGGCGCTTGCCGGTGCAACGGGTAATTTCCGTGTCGAGGGGTTTAGCGGATTGCTCGTCGACTTCGTTCGACAACTGAAAGGTCGCGTCATCATCCGAGGCTTACGCGCAGTTTCCGATTACGAGTACGAAGCGCAGATGGCACTCATGAATCGACATTTAGCGCATGACATCGAGACCGTATTCTTGATGACCGCCGAAAAGTATTCCTTTGTGAATGCCAGTATAGTGCGACAGGTTGCCCAAGTCCGCGGTGACGTTTCGGGGTTAGTTCCTGAGAATGTCGTTGCCGCTCTCGCAAAGAAATTCAAGAGCACTTAGGCCTCGAAGCACGCGCTTGCCTTAGGAGATACTACCTGTTAAACGGTATTGTTCCAGCGCGAAATCGCATTGCGGGCGTAGTTCAGCGGCTAGAATGCCTGCTTGCCAAGCAGGAGGTCGACGGTTCGAATCCGTTCGCCCGCTCCATACTTTTCTTAATAGGCGAATGCTCGTCCGAACTTTCGTGTTCAACTTCCCGAAGCAAATTGTGATCTTCTTACTACTCGCGCTTCTTAGTTCAATAACATTATCCCTCCCAGGTGCGTTCGCCGAGCCCGAGGCGCTAGCGGAACCTCCGGCTACGTCGACTGAGCAGGAGAAAGTCGCCGGAGAAGTGCCACTGGAATCTGAGCCAGAAGCCATAAATGGAACCGACGACGAGGAGGAAGAAGAAGAGGACGAAATAGAGCTACCGCTCGTTCCGAGTGAGGCCGTTGAACCTCTCGAGGTATGGGAGAAAGCGCCGGAACCACCAAAGGCACCCCGCCCGCGAACTCCAAAAATCGCTGTTGAGGACAGACCCGAACGTGTCGAGCCGAGGAAGGATTCCCTCTTTGAAGAGTACCTTGAGGAAGAGGAAGAGGGTGCTCCGGTAGCCATTCGTACAACAAAATCCGAAGACAAACCTCTGATTGAAGTGCGCGCGAAGCGACTGTCTGCGACACAACGGTCTCGAATGCGTGCCGCACAGATGCGTGAGCGGCACGAGGCGCTACGATATCGGCGTGCGCAGAAACAGCGACTGGCGCGAGATCCTCGCGGCGCGGCTGAATTGAGAGCCTGTTCGGTCAATTTGAATAATTATGGCTTATCGGTCGAGATAAAACGGATTCTTCGGCGCGAACTTGCAAGCACACTGCGGCTGAAGGAGAATTCAGTGGTGAGCGCTATCGTCACGGTTGGTTGTGACGTAGTGGCCCTGCAGGGCATTGTCGGCCACGATTATGGTGGTGCGCTTGAGGGGTTGGAGCGTCTTCGCAAATTGGTGGCGAGAAAATCGGGTCGGGAGTGGCAGGCATTCCTCGGTCAATCGAATCATAAGTTTGCGCGCGAAGCATTCATCGTTGCGCGTGACGAACGGATTACCATCGGTGGAACTCGCTCGTACACCGACACCCTCCTTCCGCGATTCGAACAGTTTCAGTTGGAAAAATTTCATCGAGGTCCGATGGAGTTGATGCTTACGGTTCGAGGACACGAATCGGCGCCGGCAAAGGCTGTCTCCCTGTTTAACTTCTATTTTCAAAACGCACTTCGTCCCGCAAAGGTGGAGCCAGAAACTGAGCGAATGCAGATGGCAGAAGCAGTTCGGCAGGTACTCGTCTATCGTCGCACTGATTATCCGGTAGACCAGGAACCGATTTTCGTCTTGCTCGGTGATCGAGTGAGTCGGTTCCACGCGCCATCGAGCGAGATTCTTGAGGGAAGTCTTGAGCTTACTGACTTTAAAACAACCGCAGGTTGTCGAGTAGTCGAGAAAACTCCTGAGAACCCTAAGAATCCCGTGATCGATTGGGGCTACGAATGTGAGAAAGGGGCGCGCTCCGGAAAAACTCTCGTCGGATTATTCCATGGAACGCTCGAGCCAAGTCCACAAGTAATCGAGAAACGGGCTGGAGACGTAGTGAAGCGATTCTACCGCCGTGCGAAACCACGCAACCAGAAAAGAAAAATTGACAAGCGCACGCAGACAGCCGAGATTTATCTCTTCGAAGATGATCTCGAATCTGTTCGCGCAAATCCGTATTCAATCGGCGTGTACAAGGTGAAGGCGTTGCCGGTGCAGAACGATTTGCCGCAAAGTCCTCTCCTTTGGGTGGAGCTCAACTGGTAGGACACTACTCCATGGATAAAGCCGCAACCGATTTTCTCTTCCGTTTACTCGAGACGCCTTCGCCGTCGGGATTCGAGACTGAAATTCAACAGGTAGTAAAGAAGCGAGCTTCACGATTCGCAGACGAAGTCGAGATTGATGTCCACGGGAATCTGATCGCAGTTGTAAATCCGAGTGGTAAACTCCGGGTGATGCTCGCTGGACACTGTGATCAGATTGGTATGATGGTCACCCATATCGACGACAAGGGCTATATCTATTTTGGTCCAATTGGTGGGCTAGACCCGACCGTGATTCCCGGCTCGCGAGTGTCGATTCACACCCGCCGAGGATTGGTCGTCGGCGTGATTGGGAATAAGCCAATCCATTTGCTTCCGGAATCAGAACGAGGCAAGCGGCTTGAACTCCGTCATCTCTGGATCGATATCGGAGCAAAGAATGGCGACGAAGCCAAGGCTCGGGTGCGTATTGGCGACCCGATTACCTACCAGCTTGGGGCCTCCCGTTTGGGAAAAACAGCGATTACTTCGCCCGGTTGCGATGACCGCGTCGGAACTTTTGTGGTGATGGAAGCGCTTCGCCTCTTTTCGGAAAAGCGTCAGGCCAAAAAATCACAGGTCGCTCTCTTTGCGGTGAGCACTGTCCAAGAAGAGCTTGGTCTCCGAGGCGCACGCACGGCTTCGTATGGGATTGATCCGGCAGCGGGAATTGCAGTTGATGTCGCCCATGCCTCGGACAACCCTGGCGCTGAAGCAAAAGAGATCGGAACGGTAAAGCTCGGCGCCGGACCGACGATCGCCCGCGGCGCAAACATTAACCCGGTGCTCGAAAAACTGCTTGTGGATACAGCCGAACGCTTGAAAATCGCCTACCAACCACTTGGGATGCCGCTCGCAAGCGGCACGGACGCAAACGTTATGCAGGTGAACCGCAAAGGGGTCGCAGCAGCGCTGGTCGGTATTCCGAACCGCTATATGCATACCCAGGTTGAGGTTGTCGATCTCCGTGACCTTGAATTAGCTGTGCGGTTGGTTGGCGAAACGGCGCTTGCAATGACACCGAATATGAATTTTGTTCCGCGGCGATGACGAGGGTGGTGGTCGGTTTGGCTCGCTTACGATCGATGTTATAGTATGCCTATGACCGATGACAAATTTCACGATGAATGTGCAGTAGTTGGCGTAATCGGCCACGAAGAGGCCGCCAAGTTCTGTTATCTCGGCCTCTATGCCATGCAGCATCGCGGTCAAGAAGGCGCGGGGATCGTCTCGACCGATGGGGAGCAGATGTATGCCTATCGGGATATGGGGCTTGTTGCCGAGGTGTTCGATGCCGATAATCTCGCTAATTTTGCGGGGAGTGCGGCAATCGGCCACACTCGGTACGCTACCTTCGGCTCTAAGGATTGGCAAAACTTGCAACCCTTCCTTGCAAACTTTGGACGCGATTCGTTCGCCATCTCGCACAACGGCAATTTAGTAAATGCCGACCAACTGAAAGAGAGTTTACGAGAGAAAGGGGCAATCTTCTCCTCCACGTCTGATACGGAGGTGATCCTCCATTTGGTGGCTCGCGAGGCGGAGGAGAAATCATTTATCAAGCGCCTTGCCGCGGCGCTCGCGCAGGTGCGTGGAGCGTACTCGCTCGCGGTTCTTGGTCACAACTACCTGATTGCGGTACGTGACCCATTCGGCGTGCGTCCGCTCTCGCTCGGGAAAATTAGCGGCGGCTATGTGGTTGCCTCTGAGACCTGTGCTTTTGACCTTATCGGTGCAACCTTCGTTCGAGATATAGCGCCAGGAGAGATTCTTCAAATCTCGAAGGATGGCAAGATGACGAGCGACTTCTCACTCGGAAATCCTCGCTCGGCGCTCTGCGTTTTTGAGTATGTCTACTTTGCTCGGCCGGACTCGGACATCGGCGGTAAGAGTGTCTACAACGTGAGGAAGCGTCTCGGCATGGAACTCGCGAAAGAACAGCCGGCGCCAGGTGCAGAACTCGTAATCCCAGTTCCAGATTCCGGAGTTCCGGCGGCGATTGGCTATGCGCAGGCAGCGGGCCTGCCGATGGAATTCGGACTCATTCGGAACCACTACGTTGGACGAACGTTCATTGAGCCACGACAAGCGATCCGTGACTTCGGCGTGAAGATTAAGCTCAATGCAAATCGCGAGCTCCTGATGGGCAAGCGTATTGTAGTAGTCGATGATTCGATTGTTCGCGGAACGACCAGCAAGAAGATCGTCACCATGCTTCGAAATGCTGGCGCACGGGAGATTCATTTTCGAATTAGCTGCCCACCGACCACGGGTCCATGCCACTACGGAATCGATACGCCCAGTCGTGAGGAACTGATCGCAGCGACGCACTCAGTTGATGAAATAAAGAAGCACATCGGTGTCGATTCCCTCGGCTATCTCACTATCGAAGGGATGTATCGCGCCGTTGGTGAGACGCGTTCAGGGTACTGTGACGCATGCTTCAGCGGCGAGTATCTCCTTGGTCTTCCGGGGCGTAACGGAACTAAGAAGGGACCCCGCGAACCTGACACGAAACAGATCCAACCTGGGCGCGGAAAAGGGAAGGGCGGAAGCCTGGTGCTCGCTCGTTAACGCCTGATTTCACGCACCTTTACCGAGAATTCGGCATAACACTCTTTAAAGGCTCGGTTTTTTCAGTTACACTCGGACCTTCTTAAGTGCGTGAAACAAAATGGCTTTTCGAGTTGGGCTCCTGCCCCTGATGTTACTCGTATTGCTTTCGGGGAGCTTCGCCCTGGCGGAGACGGCGGTCTCGTTCACCCGACGCCCCGGAACCGCGCTTCGCCTTCCAGTGTCAGACTCTCGCCGCGGAGAGCTCCGCGAGGTCTCCTTTTCCACGATTAGTTCTCGCGAACGTGAGGTTATTCTCAAAAGTAGCCGGGGAGAGCGCCGAGTTCGCACCCGAGTTGCACAGGTAACTGATGGCGACGGTTTAGTCGGTGTTGTAGTCGAGCAGGCAACCGGAACGGACGGAATTTTCGCCGATTTTTCGACTGATACCCCTCACTTCTATCGATTACGCGCGAGCACTCGCCGCAGTGGTGAGCATGAGATAAGCGAAATTTCAGGTGCAGACATTCTCCCCGAACGAGTCTGCGCGGCACTTACGGGAGATGGTGCTCAGGTGCAAGTGCCTGAACTCGGCGGGACTGCTGGAATTCCTTCTTTTCAATTTGGGTTTAACTCGTGGCGTGAGGTAGAGCTCGTTGTTGTTGCGCCGAGTGAGTTTGGTAGGAACCGAAGCGAACAACAGGTTGTTGCTCAAATACTTACAACAGTTGGCGCTGCAAACTTATTCTTCGAGCCATTGGGACTTGCTTTCCAGGTCGTAGGAATTGAACTCTTTACTGATCCCGCGAGTGATCCGTATGACGAAGCATCGCGCCGACAGAATAGCTCGGGAATGCTGAGCACAGTTCGCGAGGAATGGTCTCAGAGAACGTCCCCGAAACACGATCTTGTCGCGGTTCTCGGCTCTGGCAAATATCGAAACACCTATGGACTTGGCTATACCGGCGCTTCATGTGTGAGTAGCGATCACTCCTTCGTTTTTGCAACGCAAGGGGGAACAACCGCTGCCGCAGAGATCTCGCTTGCGGCAACACTCGCCCATGAATTCGGACACTTTGTCGGGATGGGGCATGATTCGACATCGTATCCCACCGGACCGTCATTGATGAGTCCCGTCTATGTAGCAAAACCAGAAGGCTTCTCCGATTATTCGATTTCGGAGTACATGAGCCATGCAGCCCCCGGACGACCCGGTGGGGAATGCTTTACCAGCATGGCGACTCCGCCTTCTGGTGGCGGCTCCTCCGATACGCCGACGTCTTCTCCACGAGCGCCCTTGCGCTTCCTCGATGGCGGAGCGCCCGTGACACTCCACGTGAACGAAGGGGAGATGCTCTCGCAATCATTTCAAGCAGAACAGGCAGATGGAATGGTCGTTTACTCTGCCTCGTCACTCCCGCTCGGAGCGACTCTTGATAGTGGAACGGGACTTCTTCGCTACACGCCGCATTTTGATACCACGGCCGGGAGACAAGCCAAGGCAAAGGTTCAGGTCACTGTAATAGCCCGAAGTTTTGACCAACAGATCTCGCGGCAAGTAAACCTTATCGTTTATAACCAAAATCGCCCGCCGCGATTTGTTCTTCCTCGTGAGGAAAGCATTACGGCGCATCCTGGGGAACAAGTTGTCATTAAGCTTGTCGCGGAGGATTACGATCGAGGCGATCGCCTTCGCCTGTCTCACCTTACGCGAGAGGTATTTCGAACACTTCCTGGAAGGAAAAAATTCCGAGCGTCCGGGGGAACCGGAGAGCTCTCCTGGGACGTGCCGCCGCAGGTTCATGGAGAATTCACTTTCTCATTCGTCGCTCGAGATGGTGCTGGTGCATCAACCCAGACTGTCTTTGTTGTGAGGGTCAAATCGCGCGCGGTGCCTCCTACTATTTCAGTCCCCCGTGAGATTACGGCATTAAATGGGAACTTCGTATTTTCGGTTATAGCCGGCCATCCACTCGGAGTGCCCGTTCGCCTTGAGTTTGAGCACCTCCCGGATGGAAGTGTTGTGGAGTATCGCGCGGACGGGGCTGAGGTGCGTGGCGTTATCGATCCGGTGGGCGCTCCGGTTCCAGTTCTCGTTCGAGCGCAAGCAGAGGAACAGGTTGCAACGGAACTTCTTACGATCGTCCCGGTTGCAAAGCGCGAAGCAAAAGCCGATACGTCTTCGATTTGGCCTGGGGCACCACGGAAGCATGGACCAACGCTTAACGACAACGAGTCGATCGTCACCTATGATAACGTGACCGGGAGTTGGGTTGAGCGTAATTGTAGTGGGGAAGTTGTTTCAAAAACTCAATTTGGTGGTTTCATCGGCGATCATCCTGTGGATTATCAATCTCGCGGGAAGCAAACGCCCATTATCTACCGAGTTATCGATGGCCAAGGCTACTGGTACATAAACGCTGGTCGTTCAACCGAGATGATTCCTTGGGGGCTTTCAGGAGATATTCCTGTTGCGGGTGATATCGATGGCGACAAGCGACTCGATCTGCTCATCTATCGCCCAATGAGTGGCGAGTGGCATGTTCGCCTTGCCTCGGGTGAGTTAATGAACTTGCTCGTTCGCAGCCCGAAGAACCGAGTGGGAGGTCAACCCATTATACCCTTTACTGGCGATGTGAATGGTGATGGGACCTCGGAGTTAATCGAGTTTTCCCGAACGGAGAACGGGGTTGGCCTTTTTTCCGCGCTTTCAAAGAGCGGGTCTCGCCAAGACTTTGTCGTCCTCACCGAACAGGATTCTGTGCAGCCGTTCATCCCCTATGTCACTGACGTTGACCAGGATGGCCGGAGTGATTTCGCGGTCCTTACGAGTTCGAACGTGCTCCATCTCTTTTCGTCTCAGGCGGGCCGAAAAGTTTCCCTCGATTTACAGGCGAGCGTCTATGGCAATAGCGAGGTGCAAACCTGCAACCAAGGCGATGCCGTTGCGGTGACGTTCGTTGATTTTCGAACTCAAGCAATCGGAGTTTCAGAGTTACAGCATGCGCGTGGGCGAGTCGCAACGGTAGGCAAGCTCGAGCGCGGTGCGGGCCGTCCGCTCTCGTTCCTCCACCGCGCTCGCGCCCGCCGACTTCAGCAATCGAATGTTTCCGATATTGACGGCGATCGACGTAGCGATTTTCTGTTGTGGCGACCGTATGAGATGGAGCGCGGTGGGTATTTTCTCGCACAGACCGCTAGTGGCGAGGGCCAGATCTTCCCCGAGCAACTCGTGAGTGAACGCGGCTTCGCCATCATTGGTGATTTTCAAGGGAATGGCGTCGGCGCGCCGACGGTCTTTTCAGCAGGAACTTGGCGGAGTGAAGATCGCTCCGCAGACCGAATCGAAGCGCAATGGGGAATTGCGGGAGATCTGCCTGTGCCGGGTGATTATAATGGCGATGGTATTACTGATTACGCAGTCTTCCGCCCGTCCGATGGCACCTGGTGGACGCTCATTCAGGGCCGGAATGCACCGACTGCGGCAGTTACCCGTTGGGGAAAGTCGGGTGACCAGCCAGTCGTTGGTGATTTTGACGGCGATGGCGTGAGCGACCGCGCGCTCTTTCGCCAAGAAAGGGGAGAGTGGTGGATCCGTTATGAGAACGGTCAAGTAGATAGTTTTCAACTCGGCGCACCTGGAGATAAAGCAGTTCCACTCGATTACAATGCCGATGGGAAGACGGAGGCAGCAATCTTTCGTGCGAGTGAAGGTCTGTGGCTCATCCGAGATGGCTCGAATATCATCCGTTATGCTTGGGGCCTTACGGGCGATCTCCCAGTGCCTGCCGATTTCAATGGAGATGGGCGAGACGACTTAGTAGTATTTCGACCGAGTGAAGGACGGTGGTACCTCCGGTTCCTCGATAGCCTTTTAGCGAAGGAGCAAGTGATCTCTTGGGGGGTGGCGGGCGACCGACCGATTCGATGATGTTCTTTACATTTTGCCTCACGATTAGTATACTTTTGCCGCTCAACCCTGAACACTTACAGCAAGCATTATGACAAGCTTCGAGACTGACGGAGCGGCAAGGAAAGCTTCCACGGAGGCTACTCCCGGGTGTGTCAACCGCTGTGGTCATCCAGAGAATCATGTCACCATGCACCGGAGTTGGCTTTCGCTCTGGCCATGGTTACTTTGTTTTTTTGTAGTCTCCCTCATTAGTATACATTTTTCAAGGAATGTCCCGTTGAGCATCCTCGTCGTTCCGTTTGAAATATTCGGGACCACGTACGAGGCGCACATGCCACTCATGGGATTGATTCTCGCGTTTATCCTCGCGCGGCCAATGTTTCTCATGTACGACACAAACCACGAGCTTCGTTGCCATCACCTCCGCACTCTCCAGGGTCGTTGTTCGTTAAATCGGCAAGTTGTTGAAATCTCCTATGAAGACATGCGTGGAGTTCGTGTTGAACAGCCACTCCTCCAACGCATTGTCGATGTCGGGACAATTGTTGTTGGCACTGCAATGACCGATGAGCCCAAGGTCCATCTGAAGGGGATTCGTCACCCGGAACAGTTTGCACATATGATCACGGAGCGGATCGATACAGCCCATCTTCATTATCAGACGATGCCGTCGAGTTAGCCTTTGTCGGGACTGACATGCTCCCCCTTTACCTGGACGCCTGCTTGAGCGAGCATTCGTAGCACTCGTCCTTGTGCGCTTCGATCGTAGACCGCGGCAAAGATCGTATCGTCTCCTGAGATTGTTCCAGCAAGTCCTGTAAGCCCCATCTGGTCGAGGCGAAGGCCGACGATTGGTGCGGCACCGATTTTTGTCTTGAGCACAATTAAGTTTGCGCCGACCGGCTCGGCACTGTTGATCAGCTGCAATTCATCCGTGTCGCCGGCGCCATCGATTGGTCGGCTCACCACGTAACGACCCCGCACCTTTGCCACGGCAAGCTCCTGAAGATCTCGGCTGATCGTCGCTTGGGTAACATCAAACCCCTCGCGATTCATTTGCGCACAAATTTGCTCTTGTTCTGAGAATTCGTTGGAATCTAGAAGCTCTAGCAAGCGCTGTTGCCGATGCAGTTTTGTGACCATTCAATTATCTACTGTATATAAATGCATGTATGCATTTATTATTGCATATTTATGCAATAGGTAGTAGTACCAGTTTCAGACGGAACGTAACTTTTTGTTCGGGTAGAAAGCAATGCGCAGGCATCTCGCGGGTAGCGTTTCCGCAATGCGCGAGGTGCCAGCGGAGGAACTAAAGGTGAGCTGCACAGTGAGCGGATGGTCGTGCCTGAATGCAAGGATGATCCCTGGTGTTCAGGCACGATCGGGACTGTCTCGATTGTTGCAGGTAACAAGGTATGTAGTGGAGAGCAAATCATGACACTGGACACGCATTTGAGAATTCGTCAGGTGGATGGTGAAGGATGCGAGCTGCTCGGGCTCCGTCTCGAGGACGAAAGAATGTTGGTTCGCGCGAGGACGCGCCGTCGAGGGAGAACGGTTGAGGTCGAACTGGGCGAAGGTTTGATCGGAAGCATCTCAATTGGCGAAGAAGGTGAGTTAACCACGAGAGACGACCGGTGGGTGGTGATCGCCGCCACAAGCGTGGTAGACGCGCGAACACTCAGGGTGGTCCTCTCGGAGGATCGCTCAATTAACGGGGACGACGATACGTCGTCAGCGACATTCGAGGTCACACTGAATGAGGAGGCACCGGCAACATTTGCACACCCGGCGCTGCAGCAGCGAGCGCTGAGAATCGGAGCCTCCGGACCATTGTCGAGAATTGCGGCATAGCGAATATCTGGAGGGCGTTCATGGACAGTGACGTTTCTGGACACAGTACGCGGCGCTCAAGAGCTCTCAACCACAGGGTTATGCCTGAAAGGTTCGAAACGCTCCGCTGGGCGCCGCAAATTATCCTTTTTTCTTGTAGCAGAGTGCTCCGTATCCACACCCACATGCCCCACACCGTGGGCAACGGACCCAGTGGCAATACGCACAATGCGCGCCTAAGGTAGCCTGTAGAATCCGCTTACAACGGTAGCATTTGGAGACCTTGCCACTTCCCGCCTGAAGTGAGCTATCACGCTTTAAAAACGGGAGGAAGAAGCCTCGGAGATTCGAGCCGGCGCGAGACCAGATTGACATAACTGGTACTTATCCTGATCAAGGAACCACTATCTTCTGTTATGGATTCATTGATCGGCTAGTGTGTGTTAAAAATGCGGGTCTATGGCTCGACCCATAAAAAAACTTCCACCGCTCCCTAACGATACTGAGCGGATTATTGAATATTGGCTCAGGTGCCTTGATGACGCTCGACGGATCGAGATTTCAAGGCAGAATATGCGTGAGTATGGAACTGAAATAGCAATATCTGATGTCCTCTCTGGAATATGTCCGCGCGAGATAGTCGATGGATTAAAGAAAAAGGCGCTTGAGCTAGAACGAGGCACGAAGTCAAATGATCGCGGTGGTGAGCGGTTTGCATCGGCAAATAACGAACGGCTTCAGGTGCTCATTGCGCCTCTACGATTTGCTTGGAGTGGAAGAGGAGACCCGCGTGATTTTGGAATGCCCGCATTAATCGAGCCTTACTGGATCCCAGCGGACCTATCCATGTCAGGAGAAATTACGCCCCCACGAGGCCGGCTCCCCTGGATTCCACGTAGTTTCCTTGAGCCGCTCTCTACGGACAGCGGCTTTTCGGTTGGGAAAGTTGCTGCCCTCGAGGAGTTCACGCGGAAAAATCCTCCGGTAGACTATGACACTTGGAGCAAGTACTGGACCTGGTGTGACAATCTGTTTCAAGCGGTCTGCGGCGAGCGAATTTCGCAATACAAGCCTGATTACTATGAACAACGGAAGAACCCCGTAATACTTGTCGATGTGAGCGGAGGTGCCGGGTCGAAAGAACCAAAAAAGCTCTATATCCAAGTTCTAAACGGTATGCGCGCCGCGGGATTACTCCGTTCACTCGCAACGCTTCGCGAAAAAAAGCGCCGTTACCTAAAACAAAATGTATCAAGCCATTACCGCGGATCACTTCGCCATCTGGGGCAATTTGAATGTAACTTTGCCCTTTCGCCCTCACAGCGAAATGCCGTGCATCAAACCCTGCAACTTCCAAGTGGGGAGGTCCTCGTTGTCACCGGTCCACCTGGAACGGGGAAGACCACGTTACTCCAGAGTATCGTTGCATCGCTTTGGGTGAGCGCAGCATATCAGCAGAAGAAGCCACCGATTATCGTTGCCTGTTCAGGCACCAATCAAGCAGTAACCAATATTATTACCGCGTTTGGAAAAGCGAACTCGCAGCCTGGGCCATTGGACGGATGGTGGTTGCCTGGAGTGTATAGCTACGGCCGATATCTACCAGCAAAAACTCGCGCCGATGAAGCTCAAGGCTTGTTTCAAATCGAGCGAGCCGACGGCACGGGGATGAGCTCTGAGATGGAGAATCAAGCCTACTATCAACAGGCGAAGAAGGATTACCTCACTCGAGCTACTCAGTATGCTGGAAAGAGTCTTACAATCAAAAGTGCCATCTCTCATTTTCATCGTGAACTCAAGCACGAGGTATTTGCGATTCATCGGAAGACGAATTTCGCGGCCTACGGAACAGTTTTCGAATGGCTGAAGACCCTATTTGGCTTCAAACGACCAATCTCGCTCGATGATTTTCGGCACGTGATCGAAACATTAGACGGTAATCACAGACACCGCGCATTTCAACTAGCGACTCACTACTGGGAAGGGCGCTGGTTACTCGAAGCAGAAGGGATTGTCAGTCGACTAGCGCGGGGGGGAAATGTCCGGAAGCAACTCAATAAGGGTGCTGATGACTGGATGCGTCATGCAATGATTACACCGTGTTTTGTTGCCACGTTTGCCACGGCGCCGCGATTCTTTGATGTTGTGCTCGACGATAATACTCCCCTCATTGATTTGCTCATCGTTGATGAGGCAAGCCAAGTTTCTGCCGAGGAAGGCGCAGCCTGTTTCTGTCTTGCCAAACGCGCAGTCGTCGTAGGTGACCCTCAGCAACTTGAACCAGTTCGAGAGATCGAAGAACATGTAGATATTGAGAATCTCAAGACTCACAAATTACTTCGACGTGGTGATGAACAGGAGCTCAAGAAACTCTCAGACAAAGGGCTTACAGCCTCGAGCGGGAGTCTCATGCTCCTTGCGCTCAACGCTTGTCGGGTAACCGATGGGATGACTACCGGGGTATTCCTCGCCGAACATCGACGATCGCTTGAAGGGATTATCTGTTACTGTAATGAGCTAGCCTACTTGATGCGACTCAAGTATTGCCGATCACAAGCTACCTATCCGCTTCTCTTTCCTCCGTTAGGCTACGTCCATGTCCCAGGAGAGTCAGAGCTTGTTGGGACGAGCCGTGAGAATGTACTCGAGGCGGAGCTCATCGCTCATTGGCTAGAATCCAATCGTGAAGCAATTCAGTCAACCTATCAAGTTCAAACGATTGATGACGTTGTCGCAGTGCTCACTCCTTTTCTTGCGCAGAAGCGACGGCTAGAGAAGGTGCTCCGGAAGAAGTTTCCGACAATGACCATTGGCACTGTTCACGGCTTACAAGGCGCAGAGCGGGCGATTATTGTGTTTTCTTCCGTCTATGATCGCGGCATTCGGTGCGATTACTTTTTTGATCGCGGTGTGCAGATGCTCAATGTTGCCGTCTCTCGCGCGCGCGATGCCTTCATCGTATTTGGTGATATGGCGATATTTAATCGCGAGAAAACGGAATTGCCGTCCGGGATACTCGCCAAGTACTTGTTCTCAGACTTGTCGAACGAGATTACCACCGTAGAGCTTCCTGCTCGGCGAGGCATTTCTCCAGAGAGCATTGTCCGACTTGCGACACTTGAGGCACATCGAGCGATGCTCCAGGAAGCATTTGAAACCGCTGAACGTGAAATTCTCTTAGTGAGCCCCACTGTTTCGCGATACGCCATTGAAGCCGATGAGGTATGCGCCATGATCCGGAGCGCACGTTCTCGTGGCATCGAAGTGCTCATCTATGTGGACACCTACCTCAATCAGGATGAAAAGACGAAAGAGTTTCGGTCTATCGCCTGGGAGGGATGTGAACTCGTAAAAGCTGCTGGAGCGAAATTGACTTTTGTAAAAGGCATTCACAATAAGACACTCGCCATCGACGATCGTGTGCTTGTTGAGGGATCGTTTAACTGGCTCTCTGCCGTCCGAGACGTGAAAAAGAAAGGGCAGAAGCACGAAGTTTCTTTTCGCTACACTGGGCCGATTGCGAAACGTGCGATTGAGACAACGAAAGAGATACTTGACTATCTGAGCGTTCGCGAGACGGCAGATGAATCCGAGGCGAAAGAGGCAACTGGCTGAGGAACTCAGTTCAATGTCTACAGCGATTTTCTTGTCCGAAGAGAATGGTTTCTCTCATCAGGAGAATTTTTCCCAGGACGGTCGAATACCCATCTCTTTCTTGTTCACCAGTTTGCTGTGGTGTGTTTGAGTCATAGAAGAGATACGTCGCTTCAGCGTCTGGATGAGTAAATAAAATTTTTTGAAGGTTGAAATACGGAATGAGCAGATTCCTTTCGCTGTATGAGCGAAGCTCTGCATCATTTGAAGAGATTATCCGTACGCCGTTTTGAAACTTGAAGGCCTGCGGGATGCCCCGCAGCAGGAAATGATTCGGCGCTGCCTCCGTTCGGAGGTTACTATACATCGAGAAAGAGCGACCCGTGCTCAGGCCAAGGTATGGCTGAAGCCCGTTCAGTAGCACCAAAGCAGGAAAGAAGACGTGGGCCCACCTGAATGTATAGGGGATGGATTCGTGCTCCCGTAAAACTTTGAGAGCTCGAAGCGATCGCGACCGAAGTATGGCTCGAGACAACAAAAGAACACAGAACAATAAACCGACGATTCGCGCAAAAATACTTAACGTGTGCCTTTGAAAATCGAAAAAGTTCAAGCCGGAGTAACTGACTGCAAAGGCGAGGAACACAACGACGAGAAATAAACGGAAGATAAACATTGGAGAAGCGTGTCGCGGAGCTTCGTTCGTGCCCTCAGTTTTAAGGAAAAGCGACGTCATCGCGTACATAAGAAATGAGAAACTATGGAGGCTAACCAAGGGGATAAGACTCAAGAAATAGTGAAACACAAACGCAAGAATAACGCCGCCCCATCTCCATCGTGGAATCGATAGACATATCACGATAGAAAATTCAGTAAGAACCGCAGCAAGGATCACCCCGTGTTCTGTCGTGACAGATTGAGGTAAGAAGGATGTAAGCTCGGCATAGGAACGATAGAGTTTCACTGCGCAGCTAAGGTCTGGATTAAAGAAATCCTGATTGAGCTTATGAAATGCAGAGATGAAATAGAGCACGATCGTTTCGGCGCGGAGTGGGATTGCTATCGTGCGTAAAAATAATTGATTCTCAGGTAATGGAGTTTTGCTCGGGACAGCGCAAACAAAATACCCCCAGAGGATCGTAAGACCAGCAAACCCCGTAAAAAGCCAGCTGTTCGCAACGTAAGGGAGGGACTGAAAGAGGTGTATCAGTTGAATGCTAGCAGTAAGAACTAACAACAGGGCATTTCTTGGGAATAAAAAAACCAAACAAGCGGCACTCAGGAGTGCCCATGTGGAGAGAGATGGCTCACGTAGGGAGTATTGCCAAATATGGACAACGAGGGAGAGAGCCCAGAGGAGAGAGAAGGTTGCCATGAGCGATCCGGAAACACGCGCGAAATAATTTTACATTACTCTCCCCGCACGACCCGAAAGACGGAGTCTTGATTGGCGAAGTAGAGATTACCATCAGGACCAGTTGTAACGTCGATAATCGGCCCATAGTTTCCGCTAAAGAGGGCAGCCTCTTCGGTGATGACACCTGCCCCCTGGTCAGCGATAACATAACGCCTGAGCGTTCCAGTGTTGTAGTCAGTCACAAACAGATTGCCCGAGAATTCCGGAAAAACACCGCCCGAATATACTGTAACCCCGGTTACCCCAATCGAAGGATTCAACCGAACAATTGGCGAGACAAAGTCTCCTTCGCTCTCTCCACACGGTTGGCTCGGCCGCCAGCCGTAATTCTCGCCGCTCCCCACTCGATTGATCTCGTCATCGCAATCGGGACCGTTGTCACTTGCAAAAATAATCCCTGAACTTGGATAACTTGCTAGCCCAAATACATTTCGAAAGCCGAACGCGTACACCGGACTATCGCCGAACGGGTTATCCGCAGGAATCTCACCATCGCGGTTGATCCGGAGAATCTTCCCGCCTAGATTTCCCAGGTCCTGCGCACGAGATGGGTCCCCAGCATCTCCTGTCGAAATATAGAGAAACCCGTCTGCGCCAAAAACGAGCTTCCCCCCGTTGTGACCTCCGGCAGGAATGTTATCGAGGAGTACTACAGGGAGGTCTTCCGCCGTATTCCCTTCAACGCGGTAACGAAGCACGCGGTTTCGAAATGGCTCGGGCTCGGTTTGGTAGACATAAATAAATCGGTTAATCGGAAAATCCGGATCAAGCGTAAGACCAAGCGGTCCTTCGCCACCAGTTCCGAGCGCGGGAAGAACTGCAAGCGGCTCAGCGAGCACTGCGCCATTTTGTAGAACGCGAATTGCACCTGAAGCAAGCTCGGCGATAAATAATCTCCCATCCGGCGAGAAGGCGAGACTTACCGGAAAGGCAAGGCCAGAGGTGACAAGCTCCACCCGATAGCTTGCGCCATCGCTCGTTATTATTTCGGTGCCCTCATCGCCCCCTCCGCCACCGCCGCCACAACTCGCGCACACAAACAGCGTTCCGACCATCAAACAGTGGATAAATTTTCGTCCCATCAGATTTCTCGCTAAGTTGAACAGGTCGCCCGTTTATTCTACTTAACACAGAGAGGAAAGGACTCACAGGGTGCTTTATGGCGACGGCAGAACGAGAGATACGACTCGTCGATCGCGAAAAAGAGATCGGTGGATTTTTCGAGCAACTACTCACCGTTGATTGTTGAGCCGAATCTTCCTGGATTGCTCGCTGGCCGTATGGTAGGGTGCGCCGAAGTTCAATTGTTCTTTTCACACCGTCTCACTCGTTCTTGGTAGAAGGCTCGCCAATTATTCTTAGAGAGAATGAAAAGTCAGGTGCTAGAGCACTTAAGGTTTTAACACGGGTGGGTTGTTCAGGTCTTAGGCTCACCGAAGACTTGAGCAGCCTACCCGTCTGTATCGTGCATGACGCGCGATCGGGTGGTGTTTCCCTTGTGGAGGATCTAATCGTGAACCGGACACACATAGTCAATACGTTATCGAGGGATGAACTTGGTCAAGTGATAGCGCTGGCGGAATCGCAAGGAGTGCAAACGACTTTCCCCGGCGCAGTCCCAACGGCATGGGTTCAGGGTATGTCTGAGCGTACGGACCGCGTCTTCGCCATCGTACAGGGCCCGGGCAACCGGCTCTTGGCCTTCGCGGAACTCGCCCTGATCCCAAACGGCAATCACTCGGGCTGTCCAGCCGGGGTTCGGGATGCATCAAGTCGAGTAAACGCCGATTCGACACTGTGGATCGCACGCACCGCAATCGGAGCCGGCGCCACAGCGATCGAGTTTCTCGGCGGCATCGTCGACGCAGCCAAACGGATGACCTGCGATCTCGTGCTTGCTACGGTGGTGAATCAGCCGATTACGGCGTTTCGCAAGGCGAACGAGGGCGCGGCTCGGGTTCTGGGCGAACTGGGCTTTGTCCCTACTCGCTGGGCTGAGGATGGGAAGAACGCCCAGCTCATCGTCCATTCGCTTGACCCGACAGCGAAACGGAAGTAACTCGCATTGGCTGCGATGCCGATGCTGATACTACGTGGCACGGGCCCGAGCGTGACGTTCGCTCTGGCCCTGCCTTTTCATTCTCTTTTATCTAACACTTCCAACCACAAGTTGCTCGTTTCTATCACCCATGATTACATCTCGCCCTATGTCACAGCTTCGAGCGGATCTCTGGTTCGTGTTCCTTTCCGCATTATGGGGATCCTCGTTCCTCGTTATCTCTGACACATTGGCCGGGGTCGACCCGTTCCTTCTTGTTGCAATTCGTTTCATTCTTGCAGCCGGCCTTCTCGCCCTCGCCTTCCGGCGACACTTGAATCAGATTGAACCCGAGGAACTATATGGTGGCGCAGTGCTTGGAGTTTCACTTGCACTGGGGTTTATCCTCCAAACAATCGGAATCGGCGGGACAACACCAACAAAAGCTGCGTTTGTTACCGGGTTGGGTTCGGTGCTCATCCCAATCCTCTCCGCCCTTTGGCTCAAGGAACGACCTGGGCTCGGGGCAATCATTGGTGTCGCGGTCGCAACCGTTGGCTTAGGTTTCCTTACGTTGCGCGAGGGTTTTACTTACGCTCCCGGCGATGCCTGGGTGCTTGCCTGCACACTCCCGTTTGCTGTTTACGTCGTCGCCGTAAGCTACTTTACAACAAGGTGTCATCCGCTCCGGCTTATCGTTGTTCAACTTGCCGCCGCGGCGGTTACGAGCTCCATCGGAGTTACTGCCTTTGGCGAGTGGGAGTTCGATTTTCAGCGTGAACACGGGCTTGCGATCGCATTCCTTGCCATGTTTCCGACGGCACTTGCGTTTGGAATTCAGCCACTCATTCAGCGCTATACGACGCCAACACACGTCGCTGTCATTCTCATCACCGAACCGATGTTTGCCGCGCTGTTTAGCTGGTGGTTCGCTGGCGACCTGCTCACGCGTCGCGAACTCCTCGGCTGCGTGCTGATCGTCATTGGGATGATTCTTTCCGAAGTTCGACTATGGAACAAGGAGCGTGACGCTCACAACAATCCTGTCCCGAGTAACATCCAACGTTGCTCCATCCCAGGGTGTCCACCACCACGAACCCAGGCACGAGATTTGAAGACAAAGTGAATATGCCCGTCGTCGCCCGTTGCGCCGGTTGGCGGATTCTGATCCCAAGATCCTTCCTGAGCTGCTCGAGTAAGAACACGGTCGTACTGTGGGCTCCCTGAGGACTCGAGCAATTTAACGCGAAGTAACTTTCCGTCAGCAGTGAGAGTCGCCTCAACGAGCGCAAAGTCACTGATCTTTCGCATTTCACTTCCGGGAACTGCCTGCCACACCTCGCGCCGAAGTGCGCCAAATACTTGGAGCGCCACTCGCCGCACGAATACTGCGTAGCGATCCGCTTTCGTATTTAAGAGCGTCACATCACCATCCGGAATGTTCGGAAGGTAATCTGAACTTCCATACTGAGATGAAAACAGATCTCCGCCGCTAAACGGTTTATAGGAGGCGAGTTGCTCCATGCGTGATGCATCCGGTTTGCTTCCGCCTTTCTCACTGAGCATGGTTGCAGTATCACCTTGTAAGGACTGTTCCTTGTTCTCTTCCGTGTTGCCAAAATGTTTCTCGAGGAGCTGCTCGTTGAGTCGAAGTGTTGGTTGTTCTCGCGGAGCTTGCTCCGCTTGTTCTCCCGGCTTTGCGAGACTATCGCCCCGCCGTATCTGTTCAACCGTCGCACGGCTATCCCGTTCGCTTCGTAAGTTGGTTTCCTTCAGTGGTGCCTCCTCGGGGCTCTCTGGCTGCGAGACAATCTGCTCTGGAAGGAAGAGTGGCTGCTCGGGGGACGGTTGTTCCTCGGACCGAAGTGTCACCACGATGGTATCTCGCTCGTCCGACATTATTGCGAGCGGTAACCGCGCAAGTATTGCCAAATGAACAAGCGCTGAGGCGAGGAAAGCATAGAGGATATGCTTTCCGTCTCCGGCATCTCGGCCTTGCGAGAAAGGGCTTGCGATTACAGGCACAATGCTGGTCACAAATGCTTGACGCTTCCTTTTGGACAAACTAAGTGGATCAAGCTTAGCATAAGGTATAGTAATAGGTCATGGCGATGGCCGCACGTGCTATGCCTGATACGCGTTTCAATCTAGTGGAGGTATCTGTCTGTGTTCAACGTTGGTCCGACCGAACTTTTCCTAGTCCTCATAATCGTCGTGATCATCTTCGGCGTGGGGAGGCTCCCTGAGCTTGGCAGTGGCTTGGGCGAGGGGATTAAAAATTTTAAAAAGAGCCTTCGTGACGGAAAGTCAATTGACGTAACTCCTCCTGGGAATGGGGTTGAACCTGCTCGCCCGGAGCAGAAGAAGGAATCCGAAAGGAATTAACCGCGCAGAACGCGTCTAAAAAGTCTGATTTTGAGCCGAGGTTGGGCGAACGGAAATTGCGCCCACCTTTGCCA
>FKKE01000234.1_pt2 | contig 29930 bp, 25 predicted proteins | sample 1106331 | NCBI WGS metagenome assembly FKKE01 (sample SAMEA3931202, study PRJEB13176) | freshwater metagenome | biome: Drinking water system; feature: drinking water; material: freshwater | place: China | collected 2013-02-06
CGCAGGATCACCTGGCCCCGCTCTTGGTACGAGGCGTAAAACGTGAGGCGTAAGACGATGCTTTCCTCTGTCATCCTTCAGCACATCCTCTCACGCCTTACCCCCTAACTCCTAACGGGATATATGGATTATCAAGTCTCTGCCCGTAAATACCGTCCCGGCACGTTTGATGATGTGATTGGGCAACCGCACGTCGTGCAGACCCTCATGAATGCGGTGTCAACGAAGCGCATTGCCCACGCCTACTTGTTTTCTGGTACCCGAGGAGTTGGGAAAACGACCGTCGCGCGCATTCTCGCCAAGGCCCTGAACTGCGAACAGGGACCCACCGGGCGGCCCTGTAATGCCTGTGCCAATTGCCAGGAAATTTCTCAAGGCAGCGCCGTCGACGTCGTGGAAATCGACGGTGCCTCCAACACCAGTGTGGACGATGTGCGCGAGATCAGGGAGAACATCAAGTTCACGCCCTTCCGCGGCCACTATCGCGTGTACATCATCGACGAAGTGCACATGCTGTCGAATTCGGCGTTCAACGCCTTGCTGAAGACGCTCGAAGAACCGCCCGCTCATGTCGTCTTCATTTTTGCGACGACGGAGATCCATAAGATTCCGGCGACGATCTTGTCGCGATGCCAGCATTACAACTTCCGCCGGATTGCGCGGGCTGAGATCGTCGAGCGGCTCCGCCATGTGGCCGAAGAGGATCGTCTCGTGATCGAGGAGCGTAGCTTCCTTGCACTGGCGCGAGCCAGCGAGGGCAGCATGCGGGATGCATTGAGTCTGCTCGATCAGGCCGTCGCCTTCGGCGGCAAGACGATCACTCATCCGGATCTTGAAGTGTTGCTCGGCGCCGTGCCGCAAGAACTGGTGCAGGGGATCATTCACGCCGTGATGGCCCAAGATAGTCCCGCGGCGCTCACTGTCCTGGCGAACGTGATGGATCAAGGGCAAGACGTGCGGGCATTCTGCGCTGAACTCGTCGAGCACATCCGCAATCTTCTCGTGGCGGCCGTGGTTCCTCCGGCTGAGTTGCGCACGTTGATCGAATCGTCCGCAGAAGATCTGACGCAACTGGCGGAGGATGCCAAGACCCTGACCCCGGAACAGCTTCAGGAATTGATGGCCATCTTCACGCAGGCGGAAGACTCGTTGCGTTTCAGCGCCCATCCGCGCTTCGTCATGGAAACCGCGGCGATTCGGGCGACACGATTAGTGCGTCAACGGGACAGCGGCCCGGCCCGGCCTCTTCAGCCGGCATCAGCTCCTTTGAATCCAAGATCCCCTGCCCCTTCTCCTACGAGCAGGGCCGAAACAGTCGGCACATCCACCACGACATCAGCTGTCTTTCCTCCGCCGTCAGATCGGGGGCCTTCTGCTCTGTCTGGAACCGCCGTCTCGACGCACGCGAAGCCTGAAGGACAATCGGCTCCGATCCAATCCTCCGAACCATCCTGTGCCAAAGGGACCGTGGCGGCTCCTGTTTCTCCCATTCCGGCGATGCCACAGCCATCGAATCGGCAGCCGACCTTGGATTGGGATGCAGTTCAAGACCGCGTATCCGCATCACTCCCCAATATCGCCCCGTTCCTGGAGGCAGGCAGGTTTATCGGAATGGAAGGCAATCTTGTGACCATTGGGTTCGCCAAACAGGCCACCTTGGCCCGAACGCGGCTGGAAAAGGAAGAGTATTTGCTAGCCTTGGCGAACATCTGCCAGGAAGAATCAGGCCAACCTGTTCGTATTCGCATCGTCGAACTATCCGAGACGGATCCACCGGGTCCGACGATGGCCCAAGTACGGGCGGCTAAAGAACAGGACCAGCGGCTGGTATTGTTCCAGCAAGCGCGGGTGAATCCCACGGTGAAACACGCGCTCGAGATCTTCGGCGCAGAGTTGGCCGAGGTTCGTCCTGTAGCTCAGAAGGAGGCGACCGAATGAAAAATCCCTTTGGCAATATGAACAACATCCTCAAACAGGCGCAGGCGATGCAGGAACAGATGGCCAGGATTCAGGAGCAAGCGGCGTCTAAGACTGCGACCGGGACATCCGGTGGTGGGATCGTCACAGTGACGGCGAACGGCGCCATGCAAATCGTCAGTGTGGCGATCGATCCGGAGGTCGTCAAAAGCGGCGATGTCGACATGCTCCAGGATCTGGTCGTGGCGGCGACGAATGAGGCTCTGAGAAAGGCCAAGGAACTGATGGAAGGCGAGATGAAGGCCTTGACCGGCGGGATGAAGATCCCCGGCCTCTTTTAATAATGGCAGTCGATCAACAGGGGTTGCTGGCGAGACTGATCAAGGAGTTGGTTCGTCTTCCCGGAGTCGGTCAAAAGAGCGCCCAACGGTTGGCCTTTCATCTGTTGAAGGCCGAACGGGAGGACGCGTTGCGCCTCGCTGATGCGATTCGGGCGGTGAAGGATGGGTTGGCGTTCTGTCGACAATGCCGGAATATCGCCGAGGGAGACTTGTGCGAATTTTGTCTCGATCCGAAGCGAGACCGAGCAAGGATCCTCGTCGTTGAAGAGCCCAGTACGCTCTATGCCGTGGAACGAGCCGGCGCGTATCGCGGCCTCTACCATGTGTTGCTAGGTGCGCTTTCCCCGCTCGATGGTGTGGGGCCTGGAGATATCCGAGCGGAGGAACTCGTCGATCGCGTGAAACTGGGGGGTGTGGACGAAGTCATTCTTGCGACCAACCCCACGATCGAAGGCGAAGCAACGGCCATTTATCTCACCAGGCTGCTTAAACCCTTCGGTGTGCGGGTCTCTCGCATCGCCTATGGGATTCCTGTCGGCATGGATATCGAGTATGCGGACGAAGTGACGCTGCTCAAGTCCATTGAGGGACGGCGAGAGTTATAGGACAGATGGTTCCCCGACCGTTGACCCTTTCTCGATCGGGCTGCTATATTTTTGACGTCATTTCTATAACAGAAGGGTGGCTATGAAAGTTCGTTCCACCGCCAAGCGTGTTCCTGCAAGACCCCCATCGAGATCAGCCGCCACGCGCTCCGAGGGCAAGAAGAAGAAATCTGGCACGGTGCCGGCAAAGTATCCCGACATCCGCCGCGATCTCGAACGCCAGCGCGCGGCCATTCTCGACGAAGCGGGAGAGGTGCTTACAAAGCGGCCTGGTCACGAAGCGTTTCCCGATGTCAGCGATCAAGCGTCGGCCGAGGTGGACCAAAATTTTTCCATGCGGATTCGAGATCGCGAGCGAAAACTACTCAAGAAGATCGATGAGGCGCTGGATCGGATGAACGCCTCAACCTATGGGATTTGTGAGGCCTGTGGAGGGGAGATCCCCTACAAGCGGCTGAAAGCTCGCCCTGTCACGACCCTCTGCATTGAGTGCAAGACACTCCAGGAACAGGAAGAAAAAACCCGCCGCTGATCGGAAGAATCTGTCGATTTGTCGATCTGAAGATCTGTTGAATGAGAGCAATTCCACACACTCATCAGATCAACAGATCCCCGCGAGGCTTCACCGCCGCAGGGCGTTGACCCGCTTCTTCGCGAGCTCGGCCCGGGGCTTTTCCTCGTCGATGCCTTCGACCAGCGCCAAATAGGTCTCGTATTCCGAGATGGCGAGCTTGGGGTTGGCGGTCTCGTACATCTCGGCCAAATTAAAACGGGCGATGGGATAGTTGGGACGGAGGACCACCGCCTTTTCAAACGCCTTGAGGGCATTCTCCCGATCGCCGGCCTTCTTCATGACATCGCCGAGATTGTTGATGACCTCCGGCACGTTGGGCCGCAAGGCCAATGATTCCTGGATCTCCTTCTTGGCCTCGGCATACCGGCCGAGGCCTTCCAGCGCCAGGCCGTACTTATGGTGCGCTTCCGCCGTTCGCAGCTTGTCGGCGAAGCCCTGCGCCAGGGCTTTCTTGTAAGCGTCGGCGGCGACTTCGTGCTTCTTTCCACCGCAATAGCCAAGCAGCGCGGCTTCTCCACGCGCAAACTGCTGCAGGGCCAGAAATGATTCCTTGTCCTCGGAGCCCTGGCTGTCTTGCCGCGGTCCTCCCGTGGTCGGATCCGGGGTCTTGAGCCGGGCCAGAAACTGCTTGCGGTAGGGATTCATCAGCGACGCATAGGGATCGATCGTCGTGCTGGCCATGAGCAGCCCCGCGCTCTCGCCTTGCCCGATGACGAGATAGCGCGTCGTCGTTTTTTCGTCCCCCGTCTCATAGAGGGCGGACGCATCGAGGCTGGCCCGGCCTTTCACCTGCGAATGGCTCAGGTAGAACTCCGTGACCGATTTCAATTGAGACAGGGTCTGTCGCAAGATTGGGTAAGGCTTGAGATCCTTCACGGTCGGGAACGCCACAAGTACGCCGACGAGCTGGCCGTTCTCGTCGAAGAAATAGGATTCGTCTCCGCCGGACGCGCTCAACGCTGCGGGAACTCGCGCCTCTTCCCCGCTGCCCCACGTGTCGCGCACCACCGACCCGCCGGCTCGTTGATGGAGGAAGGCCGTCCGCTGATCGCACAGCTTGGCGGATTTCTGGAGGTCCAGGTCACTGGCCGAAGGGGGCATCGATCGATCGGGGACGGGAGGGGCGCCTCCGCATCCGGTAACGGTGAAGCTTCCGCACAGGACCAGCAGTCCCATCAACTGCCATCTCAACGAGGCAGTAGGCAGGTGGCTCAACATGAAAAGAAGCCTACCGGAAAGCCTCGTGAGCATCAAGCTGGGGACGGAAGAGCCCGGAGGAAAATCGGGGAGGAGAAACAAGCAGTCAGGCAGACGGTGGGGGTCCTCAAGGACCCCCACCGCGTGGGACCGTTACTTTGTTGTCGTTGCGAGCACGTTGGCTCGGTTGGCGTGGAGGGCCGCATCCTCGCTCGTATAGCCGAAGATCCCGGGGGCATAGGAGACCAGCGTGTACAAGGGGCGGTTGACCGCATAGTCGACCGCGACCCCCAGGGGATGGAGGATGAAACCAAACCACCGCCAGATGTTGTCATTGACCGGATTGACCGCAACCGGATCGGAATAGGTGGCGGCTGCATAGTCCAGCGGCCAGTAGGTGGAGGCCGTTTGGGCGGCCCTCATCTCGGGCTGTGTGGCGCATCCGGTGACGATTACCATGATGACCAGGAGCAGGGTCACAAGCCCCGTGGAAAGCATCTTCATAGCATCACCTCATCATCTAAAGGAGAGGACATGAGTCCCGTGAAGGACCTCTCTCGCGGTAAATGTAGCGCAGGATCGGGTTTCTGTCCAGGAGAGGGGCGTTCCTGACCGTTCGCGGAGCGGACGGTGGCCGAACGGTCGATGAAAGAGGGAATGGTGGGCGATACAGGTATCGAACCTGTGGCCTCTTCCGTGTGAAGGAAGCGCTCTCCCACTGAGCTAATCGCCCACGCGGCCCCGACTCTAGCACGCACCTCCTGGACAGATCAACCGACCGGGCCAAGGCTGCGTTGCCTGAGGCCTCGGACCCAGAGCCAAGGGCCCCCGCACGGCCGCGCGGCGCCTTGACTTGCTCCAAAATCGGTTCGTACAATGCCTCTCCCACCCGTGGCAGCGCACACCATGCGAGATGACATCGTGATCATCGGAGGAGGGCTTGCCGGTTCGGAGGCCGCATGGCAGGCCGCCTCGCGCGGCGCCAGGGTCACCCTCTACGAGATGCGGCCCAAAGAGCCGACCCAGGCCCACAAGACCGGGTTTCTGGCCGAATTGGTCTGCTCCAATTCGCTGGGTTCGGCTGATATTCTGAACGCCCCGGGCATTCTCAAAGAAGAAATGCGGCGGCTGAACTCCCTCATCATTCGGGTGGCCGACGAGGTGCGGGTCCCAGCCGGGTCGGCGCTGGCCGTCGATCGCGAGCTGTTTGCCCAGCGCATCACGCGTGAACTGGAAGGCCATTCGAGCGTCCGGATCCTGCGCGAAGAAATCACCGAGATTCCATCCGACTGTCTCTGTATCCTCGCCACCGGGCCCTTGACCTCCGATCGACTGGCCAAGGCGCTCGCGGCCGTGACTCAGAGTCACAGTCTGTACTTTTTCGATGCCATCTCGCCCATTATCGACGCCGACTCCATCGACATGAACGTCGTGTTTCGCGCCTCTCGCTACGACAAGGGCGGCGCGGACTATCTCAACTGCCCGATGGATGAGTCGGCCTATGCCAAATTCTACGACGCCCTCATGGCGGCGGAGAAGGTCCAGCCGAAGGAGTTCGAGAGGGTGCCCTACTTCGAAGCTTGCTTGCCCATTGAGGTGATGGCCGAGCGTGGCCGGGAGACCCTGTTGTTCGGGCCGCTGAAGCCGGTCGGGCTGGAAGACCCGCGCACCGGGGCGCGGCCCCATGCCGTCGTGCAATTGCGCGCCGAGAACCGCCACGGGTCCTCCTACAATATGGTGGGCTTTCAGACCAAGCTGACCTATCCGGAGCAACGCCGGGTTTTTCGCCTGATCCCGGGACTTGAGCAGGCGGACTTTCTGCGGTTCGGCAGCGTGCACCGCAATACCTTCGTCAACGCGCCGTCCGTCTTGCGAGACACGCTGCAACTGCGGGTGCGGGGCACGGTCTTCCTGGCCGGGCAGCTGGTGGGCGTGGAAGGGTACACGGAATCGGCGGCGATGGGAGGACTGGCGGGGATCAACGCCGCGCGCGGATTGGCAGGCCAGCCGCTCCTCACGCCGCCGCCCACGACGGCGCACGGCGCCTTGCTTCACTACCTCACTGCGAGCGATCCCCGGCACTTTCAGCCGATCAACACCAATTACGGTTTGTTCCCGCCGCTGCCCGCGAAGATTCGGGAGAAGGACAGGAAGAAACAACTGATCGGCGAGCGCGCGATCCGGGACTTTGACGCATGGAAGACGCAATCCGGGCTTTCGTGAGGTTCCTCACGGTGGAGCGGACGGCGTCGGACGAAACCGTACGAGCCTACCGTTCCGACCTGCAGCAATTCGTGGTCTACCTGCGCGGCGCCGAGTCCGGCCGCACGAGCTGGAAACCGGACGACGTCGATCCCTTTCTGATTCGCGGCTATCTCGCCTGGCTGGATCGCGCGCGCGAGAAGCGATCCTCGGTCGCCAGAAAGCTGTCCACGTTGCGCAGCTTCTATCGATTCCTGGTGCGGGAAGGCCGGGCCGCCCGCAATCCGGCCGCCACGGTGCGCACGCCGAAACAGCCCAAGCCCTTACCGCGCGTGCTCACCAAAGACGAAACCAATGCTTTGATGGAATTTCCGGAGAGCGGCCGTCCCAACGCCAAGCGGGATCGGGCGATTTTGGAGGTCCTCTACTCGACGGGGGCGCGGGTCAGCGAACTGGTCGGCCTGAATCTCAACGACATCGATCAGGCGGAAGGGTTGGTCCGGCTGCGCGGCAAGGGGCGGAAGGAACGGCTGGTGCCCATCGGCGAGGTGGCTCTGGAGGCACTTCGAGAGTACCGCGCGTCTCTTTCTCCTCACGCATCACGTCTCACGTCTCACGTCTCCCCGGTCTTTCTGAACAACCGCGGGGGCCGCCTGACGGCCCGCAGCGTCGAACGTCTTGTTGGACGCTATTCGGGCCGACTGGTGTCGGGACGCATCAGCCCCCATGCGCTGCGCCACTCCTTCGCGACGCATCTGTTGGATGAGGGGGCGGATCTGCGGGCCATTCAAGAGATGCTGGGGCACGCCTCGTTGGGCACGACGCAAAAGTATACGCACGTGGCGACGGATCAGCTCTTGGCCGTCTACGATCGGGCCCATCCCCGCGCAGGGGGGCGGACTCTCACCACGGACCGCGCGCCGGGCACGCTGAAAGGTCGATCATGAAGATTCGCTCCACGACGATTCTCTGTGTCCGGCGGGACGGGGCCTTGGCCATGGGGTCCGACGGCCAGGTGACGGTCGGCACCACGGTCATGAAGCACAATGCCAGGAAGTTGCGGCGCCTCCACAACGATGCGGTCTTGGCCGGCTTCGCCGGCGCCACCGCGGATGCCTTTACGCTCTTTGAAAAATTCGAGGCGAAGCTGGGCGAATATCGCGGGAATCTGACGAGAGCCGCTGTCGAACTGGCCAAGGACTGGCGGACCGACCGGGTGCTGCGGCGCCTGGAGGCGCTGCTGGCCGTCGCCGATCGCGAGCAGTCTTTCATCATCTCCGGCAGCGGCGATGTCGTCGAGCCCGAAGACGGCATCGCGGCCATCGGCTCGGGCGGCCCCTACGCCCTGGCTGCCGCACGGGCGCTGCTCCAGCATTCGTCCCTTCCCGCCCGGGCCATCGTGGAAGAATCATTGCGGATCGCGGGAGGCATCGACATCTACACCAACCAGCAACTGGTCATTGAGGAATTGCCCCGGCCATGAACGATGCACAAGAGGTAAGCCCCGGCCTGGACCGACTGACGCCGCGCGAGATCGTGGCGGAGCTGGACCGGTACGTGGTCGGCCAGCGCGACGCCAAGCGCATGGTTGCCATCGCCCTGCGGAACCGTTGGCGCCGGCAACAGTTGCGTCCAGAGATGCGCGACGAAGTGATGCCCAAGAACATCATCATGATCGGGCCGACCGGCGTGGGAAAAACAGAAATCGCGCGGCGCTTGGCCAAGCTGTCGCACGCGCCCTTCATCAAGGTCGAGGCCTCGAAATTCACGGAGGTCGGCTATGTCGGCCGCGACGTGGAGTCCATCATCCGCGATCTGGCTGAGAGCGCCGTCGGAATGATCAAGCACTCATCCATGGAACGGGTCAAGGCCAAGGCGGAGACCGCGGCGGAAGAGCGGGTGCTGGATCTGCTCTTGCCGCCGTCGGGCCCGAAGCCGGGATTCGTGGGGGCAGGAGAGCCCGCCGGAGGGGCCGCGCCGCCCGGCGAGTCGGCCGAAGCGACGCGCTCCAAGTTACGTCTGCAACTCCGCGAGGGCAAGCTGGATCACCGCTCCGTGGAACTCGACGTCAAAGAACGCGGCCTGCCGGTGGGGATCATCTCCAACGCGGGCGGCATGGAAGAATTGGAAACGAATTTGCGCGACATGCTCGGCCATCTCTTTCCGGGCAAGCAGAAGAAGCGGCTCATGAAAGTGCCGGATGCCTTGAAGCATCTGGCGCAGGAGGAAGCCCAGAAGTTGATCGACATGGACGAGGTCACGCGGGAGGCCGTCCATCGCGTGGAACAGTTCGGCATCGTCTTTATCGATGAGATCGACAAGATCGCCGGGCGGGAACGCAGCGCCGGGCCCGACGTCTCGCGCGAGGGGGTCCAGCGGGATCTGCTGCCGATCGTCGAAGGGTCGACGGTGAACACCAAATACGGCCCGATCCGGACGGACCACATTTTGTTTATCGCGGCGGGGGCCTTTCACGTGACCAAGCCGTCCGATCTCATTCCGGAATTGCAAGGCCGGTTCCCCATCCGCGTCGAGCTGGACGCGCTGACCAAGGCCGATTTCGTGCGCATTCTCACCGAGCCGAAAGGCGCGCTCGTCCGCCAATACGAAGCCCTGCTGCAAACCGAGGGCATCGTGTTGGATGTCACGCCCGACGGGCTGGACGAGATCGCCGCCACGGCCGTGCAAGTGAACGAGCGCACGGAAAATATCGGGGCCCGGCGGCTGTTCACCATCATGGAGCGATTGCTGGAGCAGGTGCTCTTCGACGCCCCCGAGCTGAAAGCCGGCCGGGTCACGGTGGATGCGGCCTATGTCAAAGACCGACTGCGCGACGTGGTCAAGGATGAGGACTTGAGCCGGTTCATTCTTTAGGCGAGAGGCTATGGGCAATGGGCGACAGGTGGACAACAGCCGGGGAATCAGGTACCTATAGCTTATCGCCCCTTGCCGGTTGCCCCGGGCCAGGGCCAGAGGAACGATGAACAGACTGATCAAGAAAGCCAACGTCCTCGTCGAATCGCTGCCGTACATCCGGACCTTCCGCGGCAAGACCGTGGTGATCAAGTACGGCGGCAACGCCATGACGGAGCCTTCGCTCAAGGAACGCTTCGCGCAGAACATCGTCTTGTTGAAGTACGTCGGCATCAATCCGGTCATCGTCCACGGCGGAGGGCCGCAGATCGACAAGATGCTCGATCGGCTGGGCATCGAAGCCAAATTCCGGCACGGGGTACGGGTGACCGATGAAGCCACGATGGAGATCGTGGAGATGGTGCTGGCCGGGAAAATCAACATGGAGATTGTGGATCTGATCAATCGGCACGGCGGGCAGGCGGTCGGCCTCAGCGGCAAGGATGGCGGCCTGATGCTCTCGCGGCCCTTGACGGCCAAGGCCTGGGCCGAAAGCCTGGAAAAGGATCTGGTGGACGGCGAAGAAGACGGGGACTTCGGGCTCGTCGGAGAAGTGCAGTCCATCGATCCGACCTTGATTCTCAAGCTGCAGCAAGACCTCTATATCCCGGTCGTTGCCCCGATCGGCACGGATCGCGAAGGCAACACCTACAACATCAATGCCGACTTGGTGGCCGGCGCCATGGCGGCGGCGCTGCGGGCCGAAAAACTCCTCATGTTGACGGACGTCAAAGGCATCAGGGATGCCAAGGGCCGGCACCTCTCGACCGTGTCTCGGAAGGACGTCCAACGCATGGTTAAGAAAGGCGTCATCAGCGAAGGCATGCTCCCCAAAGTGCATGCCTGCTTGGCCGCGCTCGACGGCGGGGTGAAAAAGGCGCACATCATCGACGGCCGCGTCCCGCACGCCATCCTGCTGGAAATCTTCACGCACAAGGGCATCGGCACCGAGATCACGGCGTGACCATCAAGAGCCGTCAGCGATCGGCGTTCAGCTCTCAGCAATGGGCGATCGGCTGAATGCTCCTTCCGTGATCGAGCGATTACGAAACCATCTCGACGCCCTCGTCGGCGAGCGCCATCCTCAAGCCAGTCCGGACCGGCTGGCCCAAGCCGAGGCCTACCTCACCGACAGGTTCCGGGACCTCGGCCTCTCCGTCGCAGCCCATGAGTTTGCCGCACTGGGCGGGACCTATCGCAATGTCGTGGCCACGCTTCCGGTCCGTCGGAACGCGACGGCTCCGCCGCTCCTGATCGGGGCACACTTCGACACCGTCCCCGGCTCACCGGGGGCGGACGATAATGCCAGCGCCTGCGCGGTCCTGTTGGAAGTGGCCCGTCGCGTCGCCTCCCAGCCGGTCAACCGGCCGATCCAATTCGTGGCCTTCAATTTGGAAGAAGAGGATCTGCTCGGGAGCCGGGCCTATGCGGCCGGCCTCCGCGCCGCGGATCAGTCGATCCACGGCGCGATCGTGATGGAGTGTGTCGGCTATGCCAGGCAGGCTGAGGGCTCGCAGCAACGCCCCCCAGGTGTTCCGGTGCCCGTGCCGACCGTCGCGAACTTTCTCGCTGTCATTGGCAATGACTCTTCCCGCTCCCTTGTCGACGCGTTCATCTTGACGACCCGCAGGGCGGTACCTGATCTGCCCACCATACCACTGGTCGTCCCGGGGTGCGGCGAACTCCTCCCCGATACGCGGCGCAGCGACCACGCGGCCTTTTGGGATCAAGGCTGGCCCGCCCTCATGCTGACGGACACCGCCAATTTCAGAAACCCGCACTACCACGAACCGAGCGACACGATCGACACCCTGGACTTCCAGTTTATGGCCAAGATCGTCGATGCCGTTGAGGCGGCAGCGCGCGAGTGGGCTGAGGCGAGTCCATGAATCGGATGCTGCAACCCGGCACGGTCCAGGCGATCCGAACGCTGTTTGCACGGCTCGACTATTCGGCGCTCGGACGCATCTATTGCCATGACGGCGGTGACGCATTCTGGTGCGCAAAGCGCGGGCCTTGTCAGCGGTGGGGCATCAAGCTGGCTGAAGTCTTGAAAGGCCTGCTGCCGCCCGGCGGGCGGAGTCTCTACGTCGGGGCGGGGGTGGCGGAGATTCCCATGTTGGTGATGGAAACAAGAGAACTCCGCCGCCGGGTGGAGGCGTATAACCTCCGTCGTGATGAAGTGCGCGTGTTGAATCAGGCGACCGCAGAGAGCGGCCTACGGTTTATGGCCCGTGATGCCGGTATGGCAAGGGGGAGGGTGGATCATCTCTGGATCGTGAGCGTCCTGAACGATCCCGAGCGGGTTCCTCATCTCTCGGCGCTGTCCTACGGCCGCGCGGTCCCGCTGACCTTTGATCCCGCTCGCTTTTCGGCGGAACGCTGGATGGTGCGTCGCCTTGTGGACCGCTGCCTGCGCACGCTCACCAGGCCGGGCCTCGTGACGACCTCGACCGAAGAAGTGATGTGGGTCGCCGAATGGTGCCACCGGCGGAAGATCCCCTACCAGGTCAGTGAGCGTGAGTACCCAGCCGCCATCGTCGGAGATCCGATCTGTTTTATGCGGGTCGGGGATGCGCGCCCGTGAGCGTCGGCCAACAATCAGATGATAAATCCCGGCGCCGGCTTGTTCGGACCTGACAGATACTGGCGGGCATAGCGGACGTAGTTCTCGGCCGACTGGGAAATCCAGGCCAATTCCTTCTCGGTGGCCGGGCGGCGAATGCGGGCGGGCGATCCGAAGATCAGGCTCTTGGGGGGCACGACCGTGCCCTCCGTGACCAATGATCCGGCGCCGACGATGCTGTCTTCGCCGATCACCGCCCCGTCCATGATGATGGCGCCCATGCCGACCAGCACGCGGTCTTTGATCGTGCAGCCGTGCAGCACGACCCGATGGCCGACCGTCACCTCGTCGCCGATGTTCAAGGGGGCCGTGTCATGGGTAACGTGCAGCATGCAGAGGTCCTGCACGTTAGTCCGTCGGCCGATCCGAATATAATGAACATCGCCTCGGACCACCGAGTTGAACCAGACGCTGGACTCCTCGCCGATAACCACGTCCCCGATGACGATCGCCGTGTCTTCGATGAAGGCCGAGTCGGCGATCGTGGGGCGAATGCCCTGAAACGTCCGAATCATGGGTCGAATCTACGGGAGAAGCCGAGGCGAGGCAAGTGTTTTGAGGTCATCATGCCCCCCGATCGATGAATTGACAGTGAAGGAAACAGGCCCGTAGACTGTCCCTCATGCCGCGAAAGACGTTGACGATGCAGGGTATGACGAAGAAGCCCACCCTCGGCTTCGTCAACCTGGGCTGTACCAAGAACCAGGTCGATGCCGAGGTGATGCTGGGCTCGCTCGCCGCCGCCGGGTTCGAGCTCACCGCGAGATCCGATCGGGCCGAGATTGTCATCGTCAATACCTGCGGGTTTGTCGAAGAAGCCAAGCAGGAATCCGTCAACGCCATCATCGAGTACGGCGGACTCAAGAAGACCGGCGCCTGCCGGGTCCTGATCGCCGCTGGTTGTCTGGCCCAGCGGTATCAGGAGCAATTGCTCGACGAGTTGCCCGAGCTCGACGCCGTGGTCGGCACCGGCGAGATCGGCCGCATCGCGGACATTTGCCGCGCCTTGCTCGACCCAAAGCGGACCGGTCCTCGATCCTGGATGTCGCCGCCGCCCTATCTGTACGACGAGCTGGCGCCCCGTATCCGATTGGGGAAGTCGCATTCGGCCTATGTGAAGATTGCCGAAGGGTGCAATCGCAACTGCGCCTTCTGCGCGATTCCCCTCATGCGCGGCAAGCAGCGGAGCCGGCCGATCGAATCGATCGTGCACGAAGCAACGAGCCTGGCCGAGCAAGGCGTCAAAGAGTTGAACCTGATCTCACAGGACACCGTCAACTATGGGGTGGACCTCGGGATCCGGGACGGCCTCACGGCGCTGCTGAGAGAACTCGTGAAGGTGAAGGGGCTGCGGTGGGTCCGGCCCTTCTATCTCTATCCGCAGCAGGTCACCGACGGACTGATCGATCTCTACGCGGGAGAAGAACGGCTGGCCAAGTATATCGACATGCCGTTGCAGCATATCAACGACGCGGTGCTCAAGCGGATGCACCGGCTGGGAGATCGGGCTTCTATTATCCGCCTGGTCCGACGGCTGCGACAGCGTATTCCAGGGCTCACGTTCCGGACCGCCTTCATCGTCGGCTTTCCGGGCGAGACCGACGAGGCCTTCAACGAATTGAAACAGTATCTGGTGGAGATGCAATTCGATCGGGTGGCCGTCTTTCTCTATTCCGATGAAGAAGGGACCGGCGCGGCCTCCTTGGACCGCAAGGTGGAGCGCGCGGTGATGGAAGAGCGCCGCAATGAATTGCTGACGCTGCAAGAGGGAATTTGTCTGCAGAAAAGCCGCGCGAAGATCGGAACAACCCTTGAGGTATTGGTCGACGGGCCGTCCGACGAGGCCGAGGGTTTGTGGGAAGCCCGTCATGAAGGCCAAGCCCCGGAGATCGACGGGGTCGTGTACGTGAATCGGGGAACGGTGGCGCCCGGCGACCTGATCAAGGTCACGATCACGGATGCCACGGCCTATGACCTCGTGGGGCGGGTAGCGGGCGCGCGAGCCAAGCGACCCGATCCGTCGCCCTTGCTCATGGTCCCCCGATCGACACAGTGGCGGTAAGGTGAATGGCGATGGACTCCTGTGTCCTGCTCATCAGTTGCAAAGACCGCAAGGGGATCGTGGCCCGAGTCTCGGGGTTCATCCACGATTTCGGCGGGAACATCGTCGACTCCGACCACCATACGGATCAGGAGACGGGCGATTTCCTCATGCGGACCGAGTTCGGGATGGACGGGTTCCAGATTCCACGGGCCGACGTGGCGTCGGCCTTCGCGCCGATCGCAAAGGTCTTCGATATGCACTATGCGGTCCGTTTCACGGACCAGCGCCTGCGCGTCGGGTTGCTGGTTTCCAAGCAGGACCATTGTCTGGCGGACCTGCTGCAGCGGCACCGCCGCGGGGAGCTGAAGGTAGACGTGCCCGTCATCATCTCCAACCATGACACCTGCGCCATGTGGGGCGAGCTGTACAAGATCCCCTTTCACGTCTTGCCGGTCACCAAGGACACCAAGGCGGACCAAGAGCGGCAGGTCTTGGCCTTGCTGCACGAGCACAGGGTCGAGCTGGTCGTGATGGCCCGGTACATGCAGATTCTCAGCGCCGACTTTCTGCGACGAGTCGGCTGCCCCGTGATCAATATCCACCACTCCTTCTTGCCCGCGTTTATCGGCGCCAATCCCTATCGCCAGGCCTATGAGCGGGGCGTCAAGATCATCGGCGCCACCGCGCACTACGCGACGGAGGACCTCGACGAAGGGCCCATCATCGAGCAAGACGTCATACGGATCGGCCACCGCGATACGGTGGACGATTTGGTGCGCAAAGGGCGCGACTTGGAAGAAATCGTGCTCGCCCGCGCCGTCCGGCGGCACGTCGAGCACCGCGTGCTCGTGTACGGCCGCAAGACCGTCGTGTTCGATTGAGGACAGGGGCGGAAGGGAAATGAAACGAGGGGCGAGGCCGGTCGGCCTCGCCCCCTCGTTGTTTCAGTTTAGATCTTCACGGTGAGAAACAGAGAGTTGCCCCGCCGCTCGATCAGCAGCAGCGCGTTCCGGTCCTTCTTCAGCGACGAGCCGATCTGCTCGTAGTCTTTCACGGTGCGGACCGGCTGCCGGTTGATCGCGCGAATGACATCGCCCCGACGGAGACCGGCCTGTTCGGCCCGGCTGTCCGACTCCACGGCCGTGACGACGACTCCCTGGGCGGCGCCCTTGACGCCCAGTTCCTTTGCCGTTTGGCGGTCGAGCGGCTGAACCTCCACCCCCGCGAGCACGTGGGACTCGTCGCCGCCATCGGCCTTCGCGATCTTCAGGGGATCGGCTTGCTCCCCGACCGTGACCTTCATGTCCATGGTCTTGCCGTTCCTGATCACGTGCAGCGGCACCGTGGCGCCGACGGTCGCCCGCGCGACCTTGCGTTGGAGGTCCGTGGGATCGTCGACCGGCATGCCGTTGAAGGAGGTGATGACATCGCCTTGCTTCAAGCCGGCCCGATCGGCAGGGCCGCCGTCCATGACATCACTCACCAAGACGCCGGTGCGCTTCGGAAGCTCGAAGGCCTTGGCCAAGTCCGCCGTCACGTCCTGGATGCCGATGCCCAGATAGCCGCGCACCACCCTGCCGTTCTTGATCAGGCTCTCGGCGACCGGTTTGGCCATGCTGGACGGCACCGCAAAGCCGACGCCCTGATTCCCGCCGCTCTGCGAATAGATGGCGGTGTTGATGCCGACCAACTCGCCCTTGGCGTTCACCAGCGCGCCGCCGGAATTGCCCGGATTGATGGCGGCATCGGTCTGAATGAAATCCTCATACTGCGTGATGCCCATGCGGCCGCGGCCCAAGGCGCTCACGATGCCCAGCGTGGCGGTCGAGTTGAGCCCAAAGGGATTTCCCACCGCAAGGACATATTCGCCGACTTGCAGGCTCGTCGCGTCTCCCCAGGTCGCCGAGGGCAGATTGCTTCCGTCGATTTTCACCACGGCGAGATCGGTCTTCGGATCTGTGCCCACGACCTTGCCGGTGAACTCCCGCTTGTCCGGCAGAGTCACGGTGACCTCGGTCGCCCCCTCCACCACATGGTTGTTGGTCACGATGTAGCCGTCTGTCGACACGATCACGCCGGAGCCCATGCCGCCGCGATGCTCGCGTGGCGCACGCGGCAGGCCCGGCCCGTTCGGGCCGAAGGGAAAGCCGAAAAATTCCTCCATCTGATCCCGCAGCTCGCGCCGCGTCTTGGTCTTGGTCCCCTGAGCCGGCGTGATGTTGACGACGGCCGGGGTGATAGCCTTGGCCACGCCGACGAACCCCGGCATGGTCGGCGCAACGGGATCAGCGGCCGGCGGGGCCGCCACGGATGTCGTCGCGGCGGATGTCGCGGACCTCAGGACATGTTCGCCGGTCCAGACTCCAAACAACGCCAGAACCAGCAGTGCCCCCATCAATCCTATCTTGTTCGATCGCAGCCGATTCATCGCATCCTCCTTAAAAGAATGTGAAATGATGACCGTGCGCGTCTGTTCGGAAGGGGACAGACACCACGTGCAGACGCGAAGAGGGGTGTCAGCCCCCGGTCTCGGCGCGCACATCAGCACGATAACGAGGGAACGTGAGAGGGAAATTAGCGAAGGATTAAAAGTCGCTAAGCGAGTGAAAAGGTCGGAGGAGCGAGCGGAAGCACGACGGTGAACCGGGACGATTCGCCGGGAATACTCTCGACCTCGATGCGTCCCTGATGCGCCTCGGCGATCCACTTGCACATGGCCAGCCCGAGCCCCGTGCCCTTCTTGGAATGGGTCCGCGCATTCTCCGCTCGAAAGAATCGATCGAAGATGCGGGGTTGGGCGTCGATCGGAATGCCGATTCCCTGATCGGAGACGGACAGGCGGGCTATGGGGGCCTGTTTGGCGAGGGAGAGTTCGACCGTGCCGCCGGGGCGTGAATACTTGACCGCGTTGTCGACCAGGTTCAACAGCAGCTCGCGGAGCCGCCATTCATCGCCCAGCACCTCCGCGGGTTCGATCGTGCCGAGGTTGACCTGGATCTGCTGGTCCTGTCCCAGCACGGTGGCCTGGCGCTGCAGATCGGTGACCAGCACGTCGAGCTTCACGGTCTGCTTCTCCAATTTGACCTGTCCCAAATCGGCGCGGGAGAGGAACAGGAGCTCGTCGACGATGCGGCTGAGCCGGTCGATCTCTTCGAGATTGCTCTCGAGAACCTCCTTGTATTCCCCGGCCGGCCGGTCGCGGCGGAGCGCCAGTTCCGTTTCGCCTTTCATGACGGTCAAGGGCGTCCGCAGTTCGTGCGAGGCGTCGGCACTGAACTGCCGGATCTGGCGAAACGACGCCTCCAGCCGTTCGATCATGTCGTTGAAGGTCGTGGCCAGCCGGCCGATCTCATCGGAGGAGCTGGGAACCGGCAGTCGGCGCGAGAGATCGCTGGCGGTGATGCGATGCGCCGCGGAGGTGATCTGGTCCACCGGTCGCAGCGCCCGTCCGGCCAGGAACCATCCGCCGATCAGCGAGAGCCCCAGGGCCGCCGGCCCCGTGACGAACAACACGACAAGGAGCCGGCGCAGCGCCTGCTCCATCGGCGCCAGCGACGTGCCCACCTGCACGATATTGACCAAGGTCCCGTCCAACACGATCGGCACGGAGATCAGCCGGATGGGCGACTCGCCGGGGAACTTGGCCGATTCAAACGTCGTCTTGCCCTTGAAGGCCGATTCCAACGAGGGGCGACTGAGCGGAATGTCGCGCGTGCGGAGGTTCGGCGACTGAATCGTAATCCGGCCGGTCGGGCTGAAGATCTGGAAGAACTTGTCCACGACGGCCAGTTCGGGAAACTGGTCGGACAGGTCTTCAAATTGAATGAATGGGCCGAACCCCTTCTGCTGGAGGGAGCGGACCGCAACGACAGCCGAGTTCTCCAACTGCCGGTCCACCTGTTCGCGCAGGTCCTTCGCCATGACGGCATACACCACGACGGCGAAGGTCATCAAGACCGCCGCCAAGGCCGAGCCGTACCAGAGCGTCAACTTGATGCGCAACGGCATGGCACGCGCAGGCTGAGGTTGAGGTTTAGGTTGAGGGGAGGACTGAAGGGATGGAGACGAATCCGGCATGGCCTGCCTCATCCTGAGCCTCAGCCTCAACCTTCTGCTTTCAGCATGTAGCCGCTGCCGCGCACCGTATGAATCAGCTTGCGGTCCCGACCGCGGTCGATCTTGTTGCGGAGATAGTTCACGTAGACGTCGATGACGTTGGTGAAGGTGTCGAAGTCCAAATTCCACACATGCTCCGAAATCATGGGCCGCGTCAGGACCCGACCGGGATTGCGCATGAAATACTCCAGCAGGGCATACTCCTTGGCCGTGAGGTCGATGCGTTGCCCGCCGCGCGTCACCTCGCGCGTGGCCGGGTTGAGCACGAGGTCATCGACTTGAAGATTCCCGGCGGCCTCGCCGGCGCCTCGGCGCAGCAAAACCCGGACGCGCGCCAACAGCTCTTCGATGGCAAAGGGTTTCGTCAGGTAGTCATCAGCGCCGGCGTCCAGCCCTTCGATCTTCTGAGTCAGTTGGGACTGGGCCGTGAGGATCAGCACCGGGGTCTGGATCTTTTCCTTGCGGAGCTGCTTGAGCACCTCCAATCCCGGGAGGACCGGGAGCATGAGATCCAGCACGATGACGTCGTAGGAACCGGCGCGGGCCAGTTCGAGCCCCCGTGCGCCGTCGGCGCAGGCGTCGACGGCGTAGTTCTCTTCCTCAAGCGCGCGCTTGATGAAAGAGGCGACCTTGGCTTCGTCTTCGACGACGAGGATTCGCATGATCTCCTGATAGAGGTTTGAGGTTAGATGTCGGAGGCTTGATCGGATTTCCCTTCAACCTCAATCCTTCAACCTCGGGCCCGCTACTTCGGCTGAAACCTTGTCATCCGAACCGGTTCATAGCCGAGTGTCGGGCCGCGCTCGGTCCGGTGCGCCACCGTGTGCATCAGCCAATTGGTATCGTCGCGAATCGGAAAATCCCCCCGATAGTGGGCGCCTCGGCTTTCCTCCCGCGCCAGCGCACCGGCCACGATCACTTCGGCCAGCTCGGTCAGCGCGTCCAACTCCAGGGCTTGAATCAATTCTGAATTATACACGCTCCCCTTGTCGGCGAGAGTGGCCATCGGCGCCTGGTCCTTGATTTTCCGGACTGCAGCCAGGGCGGTCTCCATGGATTCCTTGGTGCGGAAGATGCCGAGATTGAGGCTCATGGCCTTGCCGAGTTCCTCGCGAAGCTGCCACGGACGGGCGGTGCCGTGATTCGCGAAGATCCTGGCCAGGCGAGACCCCTCGGACCTGAGCGTCTGCTCGGGAAGGGCCCGCGGGGCCACGGTGCGGGCAGACTCGGCGGCTCGCTGCCCGGCGCGACGCCCGAAGACGACCGCTTCGAGCAACGAATTACCCCCGAGCCGATTGGCTCCGTGGACGCTCACGCAGGCGCATTCGCCGGCGGCGAAGAGCCCCGGAATGCCGGTCTCTCCCCAGAGCGATGTGCGTATGCCGCCCATCTGATAGTGGGCGCCGGGCCGGACGGGAATCGGGGATTCGATGGGATCGATGCCGGCAAACTCGACCGCCAATTGGCGGATTTGCGGCAGGCGCTCCAGAATGCGCGCGCGACCCAGGTGCCGCAAGTCCAAGAGCACACAGCCGTCCACGCCGCGGCCTTCGAGGATCTCCTGGCCGATGGCGAGCGAGACGGTCGAGCGGGTGGCCAGCTCCATCTGCTCCGGCGCGTAGCGCTTCATGAAGCGGTCCCCGTAGGTATTCAAGAGATAGCCGCCTTCGCCTCGCGCGCCTTCGGTGATCAAGATCCCCGTATCCTTCAACGTCGTCGGATGAAATTGGACGAACTCCATGTCCTCCAGCGCCGCCCCGGCCCGATAGGCCAGGGCCATGCCGTCGCCCGTGTTGATCACGGCGTTGGTGCTCGTGAGAAAAATACGCCCGCTGCCGCCCGTCGCCAGGATGACGGTCTTGGCGCCGATCGCGTGCAACCCTCCGTGCAGCAGGTCCCAGGCCACCAGGCCGCGACAGACTCCGTCTTCTATCATGAGGGCCGTGACGTACCATTCTTCGTAGACGAAGAAGCGCCGCTTCATCAGCTGCTCGTAGAGGGCGTGCAGGATGGCATGGCCGGTACGATCGGCCGCATAGCAGGTGCGCGGAAAGCCGGCGCCGCCGAAAGGCCGTTGGGCAATGCGGCCGGCGGCGTCCCGGCTGAAGATCACGCCCATCCGTTCCAGGTCGTAGATGTCGTCGGGCGCCTCGCGGCACATGACTTCAATGGCGTCCTGGTCACCGAGGTAGATACCGCCCTTCGCGGTGTCGAAGGCATGGGCCTCCCAGGAGTCATTCTCGCCCAGGGCCGCGTTGATCCCTCCTTGGGCCGCGACGGAATGGCTCCGAATGGGGTGGACTTTCGAAATCAGGGCAACATCCAGGTCGGCGGGACAGGCCAGGGCGGCGCGCATGCCAGCCAGCCCGGCGCCCACCACCAGGACATCATGCAGCTTCATCGGGCAGGGGGCCTCCACATGAATGCGTCGTCCGGCATGATGGCAAAGTCTTGAAATGGAGGCAAGTTGAAGCGGGACTGGCCCTTGCCTTGCTATCTCCTGAGAGAGTGATGAAATCTGGGGCTGTTCGGTGTCGATTTGGGGCAATTTTCTCCAGATCGAAGGCCGAGTTGTCGCAAGTGGGGGCAATTCTGTCTTGACTGTTCGAATCCAGAGGCCTAGCCTGAAGATCCACCTGGTTTAAGAGGTTGGCTATGGGCGAGACAAGCGGTTCCATCTTAGTGGTCGACGACGATGTGGAGATGCGCGAGCTCCTCCGTGATGTCCTGACGGACCGAGGGCACCGGGTTGGGTTGGCCCAGGATGGCAAGGAAGCCCTCAAGGCCATGAGCGAGGGGGACTACCCGGTCGTGCTAACCGACCTGCGGATGGTGGGCATGGCCGGCAGTGAACTCCTCTCCGAGATCAAGAAGACCTACCCGGACACCAACGTGATTGTCATGACCGCCTTCGGCACCGTGGAGAGCGCCATCGAGGCCATGAAGCTCGGGGCCTACGACTACCTCACCAAGCCGGTCAAGACCGATGAAGTCGTGCTCACGATAGAAAAGGCCCTGCGTGAGGCGGCGCTGCGGCGGGAGGTCAACACGCTGCGTCGGGCCGTGCACAAGGAATACAGCTTCCATCAGATCCTCGGGAAGAGCAAGTCGATGCAGGAGATCTTCGAGCTCATCCGGCGCGTGGCGGAGAGCACGACCAACGTACTGATTACCGGAGAAAGCGGGACCGGCAAGGAGTTGGCGGCCAAGGCGATCCACTACAACAGTCCCCGTCGCGAGGGGCCCTTCGTCCCGGTCAATTGCGCCGCCATCCCGGAGCCGCTCCTGGAAAGCGAACTCTTCGGCCATGTGCGCGGCTCCTTCACGGACGCCAAGGTGGATAAGCGCGGCCTCTTCGAAGAGGCCAGCGGCGGGACGCTCTTTCTGGACGAGATCAGCGAGCTGCCGTTGCTCTTGCAGGCCAAACTGCTGCGGGCGATCCAGGAGCGGGAGATCCGCCGGGTCGGCGCGACCCGCTCCGTCTCGGTCGACGTGCGCATCATCGCCGCGACCAATCTGGCCTTGGCGGAGGAAGTGAAGGCCAAGAAGTTCCGGGAGGACCTCTTCTACCGGCTGAACGTGATCGAAATCCGGATGCCGCCCTTGCGGGAACGGCGGGAGGATATCCCCTTGCTGGTCGAAGCGTTTTTAAAAAAGTGCGCGGAGGCGAGCAAGAAGCCGGTGCGCGGCGTCAGCGAATCCGCGCTCGCGCTGATGATGGAGTATCCCTGGCCGGGCAATGTGCGCGAGCTGGAAAATGTGGTGGAGCGCGCCTTGACCCTGACGCGATCCGACAAGATCCTCGCGGAAGATCTTCCGCCGACGATCCGCGGGTCTCGCGGCGATCGGCGCATCCTGGATGAAGCGGCGGAGCGCACCTTGCCCCTGCACGACGTCGAAAAGGAATACATCAAACGCATTCTGGAAAAGACCGGCGGCAACAAGTACCAGGCGGCGCAGGTCCTGGGGATCGATCGCAAGACGCTCTATCGCAAGCTCGCGGAAATCGAAGGCAAGCCCCATCCAGAGGAATGACAACCTCGTTCTGATCGTCTAAGGCCGGGATCGATCGCATGAACGTGGTCAAGAGTCGTGCTATGCGCGCTGCGCCTTGGGTCGTCCCGGTCCTCACGATCGGCATCTTCGCGCTCGATCTGCTCACCCCACTGGGTCTCGCGATATCCGTCCTCTATATCATTCCGTTGCTGCTGACCTTCCTCTCCCCCCGCGAACGAGACCCACTCTACTTCTCCGTGGTCGCCACGATCCTGACGTGGGTCGTCGTCCTGCTGAAACCGGCCGGCCTGCCGGTGCCCTATGCGCTGTTCAACCGTGCGATCGGCACGTTCATCATCTGGGGCGTGGCCGTGGGACTGATCCGCTATAAAGGGACCCGGCATGAGCTGCTGTCCGAGCGCGTGGAGCGGGCCCATGCCGAAGGCCTCATGATCGCCGCGCAAGAAGCGCGGGCCTATGCCGACGCCAGCGCGAGGGGGGCCCTCCAGCGCGAATCCGAGGCGTCGCGGGAGTTGGTGCTCAGCAGTCTCCGTTTGGACGGGCTCATTCAATCGGCGATGGACGCCATTGTCATGGTCGATCAACGGCAGCGCATTCAGTTGTTCAACGCGGCGGCGGAACAGATGTTTCACTGCCCCGCCAAGGAGGCGATCGGTCAACCGCTGGAGAAATTCATCCCGGCACGGTTCTGTGAGGCGCACAAGGAGCATGTGGACGCCTTTGGACGATCCGGCGTGACGAGTCGAAGGATGGGCGCTTTGGGAACGGTCATGGGCCTCCGGGCCACCGGCGAGGAATTTCCGGTCGAAGCATCCATCTCACAGATTGCGGTGGATGGCAAGAAGTTCTATACGGTCATTCTTCGCGACATCACCGAGCGAAAGCGAACCGAGCACTTGTTGCGGCAAAGCGAAGAGCGCTACCGCCGGCTGGTGGAGGTGTCGCCCTATGCGATCTTTGTCAATCGGGGAAACCGTGTCACGTTCATGAATGATCAGGGAGCCCGGCTTTTTGGGGCTTCACGGGCGGAGGAGCTGCTCGGCAAGTCTCCGCTCGAGTTGTTCCATCCCGACGATCATCGGCAGGGTCAAGAACGCATTCGTCTCATGATGGAAGGGGACAACAGAGTCCCCGTCCTTGAGGAGAAGATCGTTCGACTCGACGGCACGGTGGTAGATGTCGAGGTCAGTGCCGCCAGATTTGAGGATGAGGAAGGGATCGGGATCATCATGATGCTCAGGGACATCAGCGGGCGGAAGCAACTCCAGGAACAATTGCGGCGGACCGAGCGCCTCGCCGAGCTGGGCACGTTGGCGTCCGGCATGGCGCATGAAATCGGCACGCCGATGAATGTCATTATGGGACGGGCCGAACATCTCTTGCAGCGCACGACCGATGAAAAGACCAAGAAAAGCCTCCACATCATCGTCACCCAGGTGGAGCGCATCGTCAAGATCATGAATCAGTTGCTGTCGATGGCGCGCCGCCGTCCCGGCGAGCCGCGGGTGGCCGATCTGCGCCGCGTGATCGACGACTGCTTGGAAGTGTTACAGGAGCGATTGAAGAAACATCGCGTTCGTGTGGTGAAGGACTATGAGGCGCAGGCCGGGCGAGCCGTCGTCGACTCGGACCAGATGAGCCAGGTGTTGCTCAATCTCTTCCTGAATGCCGACCATGCGATGGCGGAAGGGGGCACGCTCCGGCTCGGCCTGCGGGCCGATGGCGATCGGATCATCTTGACGGTCGCGGATACGGGCCACGGCATTCCCAAGGATATCCTCCCCAAAATCTTTACGCCCTTTTTCACGACCAAAGAAGTGGGGAAGGGGACCGGCCTCGGCTTGGCCGTCGTTCATGGCATCATCGAAGAGCATCGTGGGAAGATCGTGGTCGACAGCGAAGTCGGAAAGGGGACCACCTTCACCATCACGCTGCCGACGGCCGAGAAGGCTTAGCCCCAGACTGAGGGGGGCCCGGCTTGATGCTCATAGTTCGAGGATTGAGGGCTGACGATCGAGCTCAGGAGGTTTGAGGTTAGAGGCTTGAGGTCCGAGGCAACTGCCTCCATCCTCCAACCTCCAGCCTTGGCCTCGACCTTACCTTAAAGGGTTAAGACTCTTCCTCCGGTTCGGCCTGCTCGCCCTTGACCTCAGCCTTGACCTCGACCTTCCGTAGGAGCTGTCCCATTCTGCAACAGCCTTCCAAACCACTGTGCCGTTCTGCTCCGCTCGGACGGAGTCTCAAGCCTCCTGAATCGGTCGGTTTTCAAGGACTTGCACAAGATCGGAAATGAACGAGGAGGGTGTGAAACTTGCACAGCCACGACTTAAGGCCATTCGGTCTGGCTAGGAAAGAGGGGGGATTGCGATGCAGACGGAGAAGCAAGGCGTGCTGCTCATCGTGGACGATGACCGGGATATGCGCAGTCTCCTGTGTGATGAATTGTGGGATCTCGGCCTCCGCATCGTGGAGGCCGAAGATGGTCACGAGGCCTTGTTGCGTCTGGAGGAATGCCATCCCGATGTGATCGTGTCGGATCTGCGTATGCCGGCGGGGGGGCTGGACTATGTCGCCCGTCTGAAGACCCTTGCGCCCGGCGTGCCCATCGTGCTCATGACGGCGTTCGGCGATCCGGACAGCCGGGCGCAAGCGCTGGAATGTGGGGTCTCGGTCTTTGTGGACAAGCCGGTCCGCATGGCCGACCTGAAGGTGACGATCAAGAGCTTGTTGAACCATAAAGAGCGCGTGAATCGTGTCTCGTGAAGCGTCTCTCGTTTCTGAAGACGTGAGACGAGCCGCGAAGAGCGAATCAGGAAAGAGATGGCCGGATCTCATCACAATGGACCCTCAGCGCCCCCTCTCGGCGATCCTATCCTTGCCGCGCGCGTGGAAGCGATCCGACAGTTGGCCCAAGGGCTGACCGATCGCGTGGCGGTCATCGACCGCGATCGGAATGTCATCTATGCGAATGAAGCCGCCTGGGCCGACGCCTCCTCCGGCGAAGACGCGCCGCGACCGGCGAAATGTTACGAAGCCTTCGTCAACCAGCAAGATCCCTGCGGGGCCTGTCCGGCCCTGAAAGTGTTCGAGACGCCGAGTGTGTCCTCCGTCTCCTGCGTGGGAAGCGGGGATGGAACGGCCTGCGGCATGCATCAAGCCCATTCGTTGGAGACGAGTCAGGGAGAGGCGGGATCCGTCCTCGTGCTGTTCAAAGGCCGCGAGCCCTCCGTCTCCGATCGCGTCAGGCTCGGCCGACGTCCGACCGAGAAGGGCGTTGGCGAGTGGCGACTGGGCACGCTCATCGGCCGAAGCCCGGTGATGCGACAACTCTTCGAGATGATCCGTTTGGTGGCCGACAGCCAGGCCACCGTGTTGATTCAAGGGGAAAGCGGAACCGGCAAGGAATTGGTCGCCCGGACGATCCACCAACTGAGCGGCCGAAGCGCCCATTCCTTTGTGGTGGTCGATTGCGGATCGCTCCCGGAGACCCTCTTGGAGAGCGAGCTGTTCGGGCATGTCAAGGGCGCGTTCACGGGCGCCATCATGACCCGCAAGGGACTCTTTGAAGAAGCCGACGGCGGCACGATCTTTCTGGACGAGATCGCGGATACGTCGCCGGCCTTTCAAGCCAAGCTCCTCCGCGTCTTGCAAGAGGGCGAGATCCGTCCGGTCGGCAGCAGCCGGGGCAGCCGGGTCGACGTCCGCGTGATCTCTGCCACCAACAAGGATCTGTCTGAACTCGTCGCGGCGAAAGCGTTCCGGCAAGATTTGTATTACCGGCTGGCCGTGCTGCCCCTCTTTCTGCCGCCGTTGCGAGACCGACGTGAGGACATCGCCCTGCTGGTCGATCACTTTGTGGCGGAGTCCTGCGCCAAGCACCGACAACCGGTTCGGCGACTGCCGCTTGAGGCGAAGCGTGTGCTGACGGAGGCGCCCTGGCCGGGTAATGTGCGCGAACTGCAACATTATGTGGAGCGGGCCGTGGTTACGACGACGGGGCCGGAGCTGAGCTGTCCCGACCTTACGGTGTGCCGGCCGACAACCGGGCCGACCGATTTGAAAACGGTCGCACGCGATGCCGCCGGTCAGGCCGAACGGCAACGGATCCTCGAAGCCTTGGAGCAGACCAAGGGCAACCGCGCCAAGGCGGCCAAGTTGCTCAAGATCAGCCGCGCGAATCTCTACAACAAATTGAAAGCCTACGAGATCGGCAGTCCGGCACAGATGTGAGGCGAGTCCGAGGGACTGATGAGGCGGTGTCTCTCCACGTAGTCATCACACCGGTGCCTCTCTCCCCATTCACCACAGCTCCCACCGAACTGACTGGCCTGCGAGCTATTGTCTCGGAGGGCACTTCTCCTTCAATCGCTGCCCCACTATGCCCCAAAATCGACCATTTGCCTGTCCAATCGTTTGGACGATGTAACTGCCTGAATTTCCTGTGAATCGATTGCGCGCGCCTGTGCCACCTGTCCAAGGATGTGGAGTCCTGTCCATTGCGGTGAGGGGCTCCACCTGCATCCTCACGTATGAGTTCTCCAATGCTGATGCGGGGTTTCTCGGTTTTCTTGTTCGTCTTGCACCGTTGGCACAGGGGTTGCGGATGGAGCAGTGGGCTGGTGTGGGGAAGGGTAGATAGGACCGGCCTCCGAAGGACCCTCACCGACCGCAAGGAAGGACCCATGCCAGCCCGTTATATATCAGGATTTTCATCAGGGTGAGAAGCGAGTCGTGAGTGATGAGAGGCCGGAACAGAGCTTGAGTCGAGCCGATGGGCACTCATCCACAGACCATCGAGGACGAGTTCGGGCCCTTGTATATGCTGGCTGCTCAAGTGTTGAGCGGTTGGTCGTTGTCCGTTTCATCAGAAAGGAGGCCGAGATATGAGGAATACACACCGACAGGGCAGTCGCCGCGCCATCCACAAGGCGATGGGACTGCCGGCGGTGCTTCTGGCAACGAGCCTGGTGGCCCCACCGGGGTTGTTTGCCGCTGAGGAGCACCAACACCAGGGGCATGCGACGCCCGCGTCGATGCCCGGGTGGGCGCAACAGCTCAAGGGCCAGACCATCGTCGAGGAGACGATCGAAGGCCGGGCGGGTCGCTCGGAGCGCATGGAGCTCCAGCATCACCGCTTGATGCAGAAGATCGAGCAACAGGCGCAGGCCGACGCGAAGGCCCAACAGACCTCCGGCGCCTTCAACGGCATGTCCATGATGCACCAGTACATGGGACAGGACGGCTCCAGCTTCCTCCTCATGTCGGACCCCAAGGGCGAGCCGGTGTCGCTGACGGGCGGCAAGTGTCCGGCCAACGCGCCGACCAAGCACTATGACGTCTCGATGATCAACGTCGAGATCACGTTGAACCGGTGGCTCGATTACTACCCGGGCTACATGTACGTCCTGACCGAGAACCTCGACAAGGTCCGGGCGGAAGAGGCCAAGAACAAGGCGGCGCGGGACAAGGAAGGGTTCGATCCCGGGGCCGTGACGACCGGACTCCAGGGCGACGTGATCCAGCCGCTGGCGATCCGCGCCAACCAAGGCGATTGCGTCAAGATGACCCTGCGCAATCAGATGGAAGGCGAGCCGGGGAGCCTGTTCATTCAGGCCTCCAGCATGGTGGTGAGCTCGACCGGCAAGCCGGCGACCACGACCAATCCGGATGCCATCGTGGAGCCGGGCAAGTCGCAGGAATTTGAATGGTACATCCATCCGCACATGCAGGAGGGGGTGCGCCAGTTCCACTCCTTCAGTCATGACCGCGAGTTGACGGTGCTGGGTCTCTTCGGGGCCTTTATCGTCGAGCCGAAGGGGTCGAAGTATCTCGACCCGATCGGCACGGGCCCGGCGCCCGAAGCGCGGAGCGGCTGGCAGGTGATGATCGACAACGGGTCCGGACCGGACTTCCGCGAGCACGTGATCTTCTATCACGAGGTCGGGGACGAGGCCTTCCGCCCGTTGAACAAGAAGGGCGACTTCTTGCCGCAGCGCGATCCCTTGACCGATGCCTATCGGCCGGGCGGGCGCGCGTTGAACTATCGCAGCGAGCCCTTCGGCATCGACCAGATGCACCTGCAGCACGAGTATTTCGGCTTCGAGGATGAGTCGATGGCCTACAGCGCCTACACTTTCGGCGATGCGCCGACGACGATTCCGCGCGGCTATCTCGGCGATCCGACCAAGTGGCGCATCGTGCACGGCGGATCGGAAGTGTTCCACTCCCACCATCCGCACAGCGGTTCCATTCGCTGGCTGCGCAGCCCGCGGGCCGAGCAGCAGGAGTTCTGGGCGGCGGCGGCGGACGGACCCATCAAGTATCCGGTCGTGCGCACCAAGTCCGACCGGGTGGACGTGGAAGTCATCGGACCGTCCGAAGCGCTCGATCTCGAGGCCGAGGGCGGCGCCGGACAGTCGCAGCACCTGGCGGGCGAGTTCCTGTTCCACTGCCACGTGGCGCACCATTACGTCGCGGGCATGTGGGGCTACGGACGCGTGTACAACACCTTGCAGGTCGGCCAGTACCACACCGACTCCATGCCGGACCTCCGCGAGCTGCCGGATCGTCAGGGCCGGCTGCGGACCGGCGTCGGCTCCGACAAGCTGATCGGCACGACGGTCGATTGGTTCGGCAAGACCTTCAAGATCGTGTCCCGGAACCAGAAGACCAACTGGAAGTCCAACCCGGTCGTGGTGAACGTCAAGGACTGGGTCGAGATGTTCCTGCCGGCGCAGGGCAAGCCGGGCCATACGGACGACGAGAAGGGCCAGATCATGGCCTATGACGCGACCGTGTGGGATTGGAAGTGGGACGGCGATGTGGCCAAGGGCGAGCGGGAGAGCACGGCCAAGTATCCGAAGTACGCCGCCGCCGCCAAGTGGGACGACAGCACCAGGCCGGCGATCCTCTTCGACCCGATCACGGGCAAGATGTCCTGGCCGTTGCTGAAGCCGCACTTCGGCAAGCGCAATCCGTTCTCGGCGAACCACAACGGCGCGCCCTGGCTGGAGCCGATCCACCAGGATGAGAACGGCGAGCGGACCAGCGAACCGGCGCAGCCGGGGGAGCAAGGCCGCTGGAGCCTCTGCCCTGAGAACGCCAATCGCAAGTTCTACAACATTCACTTTGTCCGGATGCCGATCACCTTGGCGAAAGCGCAGGGGAAGGAGCCGGCGATCACCGACAAGGACGGGTTGATCTACGTCCTCCACGAGGAGGAGCGGTTGACCCGCGCCAACGACGATCTCAAGTTCCCCGCGGTCATCCGCGCCAACGTGTATGATTGCGTGGATTCGATCCTGACCAGCGAGTGGGACGACGACGACTTCACGAACTTCCAGTCGTCGAAGATCAACATCCATCCCCACTTCTTCCA
>FKKE01002265.1_pt1 | contig 29896 bp, 27 predicted proteins | sample 1106331 | NCBI WGS metagenome assembly FKKE01 (sample SAMEA3931202, study PRJEB13176) | freshwater metagenome | biome: Drinking water system; feature: drinking water; material: freshwater | place: China | collected 2013-02-06
AGCTCGCTTTCGAGCAGCGTCTCCGGCACCGCGCTACAGTTGACCGCGACGAACGGCATGGTGCTACGGCCGCTGTTATAGTGAATCGCGCGCGCGATCAGTTCTTTTCCCGTTCCGCTCTCCCCGCAAATCAGGACGTTGCTCTTGGCATCGGCGACTTTCCGCACGACGTCGAAGACCTTCTGCATCGCTTCGCTCTGCCCCACGATCTGTGCGAAGGAAGAGTGGCTCGCGATCTCGCGCTTGAGCAGCATGTTCTCCGTGGAGAGCCGGCGCTTCTCCAAGGCGTTTCTGATGATCAGCTGGACTTCGTCGACCTGAAACGGCTTGGTGAGGTAGTCGTATGCCCCGTGTTTCATCGCTTCGACTGCGGAATCCGCCGTCGCGAAGGCTGTCACCACGAGCACGACCGTTTCCGGGGAAGCCGACTTGACCGCCTTGAGGACGTCCATGCCGTCCGCCTTCGGCATCCGAAGATCGGTGATGACGAGATCGTAGATGTCCTTGTTGAGCTGCCCGATGGCCTCTTCGCCGTCGCTGGCTTCAGTCACGGCATAGCCCGCTCGCTTGAGCATGATGCTCATGACTTCGCGGAGGCTTTTTTCATCGTCGACAACTAAGATCTTTTCCACGGTGTTCGTCCCTCATGCCACAATCGCACGCCGTCATCGCCAGAGCGCGGGAGGCAGACTACGAATCGAGTTCCCCTCTGCGCTGCGCTCTCCACCTTGATCCATCCCCCGTGCAGATCGACGATGCGATGCACGGCGGCGAGACCGAGTCCGGAGCCCTCATTTTTGGTCGTAAAAAACGGAAGGAAAATCTTGTCTAGATTCTCCTTCGGGATCCCTTCTCCCTGGTCTTGGAAAGAGATTTCGAGTACCTTGCCCTTCCGCCCGCCGACATCGATCCGCCGGCAGTTGGTTGAAATGGTCAGTTCCCCTCCCGATGGCATCGCGTCGAAGGCGTTCGTCGCTAGATTCCAGAACACTTGCCGTATTTGGTTTTGGTCGATCCGCGCCGGCAGCGCACCGGAAGCCATCCGGGTCGTGATCGTGATCTTCGATCTGGTCCGCGCTTCATGCTGTACCAGATCCAGAGTCTCGGCAAGAATTTTGTTGATATCGTGCTCCGCCAAATTGAGGGCCGGCGGACGGGCGTACTGGAGAAATTCCGTGATGATGGCATCGAGCCTGGTCGCTTCCCGAATGGCGATGTCCATCAAACGGCGGTCGGTCTCGTCCTTTGCGACCTCTTTCCTCAGCATCTGCATCGCACCAGCGAGCGCCCCCAGAGGGTTGCGAATTTCATGCGCCATCCCTGCCGACATCTCACCGAGATTGGCGAGCCATTCCTTTCTCCGCATTTCCTCTTCCAGGTCCCTGATCTGGGTAAGGTCTTTGAACACGCCGACTAGGCCGACCTCCCTTCCCTGTTCATGCAGGGGGGAAACCGTCATGCCCAACACGAGGCGACTGCCTGATGCGCTTTTGCACTCCACTTCCAATCTCGTCATAGACGGCAGCGGTTCGGAGACTTTGTCATCGGAGGGTTGGTTGGGATGCCAGTTGAAGATTTCTCGCCAAGACCGGCCGCTGACGTGATGCAGGCCGTACCCTGTGATCTCTTGCGCGGCCGGGTTGAACGACGTGATGGCACCGTTCGCATCCGCCGTGAAGACCCCGCTGCTGATGCTTTGGACGATGTTCTCGTGAAACGCCTGGAGCCGCGTGAGGCCCTGCTCCTTCTCGCGCAAAGATTGGTCGGCTTGCTGCAGCTGATCCGCCAGGGTCCCGCCCAAAAGTCCGACCACCAGCAAGGCGAGCGCGTAGGCCCCGAACGTCTGGAACGTTTCTGGTGGGCTCAGATGGGTGTTTTGCAGCCATCCCGAGATATCGGCCAGTTCATAGAACTGAATGTTCGTGATCGTCCCAAGGAGAATGATCGCCCCACAGGCGGCATAAAGTCCGACGCGTTTCCTGGGAACGATGCTGGCGACCGTAACTGTAATCACGTAGAGCACCACAAAGGGGCTCTCAACGCCGCCGGTCCTAGCGACGAGGATTGTTTCGAGCAGTAAATCGATGCCGACCTGAACCCAGAAGAAGACGGTCAACGTCGACATTGAAACGACCTGGCGAAGAAGGAGGGCCGAAGGAATGGTCAGAGCGTAGGTTGCGACGATCAAAGCGGAATAGGTCTCGGCCTGATTTCCTCTCGTCGCCTGAAACGCCAGGGAAAGACCCAGTAGACAGGTGACGATCGCCAGCCGGAAGACCATCAGCCAGCGAAGCCTCGTCCTTAGTTCATTCATGAGGGGAATGGCGTCTATGGTGGAGTAGCGGGAAGCATCTCACTGGACAACTCAACACTCATCCTTGCGCCGACGCTGCGGGGCCAATCAGTGCTTGGACCGTCGCCGAAACGCAACGTATTTGCCCTGCTCGAATCCGGGAAGAGCGCGAGCGGAAATGAACTGGGTTCGTCGCGTCTCTTCCCGAAACCGGAGAGCGATCATCAACCGATCGCGGATGCCATCGTGAAGATCGGCAGATACATCGCGACGACGATGAACCCGATGACGACTCCGAGGAACACCATCATCATCGGCTCGAGCAGAGACGTGAGTGAGGCGACCGCTTGATCGACCTCTTCTTCATAAAAGTCGGCGATCTTCCCCAGCATGGCGTCCAATGCACCCGTGGATTCTCCGACGGCGATCATGTGCGTCACCATCTTGGGGAACACTTGGCTTGACGCTAACGGGTCCGCAATGGTTTTCCCGCCGCTGATGCTCGTCCTGGCGTTCATTAACGCCTCTTCGATGACCTTGTTTCCCGACGTTTTCGCACAGATGGACAAACCGTCCAGCAACGGAACACCGCTCGAGAGGAGGGTGCCCAGTGTCCGCGTGAACTTTGCCACAGAGGCCTTTCTGATGAGATCTCCGAACACCGGCGTCTTCAGCAGAAACTTATCGATCGCCATCCTACCGCCCGGAGTCCCGTAGTACTTCTTAATGGCAAAGATCGTGACAGTGATGATCGCGATTCCCATATACCAGTAAGACTGGAACAAATTACTGACGTCGATGACCAATTGGGTCGGCCCAGGCAACCCCACCTTTCCACCCGACAGATCATTGAACATCTTGGCGAAGATTGGGATGACCCAGATCATCAGTACGGATATGACGGCGGCGGCAACGCCGAGAATCGCCGCCGGGTAAATCATGGCGGATTTGATCTGGCCCTTGAGCTTCATCGCCTTCTCGATATGCTTCGACAACCGATTCAGAATCGTATCGAGCAATCCGCCGACCTCGCCGGCATGGACCATGTTGCAATACAGGTCGTCGAATACCTTGGGATGGCGGCGCAGCGCATCGGAGAAGGTCGACCCGGCTTCGACCTGATTTTTCACCTCGCCGATCGACTGCCTCAACACTTTGTTCTCAGACTGCGTGGAGAGAATTTCAAGACACTGCACCAGAGGGAGACCGGCGTTAATCATGGTTCCGAACTGACGCGTGAACACCACAAGATCTTTGTCCGTGAGGCCTGACCCAAAACTTATATTGAGCCCGCCTTTACCGGCCTTCTCGTCGAGACTTGTGACGACGATGCTTTGCTTGCGGAGTTGTTCAACCGCTTCGTCGCGACTCTTGGCGGTCAACTCCCCTTTTTTTACGGCACCCGAACGCGAGCGCCCGACATATGCAAAGGTCGCCATACTGAACCCCACTCTAGAATGTGAGCGTCAAGAACCCGTTCCTACCTTGGGGAAAGTCTACCAGGCGAGTCTACAAACGACCCTAAAACCTGTCAAACAAATGGTGGAACGGCGCAGGAGTAGAAACTAGGCTTGAGCGTCAGGCGGCCCGCACGATAGCGGATCGGGACGCCGGTACCCGCGATAGAGATAATGGAATCCCGAGAGCAGGGTAAATGCCACCATTCCGACCAATAACACATCAAGATTCGCCAGATCGATGTGCCGCGAACTCAAGAAGATGACGAGCAGCACGTAGGAGAGCTGTAAAAACGTCGTCCCTTTTCCAAGGAAAGTCGGAGTGATATCGATGGGGTACTCCGTCAGTTCCGCAACGGCAGTCCCCAGGAGCAGCATGACGTCGCGGCTCACCACGACGATCGTCACCCATGAAGGAATCACGTGCGTCACCGAGAGGGTAAGGAAGCCGGAGGTCAGCAGTAGCTTGTCGGCGAGCGGATCCAAGAAAGCCCCTAGGCGCGTCTTCTGATTAGCCGCTCGAGCGATTGTCCCGTCGAGCGCGTCTGTGATTCCCGCTGCCAACAGCACGAGCAATGCCTGGTCGAACTCGTCGTACACCAGCAGCCCGATATAGACGGGGATCAGAAAAATGCGAAGGAGCGTTAAGCTGTTGGGGATATTCATGCCGTTTTGGAGGAGCCTCTGCGGAAAATGGAGGAGAAATGATAGGAGCCGATCTAGGGGATGTCAACGTCTTGAAGTCTATGGGGAACCTCCCCTATACTGGCTTTGTTTCTAGCGCGGACTTGGACGTCGGAGGCGGTCATGAGTTCCCTCTCCTCGCTCTTCAAGAAAGAAGGGCTCATTGAAAAACACCAGATTGAAGGGGTTGATCCCAGCGCCAGATATTTCAATCGTGCGGTTCTCGTCAATAAGACCCCGTCCGGCTATGCCGCGAAAGTCATGTACGAGGCGTTGACGGTGGAGGGACAATCTTATCCGACGATCGCAGGAGCCGTGACGGACCTCGTCAACAAGCTCCACCCGCTGGGTTTCACCAGGCTGCGAACGAGAGCCAACTTCAAAGGCGCCAAGTATCTCGCTGAGAAAGAAACCTGGATCGATTATTCGGATCCTGCCTAAGCTCCATCAATTCGCCAATCCGCATTCCCGCATCACGAGATCGTGAATCATCGGCCTGAACTGGCGGATCTTCTCATTCTTGCTGCTCGGATGTACCCGGTTCGACAACAGCACCACCTCCACGCTCCGTCCCGGATCAACCCAGAGCGAGGTCCCCGTATAGCCCAGGTGCCCGAACGACGACGGTGAAAAGAACGTACCGGACGAGGATGGTGGCGTAGGTGTATCCCACCCTAGCGCCCAACTCGACTGCGGCACCTTCATCCATCGCTCCGTGAAGACACGGGCTAAGCTACGGTTGAGAATCGATGCCTCCCCTTGCAGTGCCCGGAGCCAAGCTCCTGAAATCGTCAGCACGGCCTCAGCCGTTCCAAACAGTCCGGCATGGCCGGCCACCCCGCCCATCGCCAGCGCATTGTCATCGTGCACTTCCCCGCACAGGACTCTGTTCCTTGAGCTGCTCCATTCGGTGGGCGCAATGGCGGTTTGGGCGATTTCCGACTTGCGGTCATCCTGTGCAGAGAGCCGCATTAAGGGGGAGAACCGCAACGGAGTAGCGCCAAGCAGCCCGGCCACATTCTTGTCAAACCACTGGTCAAGAAGAAGTCCCCCTACCCGCTCAATTGTGAAACCGAGCAACATGAAACCGAGATCGCTATAGATGCTTTTCGATTCCGGCACATAGAGCAACGGCTCGTCGCGAATCATCTCCGCGACCGCTTGTCTAACGGAACCGGACGAGTCCGGCCGGAATCCTTTCGCCTGCAATCGCTCATGGATCGGTCTCCACCCGGGCAATCCGGCACAATGGGACAACAGTTGTCGAATTGTCGCCAACCCGACGGTACTTCCTGCGAGTTCGGGCAGGATGGACTGGGCTCGATCGTCCAGGGAGAGCTTCGACGCCTGGATCAGCAGCAAGATCGACGTCGCCGTTGCCAACGGCTTCGTGAGAGAGGCCAGGTCATAGATCGTGTCGGGTCGGACAGGCGGGCTGCCAGCGTCGGAGGATAGCCGTCCTGCAACGGCGATGAACCTCAGGTCGCCTGAAATCCTCACGGCGAGCACAGCACCGGGAAACACACCGTCATGGACGGCTGCCTGCAGCGCCTCGTCGATGGCGCGAGGGACGATCATGCAAGGAATCGATTCACATGGAAGGGGGACAGTCGCATGCTGAACTCGGATGAGAAGCGGCTGAGGCTACGTTCGGTCGTGCCATTTTGCCGACGTGGGACGTTACAGGGCCGGGCTCGACTCGCCCTCCAGCTTGGCCTCCTGGGCCGCAGGGGCGTCGTGGAACGCTTCCTGCTCCTCCACTTCCAACATGCGCTCGAAGGTCCGCAGGGTTGCCCGAAGGCGTTCCACCATCAGCAACCGCTGCTTTTGTAGCGCGGTGAGATCCCGCTGGGTGTCACTGACTTCGATCCTGGCCTTTCGGATCATCTCGCCGGCCTTGAGCTCGGCTTCTTTCAAGAGGAGTTCGGATTCGCGTTGCGCCGTACGTTTGACGTCTTCGGCTAGGGACTGCGCGGACACAAGCGTGTTGGAAAGGGTCGCTTCCGTCCGTTTCAATTCGGCGAGCTGCTGTTCGAGAAACACGATCTTTTCCCGCTGTACGGCGTTATCCCGATTCAGCAATTCCACCGTTTCAGCCAATTCTTCGAGGAATCGGTTTACTTCCTCTTTGTCATAGCCTCGGAAGCCGACCTTGAACACCATCTGCTGAATGTCGAGCGGTGTGATTCTCATAGCGTCCCCCTTGGTCGATTCAATTCATGCGGACGGCGAGATCGCGAAGCGTTTGAACCAGCGCAATTTGTAGAAAGGTGATCGCGAGAATAGCAATGATCGGCGACAGATCGATGCCCATACGCCAGCCGATCCAGCCCCGGATCGGCCTTAGAACCGGTTCCGTCGCCCGCTCGAGAAACTGGACGATGGGATTCCACGGATCCGGGTTGACCCAGGAAATAAGGGCGCGGGCAATGATGACCCACATGTAGATCCACAAGATGGTGTCCAGGACCGTCGCCAGCCCCTGTAAAATGTTGCCCCCGACGAACATCAACGCCCCAATTCCTGCGACCGCTTGGTCGCCGCTTCGACGGCCCCCATGAGTGTAGCACGGAAGCCGCCTTGTTCAAGCTGATGGAGGCCCGCAATGGTCGTTCCGCCGGGCGATGCCACGCGGTCTTTCAATTGCGCCGGATGTTCTCCCGATTCGAGCACCAACTTGGCGGCACCCAATACGGTCTGTGCAGCCAGCAATTCCGCCGTTTGACGCGGCAGCCCCATCTTGACTCCACCATCGGCCAACGCCTCGATCGCTTGAAACACATAGGCAGGACCGCTTCCGCTCAAGCCGGTCACGGCATCCATCAGCCGTTCCTCAACCTGCACCACCCGGCCGACTGATTCAAACATTCGGCGCGCGACGTGGAACTCCCCCTCAGATACGCCGGTACCACACGCCAACGCCGTCATACCCTCCCGGACCACCACCGGCGTATTGGGCATGGCCCGGACGATCTTTTTGGCCCCTGCCGCGCGCTCGCTGATCCCGCTGATCGTGGCCCCTGCAATAATGGACACGACGAGACGCTCAGCCAGTGTGCTTCCGACTTCCTTGAGCACATCCGCAAGCGATTGGGGTTTGACCGCCAGCACCACCACGTCAGCCCATTCAACGGCTTGACGATTGTGCTCTCCGACCCGTACCCCGAAACGTTCCTTCAACCGATCGCGACGTGCGGAAACGGGATCGGTTGCCCAAATCGCGTCTTTTGCGCAAATGTTCCCTGCCAACAGCCCGCCGATCATGGCCTCGGCCATTTGACCGCCGCCGACGAACGCCACCTTCTTCTTGGCGAGCAGGTCAGACATGGCGTACCCCGAAGATCGCCGTCCCGACCCGGACCATCGTTGCACCCTCTTCTATCGCCACCTGGTAATCGTTCGACATGCCCATCGATAGCTCGTCCATCGTGACTTGGGGAAATCCCCGCTCGGCAACACGTTTCGCCAAATCCCGCAAACGTCGGAAGTACGGCCTGGCCTGCTCGGGATCCTCGACCGGCGGGGGAATCGTCATCAACCCCTCTACCTTTATAGAAGGCAACCCGCCGACCTGCTGGACGATGGTTTCGAGTTCGTCCGGATGAAAGCCGGCCTTGCTCGCCTCTCCTCCGATATTCACCTCGAGAAGCACCGCCTGCCTGAGACCGGCCGCCCGAGCACGGAGATCGATCTCCTCCGCCAACTCCAGACTGTCGACCGAATGAATCAGTCCGAACAGGCCGATGACGGACCGGACTTTACGCCGCTGGAGCTGCCCGATAAAGTGCCACTGAATCGGTTGTCCCTGCAAGGCCTCAATTTTGGGAAGCGCCTCCTGCAGACGGTTTTCACCGGCATACCTCAACCCGGCGGCGATGGCTTCGGCGATTTGCTCGACCGGAACGCTTTTCGTGGCGCCGACCAGGCGGACGGACTCCAGCGGGCGTCCTGAGCGTTCTGCGGCACGGTGAATCTGTCCTAAGATGGCTCGAACGCGCGCTCCGACAGATCCTGTGACCAGAGTATCCATGAAGGCTGAGTAGCCACGTTCTCGATGAAACCCTGCTCATTCTACCGGACCACAGCCATAGGAGCTACCGGACGGAGGTCAACGTGATCCCGCTGAGCATGGTCCCGACGACGCGGCCCTCGCGCCGGTACGAATAGAACAAATCCCCATGACAGATCGTGCACAGGTTGACGGCCGTCAGTTGTTGCGGCGTGAACCCGATCTGTTCCAGTTGGAGACGGATGAGCTTCTTGAGATCCAAACGCGCTTTAGAACGGCGGTCGTCATGGAGTACCTTCTGCCACTCCTCCATGCCGCTTCGCAGCGGCGCCAACACCGCCTCATCGACTTCGTAGCAACAGGGGCCAGCGGACGGGCCGATACTCACGCGGAAGTCGTCGAGCGAGACACGAAAGCGCGAAACCATCAACTCGATGGTCTTCGGGACGATTCCTGCGACCGCCCCCCGCCATCCGGCATGGATCGCCGCCACCGCCCGTCGCCGGCGGTCGTACACCAACACCGGAACGCAATCGGCTGTCCTCACGGCCACCGTCACGCCCGGTTGGTCGGTTACGAGCGCATCCCACCCTCCGGGGAATCGATCGGACTCGGCAACCGGTCGGTCGACGACCAGCGCATCCGTGCCGTGCACTTGCTTGACGGACAGCAGCCAGCTTCGCCCGCGGCTCTGTCCCAAGACGGCCGGCACACCAGCTTCGATGTCTATCGGCTCAGCATGCCGCCGAGTCCCGAAGAAATGCCGAACACCGTCTCGTGCCGATGCGAACGCCGGCACTGTGATGACAGCCGCTCCCATCGTGATCGACCGCTCCTTCGACTAGTCCGCCTGCTTGCGCAAGAACGTGGGCACGTCCCACTCGTCGTCGGCCACGACGGCGACACGATCCGTCGTGTGTGCCGACTCGCTCAACTTCCGAATGAAGGTCGGACGATCCAGGTCTTTGTACGACCGCTCCGCAACAGCCGCTCCAACTCCGCTCATGACCGGCTGAGCGGCTTTCGTCGCCCGCGCTGCAGCCACCGGAGCCGGTGCCGCCTGCTCCTCGCGCTCGAAACCGGTTGCGATCACGGTGACCACGAGGTCGTCTCCCATGTCGGGGTTGATGACCTGGCCGACGATGATATTCGCTTCCGCATCGGCGGTTTGCTGAATGATCGACGCCGCCTCTTCGATTTCATGCAGCGACATGTTCGGGCCGCCGGTGATATTCAGCAACACGCCGCGCGCGCCTTCCACGCTCCCCTCTTCGAGCAAGGGACTGCAGATGGCTTTTTGTGCCGCCTCGATCGCGCGGTTCGTGCCGCGGGAGACGCCCATGCCCATGACCGCACGTCCCGTATGCGACATGATCGTCCGCACATCGGCGAAATCTACGTTCACGTGGCCGGTGGTCGTAATGACGTCCGCGATGCCCTGAATCGCCTGCCGTAACACGTCGTCTGCGACCTTGAAGGCTTCGAGCAGCGGCGTCGCCTTGTCGACGATGCCGAGCAACCGCTGATTCGGAATCACCAGGAGCGTATCGACATGACGGCGAAGATCACGGATCCCTTCGTCCGCATGGCTCATCCGTCGATGGCCTTCGTATTGGAAGGGCTTTGTCACGACGCCGACGGTCAGGATGCCCAATTCCCTCGCGATGCTCGCGACGATCGGCGCCGCGCCGGTTCCGGTCCCGCCGCCCATGCCGGCGGTCACGAACACCATGTCCGCGCCTTCCAGACATTCGCGAATCTGATCTTTGCTCTCCAAGGCGGACTCTTTCCCTACTTCCGGCTTCGCTCCGGCGCCCAGCCCCCTGGTCCGCTCGGGACCGAGTTGGACCTTGTAGGACGCCCGCGAGCGGTCCAGCGCCTGAAGGTCGGTGTTCGCCGAGATGAAATCAACACGGGCCAACCCCGAAGCGATCATTGTATTGACCGCGTTACAGCCGGCACCCCCGACACCGATCACTTTGATTCGGACGGGGGAGACGATATCTTCTTGAAATGAGAACATCAGGGCACCTCCCTTGGAGAAGCCGCGTGCAGGCCCGTCCTGCGCGCGAAGGTTAAAAGAACTCAAACATCCACGATTTCATCCGGTCCAACACCTTGCTCAACGACCGTCCGCTCCGCAGGCCCGCCGCCGCCATGTCCTCCGTATGGCGCCGGGCGTGCAGCAGCAATCCGACGCCGGTCGCGTGCATGGGATTGCTGACGATGTCGCGTAGTCCGCCGACTCCCGAAGGGGCCCCGCGCCTGGCCGGCAGGTTCAACACATGTTCCGCCGCATCCGGCATGCCGTCCAGGAGCGACGTGCCCCCCGTAACCACGACGCCGGCTCCCAGCATGCCTTCGTATCCGGCCCGCGCGATCTCCCGGCGCACCAGTTCGAACATTTCCTCGACGCGCGGCTCGAGAATTTCCGCGATGTCGCGGCGGGAGAAAGTCCGGGCCGGACGGTCGCCGACGGAGGGCACCTCGACGCGGTCGTGGCCGTGGACCAGATCCGTCCTCGCATGGCCGTGCTGTACTTTGATTTTTTCGGCCTCGGTCTGGGAGGTCAGCAAGCCGATCGCGAGGTCCTTGGTCAGATTTTGGCCGCCGATGGGCAGCACGGCCGAATGTCTGATGCTGCCGTCCAGAAAGATCGCGAGATCGGTGGTGCCGCCGCCGAGATCGACCATGGCCACGCCGAGATCCCGTTCCTCCTGACTCAGCACCGCTTCGCTCGACGCCAAGGGTTGGAGAATGATGTCGACGACATCGAGGCCTGCCCGATTGACGCTCTTGATGATGTTTTGCGCGGACGTCACCGCGCCGGTGATGACGTGCACATTCACTTCCAGACGGTTCCCGGAGAGGCCGAGCGGCTCCCGCACACCTTCCTGTCCGTCGACCATGAATTCCCTCGGAAGCACGTGGAGGATGCGCCGTTCATGCGGAATCACGGCGAGCGTTCTGGCGCTTTCGATGGCCCGCTGCACGTCGTCCCGCGTCACTTCCGACTTTTTGAGCGCGACGACGCCTTTGCAGTTTTCAGCGGAGATGTGGCTTCCGGCGATCCCGGTATAGACGGAATTGATCTGCACCGCCGCCATCAGTTCCGCCTCTTCCACCGCCTTTTTGATCGACTCGACCGTGCTCTCGATGTCCACCACGACTCCTTTACGGAGGCCGCGCGAGGGGCTCGAGCCCACGCCGATGATGTTGAGCGCGCCGTCGTCGGTGACCTCCGAGACAATGGCGCAAATCTTCGTCGTCCCGATGTCCAGGCCCACGAGAATCTGGTCACGTTTCGCCACCGACCTCACCCCCTTTCCCGAACGATCACGCGATTGTCGTAGCGCAGGTCCACTTCGCCCCCTTCGTGTTTTTTGCCGTCCAACCCGCCGGGCCTGAACACCGCCTTGACCATCTGGTAGCGATTCCACTGATCAATCAGCGAGTCGCCCCCGAACTGGAACCGGAGGCCTTTTGCCGACGCCACGAGGCCGATTGGATTGGAGAGGTCGATCTCCACGCGGCCATCGACGCTATGGGCCATGGCTCTGGCCAACTCGATCGCGCCTTGCACGGTCTGGCGAGCCCGTGGATCTCCCTGCAGCAGCGGCTTGGCCTCCGCGCCGGTCAACAACGGCAACAGCACTTGATCGTCTTGCGGCCCGACGCGGGTCAACGCGACACCTTCCTCATCGACGAGGAAGTGTTCGGACCCGGCGCGGACGGTCGCGGCCGGCTTCCGTTCGACGATGCTCACACGCAGTTCGTGGAGGGGAAGCCGCTCGATCGTGGCTTCTTTGACCCAAGGGATGGCCCGGAGCCGTTCTGCGAGGTAGGACATGCTGACCTGATGCAGGGCAATGCCTTTCTTCAGCGCCAGCCGCTCAATGACCTCGCTTTTCGCCACCCGATGGATGCCCTCGACCCGCACCTCGCGAATCTCCAGTCCCCGTTGAACCATCGGCCCGATCTCCAGCGACCCGGCGACCAGCAGCCACACCGCCGCACCGACACAGAGAACCCCCGACGAAACGTAGGCCGCCTTGCGGCAGCGTGCGGCCCACAGCGATCGACGCGCCTGCTGCCGCTCTTCGACGGCCTGGCTTGCGCGCAACCCTTTCCAGCGATTCACTCGATGGCCTGCGGAACGCTTCTTCTTCCGCCTGAAGAAGGACATCATGTGCCTCGCACTCCCTCGTCTGCGCCGGCGGCGCGGGCGCGTTCGATCGCGGACGCCAGTATCCGTTCCGTCAGATCGTCGTAATCGATGCCGGCCTTCGCCGCGGCCATCGGGAGCAAACTCGTCTCCGTCATACCGGGCACAGTGTTGATCTCCAGGACGTACGGACGGCCTCGCGGCGTGATACGGAAGTCGACCCGGACTGCACCGGCGCATCCCATGACCTGATACGTGCGAAGGGCTACAGCACGGATCTGTTTCGTGATCGCACCGGGCAAGGGGGCCGGACAGAGATACTGAGTTTTCCCTTTTTCGTATTTTGCCGAGAAGTCGTAGAACCCTCCCGGTGCGACAATCTCGACGGCAGGCAGGACCAGCGGCTGCTCACCGGATCGTCCCAGCAGCGAGACAGTGACCTCATGGCCGGGAATGTAGGTCTCCACCACGGCCTCCCGGTCATAGCGATGGGCCAGCGCCAAGGCCCCCTTCCATTCGGACGGTCTTTTCACGATGGTCACACCGATCGTCGAGCCTTCGCTTGCCGGTTTCACCACCACCGGCAAGCGAAGCTTGGCCGCACTCAGCACACGGGCCAACGCGGGCTTCTCGCCCCGCTGAATCACGGTCCCGTTCGGCACCGGAATTCCGTGGGCGGCGAGGAGCGTTTTCGTGGTGACTTTGTGCATCCCCACCGCACTGGCCTGGATACCGGACCCTGTGTAGGGAATCCCGACGGTCTCCAAGAATCCCTGCATCGCCCCGTCTTCTCCGCCTGGTCCGTGCAGCGCAAGAAACGCGACCGCGACCTTGTGGTCGCGCAGGTCCTGACTGAGATTCGATCCCACGTCGATGGCAACGGCGTCGTATCCTCTCCGGCACAGCGCCCGATGCACCGCGGCACCGGTTCGTAACGAGACCTCGCGTTCCGAGGATTGTCCTCCCATCAACACGCCGATCCTGGCTTGAGTCAGCAACGTCCGATCCGCCGTCACGGGCTAAGCGTCCCCCACGATCTTCAATTCGAGGTCCAATTCCACGCCGGCCCGGCGCTTGACCGCCCGGCGGACCTTGCCGATCAACGCAATGACGTCCGCCGCCGTGGCATGGCCCCTGTTCACAATAAAGTTCCCGTGCTTCGTCGACACTTCCGCGTCTCCGACCCGCCACCCCTTCAGCCCCATTGATTCGACGAGTCGGCCGGCGGAATCCCTCGGCGGATTCTTGAAGACGCATCCCGCGCTCGGCATCGTCAGCGGCTGCGTATCCTTCCTATAATGGAGGTACTCCGTGACCGTCCGGCTGATCTCCGCCTTCTCTCCCTGGCGCAGCTGCAGCCAAGCGCCGACGACGATGCCTTTCGGGAGATGCGCGCGGCGATACTCGAAACGAAGCGTAGCGGCGGGGAGATCCACGACCTCGCCCTTCATCGTGACAACCCGGACCGCTTTCAACGAGTCCTTCATCTCGCCCAGCCTCGTTCCGGCATTCATCACCACACAGCCTCCGACCGTCCCGGGAATCCCTGCGGCCCATTCGAGTCCGGCCAGCGACCGGCGGACGGCGTAGCCGATGAGCGTCGGCATCCCGACGCCCCCTTCGGCATAGAGAACGTCGCTGGGCTCTTCTTTGATCGCACGCAGTTTTGCCAGACTAACGACAATGCCCCGGATGCCGCCGTCTCGAATGAGGAGATTCGTTCCGCCCACGACGAATAGAGGAATTTTGTTCTTGCGAGCCTGTTTGAGAAGAAGTCCGACATCCTCGACGTCGGCCGGTTCCACCAGCACGTCGGCCGGCCCACCGATCTTGAACGAGGTGTATTCGTCCAACGGTGCGTCGTAGGAGACACGGCCGCGGACGCCTGCCACGGCCGCCTGCAGATCCTTCTTTTGAAACGTCCTGCTGCCACGAGTCGTCCTTGTTCGGCGGTTGCCAGCCTTCATCGGTTCATGACGCGGGCGTCAGTTTTCCCAGCAACGCAGGCCCGGACTTCCAAATGTCCCCTGCCCCCAACGTAAGCACCAGATCGCCGGGCTTCACCTGAGGAAACACGGCCTCGACGAGCTGCTCCTTGCGTTCCACAAACGTGACGGAGGGATGCCCGGCTGCACGGATGGCTTCGACGAGCTTGGCCCCGGACACGCCGGGAATGGGCTGTTCACTCGCCGCATAAATCTCCGTGACAAAGAGATGGTCCGCGTCTTTGAACGCGTGTGCAAAATCGTCGAGGAGATCCCTCGTTCTCGTGTACCGGTGCGGCTGGAAGAGAACGACCAGCCGCCGTTCGCTCCAACCCTGTCTGGCTGCGGCCAGCGTCGCCTTGATCTCGGTCGGATGGTGTCCGTAGTCGTCGACCACCATGACGCTGCCGGCTTCGCCCCGAAGATGGAAGCGTCGCTCCACGCCGGTAAAAGCGGCGAGCGCTTTGCGAATGAGATCGACCGGCACATCCAGCTCCACACCTATCGCAATCGCCGCCAGCGCATTGGAGACGTTGTGAATGCCGGGGACAGAGAGGCGGAACGGGCCGAGGTTCCGGCCCCGGAAGAACGCGCGGAATTCCGCACCCCATTGCTTGACGGCGATCTCGGTGGCCCGGAAATCCGGCGTAAGGGCGTCGCGTTCGTGCAACCCGTAGGTGTGGTATCGCTTCACGATCTTTGGGAAGAGCGCGCGCAACCGGTCGTCGTCGGCGCAGAGCACGGCCAGGCCGTAGAACGGCACCTTGTTGATGAACTCCAGAAAACTCTCGTTGATGCGTTCCATGCTGCCGTAGTGATCGAGGTGTTCACGATCCAGATTCGTCACGGCTACGATGGTCGGGGAAAGTCTGAGGAAGGAACCGTCGCTCTCGTCCGCCTCGGCGACGAGGAGATCGCCCCGCCCCAACCGCGCATGGCTGCCCAGCGCATTGACTTTTCCGCCGATCACCATCGTGGGATCGAGTCCCCCCTGCGCCAGCACGTTGGCGACCATCGAAGTCGTCGTCGTCTTGCCGTGGGCGCCCGCGATGGCGACGCCGAACTTCAGCCGCATCAGCTCGGCCAGCATCTCCGCACGCGGGATCACCGGCACTTGCTTGGCCTTCGCCGCGAGTACTTCGGGGTTCTGGGGAGACACCGCCGAGGAGATCACGACGACCTGCGCGTCGCCGACGTTGGACTCCTGATGGCCGATGAAGATCCGGCCTCCGAGCTCTTCCAGCCGTCGCGTCGTGTCCGACGCCTGGAGATCGGACCCGGTCACCTTGTACCCGAGCGTCAACAACACTTCGGCGATCCCGCTCATCCCGGATCCGCCGATGCCGACCAGATGAATCTGTTGAGTCCTTCGAAACATCGGTGCGCGCCTCAGCCCACGGACCGGTTGAGATGGATTGAACTCTTGCCCCTGTCGTTGCCCCGTTCCATTAGACTCCCGTCGCTCCAACAGCGTGGTGGTCGTCATGATGGTCTCCTATGAGTGCATAGCATTCGCGGACGATCGCTTCCGCGGCATCGATTCGTTTCAGCGTCGTACTCGCTGCGCCCATCGCGCGCAGCCGGTTCCCATCGCTCAAGATCGCCGTCACGGTCCGTGCCAATTTCGCGCCCGTCAACTCGGCCTGCGGAATGACCGCCGCCGCACCCGCCGCTTCCATCACCTTTGCGTTCGCGGTTTGATGATCGTAGATTGCGGTCGGCAACGGAATGAGCACGGCTGGCTTCCCGCACATCGTGAGCTCCGCGACCGTGATCGCACCGGAACGGGCCACGACCAGATCCGCTTCACGAAGCGCCTGGGGCATGTCGTAGATGAACGGGGTCACCGTGGCCCGCACACCGGCGAGGCGATACGCCTCCGCAATACGGGCATGGTCCGGTTCACCGGTTTGATGGGTAATCGTCATGGTCGGAAACCGGCTCATCAATTCGTGAAGTCCCTCGATCACCGCGCTGTTGATTGCCTTGGCACCCTGGCTTCCTCCGAAGATCAAGAGTCTCACCTCATCGGATGGATGGTCTTTCGTCCGCTGCTTCGCTGCCTCGATGAAAGCGCGCCGAACCGGCGTTCCCACGACGCGAATCTTGGTGCGATCGAACGCCTCCGCGGCCGAGTCGAACGCCAGAAACACCAGCTGCGCGAGTGAACCGACCGCTTTGTTCGCCATGCCCGGACTGGCGTTGGGCTCGAGAATGACCCGAGGCACGCCGGAGAGAGCCGCGGCCAGCACCATCATCGGGCTCGTATACCCGCCGACGCCAAGGACGAGATCGGCCTTCCGTTTTCGGATGATCGTGAGACATTGCCAGAGGCTCACCGGCATGGCGCAGAGCCCTCGCACCATCCCGACCAATCCCGTCCCCATCACGGGCTTTGCGCTGATCAACGCCAGTTCGAACCCCTCGTGCGCGAGTACCTTCGATTCCAATCCGCGCGACGTCCCGACAAACAACACCTTGACCGCAGTATCCCGTCGGAGGAATTCCCGCGCCAGCGCCACGGCCGGATAGAGATGGCCGCCTGTTCCCCCTGCCGCAATGACGATCGTCATCCGTGATCCGTCTCACCGCGCCCGCCTTTGGATCCGCCCGCATGGCGGTCCCGCGAAATGCTCAGGAGCATGCCCACACCGATGAAACTGACGACCAGCGACGATCCGCCGTAACTGACGAACGGCAGCGTCAACCCTTTTGTCGGGACCAAACCGGTCACGACCGCCGCATTGACCAAGGCCTGCAGTCCGATCAGGAGCGTGATCCCCAATCCCAAGAACTTGCCGAACGGCATGCGGGCCCGCGCCGAGATGAGAAACCCCCGCCAGACGAACAAGGCGAACAGGAGAATCACCGTGGCCGTTCCGGCCAATCCCAGTTCTTCGCCGACGAGCGCCAATACGAAATCCGTGTGGGCTTCCGGCAGGAAGAATAGTTTCTGTTTCCCCTCCCCGAGCCCCACTCCGAAAGGTCCGCCGCTTCCGAACGCCAGAAACGACTGTGTGATTTGGAAGCCGGCATCCGACGCGTCTTTCCAGGGAGCCAAGAAGGTCATCAAGCGCTGGCGCCGGTAGCTTGAACTCAGAACGAGGATCAGCACCGCGGGAATCGCGCAGAGCCCGAGGCCCAGCAGATGCGTGACCCGTGCGCCGCCCAGAAAGAGCAATGAGACGGTGACCAGACCGATCACCACTACCGTTCCGAGGTCCGGCTCCAACAGTACGAGTCCGCTCAGTAACCCGATCACGATTAGTGCCGGAATCAGGCCACCCTTGAATGAGGTGATCTTGTCGCTCTTCTTGGACAGATAAGAGGCCAGATAGACGACCGCCACCAACTTGACCATCTCGGCCGGCTGAACCGAGACCGGACCGGCTCGCAGCCAACGCCTGGCGCCCTTGGCGGCGACACCAAGGCCGGGAACCAACACCATTATCAGCAGCATGACCATGCAGACCAAAATAGGAATCGACAGTTTCCTCCACAGTTGGTAATCGATGCGGGACGTCAGGTGCATCAGCAAGAATCCGAATCCCAGCCAGGCGACTTGCCGTTTGAGGAAAAATTCCGGATCGTGGAACCGGTTGCCCGCCACAATGGCGCTGGCGCTGAAGACCATCACCAATCCCACCAACGCAAGCGTCAACGTGACGAACAGGATCGTGTGATCCATCGCCACCCGATGCTTGGTCGGCGCCTTGCCGGCCGTCGGCCAAGGCAACAACAGGGTCCCTGCGGATCGCGAAGCCATCGCTCAAGACCACTCCATCAGACTCCCCGACGTGAACAGATCCCTCGACAACTGCTCCCACTGAGATGCTCAAGATGTCCGTTCAGCCCAGCCGGCGGACCCATTCACAGCCCTCTCAAGTCGGCAGTGCATTGACAGCCGCTTTAAACTGCCGGCCACGGTCCTGATAGTCGTTGAACATGTCGAAACTGGCGCAAGCCGGCGACAATAGGACGACGTCGCCCGGCGCCGCCCCCTGTGCTGCAAATTCGACGGCCTCGCGCAGCGTGGCCGCCTCATGCATCGCCGTCGTCCCGGCCCAGGCTTCCTTCAAGAGAATTGCGGCTTCCCCTATTAAGATCACCTGCTTGACCCGGCGCCGGACCGCATCGCGCAATCGGGAGAAATCTCCGCCCTTGTCGCGGCCGCCGGCGATCAGCCAGATCGGATGGTTGATTCCTTCGAGCGCCTTCAGGACGGCATCGACATTGGTCCCCTTCGAGTCGTTGACGTACCGGACGCCGTGCCGCTCCCGCACCAGTTCTAAGGCATGTTCGAGTCCGGGGAACGTCGTCACCACCCGGCGAAGGACTTCCGGCGGACATCCCCACAGAGCGGCATAGGTCGCAGCCGCCATGACGTTCTCGACGTTGTGGTGGCCGAGCATGCGGATGTCGCCGGTCCGGCAGATCTCCTGGCGCGAACCGGTCACGGTCGTGACGATCTGATCGCCGTCGAGAAAAGTCCCGCCGTCCCACTCGGCGCCGATGCGCTGCGTCCGGCTGAAGGCCAGACGTCTGGCGCGCAAGCGGCTGCGGAGCGAGGCGACACGATCATCGTCGAGATTCAGCAGCGCGAAGTCCGCAGCAGACTGGTTCTCGAAAATTCGCTCCTTCGCGGCCAGATATTCGTCGATCGTATCGTACCGGTCCCGATGATCAACCGTGACGTTCAAGATCGAAGCGACCCAGGGATGGAACTGATCGATCGTCTCCAATTGAAAGCTCGACACCTCCACTGCGAGATAGTCGTACGGACCAGGCTGCCCCTGTTTTTTCGCCCGTAGCGACGTCCAGGCCGCTTCGCTCAACGCCGTGCCGAGATTGCCGCCGACGAATGCGCGCTTCCCCTGCTCGGCCAACATTTTGCCGATCAACGTCACGGTCGTGCTTTTGCCGTTGGTCCCGGTCACGGCGAGGATCGGCGCCGACACGAACTGCGAGGCCAACTCGAGTTCGCTGATGACCTTCACCCCGCGGCGCCGCACACGGTCGAGGGCACCCATCCGATAGGGCACCCCCGGGCTGATGACGACGAGATCGGCCTGATCGAGGGATGCCTCGTAGCCGGCGCCGACCGTCACCTTCACCCGCCCGCGATCGATCATGTCGAGCATCACGCCGAGTTCTCCCGCTTCCTTCCGGTCGGCCACGGTCACCCGGGCGCCGGCTTCCTGCAGCAGGCGGCAGGCCGCCACGCCGCTTCTCGCCAGTCCCAACACCGTGACTTGTGCGCCCGCGAGATCCACGTGGTCGACTCCCACCATGCCGTTCACCGCAACTTCAACGTGCTGAGGCTCAATAGCGCCAAGAGAATGGCGATGATCCACAAGCGCACGACGACCTTCGGCTCTTCCCATCCCTTCATCTCGAAGTGGTGGTGGATGGGCGCCATGAGAAAGATGCGCTTCCCTCTCGACTTGAACGAGACGACTTGAAAGATGACGGAGACCGCCTCGATCACGAAGACCCCGCCGACCAGCAGCAACAGCAACTCGTGCTTGCTGATCACTGCCACCGTGCCCAACGCGGCGCCCAACGGCAGCGAGCCCACATCGCCCATGAACACCGTCGCCGGATACGCGTTGAACCAGAGGAAACCCAGACTGGATCCGAGGATCGCAGCCGTGAACACGGCGATTTCGCCGGCGCCTTCGATATGAGGGATGAGAAGATAGTCCGACATGAGGCGGTGCCCCGCCACGTACGCCACGATCGTGTAGGCCAGGGCCGCGATCATGATGGGGCCGATCGCCAACCCGTCGAGGCCGTCGGTGAGATTCACCGCATTCGAACTCCCGACAATGACGAGCACCACGAACGCCACGTAAAACCAGCCCAAATCTGGCATCACGTTCTTGAAGAAGGGGATGCTGAGCTTGGTCGTGTACCCGGGAATGAAGTAGAGGACCACCGCGATCAACAGCGCGATGGCGACTTGCGCGGAGAATTTCTGACCGGCGGACAGCCCTTTGGACTGCGACTTGATGAACTTCAAATAGTCGTCGACGAACCCGACCGCGCCGAACCCCAGCGTGGCGATCATCACCAGCCAGACGTAGGGTTTGGTGATGTCGGCCCAGAGCAGCGTGGACAGAACGACGGCGAAGATGATCAGCAGCCCGCCCATCGTGGGCGTGCCGCTCTTGGCCAGATGGCGCTTGGGTCCGTCGTCGCGAATCTGCTGGCCGAGTTTGATGTCCTGAAGCTTCTTGATGAGCCAAGGCGTCAGGACGAACGCGATCAGAAACGCCGTCACCGCCGCGTAGATGATGCGGAAACTCAGATACCGGAACACGTTGAGAAATCCGTACTCGGTATGTAACGGATAAAGCCAGATGTAAAGCATGCACTCCTTCCGCCACGAACGGACCGGACACGTCTTACGACGCTTGTCTCGTCACCGCCCTCATTCCAGTCAACCCTTGAACTACCTGCTCCATCTTCATGCCGCGGGACGCCTTCACCAACACGACGTCGCCCTGACGGACGATCGCGCGTACCCGCTCGGCCGCCGCGCCGGCATCAGGCACTTCCACGATCGCCCCCTCGGCCATGCCGGCACGCCTGGCCCCTTCGGCGATTTCATGCCCCAGCGCGCCGCAGGCGATAAGTCTCGACAGCCCCTGGCCCGCGAGAAACTGTCCGACGTCCCAGTGCAACTGCTGCGTCGTGTGTCCGAGTTCCAGCATGTCCCCCAACACCGCCACGCGTTGACGTGCGGGCGTCCACTGCGCCAACAACTGAATCGCCGCTTTCATCGACGCGGGGTTGGCGTTGTAGCAATCATTGATGATCTGCACGCCATGGTGGGTGATGACCTGCGACCGCATCGCGGCAGGCCGGAACTTCGACAACCCTTGCGCGATCGCGGATCCGGGCACGTTCAACGCGGCGCCGACCGCCGCTGCAGCCAACGCGTTCGTCACGTTGTGGGAACCATGCACCTTGATGGCGACCGGCGTCGGTCTGGCTTTCCCGGGCAGCAGAAGATTGAACGTCGTGCCTTTCCGGACGTCCGCTACGACGTTCGCGGCCCGGACCGCGGCCTTCTCGGAAAACCCGAACGACAGCACGCGGCAGCGGGCGCGCGAGGCGAGGTAGTCAAAGTAGGGGTCGTCGGCGTTCAAGACCGCCGTGCCGTCCGCGGGAAGCAGATCGAGCAATTCCGCCTTGGCCTGGGCCGAGCCCTCCATGCTGCCGAAGAACTCCAAGTGGTCAGGTCCGATGTTGGTGATAAGACCGATCGTCGGCCTGGCGATTTCACAGAGCCTGGTCGTTTGTCCCTGTGCGTCTACGCCCATCTCGATGACCGCCGCCTGATGGCGCGCCGAGAGCCGGAACAGCGTGTGGGGGACTCCGATGCGATTGTTGAAATTGCCTTCGGTCTTCAACGTCCGCCATCGCTGTGCCAGGACCGCCGCCACCATGTCTTTGGTCGTCGTTTTCCCGTTGCTGCCGGTCACCGCGACCAACGGGATCGCAAATCGGCTCCGGTGGTGCGTCGCCAATTGCTGGTACGCGAAGAGCGGATCGCGGACGCCGAAAATGAAAGGAACGGACCGTCCGGAACGAAGGAGACCAGCCGGCACCCGGTATTCGTCGTGCACGATCGCGCCGGCGGCTCCCTTGGCCAGCACGGCAGGCACGAACTCGTGCCCGTCGAACCGCTCACCGTGCAAGGCCACGAAGAGATCCCCTCGCTTGATCGACCGCGAATCGGTGCTGATCTGGCGGATTCGGCGCTTCGCCGACGGCGATGCCTCGCCCGCCAACACGCGCACGCTGATCACTTCCCGCAACTCTTCGACCGTAAAAAGCGCCATGGATGAATCGACCGGCCCGGCTCCACCGCCGTGCTGCACGTTCACGCGCAATTCCTCAACTGCTGGATCGCCTCGCGAGCGACCTCGCGATCGTCGAAATGAAACTTCTTGGTGCCGATGATCTGGTAGTCTTCATGCCCCTTGCCGGCGATCAGCACGATGTCGCCGGCTCTCGCCAGGCGCACCGCCGTCGTGATCGCCTCCCGGCGATCGGCGATCATGTGATATTCGACCTGCCCCCGCCGCTGCAGCGCCTCGCGCACGCCGACTTCAACCTCGCGCAAGATCGCCATCGGGTCCTCGGTACGCGGATTGTCGGAGGTCAGCACGACGACATCGCTGCGTTCCACGGCGGCGCGGCCCATCTTCGGCCGCTTGCCGCGGTCACGGTCGCCGCCGCACCCGAAGACCGTAATGATCCGGTTCGTCTTCAACGCCTGCGCGGCCGTCAACAGTCGAAGCAGGGCGTCTTCCGTGTGGGCGTAATCCACGACGACAGTAAAATCTTGTCCGGCCACGACCCGTTCGAAGCGGCCCGGCACGTTGCCGACTGTTGCAACCGCCTCCCGCACTTGGTCGCACGTGGCGCCGGCGTGCAGCGCGACACCGATCGCCCCCAACATATTGTAGACATTGTGTTCGCCGACGAGACCGCTCTCGACGGGAAACGTACCGGCCGGCGTGGCGGCCGTGAAGGCCGTGCCCGTCATCGAAAGCCGCACCTGTTCGGCCCGCAAATCGGTCCGGCCTTTCACGGCATATCCCCAGACCGGCACGCGACAGGCAGCCTTGATCTGGGAGCCGCGAGGATCGTCCATGTTCACGATCGCCCGCTGACCGGTCTTTCGTCCGGCGCCGAGTCCCGTGAAAAGCTTCAGCTTGGCTTGGAAGTACTCGTCCATCGTCTTGTGGAAGTCGAGATGGTCTTGCGTCAGGTTCGTGAACACGGCGGCGTCGTACTCGCAACCGGCGGTCCGATCCATGGCCAAGGCGTGGGACGAGACTTCCATGACGACGCTGTTCAACCGCGCCTCCCTCATCTTGGCCAACAGCCGTTGCAGCTCGAGCGCGCCCGGCGTGGTGTGTGAAGCGGGAATCGTCTCCTGCCCGATCTGGTACGCTACGGTCCCGATCAAGCCGACGGTTCGTCCGATCTGCTCGAGGAACGCTTTGCAGAGGTACGTCGTCGTGGTTTTTCCGTTGGTCCCGGTGACGCCGATCATGGTCATCTTCGAGGATGGGTCTCCGTAGAAACGCCCGGCGACCAACCCAACCGCCTTGCGCGAATCGCTGACGCGCACGTAACCGGCGGGACCGGGATCGACCGTGGCCTGAGCAAGGACCGCCGTCGCACCCTTTTCCAGCGCCTGCCTCACGTACGTATGGCCGTCCACCTGCTCTCCCTTGACGGCGATAAAGAGGCAACCGGGAGCCACGGCCCGAGAGTCGTCCGTCACCGCGGTGATCGTCGCATCGAGCGGCCCCCGTTGCTCCAGCACGTCCACGTACCCCTTCAGCGCCGCCACCAATTCCGTCACCTTCATAAAAGTTCGTTCCGTCTCCGCCCGCTACTCTTTCGTAGCCATCGCGATCTTCACCTGGTCGTCACGCGAGACGCCCAGGTAATTCAACACCTGCTCTCCCACCCGTCGGAACACCGGCGCGGCGATCGTGCCGCCCCAGGCCTCGCCTTGCGGCTCATCCACCACGACGATCATGGCCAGCTTCGGAGAATCCGCCGGGACGAATCCGAGGAAGGACACGATGAAATGCGAGTTCGAATAGGTCCCGGTGCGTGGATCGACTTTTTGGGCCGTCCCGGTTTTTCCCGCGACGCGGAATCCCGGAATGGCGGCCTTCGTCCCGGTGCCGTTGGTCACGACGCCTTCGAGAATGGTCGTCAGCGTCCTCGCCGTATCCGGCGACACCACCCTCCGACGAACCTGGGGCAGCACGTCTTTCAACAGTGCTCCCTTCTGATCCCGCACTTCCGAGACGACGTAGGGCTTCATGAGCACGCCGTTGTTGGCGATGGCGGCGACCGCCGTCACCATCTGCAGCGGTGTCACCCCGATTTCCTGCCCCATGGAGATCGACGCAAGCGACCGCCGGCCCCATTCCTTCGGAGCCTTCAGCAGGCCGCTGACTTCTCCCGGCAGATCGATGTCCGTCCGCTGGCCGAATCCGAACGACTGGAGATAGCGGTACAGCCGTGACTCTCCCAACGCCATGCCGGTCTTGGCTGCGCCGATGTTGCTGGACTTCTGGACCATTTGCGCGAACGTGATCCAGCCCATCTTTTCATGGTCGTGGATCGTGGTGTTCGCGACCGTCATCCGCCCGTACTCGCCGAACAGCATGGTGCCGGGCATCATGACTTTCTCTTCGAGCGCCGCGGCCGCCACGACGACTTTCATCGTCGAGCCCGGCTCGTACGTATCCGTGAGAGCGCGGTTGCGCCAGCGATCCGGCGTCAGCGCCGCCACGGTGTTGGGATCGAACCGCGGGCTGACAGCCAGGGCGAGAATGGCACCGGTTTGCGGTTCCATGACGATAACCGTGCCGCCTTTGGCACGGGTCTGATTCACCGTCTCTTCGAGTTCCTTCTCCGCTATATATTGAACCACCTCATCGATCGTAAGTGTGAGGGCATGGCCCTGAGCGGGCGGTTTCTCCGCGAATCCCTTGGGGAATACCGTGCGGCCGAGGGCGTCGCGCTGAAGGATCGTGACCCGTTTTTCTCCATGCAGTTGGGGCTCATACCGCCGCTCCAATCCTTCGAGTCCCTGCCCATCCATGCCCGCGAAACCCAGTACGTGAGCCAGGAGAGGTCCCTTCGGATAGAACCGACGCCCTTCCATCACGACGCCCACGCCGTCGAGCGACAGCTGCTCCAAGCGGTGCCCCTGTTCCGGCTCGACCTTGCGCGCCAGCCACACGAAACTCTTGTCCTGGCGCAATTTCTTCTCCAGGTCGTCGCGCCGGACATGGAGGATCGACGCCAACTGGCGCGCGGCGGCATTGGGGCTCTCCATCGCCGTCGGCACACCGAACACGGACGGCACTTCGACGTTCATCGCCAGAACTTTTCCGTGGCGATCCGTCACCGTGCCCCTGGCCCCTTCGAACGTCACCGTCTTCTGATGCTGCCGGTCTGCCCGCGCAGTCAGTTCCGCGGCCTGCAGGACTTGAAGGTTGACAAGACGGAACAGAATGCCGCCGAAGCCGCACAGCAGCAGAAGCAGCATGACGTAGCGTCTGGTGCGGGAAGGTCCCATTACTCGGCTGCCTTCTTGGCTTGAAGGTTTCTGGCCACCCGGACCTGCGCCACAACGGGCACGGCCGGAACCGGAGCATCGGGCTGTTGGCGAACCATGAACACTTGTCCTTGCTGCGGCGGGACCAGTCCCAGCTTGTCGGTCGCCACCTTGGCGATGCGTTCCGGAGCGGACAGCGCCGAGTACTTCACTTGAAGCGCATCGCGCTCCCGCTCCAGCAGCACTTTCTGCGTCTTCAGCCGTTCGATTTGGTATCCCAGCCGCACCACATCCACGCGCTCCCACACGAACACGAACACCAACGACAGCCCGGCCAAAATCGTGACGGTTTTCATGCGTGGCCCTCCTGAACGATGCGCTCCGCGACACGGAGCTTGGCGCTGCGCGAACGCGGGTTGCGGTCGATCTCCTCTTCGGTCGGAAGCTGGGGGCGTTTCGTCAAGATCGTCAGCCGCGTTCCCGCCAGCGCACGAAACGTCCGCTTCACGATACGGTCCTCCAACGAGTGGAACGAAATCACGCACAGCCGACCGCCGGGCGCCAATACATCCGCCGCATCGCGCAACGCCGGCTCCAACTGCGAGAGCTCGTCATTCACGGCGATGCGAAGCGCCTGAAACGTCCGCGTGGCACAGTGGATCCGCCCCCGGCGATAGTGCGCCGGCACAGCCGACGCGATCGTCGCCGCCAACTCGCTCGTGGTCTGAAACGGTCCGCGCGTACGCGCCCGGACGATCGCTCGGGCGATCCGACGCGAATACCGTTCTTCTCCGAACTGGAAAATGATGTCGGCGAGATCCGTTTCATCGGTGTGGTTCACGATGTCGGCGGCGGTTCTCCCGGAGGATTGATCCATCCGCATGTCGAGTGGACCCTTCGATTGAAAGCTGAACCCTCGGGACGGCTCATCGACCTGCGGCGACGACACGCCGAGATCGAAGAGGACCCCGTCGACCGACGTGATGCCGCATGCTGTAAGATGCTGTTTCAGATCCACGAACTTTCCATGTATCAACACAAGCCGAGAGCCGAACTGTTGCTGCAAGGAACTGGCTGCCTCGATCGCGCGAGAATCCCGATCAAGACCCAGCACGATTCCGCCCGGGCTGCTGGACTCCAGCAGTTTCTCTGCATGCCCACAATATCCCACCGTACAATCCAGGATGACTGACCCGGGACCAGGTCTTAACCAAAACAGCACTTCGGCAGGCATAACTGGAAAATGCCTGCGAGTGCTCGACTGGTCATAAAATCCAGGTTCACCCACTTTCTCCCACTTACTGGCGGAGTATACTCTTCACGAATGACTTGTCAATAGCAAATTCATGGACTTATGAATTTTTTATCTTGGGGATAAATGCCCTTAAGTTCGCCTCATTTCTTCCCGCCCACTCCGCCCCTCCCATCGCTTGGCAAAGGGGGGAATTTGGGTCATTCCCCCCCTCTTGATCTCTCGGAAGATCCGGCTTGGAGCGACGGGGCACGGGAACATCGCATTTCCCGCTATTGCAATGCTGGCAAGGCCTGCCGAGTTCTTGTGATTCATTGACAAGGCGCGGATCGGGGGTGAGAATTGAGCTTATGAACACATCCAACTCTCTTCGACTTCACTCCTTGCCTTTCATACTTGCGCCGGCGCTCCTCGCCTCGGCCGTGTATTTTCCACCCGCAACGACGTTGGCAGCGTCAACGATCTACTGGTGTCCGGACCGGAAGGCCGACCAGCAATACTCAGCCAGGCCGGGAGCCGGCTGCGTCCCGCTCGTCAAGAAGAATGAACAGACGAATCAAGAAGGAGAGGCGGTCGAGAAAGAGAGACCGAAACGCGACTATAAGGTTGAGAACCTACAAAGCGACGTGTCCGAGTTTCTGAAAAAGTATCGGGACTTTCTTGAATGCTGCAAGACCGATTTGACCGAGCTGCGTCAGATTCAGGAACTTGGCGACGAAGTGGGCGATCTGCTCGCGTCGACCCAAGCGCAGATCTCCAATCACTCGCTTGCCTCGCGCGGGATCATGCTCCGAGAGATGATTCCTCCCGTCGCGAAAGCGCGCGCGGATCTCAAGACGCTTCGCGCCAGACTCGAGCAGATCGGCACGTCCTCCACCAGGATGGAGAACGCGGATTCCGTCGACGATGCCGCGCGCGAAGCGCGAAAGATGCGGGAACTTGAAGATTCCATCGCGCGCGACATTCGCGCGCCGCAATTGCCCGGCGGACCGAAAGCGGGTGCAGGGATCGGAGTGGCGCCGTCCGCCGGACCCAGCATCGGCAGAAGCCCCAAGTCCGGATTGGGCGGCGGCAGCGAAGGAACAACGGGGCAGGATATCGGCGCCTCGCCGCGGGCGGGCGGCGCGATCGGCGGATCCGGCCCGACCGGGTTCGAGATCGGTGCTACGGGCCGCGCAGGGCCCGCCATCGGGCAATCCACCTTCAACGACGAATCGTCTTCCAATGTCGGTTCGTCGCTTCAGCAATCGACCGTGGGCTCCAGCATTTCCGATTCGACCGTCGGCTCGAGCCTCGGCACGTCGTCGGTGGGATCGAGTCTGCAAGATACGTCGGTGGGATCGTCCTTCGGCGGATCGTCCGTCGGATCAAGTCTGCAAGACCGCTGACGTCTCCTACTTTGCAGCCGGCGCCGCATTCGTGAGAGCCGGGACCGGCTCCCACGTTTCTCCCGCATCCTTGCTCCGATACAATCCGCTCCCGTTCGTGCCGGCATAGAAGAGCTTCGGATCGGCCGGACTTTGCGCGATCGAGCGGACGTTCGTCGTGGCAAATCCGTTGTTCAATGTCTTCCAAGTTCCCCCGCCATCCTCGCTGCGATGCACGCCGTCGCGCCCCGTGATGTAGATCACGCCTTTCCTTGTCCGATCCAGGACCATCGTGATGATCATCTGATCCGCCAACGATTCTCCGATCCGCATCCAGGCTTTGCCGCCGTCGACCGTCTTGTAGAGCCCTGACAACGTCGCGGCATAGACGGTCTCGGGTTCGAACCGATCCACCTGAATCGCCGTCACGTTCAACGCGCGCGACGTCTTGACCATGTCTTCCGGCACGAGGCCCTTGTTGATCTTCTCCCAATGGCCCGCTTCATTGATCGTCTTGTACACACCGCCGCTGGTGCCGGCGTAGAGAATGGCCGGCCTGACCGGGTCCATACCGAGCGACACCACCATAAGGACTTCTTTCATCCCTTCCATCTTCTTCGTCCAGCGCTCGCCCCCGTTCTTCGTTTCGAAGACCCCCATCGTCGTCGCAAGAAAGATGTGGTTGTTCTCGAACGGATCGAAGACGAACTGATTGACGACCGAGGATATGGTTGCGTCATCAAGCCCGGAACGCATCGAGGCCCAGCGCTGCCCGCCGTCGTGGCTCTTGTAGACCGCATCGCCCTTCGTGCCGGCATAGACTGTCGCCGGATAGGCGGGATCGACTGCCATCGAGATCACCCGCGAATGGCTCATTCCTTTCGAGAGATTCGTCCAGGTCTGGCCGCCATCGCGCGTCTTATAGATGTAGTCGTTCGTCGCGACGTAGATGATGTCGGGATTCTTCGGATGGAGTTGAATCAAGACGATCGGATCGCTGCCGCCGCAGCCGACAAGCACAATAGCGAAGCACAGAAAAGAAAGGAGCAGCTTCATGAGATAGGCGCGAATACCGCAGTGCTATCTATAATTGGTGAACTGCAGATCGATTCCGAAGTCTTTTCCCCTCAAGAACGCAATCGCCGACTGCAACTCGTCTTTACTCTTGCTCAGCACCCGCACCTGCTCTCCCTGAATCTGCGCCTGGACTTTCAACTTCGAATCCTTGATCGCCTTCGAAATCTCCTTGGCCTTCTCGGACGCCAGCCCGCTCTGAATCTTCGTCATCTGGCGCACCGTCCCGCTCAACGCCGGTTCCACCGCGCCATAGTCGAACGCCTTCAGCGACACGCCGCGCTTCACGCACTTGGCTTTAATGATGTCCTGCACGGCCTTGAGCTTGTATTCGTCGTCTGAGATGACGACCAGTTCCTTCTCTTTCTCCTTCAGGGTGATCTCCGTCTTCGAATCCTTGAAATCAAACCGCTGTTTGATTTCCTTCGTCGCCTGATCGAGCGCGTTCTTCAGCTCCTGCATGTTCACTTCCGACACCACATCAAATGAAAACTGATCAGCCA
>FKKE01000505.1_pt7 | contig 29860 bp, 33 predicted proteins | sample 1106331 | NCBI WGS metagenome assembly FKKE01 (sample SAMEA3931202, study PRJEB13176) | freshwater metagenome | biome: Drinking water system; feature: drinking water; material: freshwater | place: China | collected 2013-02-06
TCGGGCGAGACGTAGTAGGGCATCGGCATGGCTAGTTCTCCTTGGAGCGGCGGCTGCTGATCAGGCCGTCGTAAATGCCGCGGATTTGCTGTTCGGACACGTCGGTGATGCCGCCGGCGTTGACGATCTTGGCGGTCGGATAGATACCACGGACCAGATCCGGCCCCCCGGTACCGACGTCGTCGTCCGCGGCGTTGTAGAGCGCGAGCAGCGCCAGCTTGAGCGCGTCCTGCTCGGCCATTCCACGGCGAAAATGTTCCCGCATCGTGTTCCGAGCGTCTTTGCCGCCGGACCCGACGGCATGGTAGTCGGATTCCTCGTAGCGTCCGCCCGCGAGGTCGTACTTGAAGATGCGGCCCTCTTCCCGCTTGAGGTCGTAGCCGACGTACAGCGGCATCACGACCAGACCCTGAAACACCATCGGCAGATTGGCCTTCACCATCTGCCCCAGCTTGTTGGCTTTGCCCTCGCAGGACAACTGCACCCCTTCCAGCTTTTCGTAATGCTCCAACTCGGTCTGGAAGAGCTTGGCCATCTCCACGCAAGGGCCGGCGGCCCCCGCAATCGCCATGGCCGAGTAGTCGTCGATCTTGAAGACTTTTTCGATCCGCCGCTCGGCGATCTGAAATCCTTCCGTCGCGCGGCGGTCGCCGGCGATGATCACCCCCTGCTGATACTTGATGCCCAACACCGTCGTGGCCTGAGGCACGGAGACCGGCGCCCCGGCCCTGGCCTGGTCCGCCGCCTGAAAGGCGCCGGCAGCAGCCCGTCCGCCTGGCGTAAGTTCAGGGTAGTGCGCGTTCAGAAAATCGAAGAAACTGGAATCGTCGTGGTTGGGCAGGTACGGGAGCTTCATCAGGCTTTCAGCTTGGCGAGCAGCGCTTCCGCCGTCTCGGCCTGCTCGAAGAGGTCGCCGGTGAGGGATTCCGTTCCGCGGAGCGGGTCCATCAGCGGCACCTTCTTGATCGTGGTATTGCCGACGTCGAACAGGACCGAAGTCCAGCTGGCGCCGTAGATGGACTTGGAGAATTTGCCGACGCAGCGCCCGCGGAAGTAGGCCCTCGTGCCGGGCGGCGGTGCGAACTCCGCCCTGGTCACCTCAACGTCCTGCACGATACGCTCGATCATATGGCTGCGTTCCAGCGTGTAGTACAGGCCCTTGTCCGGTCGCACGTCGTGGTACTGGAGGTCCATCAGACGGATGCGGGGATCGTTCCAGCCGCAGCCTTTGCGCTCCATGTACGATTCCATCATGTGACGCTTGGCCACCCAGTCCAGTTCGCGGACCAGAGTCCGCGGGTCCCGTTCCAACTTGTCCAGCACGTCCTCCCAGCGGACAAGGATGTCCTTCGTGATCTGGTTGAGGTCGTGGCAGGAGTAAAAATCCATCGCCGCCTTCAGATACACCCGCTGGATCTCCACCGACGTCATCGACCGCCCGCCGGTCAGTTTCAGCGAGGCCTTCATCGTCAGATCGCGCGAAACCTGCTTGATCGCCGCCACCGGATCGTCCAGGTCGATCTGCGGCAGTTCGACTCCGGCTTCGACGAGATCCAACACAATCGCCAAGGTCCCGACCTTGAGATAGGTGGAGACCTCCGCCATGTTGGCGTCGCCCACGATGACGTGCAGCCGGCGATATTTCCCGTAATCGGAATGCGGTTCGTCCCGGGAATTCACGATCGGCCGCTTGACCATCGTGTTCAGGTCGACGAGACATTCGAAGAAGTCCGCGCGCTGGGAGATCTGGTAGTCCGCCGGGCTGGTCTGGTTCTCCGATCCGACCTTGCCGGCTCCCGCAAAGATGGGCCTGGTCACGAAGAACGGCGCCAGGACCTTCACCAGCCGCTCAAACGGCACGCTCCGGGAGACGAGGTAGTTCTCGTGGTAGCCGTAGCTGTTGCCCTTGCCGTCGGAATTGTTCTTATAGAGGAGGAACTGTTCACGGCCGCGTGCCTTCACCATCTGCTCGAGGCACTGGGCCAGGATCCGTTCGGACACACGCTCGAAGGCGACGATCTCACGAGGGTTCGTACATTCCGGGGTGGAATACTCCGGATGGGCGCCGTCGACGTACAGTCGGCCGCCGTTGGCGAGGACCTTATTCAGTTGGCGGTTGTAGTCCGGATTCGGCCGCTCCCGCTCCCCGTCCACTTCGAACCCGCGCGCGTCGAGGAGCGGATTTTCGTTTTCGTAGTCCCACACCGCATGCGGGACCGAGAGGCCAGGATAGTGCGCAATGACGGCCAACGAATTCGCGATGGGGTCCGCGGCGGCGGGATCCCGCGAAGCGATCCCGAATTCCGTCTCCGTACCCAGCACCCGAGGTGTCGTAGGGGCAGTGGCGTCGGCCATGGAGGTCAAAGGTAATGGCCTGTCGTGATGGTTTCAATCTGGCGTGAGTCGGTCGGTCCGCCGCTGATCGTCCGGATGTGCACGATCTTCTCGCCCTTCTTTCCGGCTACTTTGGCCCAGTCGTCGGGGTTGGTGGTGTTCGGCAGGTCTTCGTGCTCCTTGAATTCTTCCCGGATCGCCCGGATCAGGTCGTCCGACCGGAGCCCGCGGCCTTCGTTCGCGATCGCCCGCTTGACGGCATACTTCTTCGCACGGGACACGATCCCCTCGATCAGCGCGCCGCTCGCGAAATCCTTGAAGTAGAGGATTTCCTTCTCGCCGTTGGCATAGGTGACTTCGATGAACTTATTCTCCTCGGAGGTGGCGTACATGGCCTCGACCGTGATGTCGGTCAGGTGCTCGACCAGCGCCTTGGCGTCTCCGCTGAACCGCTTCAATTCCTCCTCGGCAAACGGCAGGTCGGGGCCGACGTACTTCGAGAAGATGTCCTTGGCCGCGGTACTGTCGGGACGGCCCACCTTCACCTTGACGTCCAGGCGGCCGGCGCGGAGCACGGCGGGATCGATGAGGTCCTGACGGTTGCTCGCCCCGATCACGATCACGTTGCGCAAACTTTCGACGCCGTCGATCTCGGAAAGGAACTGCGGGACGATGGTCGATTCGATGTCGGAGGAAATGCCGGTCCCGCGTGTGCGGAACAGCGCGTCCATTTCGTCGAAGAACACGATGACTGGGTTGCCGTCCGCGGCCCGCTCCTTTGCCTTCTTGAAGACCTCCCGGACCTGCCGCTCGGATTCACCGACGTACTTATTGAGCAGTTCCGGTCCCTTCACGTGCAGGAAGTAGCTGCGCACCGCCTTGCCCGTCAGATGGCCGAGTTTCTTGGCGATCGAATTGGCGACGGCCTTGGCGATGAGGGTTTTGCCGCAGCCCGGCGGTCCATAGAGCAGAACGCCCTTCGGCGCGCTGAGGTGGAATTCCGCGAAGAGTTCTGGATGGAGGAAGGGTAGTTCGACGGCGTCCCGCACCTGCTCGAGCTCCCGTTGGAGGCCGCCGATCTTGGCATAGTCGACGTCCGGCACTTCCTCCAGAACCAGTTCCTCGGCTTCCGACTTGGGCAGCTTTTCGATGACGCAGCCCGAGCGGGTATCGTACAGCAGATGGTCGCCGACGCTGAGCCGCTCCAACAGCAGCGGATCGCCTAACTCCGCCACTTTCTCCTCGTCGAAGTGCAGCGTCACCAGGGCCCGGTTGCCTTCCAGCAAATCCTTGAGCCGGACCACTTCGCCCACCACGTCGAAGCCCTTGGCCTCGATGACGTTCAGCGCCTCGTTGAGGATGAGCTCCTGCCCCTTCCGCAACTCTTTCCCTCTAATGGAGGGATGGAGGCTCACCTTCATCTTGCGGCCGGAGACGTATACGTTGCCCGTCCCGTCTGGGTTGAGGCTGGAGAAGATGGCGTAGGTGGAGGGCGGCGCCGTCAGTTTTTCGACTTCGGCGCGCAGCGCTTCGATCTGCGCCTTCGCCTCCTGGAGCGTGGCGACGAGTTTTTCGTTCTGCTTGGTCGCTTGATCGAGCTGGTAGCGGGATTGGTACAGCCGACGGATTTCTTCTTCCATCGACTGGATCTGCACGCGAAGCTTCTCGGCCTCGCGGGCATGTTCATCGTTGCGGTGTATCACGTCCGTTTCTCCCTCGGACAGCCGCTTCGTCATGCGCGTGACGGAATCTCGGAGGGACCGGAGTCGGCTTGGACTGTCCTTCTTATCGGCCATGGCACAACCACCAGAAGGCGGAAACCCTTGCTAGATCACATCGTCCAAGTCTGTGCGGATTCTATCATCCGGTTTTTTCATGGTCAACAGGACGTGAAAATTCCACGAGCGTCGGACGCGCGACTCATTCGTCTCACGACGACACCGCATCAAGCATCGCGCGCGTCGCCGCCGCACAGTCCTGTGCACCGAGAATCGCGCCGATCGCCGCGACGCCGAACGCGCCGGCGTTCCGCACTTCGCGCGCGCGCGCCGGAGTGATCCCGCCGATGCCCAGCAGAGGAATCTTCACCAGACGACAGGCGGACCCCAAGGCCGCAAGTCCGAGCGGCGGACCGAATGATTGCTTCGACGGCGTTTCATAGATCGGACCCAGCACGACGTAATCAGCGCCTTCGGCCTCCGCCTGTTCGACTTCGCGGAGCGAATGGGCGGAGACGCCGAGCACCCGCTGGGCACCCATGAAGCGCCGCGCCACGGCAACCGGCAGACTGTTGCTGCGCAGGTGCACGCCGGCATCCTCCAGAGCCAGGGCCACGTCGAGGCGGTCATTGATGAGCAGCTGACTGCGTGCCGGCCCGGTCATGGCGCGCAGTTCGCGGGCCAACGTCAGGAAGTCTCGAAGCGGGAGGTCTCGTTCACGCAGCTGAATCGCCGGAGCCCCGGCGGCAAGCACCTGCTGCAGCACCGAGAGGAGCGGCCGGCCCTTCGTCTGGTGCCGATCTGTGACGACGAGCAGGCGCGATGCAAGTTGCGGCATGATTCGTTACACGTGAGCCCTGACGCGTGAACCGGCACCCCCGAGAAGGTTTTAGGAAAGAAGACCCCGTCGGTGCCTCACAGCATGCCTTCGATGGGGCTGCTCGCCGTGGCATAGAGTTTCCGGGGAATACGTCCCGCTTTGTACGCCAGCCGTCCCGCATGCACGGCGTACTTCATCGCCTCGGCCATGGCGATCGGATCCTGCGCGCCGGCGATGGCGGTGTTCATGAGCACCGCGTCCGCGCCGTATTCCATCGCCAACGCGGCATCCGACGCCGTGCCCACGCCCGCGTCGACGATGATCGGCACCTTCACGGTCTCCATGATGATCTTCAGATTGTAGGGATTGCGGATGCCGAGTCCCGAGCCGATCGGTGCGGCCAGGGGCATCACCGCCGGACAGCCGATGTCGACGAGCTTCTTGGCGACGATGGGATCGTCGTTTGTGTAGGGCAGAACGATGAAGCCTTCCTTGATGAGGATCTTGGCCGCTTCGATCAACCCGGCTGTGTCGGGGAAGAGCGTCTTCTCATCGCCGAGCACTTCAAGCTTCACGAGATCGGACACGCCTGCCGCTCTCGCGAGGCGCGCGTAGCGCACCGCGTCCTCGACCGTATAGCAGCCGGCCGTGTTCGGCAGAATGATGTACTTCTTGGGATCGATGTAATCGAGCAGATTTTCCTTGGACCGGTCCGTGATGTTGACGCGGCGGACGGCCACCGTTACGACGTCGGCGCCGGACACCTCAATCGCTTTTTTCGTTTCCGCGAAGTCTTTGTACTTTCCGGTCCCCACCCACAGGCGGGATTTGAACTCGCGCCCGGCAATGACCAGACGATCGTCGTACATGGATTCAGGCCTCCGTTTCACCGCGCTGACGGACAGGCGCGCCGCCGCCGATGAAGCTCAGGATCTCCACCCGGTCCCCTTCTTTCAGGTTCCGTCGATCGAAATCCGACCGCTCGAGAATCTCCAGATTCAACTCCACAGCCACCCGCTCCTGTTTCAAATCAAGTTCGCGGAGCAGGTCGCCGACCGTCAGCCCGGACCGGCAATCCCGCTGCTCTCCGTTGACCTGGATCTGCATCGCGTCCGGCATAGGCTCATCCTATGGAACCCCAAATCCCATTGTCAACAAAGCGGAGCCGCCGGTCCCTTGCCCTACCCTTTATCGTCGCGAGACAATAGCACCAACGGTCTACGTATGGCTGCGCCTCAAAACAACCAACGCATCGCCGCTCTATTTCGGTCCATTGCGGACCTGCTGGCCGCCCAACGGGCGAACCCCTACCGGGTACGGGCTTACCGGCGCGGGGCGGATTCTTTGTTGGCGCTGGAAGAAGACGTCGCGGCGGTCGCGGCACGGCATGAGTTGGAGGAGATCGAGGGGATCGGTAAGGACCTCTCCGACAAGATCGGGGAATTCCTGCGGACCGGCAAGATTCAGACGCTTGAAGCTTTGAAGACGCCTTTGCCTGACGAGGTCAGAAGCTGGGCTCAACTGCCGGGGCTGTCCGATTCGCTGGTCACCTATCTCTACAGCCGCCTCAGCATCACGACGCTCGATGCGCTCGAACAGCTGGTCCGCTCCCACATGCTGCGGACGGTCCCGGGGTTCACGGGATCGGAGGAATCGCTGCTCCAGGGGATCGCGCGACTCCGGGACCGGAAGACCCGTTAAGAGGGCCGCAGCTCCTTGAAGATCTTCCAGGTTTTCAGCAACTCCACAGCTTTCTGCAACTGCACGTCCTGGTCCACCGACGGTTCACCGGACGCATCGACCGGAGGAACGGCGGGCGCCGTGCCGTTCTTCACCGGAGCGTCTTCATGCGCTTTGCCGTTGGCCTGGGTCGTTTCCTTCCCGGCCGCTCCGGTCCCCGCAGGCTTGCCCGCTTTCCCGTCCGCATCTTTCTCTCCCGGTTTGCCATCGGCCTTCGCCACGGTCGCCGGCGGCTGCGGCTTGACCACGATGTCCGGCGTGATCCCGGTCGATTGGATGGATCGCCCTTTCGGCGTGTAGTACTTCGCCGTCGTCAAGCGCAGACCCGAGCCGTCGCCCAAGGGAAGAATCGTCTGAACCGATCCCTTGCCGAACGAGGTGGTGCCGACGATCACCGCCCGGCCGTAATCCTGTAGCGCGCCGGCCACGATCTCGGAGGCGCTGGCCGATCCTTCGTTGACGAGAATGATCATCGGCGCGTCTTCCATCTGATCCTTGCCCTTCGCGAACCACTCGTCTTTCTTGCTCTCCCGTCCCTTGGTGTAGACGACGAGTTTGCCGTTGGGGAGGAACTGCTCCGACACTTCGACCGCCGCGGTCAGCAATCCGCCGGGATTGTTCCGCAGGTCGAGGATGGTGGAGTGAATCTTCTGCTCCTTGAACTGCTTCAGGGCTTTGCTCAGATCGCGCCCGGTCGCCTCCTGGAACTGCGTGAGGCGGACGTACCCGATGTTGTCGAGAACCTTCGACTTCACGCTTTCGATCTTGATGGTGTCCCGGACCAAGCTGAACTGCAAGGGATCGGCGGTCCCGTCCCGCTGGATCGTCAAGTTCACCTTCGTGCCCTTCGGCCCGCGCATCTTCTGCACCGCGTCCATGAGCGTGAGGTCCTTCGTCGACTCGTCGTTGACTTTGGTGATGAAGTCTCCGGCTTTGATGCCGGCCCGGTAAGCCGGCGTGCCTTCGATCGGCGCGATCACCGCGAGCCGATTGTCCTTCACCCCGATCTGGATGCCGACCCCGCCGAACTCGCCCTTGGTCTCGACCTGCATTTCCTTGTACATCTCGGGCGTCATGTAGGCCGAGTGAGGATCGAGCGTCGACAACATGCCGCGGATCGCGCCTTGGACCAGGTCCTTGACCTTGGTCTCGTCGACGTAGTTTTTCTGGACCTGAGTCAGGACTTCGGAAAAGGTTCTCAGCTCCTCGTAGGACTCGGTCGCATGGCCGGTATGTTCCCAGCCTTTTCCGATCCATACCCCGAACACGAGAGCCAGCATGAGGCCCAGCAACCACACTCGCCGACGCGGAGTTTGTTCCATTGTGCGCTTCCTTTCCCGTTCGCTAGCGTCTTGCCAACCATTGCAAGGGGTCGACCGGCTCGGCGCCCTCGCGCAGTTCGAAGTATAGAGTATTCTCCCCCGTCATACCCGTATCGCCGGTTTCCCCGATCGCCTGATTCGCCCCGACCTGCGCGCCCACCGTCGTGAGAATCTTCGAGGCATGGGCGTACAGGGAGAAGAACCCGTTGGCATGATCCAAGATTATAACCAGTCCATAGCCTTTCAACCAGTCCGCATAGACGACCGTCCCAGGCATCACGGCGTGGATCAGGCTCCCCTCGACGGTCCGGATCTCGATGCCTTTCCGCTGGACGAACGTGTTGAACGTCGGATGTTTCTGCCGGCCGAAGTACGTGATGACGTTCCCGTCCGCCGGCCACGGCAGCGATCCCTTGGCCCCGCGCGGCGCCAGGGTCCCAGCCGGCGGCTTGACCGCGGCGGCGCGGCGACGGTTTTCCAGTTCCCGCAGAAGGCCGTCGATACGTGAAGCGGACCGTTCGAGTTCCTGTAGAACGCGTTCGCTGGATTCTTTCTCCTGGGTGATTTTCGTCAGATAGACCTTCTTTTCCTTCTTGACCGATTTGATCTCATCGAGCTGCTTTTCCATGCTCCGTTTGTAGGCCACCATGCCGACGCGGGCCGCTTCGCGCTGGCGTTCGGCGGCTTCCATGTTAGTCACGTCGCCACGAAAGCTTCCCATGAGCTCATAGTCGCGTTCGGATACGGCGGACAGGTATTGCAGCCGCCGCTGAAAGTCTCCATAGGAGTTCGACGCCAGCAACGCCTTCCAGTACCCGAAGCGCCCCTCCATATACTGGACGCGCAGCCGGGCCAGGATCGCATCCTGCCGTTGCCGGATGCTTTGCCGGAGATTGCCGATCTGATGGTTGATCGTCTCGATCTCCTGGTCCTTCTTCCGGAGTTTCTTGCTGATATCCTGGTGGGACTGCCGCACGTGCACGAGCCGCTCGTCGAGGCTTTGGATGCCCTGGAGTACCGACTCCCGTTTCTTCCCCGCCTCGTCGGCCAGCCGGCGCTTCTCCTCGATCTCGCCCTTCAACTGTTCGAGCGCTTTCCGCTCCTTCTCGATCTTGTCGCTGATCGCGTCGGCCCCTCCGACGACCGGAAGGGCCAGCAGCATCCCGATGCACAACGCACATCCGGTTGTGGCGCGTCGACCTGGGGTCATGCCTTTGCCTCTCCAAACCGTCGTAACGAGACGAAACTGCCGGCGCATCCCAGCACGACCCCGACTCCCACGAGCGCAACGCACATCGGGAGCGGAAAGAACGCGACGAGATGGTCCAGGCCGCTCAACCGGCCGGTCGCCTGCATCTGCTGCCGGAAGAGTTCATAGAGAAACTTCAACATGAGCAGCGACAACGCGCTCCCGAGCCCGCCGAGCACGGCCCCTTCCAGCAGATACGGGATGCGGATGAAGCTCGTCGTCGCGCCGATCAACCGCAGGATCGCGATCTCGTCCCGCCGGGCGAAAAGCGCCAGCCTGATGGTGTTCGCAATGATCGTTACCGCCGCCGCCGACAGGACCACGCCGATACCGAGCGCGACGACTTCGATCGCCCGGATGATGGTCGCCAGCGCGTCGATCCAATCCTGATTGTAATCCACTTTCGTGACGCCGGAGGTCTGACGGACCCGTTCCGACCAGCGCTTCACCGCGTCGGGCGAGCGGAAGGGCGGGCTCAGGGTCACGACGAACGAGGCCGGCAACGGGTTCTGCCCCAACCCCTCCAACAGATGCGACTCGGAGGGAAACTGCGCCTTGAATTCCCCGAGCGCCTGTTCTTTGGAAATGAAGTGCATCGCCGCAACGGCCCGATCCGACCGGAACTGCTGTTCGACGTTCGAGACCGCATCCGCGGACAACTGATCGTCGAGGTAGACCATGATCTTGATGTCGTCTTGCAGCCATCCGGCCGCCGCCCGCAGGTTCACATATAGAAGGAGAAAGATTCCGACGCAGGCGAGAGTAAAAGCGGTCGTGAGGATCGCGACCATCGTGGTCGTGCGGTTTGTGCGCATGTTGACCCAGGCTTCCCGCAGCAAATAGACCAGCTTTCTCACGCGAAGACCTTCTGCTCCGGCACAAGCGACCCTTCCGACAGCGTGATGACCCGCCGGTTCACCTGCTCCATCACGAGCGGATCGTGCGTCGCGACCACGACGGTGGTTCCACGGGCATTAATCAATTTGAACAACTCGATGATTTCCCCTGTCAGCGCGGGGTCCAGGTTGCCGGTCGGCTCGTCGGCGAGGAGGACGATCGGACCGTTGACGATGGCCCGGGCGATACAAACCCGCTGTTGTTCCCCGGTGGAGAGACCCACGGGCAACTGGTCGCGCTTGTGCTCGACGCCCACCGCCCTCAGCGCTTCGGTGACTTTGCGCCGGATATCAGCGGGCGAGACGCCCTGCACCAGCAGGGGCAATGCGACGTTTTCGAACACGGTTTTCTTCGGCAGCAGCCGGAAATCCTGGAACACGGTCCCGACTTTGCGCCGCAGGTAGGGAATCTCCGACCGCCGCAGGGTCGTCACGTTCTTCCCCTGCACGAACACCTGTCCTTCGTCGGGACGCTCGGCGCCGATCAGCATGCGCAGCAAGGTCGATTTCCCCGCCCCGCTCGCCCCCATCAGGAGCACGAATTCGCCCTTCTCGACCTCGAGCGAGACGTTCGAGAGCGCGGGTCTCCGGTCATAGTGTTTGGAGACGTGGATGAGTTGAATCATGATCAGCTACCAGCGGTGGTCGTCGCCCGGTACGTCGAAGGCGTTCTCGATATGTTCGAGATCCTGTGCGCCTCCTTCGGCAGACTGCAGCAACACGACATCGAACCGGCAGGGACGGTTGGTCCAATGGTACCGGGCCAGGTATTGCGACGCCAGTTGAATCAGTTTTTTCCGTTTCTGTTCATGTATCGCTTCGACGGCTCCGCCGAACTCGTCGGTGCGCCGGGCCTTGACTTCAACGAAGACGAGCACCGGTCCGTCTTCGGCTACCAGATCCATCTCGCCGAGCGACGAGCGGAGGTTGCGGCCGACGATCTTGTAACCCTTCTTCCGGAGATACTGCTCGGCCGCCGTTTCCCCTTCTTGCCCGACACGTCGTCTGGGGTCAAGTCCGCTCACTGAATCTGGTGCGCCATGGAAGTGGTGGATGAAGCGGTCGCCACTCCTCCCTGTTTGATCAGCGCGGCGACGGGAGCGAAGGTGCGCCGGTGAATCGGACAGGGCCCGTGTTCGGCGAGCCGTTGGAGGTGCTCCTCGGTGCCATATCCTTTGTGGGACAAGAACCGATACTGGGGGTAAATGCGGTCGTACTCCGCCATCAGCCGGTCCCTGGTCACCTTGGCAACAATCGACGCCGCGGCGATCGAGAGCGAGAGGGCATCACCTTTGATAATGGAGCGGGCCGGTATCGGCAGTCCAGAGAGCGCCACCGCATCGATCAGCAAGAGGTCCGGCGGCGGCGAGATTGCGGCTACGGCCCTGTGCATCGCCAGGCGAGTGGCTTCCAGAATATTCAACCGGTCGATTTCGTCGGGGGAAGCGGAACCGACCCCGACGGCGACGGCCCGCGCCATCACGGTCTCGTAGCACCACTCCCGCTCACGTTCCGACAACTGTTTGGAATCGTCGACACCTGAAAGGCGGCACCGAGCCGGCAATATCACCGCAGCCGCCACGACGGGGCCGGCGAGCGGTCCACGCCCCGCTTCGTCGAGGCCGGCGATCCGGCGAAAGCCGCATCGCCTGGCCTCCGATTCAAATTCGTCGGTTGGTCCCACGAAGCGCCTATACCGGCCGTGCTAACAGGGTCACGGACCCTCGTGGTCGACAGAATGGAAAAACTGCTCAGGACTTGGCTGCCGCGGCCGCCTCAACAGGCGCCTCGGCAGATTCGGCAACGCGGCCAGCCCCGGCCTGGGACTTGGCATCTCCGACGAATTCCCGGTCCTCGACCTTGGAGAACTTGCCCTTTTTCCCGCGGAGGTAATAGAGCTTGGCGCGGCGGACCTTGCCTTGCCGCACGACGTCGATCTTGGTGACGATGGGCGAATGGACGGGGAAAATCCGTTCGACGCCGACGCCGTACGAGACTTTCCGGACCGTGAACATCTCCGTGTTGAGGCTTCCCTTGCGGGCAATGACCGCGCCTTCGTACACCTGGATCCGTTCCTTTTCGCCCTCGACGACTTTCACATGGACGCGCACCGTGTCCCCGATTTCAAAATTGGGAATCGACTTCTTCGTGAGCGACCGTTGCACTCTCTCTAACTGATTCATGACTACTCCTCCTCCCCACATCGAACCGGCGTGCCCGGCACGCCTTCACGAATGATTTCATCCAACAACTGCCGGTCCTCACGGCTGAAGTTCCGGTGACTCAGCAGATCCGGCCGCCGCTGATAGGTCGCCCGCAGGGCTTCCTTCCGCCGCCATAACCGGATGGCCTCATGGTGCCCCGACAACAATACCTCCGGAACCGCCATGCCCCGGACTTCCGCCGGTCTGGTGTAATGCGGATACTCCAGCAGCGATTCGGAAAACGACTCCTCCACGATCGACTCGGGATCGCCCAGGACGCCCGGAATCAACCGCGCCGAGGCATCGATCAGAATCAGCGCAGCCAGTTCGCCTCCGGTCAGCACATAGTCGCCGACCGAAATTTCTTCCGGCTGCAGCGCGAGCCGGACCCGTTCGTCGATCCCCTCGTAGTGGCCGCAGAGCATGACCAGCGGTCGCGGCTCCTGTGCAAGCTCTCTGGCATAGGCTTGTGTGAACGGCTTTCCCTTCGGCGACGGCAGCAGCAGGCGAATCTTCTCGCCTTTCTGTTCGTGACCGGCTTGGATCTCCTCCACGGCCCGCAGGACCGGCTCCGCCTTCATGACCATCCCGGCGCCGCCCCCGTAAGGAACATCGTCCGCTACCTTGTGCTTGTCCAGCGTGTAGTCGCGGAGATTGTGGATCTGCACATCGAGCAGCCCTTTTTCCTGCGCCCGTTTGAGGATGCTGCTCCCCACTACCGGCGCAATCATCTCCGGAAACAGCGTGATGACGTCACACCGCATGGCGCGCCTCGACCGGTTCCTCGATCTCCTTCACGACCATTTGCCCCCCGGCCACGTCGACCGACTTCACGAAGCTCTTCGCGGCGGGAATGAGCAGCTCACGGCCGTCGCGTTTGACGACGAATACGTGGTGCCCCGGCAGCTCCCATAGCTGGTCGACAGTGCCCAGGTGCCGGCCGGACTCGTCGACTACCGAGAGGCCGATCAGGTCGCATTCGTAGAAGACGTCCTTCGATCCGGCCGGTAAGGGCTCGCGGGGGATCTGTACCAACGCACCCCGAAGGAGCGCCGCGTCTTCCGGCGTCGTGATCCCGTCGAACTTGACGAGGTAGGCCGCTCCGGCTCTCCGCACCTGCGCGACGGTTCGTTCACTTCTCTGCCCTCCAGCCTCGACGATGCTGACCTTGCCCAGATGATCGAACCGGCCCGGCACGTCGCTCAACGACCGGACCTTGACTTCGCCCTTCACACCGAAGGGGCGCTCGATTCGGCCGATGGTTACGAGTTCTGCCTGGGCGACGGTCACCGGTCAGGCCTTTTTCTTCTTCGCTGCTTTTTCCGTTTCGAACTGCTTCCACAGCCCGGAACGCCGCAACAACGTCTTGACCGTGACGGTCGGCTGCGCGCCCTGATGCAACCAGGTCAACACCCGTTCCTGCTTCAGTTCGGGCAAGCCCGCCTGCTTCAGCGGATCGAAGATCCCGAGGATCTCCAAAAACCGCCCGTCCCGCGGCTTGCGCGAATCCGCCGCCACCACGCGATAGATCGGCCGCTTGTGTCGGCCTGTTCTCGTTAGTCTCAAGTGAACCGCCACTGTCTTCCTCCTTAGCAAACTAGGTTAAGGTTACGGCTACCGGTGAGCCCATCGATTTCTCCTGAGCCTCACCTTCCACCTTGATCTCGTCCATCACATTCCCCGCAGCATCTGCGCCAATTGCCGGCGCCCCCCTGCTCCCGACATCGCCCTGGCGATCTTTCGCGCCGACAGGAACTGCTTGATCAGGCGGTTGACCTCCATCACGTTCGTTCCGCTGCCGCGGGCAATGCGTTTTTTCCGGCTCCCGTTGATGATCGTATGGTCACGCCGTTCGCGCGCCGTCATCGAGTCGATCATCGCGACGACCCGCTTCATTTCACGTTCAGGCACCTGCCCTTCCATGGCACCCCGCAACTTCTGGCCCCCCGGGAGCATGCCGAGAATCTGGTCCAGCGAGCCGAGCTTATTGACCTGCTTGAGCTGCGCCCGAAAGTCCTCCAGCGTGAAACTGTTGCTCGTGAGCCGTTTCTGGGCTTCTTCCGCCTGCTCGCGGGTGAACGTCTCCTGCGCCTTTTCGATCAGCGTCAGCACGTCGCCCATGCCGAGAATCCGCGACGCCATGCGGTCCGGATGGAACGGCTCCAGCGCGTCGAGCTTTTCTCCGACGCCCAGAAACTTGATCGGCTTGCCGGTGACCGCCCTGATCGACAGAACGGCGCCGCCCCTGGCGTCGCCTTCGACCTTCGTGAGGATGATGCCGGTCAGCCCGACCTGTTGATCGAACTGGCTGGCCATCGTCACGGCGTCCTGCCCCGTCATCGCATCGGCCACGAGGAGCACGTCGTGCGGCTTGACAGCCGTCTTCACCGCGACCAATTCCCCCATGAGTTCGCTGTCGATGTGTAACCGCCCGCCGGTATCCAACACGACGAGATCGAATCCTTGATCTCGCCCCCGATCGACGCCGGCCTGACAGATCCGCACGACGTCCGCCCGCGAGGCATCGGTATGGTCGAAGCGATGGACATCGACGCCGAGGTCGCGCCCCAAACTGGCTAACTGATCGCCGGCCGCCGGCCTGCGAGGATCCGCGGCTACCAAGAGCACCCGCTTGCCCTGCTGTTTAAAGAGTTTCGCCAGCTTGCCGGAACTGGTGGTTTTTCCCGCTCCCTGCAGACCGACCATCATCACGACCGTAGGCGGAGCCGACGCGAGCGCCAAGCCCGCCTTCTCCCCGCCCATCATGCCGCGCAGTTCGTCCCAGACGATCTTCACGACCTGATGGCCAGGAGTCAGGCTCTTCAGAACCTCCTGCCCTACCGCCTTCTCGCGGACCCGTTCGATGAAGTCTTTGACGATCCTGAAGTTGACGTCGGCCTCCAGCAGGGCCAATCGCACTTCCTTCAAGGCTTCCGCGATGTTCTGCTCGGTGAGCACACCGGTCCCGCGGAGTTTCTTGAGGACTTTCTCGAATTTTTCGCTGAGAGCGTCGAGCATGCCGGTCACAAAGAAAAAGGCAATCGAAGCTGCGCGTCCAGATCTCCGATCGCCTCGAAAAATCTAGGAAAAGAGCAATGGGGGAGTCTAAAGGACGGCCTGGGAGAAGTCAAGGGAGCCGAGGCAGCATTTTATTGACATGCTGCGGGCCTTTCGCTATGGTCCAGTCAGTGATTCAGTGAACCTCGTCAACGGGTTATGAGGAAACCGTCGTGAGAAAATCGCCGTGGGTCCTGCTCATGTTCCTGCTCGTCGGAGGGTTGCTGGGCGGGATTCTCGGCGAAGTGCTGCAATTGATGGCGCCGAAAGGCACGATCCAGACCTTCTTCACCACCAACGCCACCCCCGGCATCAGTCCGCCGTTGACGATCGATCTCATTCTCCTCAAGCTGACGTTCGGTTTCAGCTTCAAAGTCAGCCTCCTCAGCATCCTTGGAATGTTGCTCGGCGTCTATCTTTACAAGAACGTCTAGCCCTCGGACTTAAGCTCCAGTTCTTTCAACTTCAGCGTCCGGATCCGGTTTCTGAGCGCCGCCGCCTTTTCGAACTCCAGTACTTTCGCCGCCGCCTTCATCTCTTGCTCCAACTGCTTGATGATGGCCTCGATCTTCCCGTCGGGCCGGTATTCGGCTTGTGACTCGGCGGCCAGAGCCAATTGCACCGGTTCGAGCGTCCCGTCGGAGTACTCGAGGACCGGGATGTCTTTCTGGATGCTCGTGGGGACGATTCCGTGGGTTTGGTTATAGTCTGCTTGAATGCTTCTTCGCCGCGCAGTCTCCTCGATCGCCAGCTTCATCGAATCGGTCACTTGATCGCCGTAGAGAATGACCCGTCCACGGGCGTTGCGCGCCGCGCGTCCTGCCGTCTGAATCAATGAGCGATAGGATCGGAGATACCCTTCTTTGTCGGCGTCCAGAATCGCGACGAGACTGACCTCGGGAAGATCCAGCCCTTCGCGGAGGAGATTGATGCCGACAAGCACGTCGAACACGCCCCGGCGGAGATCGCGAATGATTTCGGCCCGCTCAAGCGTCTTGATGTCGGAATGGAGATAGCGCACCTTGACCCCCAACTCGTGGAAGTATTCGCTGAGATCTTCCGCCATGCGCTTGGTGAGGGTCGTCACGAGTACGCGCCCGCCCTTGGCCGCCTCCGCCCGAACCTCTCCCAAAAGCTGATCCACCTGTCCCTTCGCGGGCTTCACCTCAATGACCGGATCCAGGAGACCGGTCGGCCGGAGGATCTGTTCGACGACTTCACCGTGCACGTGCTCGAGTTCGTAGGGACCCGGGGTCGCCGACACGTGAATGACCTGATTCAGACAACGTTCGAATTCGTGAAATTTCAGCGGCCGGTTGTCGACGGCGGACGGGAGCCGGAATCCGTAGTCCACCAGCGTCTTTTTCCGTGAGTAGTCGCCTTCGTACATCCCGCCGACCTGGGGAATCGTTGCGTGCGACTCGTCGACGATGAGGAGAAAGTCTTTTGGAAAATAGTCGAGCAGCGTCGGGGGCGGTTCGCCCGGCGCCCGCCCGCTCAAGTGCCGCGAGTAGTTCTCGATGCCGTGGCAATAGCCCATGGCCCGGATCATCTGCAGGTCGAACTTCGTCCGCTGGGCGATGCGCTGGGCTTCGACGAGTTGATTGGTCCTCTTGAAGTACGCGACGCGCTCGTCCAGTTCTTCTTCAATCCCGGTGATGGCACGCTCGTACCGATCGGGCGCGATCAAATAGTGCGTGTTCGGATAAACCGCGAATTTGGGGAGCTTCCCGAGCGACTTGCCAGTCAACGGATCGATTTCGTGAATCGCGTCGACCACGTCGCCGAACAACTCGATGCGCACGGAACGCGCCTCGTTCGAAGCAGGAAAGATCTCGATCACGTCGCCCCTGGCGCGAAACGTCCCGCGGTGAAAATCGACGTCGTTGCGCGCATACTGAATCTCGACGAGCTTTGCAAGAATCTTCTCGCGGCGGATTTCCATCCCCTCCTCAAGATAGACCACCATGCCGTGATAGACCTCCGGCGATCCCAGTCCGTAAATACAAGACACGGACGACACGATCAGCACGTCGTTCCGCTGCAGCAACGAGGTCGTCGCGGCGTGGCGCATCTGATCGATCGCATCGTTAATCGACGAATCTTTGGCGATATACGTGTCGGTTTGGGGAATGTAGGCTTCCGGCTGATAGTAGTCGTAATAACTGATGAAGTATTCGACGGCGTTATGGGGAAAGAACTGCTTGAACTCCTGATAGAGCTGGCCGGCGAGCGTTTTATTGTGCACGAGGACGAGCGTGGGTTTCTGGACGCGCGCGACGACGTTCGCCATCGTGAAGGTCTTGCCGGATCCGGTGACACCGAGCAGGACTTGGTGTTTCTTACCGGCCTGCACCCCGGCCGCCAGCTTGTCGATCGCCTGCCCCTGATCACCGCAGGGCTTGAAGGGCGCATCCAATCTGAACGGTTGCTGCGTGCGCATACGGCTCATCTTAGCACAGGCCTTGCGCAACCCGCTGAATTCCCGAAAGCCATCGTGCTATGCTGCTCGCCACAATCGAGCGCGCTTCCTCGACTCCATGCCGGCCCTCGCCAGACCAAACGGGATCATCACCTGTCTGATCGGGCTCCTCGCCTGTACGACCCCGGCCGTCTCAGCCGAGCCGCCGGCTCCGCCCCTCGGCGTCATGCTCGGCGGGAACGGCATGGATATCCCTAACCGGATTGCGACCGTCCGTAATCTCGGCGCGACGATCGTCCGCCCCTGGGACGTCAGCCTGGAAGAATGGAACGGCCACCACAGCGACACCGATGCCTTCACAGAGGCCGGCTTCCGTATCGTCCTGACCGTCCGCAACAACGGAAGAGGTGGCCTTCCACCACGGCCGACATCACCGCCGAACGACCTCGCCCTGTATAAGAAGAAATTGGGGGAGGTGCTCGACGCTTATCGGCCGGAGCTGCTCGTCGTCGAGAACGAAGAAAATTCCGTGCTGTACTATTTCGGCACACCGAAGCAATACGGGGCGGAACTGAGGGCGGCCTGCGAAGTCGCGCACAGCAAGGGCAGCAAGTGCACCAACGGGGGGATGGCCAGCAGCTTGGCCGCGACACTCGTGTGGAGCCACTATCGCGACCAGCACGACGCGGCCAAGGCCGAGGATTTTCTCCGCCGCACTGCAAGCCAGTCGCAGCAGAAGATGCTTCGGACGGGCGAGGGGCAGCGCCGCATCGGCGAGGCGATCATGAAGGGAAAAGCCCTGCTCGCCGAGTACAAGGCGGCAGGACTCGACTACGTCAACTTCCACTGGTATATCGCGGATTCTTCGGCGCTCGCTGAAACGGTGGAATTTCTCCAATCCGCCACGGGTCTACAGCCGATCACGAACGAAATTGGCCAGCAGTCTGCGGACGCCGCCGTCGCTCCATTACTCAGCAAGGCGCTGGAGATCGGGCTGCCCTATGTCATTTGGTGGAGCGTGGATCGGCCTGATGCCAAGGCACTTCACAATCCGGACGGCACGCTTCGGGACAGTGGGCTGGCGTTTCAGAAGTTTATCGGGAGCATGACGGGCAGAAGTTCCATCCCGTCGCAGACTGAAGCGGGACAGGCCCCAGCGGAAGGAAGCCGGTCCCGCTAATAAGCCGCGGGCGGAGACAACGGCCGGGAGGAGTACAACGGAGCCACGAACAAGTTGTCGAAGGCGACCGGGCCGGCACCGCGCGTCACCAGCCCGACTCGTCCGGCTCCGAATTGTTTGTCCTCGAGTGAGATCACCAGTTTCCCGTCGAATCCCACCTCGAAAAATTCTTTGCTGACAATCGTGTTGCGGCGCACCCAGAGGAGATGCCAGTCGACGGACTTGGGACTGATCGGCACCCGGCGGAGGCTGGTTTCTTTCCCATCTTTCAGAACCATAAACTCCAGCGCCTTCGCTTCAAAGTCGACCAGCACGACATAACCATTGGCCGCATCCTTGGCCGCAACCATCACCCCCCCGGCGGCGGGCGTGCTCGACGGTTGCCGCAAGCGGACCGTCAAGTCCGGGTAGTCGTACGCGAGGCCATCGACCAAAATGACGTGCAGACAGCCGGAAGCCATACAGGGCGACGATTGCAGCAATGCCTGCGGCGCCGACGGCGCCTTGTCGTCGCGCGTCACCGCCCAGGTCCCGGCGCCGCCTTCCCCGACCGTGGCGGCCGAGAATCCGGCCGGCGCGTCCCCGAGCTTCGCCTCATCGAACGTCCACTTCTTGAATTGATTCAGCAGATCGGGAGTATTCGTCGTGGCCAACGGCGTACGCGCCTCGCCCGCATAGAGGGGGAGGCTTGCGCTCATCGTGAGGAAGACCGCCAGCGCCGCCGAGAATGTCATTGGCTGATCGAGATATCGCATCACTTCCCTACCACTTCGTGGGAGGCTTGTTCGGCTTGGGAATATCGAGTATTTCTTTCAGACGCTGGTCTCGCTGCGCCCGAATCTGCCTCATGCGCCGCCAGCGATCCCAGGTCCACCAGCGGAGACGCTGGGCAAAAGTCAGCGTGGGCGGCGGCACATTGCCGGCGGTCTGGTGCTGAAACTCGTACCCCGCCCCCCTATCTTTGCTCTCGAAATATCGCCCGTACTGATGATCGTAGAGGCCTTGTCCGTCACCGCCTGCCATCGTGCGAACCCATCCTCGCTGATCCGGTTACGATCAGCATTCCACATGGCAAAGATACCAAAGGGATGACCGAAATTGCCAGTCGCCACCTGGACCGGCACTGCGCCCCATAGTAATCTGTGCGCGCAAGTCGGCGCAACGTGAGCGCGAGGGGGTAATGCCATGATCCACATCCGAGCCATCGGCGTCTGGATTCCGCTTTTCCTTTTCGGCTGGAATCCCGCAATCGGGATGGCCCAGGAACAACAGGGGCTTGCGCAGGCGCTGGAACGTGTTTCCGGTGAGCGGATGCTGGCCGATGTCACGCGGTTGAGCAGCCGGGAGTTCAGAGGCCGTCTGACCGGAACGGACGATGACCTGAATTCGGCGAAATTTGTCGCGGAACGCATGGCGACGCTCGGCCTCATGACGGCCCTGCGGCCCCGCCAATCTCTGCTTCCGGGATGGGCGATGACGATGCCGGCCCGGATCACCCGCGTCGAGAACAGCCCACGGTTGGTCCTGGAGGCTGAGGACCAGACCATCGTCGCCCGGCATGGCCCGGACTTCTTACCGATTTTGGACTCGCCTCCGGTTCGCGTCACCGCCCCCGTGGTCTTTGTCGGATACGGCATCTCTGATCCGGCGCGTGGATACGACGATTACGCCGGCGCGGACGTTCGGAATCGCGTGGTGCTCTTCCTGCGAGGCAAACCTGAAGGCTACCCCGATCCGGTCTCGCAAGCCGACAAGGAACGGACGGCGCGAGAGAAGGGCGCGGTTGCCTTCATGACCGTCACCGCCCCGGTGATCAGCGCCTATGAAATGCGACGCGGCGCGAACAGCCGCCCAGCCGGCTCCTACAATCAGGGCGACGGTGAGCGGACCATTCCCGGTTGTTGGATCAGCACCGAACTGGCTGAGCGACTTCTTGGGGCGGAGGGACGATCGCTCCGGCGACTTCAAGAAGATCTCAACGGACGATCCGCGGCGCGCGCGGTTCCCCTCAAGGCGACTGCAATGCTCTCCTGGGAGAGTTCGGAGGGCACAGGCCTGTTGGTCAACGTGATCGGGACGATTGGCGGCACAGACGCCATGACTTCGGAGGCCCTCGTGATCGGCGCCCATCGCGACCATCTCGGACGCCAGGGCGAGCTCTTGTTTCCCGGCGCCGACGACAACGCTTCCGGCACAGCCGTCATTCTCGAAGTGGCGCGCGTGGTGCGATCGGTGCCCGTTCCGCTCAAGCGCTCATTGATCTTTGTCTCGTTCAGCGGAGAGGAACAGGGGCTGTTGGGATCGCGGCTCTATGTGGGTAAACCTCCGCATCCCCTGAAGAGCACGTCGGCCATGATCAACATCGACCATGCGGGCGTGGGGAACGGCCGGCTTACCATCGGCGTGACGGGCTTCTCCAAAGACTGGGCGCAATCGGTCGGTCGCCAAGCAGGGCTTGGCGACAAGCTCGATCTCTTCGGATTTTTCCCAGGCGGAGATCATGTGCCATTCAAGGAAGCAGGCATCCCGACGATCACCGTCGTCACCTCCGGCCCGCATCCCGACTTCCACCAGCCTACCGATACGGCCGACAAGATCCAGCCTGCCCTTTTGGAAGCGGTCGCACGGTATGTCGTGGCCCTCGTCTGGTCTCTCGCATATTAATTGTTCCCTAAAAATAACCGGGCCAGTGTTCCTCATTATTGTTGAATAATTGACGCTCGTTCCTGGTTCAGCGTGATGTGCTCCGCCCAGCCCCCTGACCAGCCCCCTGAATAGAGGGCTCTCTCCGCTCCTGTGGAAGTGACGGCAACTGTCTCCTGAGAGAGGATGAACGCGAGCATCAGGGGCACCTGATAGCTCAGAGCATTTTCACCAAATACCCAGGAAAAGGAGACTCGCCATGAAACGCGCCCCTTCTTTGAAAGGCCTGTTCGCCGCCGCCACTCTCTCGCTGACGGGTCTCCTGTCTGCAGTCCCTCAAGCGAACGCACTGCCGTGGACCGAAATTGGAAATGCCGGCGACCTTGTCGGCACAGCACAGTTGACGACTGGAGCCGGGGCACTCACCTCCATCAGCGGGAGCTTATCAACCGGCACCGACGTCGATATGTTCGGAATTTATATCTCGAGCCCCGCCGCATTTTCTGCGACGACCGTCGGCGGAGCCGGTTTTGACACACAGTTGTTCTTATTCAATGCGGTTGGGATCGGTATCTATGCCAATGACGACAGTGTCGGAACCCAGTCCACCCTGCCGGCCGGCCACGCGAAGAGCCCAACAACGACGGGCCTCTACTACCTGGCCATTTCACAATACAATCGCGACCCCTTCAGCTCTGGTGGGCTGATCTTCCCGAGCTCTCCCTTCAACGGCGTGTTTGGTCCCACGGGACCTGGCGGAGCGCTCCCGGTGAACTCATGGAGCGGTTCCGGGGCCACAGGAACCTATACGATCACGCTCACGGGCGCATCCTTCTCCAACGTGGCCACGACACCGGAGCCATCGTCGCTCCTTCTTCTCGGCTCCGGCCTCGCAACATGCGTGGCTTGGCGCCGGCGTCAACAGGTATAGCCCGCACCGCTCAAAACGAGAGCAGCCTCCGGAGCGTAAACATAGCCTGGAGGCTGCTGCTTTCTGGAGGCCAGATCAGAAGCGGGATGATGTGAGCATCACGTCGGACGCATACCAGGCCGTGCTGAATTGCTCTTCGACCAGTCGCGCCTCGGCTTCCTTGCCCTGCGCCCGGAGACTCCGCACCAGCCCAAATAAGGCCCACCCGTTGTCGGGATGGCGCCGAAGATCTTCCCGATAGACGACTTCCGCTTCGCTCGCCCGTTTCGCCGTCAGCAACACCGCGCCCAAAACATGGCGAACCGGATGATGCCAGTACGGCGGCTCCTGGTAGGGCAAGGACTCTTCCAGCCGCACCGCCTCGCGCAGGAGGCGGATGGCCTCGTCGTATTTTTCCCGCTTGGCCGCGAGTTCCCCGCCGATGATCCGCGCTGCAATCTCGAGCAAGGTCCGCAGGGTCTTGAGTTCGGGCGTCTTGGCCCTTCGCAAGCCCTTGATCATTTCCTCGATGGCCAGCTGTTCGGCCTGGCCACTGCCGAGACGGCCTGTGGCGGTCATGGCCAAGCCCCGCGCGTAATGCCACATGCCTAAGGCGTAGCGAAATTCTTTCGAGGGCGGCAATTCACTCAGGACCTCACTCCACTGGCCGAACCGCGCCAGGGTCAGCACGGGCGTCGGGAGATAGGCTTCCAGGAGCAAGGCCTTCTTCATCTCCGCTTGAGGCACCTTGGCCACCAACTCGCGGGCCGTAAGCAGCGCCTCGGCACTCCGCCCCTCCATCATGAGCGCCGCCCAGAGAAAATGAAGATTGTGCGCGTAGTAATCCAACGCGTAGGATCCGGCGAGCCGGCGATGCTCCAGGTACGCATGATCGACCGAGACCGCATGCTCGTTCCGCTCTGCCGCCTCGTGATATCGCCCCACGCGCATATAAATGTGCGCGGGCATGTGCACGAGATGGCCGGCGCCCGGCATCAGCTCCGGCAATCGTTCGGCGCAGGGCACGGCCCGTTCCGGTTGCAGGGATGCCTCGACGGCATGGATGTAGAGATGACAGGCCCCCGGATGATTCGGCGACTTGGCCAACACCTGTTCGAGCAGAGAGACGATCTCGGCGGCCACGCCTTTCGGGCGCCCGTCGGACACCCAGTAGTCCCAGGGCTGGAGATTCATCAAGGCATCCGCGGCCAGGACCTGAGCCTCCGGATCGTCGGGAAAGCGTCTTGCCACCTCCCGCATCGACGTCGCATAGGCTCGATCCAACACCTCACGCTTGGACTGGTTCTTTGGTGAATAACGCGTTCCCAGCGCTTCGACGAAGGCCCGCTCGGAAGCGCTGGCCTTCGCCAGACGCGCCTTCGCCTTCTGGACCAGGTCCTGGGCTCGGCGCTCCTGCGACGGGGACATCGGCGCATTGATGTTCGGCCCTAAGGCCAGCGCCATGCCCCAATAGGCCATGGCCGCCTCCGGATCCTGCCGGCCGGCCTCTTCAAAAGAGTTGATGGCTTCCTCGAAGTTGAACGCATAGACCAGCCGCAGGCCCTGATCGAAGTACTGCTGCGCCAAGGGCGACGACGTGGTGATCGGATGGTGAAGGGTACCGAGATTGTCGAACAAGGGAATGGAGGGTTGGTCGGCGACAGCAGAAACACCTCCCCCGGCCAGCGTGAAAAGCAGTGCCGCTCCCACCGCCCGTTTGAGCATGGTCGAGGTTACGATGTCGCCTCCCGATAGGACAATGTCCGGATCTCCGGCACAGTCACGACGCGCCACCCCACGGCCGGATGCTCCGCCGACCACACCAAGGCATCGGTCATCTGCCGGATCGTCACCAGTCCCAACCGCCGCGCGGCGTCCCGCATGCGAGGGAGCCGCTCCATCATCCAGTAGGCCGGGAGCAAGAGCAGCGGCCAGGAGTGCCCGGGACCGAGAATATACCAGGGCCGAAGGATTGTCGATCGGAGTCCGCTTGCGCGCAGCTGAATCTCACACCACTCGCGCACCGCCACATAGGCGCGCATGATCGGCGCCGGTTGCGCGACACTCAGATAGATGACATGCTTCACCCCCGCTTGCTTCGCGGCGCGGATCGATTCGCGGGCGGATACCAGATCAACCTCTCGAAATTGTTTGGCTTTCCAGGGAGCCGGGTGTGGAGTGCCGACCAATTGCACGAACGTATCGGCAGGAGCCACGCGGTCGATGAAGGAGTCGGCATCAAACGGGGTCCCGATTACCGCCTCGCAGCCGGCCGGCAGCTTGTGCACGGACTCCTGCCGCACCAGCGCGCGTACGGCATGGCCGCGAGCGATGAGTTTTGAAATCAACCGGCTCCCGACGTAGCCGGTTCCGCCGGTGATGAACACCCGATGCCTCGTCGCGCGCGCCGCCCCCGCCATGCGGCGATTCAACCAGCATTCCGGTCAAAGGGCAAGCGGCGCGGGGACACGTGAAGGCTATGGGATATCTTCGAGCAGGGAGGAATCAATCGGCGGCAAGGGAGGCAACTGCCGCGGCGCGGGAGGAAAAATGACAGGAGATGTACCGGCCTGATTCGCCCCTTGAATCAGGCCCACGGTCTGCTGAGGCCCCAGGGTCATGACCCCGCCGCTCCAAGCCTGCCCTCCCGCGCTGCGGAAATTGTAGGTCTCAAACAAATTGAAGGTATAGACGTAGCCCTGAATACCTTGGTTGTCGACGTACAAATTGCCCGGCCCGAAATAGCTGAAGAGCGCCCCGACGCCACCCGAGAGTCCGCGGATGCCTGAAACCGCTTGAGCCCGCACCGGAGCATCCATGGCGAACAGGAGCAGACCGGTCAGCAAGAAAAGCCGAACACCTCGACAAAGGCGACCTCGACCGATGGTGAGAAGCGGAGCCATGAATGGCAACTCCAAGTGACAGTGACCCATAAATTCGGTACTATTATGGCGCGTCTCATGAACCGTCGCAAGCAAAGCCATGATCCCAAGCAGGGCGTGCAAGCCGCATTGACCGTGCGCCTAGTTTCCGCGCTGTTCATGACCAGTCTCACGATATCGTCCGTGAGCCAGGCGTCCGAGTCTCCCCTGGCTCCGCCGGCCCAGGCCGACCGCCGCCAAGGCATCACGCTCGTCGAGGCCGTCGCCGAAGCCCTGGAACGCAACCTCGACATTACCGTCAGTCGTCAGAACCGGGACATCCGCCTGACGGACATTATCTTCGAGCAAGCCAAGTTCGACCCGACGGTCAGCCTCAACGGACAGTACGGCCGCCAAGTCTCGCCCTTGAATCGGCCGGTCTTCGGGCTCTCCGGCTCGGCCCTCTCGGAGATCCAAAAGTTCGACCAGAACCAGAGCCAGGTCACGCTGGATATGACCCAGAACCTCCTGACCGGGGCCAACTACGACGTCAACTTCGCCCCGCAGCGAACCTTTGTCGCGGGACCCAACACCTTCCTGTTCAATCCAAGCTGGTCGTCAGGCCTCGCCGTCACCTTGACCCAGCCGCTGCTGCGGAACTTCGGCGTGGAGGTCAATCGGACCTTCATCCAAATCGCCCAAAACAATGTCAAGCTGGAGGAGCAGGTCCTTCGCGACCGGATTCTGACCGTGGTCGCTGCCGTCGAGCAGGCCTATTGGGAACTGTTGTTTGCCAATGAAAATCTGAAAGTCGCCCAAGCGGCATTGAAAGCGGCGGAAGAGTTACTGGCCAGCAATCGCGCCAAGGCCAAGGCCGGAGTCATGTCGATCGTCGACGTCCTCCAGGCGGAAGCGGCGGTCGCGTCGCGGATCGAACAGGTCTTGGTCGCCGAGAAAGCCATCGGGGACCAACAGGATCAGTTCCGTCGTCTGCTCAACCCCGCAGAGGAAGAACTCCGCCAGGAAGTCCGCGTCATCCCGCTGGATCAGCCGGTGAAATCGCTGGAGGCCATCAGTTTGACCGAAGCCATCGACCTGGCGGTGGCCCAGCGGCCTGAGGTCCTCCAGGCCAACAAGAATATCGACACCAGTCAGTTGAACGTGCAGTTTGCCAAGAACCAGATGCTCCCCAACTTGTCCTTCCAAGGCACCGGCGGGATGGCCGGGCTCGGCAACGACGCCGGGAACATGCTGAGCCGAAATTTGGGGGGCGACTATTACAACTACGGCGGCGGGCTGGTCTTGAGCTACCCCTTGGGGAATCGCTCCGCGACCAGCCAATATAACAAGCGGCAGATGGAAGCCAAGAACGCCGTGTCCACGCTGCAGAGCGTGCGGCAGCAGGTCATCGTCGGCGTCAAAGAAGCGGTCCGGCGGATCCATACCGACTTCAAGCGGATCGAGACCACCAGGTCGGCGCGGATCATGGCCGAGAAACAACTGCAGGCCGAACGCGAGCGACTGAACGTCGGGCTCAGCACCACCCGTTTCGTGCTCGATTTTCAGCGCGACCTCGCGACCGCCCAGGGCAATGAGTTGCGCGCCATCGTCGACTACAACAAGTCGCTCTCGAACCTGACCCGCACCATGGGCACGACCATCGAAAAGTACCATATCGAATTGAAGTAGCCGCCGGCCTTGCGGACTCGTGGCCGGATCACCGCACACGTGTGGATTCCTCTACAGACAAGTTGACGGAGGCGTCTGCGTCACCTCGCCCTGAACGAGATTCCTGGCTCTGCCTGATTCCTATCTCCGCGACCGCCTTCTATTATCTGCTACCCTCCGATTGGCAGGCCCTCCGGCTGATTCAATTTTTCCCTCAAGTCCTTGCCTATGCGGCGCTCGGCTGGTGGCTCGTTCGGAACAACTCGGCTGCCACTCGACTGGGACTGCTCCCTCTCACACTTTGGACTGAGGGCTTTCACTGGGGGTTCCGCATCGGCCTGGCGCTCGGTTTCATCAACGTCTCCGTCATTCTGTGGATTGTGCCTTGGCTGGGGCAAGACATTGCATTCCTCCGTGAGACACCCCACGCACAGATTCCACTCTTCATCATGGTCCCCTGGTTCATTGCCTTGATCGCCTTCTTCGTGGAGGTCAACTTTCGGGGTTTCCTCCTCGGCCGACTCTTGAGCTGCTTCATTCAGGTTTTGCCTCACGCTTCACGCCCCACGCCTCACGTCCTTGCGGTCGGCCTCTCGGCCTTGGCCTTTTCTTTCGACCCCTTTATGGTGATAACCTTTCGGCATCTGCACTGGATTGCCGTCTGGGATGGAATCGTCTGGGGTCTGCTCTGGCTTCGCTTGCGGAATCTGTACGCGCCGATCGTGGCGCATGCCGTCGAAGTGATCGTGATGTATTCCATAATAAGGACAGTTATGATCTCGTGATTTGGTGATGTGGAGAAGTTCTGGCCTAAAATCTACCCAATCACCGATTCGTTATTTCACCAGATCACAAAATTCTCCATGAATCCCTCTTTTTCCTGCCATCTCGTCAACGACGTCTTCGGCGATCCCGGTCTCTACGTCGAGGTCCGTTGGTCGTCCCGCGCGCTCCTCTTCGATCTGGGGGACAACCAAGCCCTCGGTCCCACGCGACTGCTGCGCGCCATGGATGTGTTCGTGTCACACACCCACATGGACCACTTCATCGGGTTCGATAGCCTCCTCCGTGTCGCGCTCGGACGTGGCAAGGCGCTGCGGTTGTACGGCCCGCCGGGGCTCATCGACAACGTCACCGGCAAACTCCGCGGCTACACCTGGAACTTGGTCGACGGCTATCCGTTGACCATCGAAGTCCGGGAATTCCACGAGCAAGAAACCCGAAGCACACAATTTTTGGCCACAGCGGGCTTTCGCCCGCATGAACTTCTTCGGGTTCCTGTCACGCCGCGGACTGCGCAGGATTCGTTCGTGGTCCTCGACGATCCGATGTTCACGGTTTACGCCGTGGCGCTGAACCACCGAATTCCCTCGTTTGCCTACGCGATGCAGGAACGCTTTCACGTCAATGTCAATCGGGAGAAACTCCACGACGCCGGCCTCCCCGTCGGAGCCTGGCTCAAAGACGTCAAACAATATCTTTGGGAAGGACGTCCGGACGACTACCAATTCACCGCCACGCTGTTCTTCGAACATCGCAAGGAAGAACGGGCGTTCGTCCTGGGAGAGGTCAAGGAGCGGTTTGTGACCATCACGCGCGGCCAAAAGATCGCCTATGTCGTCGACGCCCGCTATGACCCGGAGAACGAAGCCAAGATCGTCGCGCTGGCGCGCGGCGCAGACCAGTTCTTTTGCGAGTCACCCTATCTGGACGAAGACGCGGCCAAGGCACAGGAGCGGTACCACCTGACCGCCCGGCAGGCTGGACTGATGGCGAAACAGGCGGATGTGCGCGACCTCACGGTGTTTCACTTTTCGCCCCGCTATACCGGCCGGGGCGATGCCGTCGTGCGTGAAGCCATGACGGCGTTTCGTGGCGGATGAAGGAGGACAGGCATGGCGGAATTCTGGAAGTACGGACTCTACTTTCTCATCGGCGGGGTGGTGGTCAGCCTCTCGACCTATCTCGGCGCCAAGGGCGAAGGCTTTCTCGCTGCGCTCGCCAGCACCTTCCCCGCCATTACCGGCGTGACCTTCGTGCTCATCTACATGAATGGGGGGAACGAAGCCACGCTGACGTACGCGAAGAATCTGCTCTGGTTCGTCCCCCCGTGGCTTGCCTATGTGGGCTTCATCATCCTGGGGCTCAATCGTCTCGGCTTCTGGCCCGCGATGATCGGCTCCCTCACCCTCTATTTGGGCTCCGTGGGAATCTTGAAGCTCATCCTGCGCTCGTAGGCAAGGATTCGACAACGAACAACGGCCCGCCGATGGACAGACATCGACGAGCCGTTGTCTTTAGGAAGGGCGATTGCGCGATCAGTGGCCCTTCATCGCATCCTTCATGCCCTTCGCGGCATCCTTCATCTCATGGCCCGCGGCTTTCATTTCCTGACCGGCGGCCTTCATTTCTTGTCCGGCCGCCTTCACTTCGCCCTTGGCTTCTTCCACCCTAGCCTTGGCGGCTGCCTTCTTCGCCTTGGCCGCTTCTTTCTTCTCCTTCACGGCTTCCTTCGCCTTCCCCATCTCGCTGGCGAAGGAAAGGGAGCCGACCCCCACCATGAAGAACATCGCTGCTACGATCGCGACAACCTTCCGCATGACGAACCTCCCTGTAAGTTGACCAGGCACCGTGCACCGACCGCCGATGTGGCGAGGGCCATTGTGCCTCAAGAAGACCGGTTCGTCTAGGAGCCTGTCCGACATTGCCGTTCGTGGCGAGGCGAAGGCGGCGCGGGCAGATGCAAGGCCACAGGCCCCGAAAAACCGGAGGCGTATTCGCTGGATTACGTTGAGGATTTTTCGGGGCCGAGAACGACGCAGATGGCTGCAGATCG
>FKKE01001814.1_pt1 | contig 29774 bp, 23 predicted proteins | sample 1106331 | NCBI WGS metagenome assembly FKKE01 (sample SAMEA3931202, study PRJEB13176) | freshwater metagenome | biome: Drinking water system; feature: drinking water; material: freshwater | place: China | collected 2013-02-06
TCGATTTCACCCTTCGGGCCCGGAAAATCGGGCTTCTCGACGCTCTCGTGACGAAGTTTCATGAATAATCCGCGCTAGATCACGGGAATTTGCGCCGTACGACACGCGAGAAATTGGTAGGGAAACGAGCACTCGAAGCGACTCGAGGCGAAAATGGCTCATTCAATCGAAGAATTCCATGTTGGTGAGAAGGCACGCTTTCAACAACTGATCACTCAGGAAAAATTAGACAAGTTTGTTGATCTCACGGGAGATGACAATCCCTTACATCTGAGCGAGGAGTTTGCCAAAAACACTCCTTGCAAGGGGAGAGTTGTCCACGGAATGTTGAGCGCTTCGTACGTATCGACGCTCGTCGGTAAACACCTTCCTGGAGAAGGTGCTCTTTGGCTGGCACAATCGATGGAGTTTCTCCATCCCGTACGATTGGGCGACACACTTACCTTTGAAGCTGAAGTGACCGAGATTCATCCGCGACAGCAGATTCTCAACCTGGCAATCAAGGTCACCAACCAGCACGAACAAGTAGTGCTTTCCGGGACGGCGAAAGTTCGTCTTGCTGTTTCAGCCAAGTCCTCGCCAAAAGCCAAGATTCAAACGAAAGCAGTCCTTGTTACCGGAAGTGGAGCCGGCATCGGTGCTGAAACTGCGCGAGTTTTGGCCGAGAAGGGTTTCCCGCTCGTACTCCATTACTTTCGAAATGAAGAAGGGGTGACCTCGTTAGCACGAGAACTTGAAGCGAATGGCAGAGAGGTGATGATCGCTCAGAGCGATTTAACGAAAGAGAGTTCGGTTCAGGCGTTACTTGCTAAAGTTAAAAAACGATATGGTCAACTCTTCGGCCTGGTTTGTGCCGCATCCCCACCAATGAGCGAAAAAGGACTGCTCGAAACTGGCTGGACAGAGTTTGAAACTCAGCTTGAAGGTCAGTTGAAATCGGCAATACTCTGTATTCAAGCCGCTCTTCCCCTCATGCTTGAGAATAAGGGGGGAAGTATTGTGATCGTGGGAAGCCAAGCGGCGATCTCTCATCCACCGGCAAAATGGCTTGCCTACGCCGTAGCCAAGCACGCTCTCCATGGCTTGACGCCAAGTCTCGTTCGAGAATTGGGGCCCAAAGGGATTCGAATCAACACGGTTGCCCCGGGTATGGTCGACACACGGTTCATTCGCCACGTTCCGGAAAAAGCGAGACTTCTCGCCGAACAGCGTACACCCCTTCGAAAGATCGCAAAACCACATGAAGTTGCCGAGACGATCGCCTTCTTACTCAGTGATAGCGCAAGTCACATTACTGGCGTGACACTTCCGGTCGATGGCGGGGGAACCGAGTGATGGATGTAGCGAGAGAGAAACCGTTAGTCGAAATACTACGGGCACTCGAGAGTAACCGTGAGTCACCACAGCATCACGCGACAGTATTTGTGTTGAGCAATTTCACGCTACAGCAAATTGTCCCGTACCTTCAATATCATGGTCTCGGCCGAGGTGTAAAAGTAACAGTAAAATTCGGACTTCAAAACGCCGCGCTCCAGGAGGTCCTCAATCCGCGCTCTACGCTCAAAACTTCCGCGCCGGACTTTATTCTCGTGAGCCAGCTCCTTGAAGCGCAAATTTCCTTTCTCGAGCACGACGCTTGGACTGCTGCAGAGGTTTGGCAACCAATGCGTGAACTTCTCGATGCTCTACAACGCGAAGTTCACTCGCAGATAATCGTTTCCAATTTTATTGAGCCTGTATTAGGAAAGGGCGAATTCAGTGAAACACCAAATGTGTTGGCGAAGATTCGAGAGCTGAACCAGACTCTTGCTCATTATGTCCGGACGCACTCCGATCGCGTGACGGGCGTAGATCTCAGCCGGATTCTCCGGCAGATTGGCTGGGACCATGCGTGGGACGCGAGGTTTTGGCAACTCTCGCAAGCACCATTTCGCCCAACATTTCTCAACACTCTTGCCGAGACTCTCGTCAGATCGATTGCCGTAGCTTGTGGAGCGGTGAAGAAATGCTTGATCGTCGATGCTGACAATACCCTTTGGGGAGGGATTATCGGCGAAGACGGTCTCCCCGGTATTCACTTAGATCGGACAACATACCCCGGGAGGATCTACTACGAGGTTCAACTTCAACTGAAGAATCTGTATGAGCGAGGAGTATTACTTGCGTTAGTGTCAAAAAATAACGAGGAGGATGTAAAGGAGGTTTTCACAAACAACAGGTCAATGGCCCTCAGCTGGGATGATTTTGTGTGCCGAGAAATTAACTGGGAGCCAAAAACAGAAAACATTCGTCGCGTAGCAGAGGCGCTCAATCTCGGATACGACAGCTTTGTTTTCCTTGATGATAGCGCCTATGAGTGCGACCTCGTCCGGACCAGTTATCCCGATATTCTCGTGCTCCAGGTTCCTGGAAAAGTGCCGGACTATCCGGCGCTCTTACCCAGCGCGGATCCATTTCCCGCAGATTTAAACTCTGACGCAATGAACAAGACGGAGCAGTATCGCGCTGAATTTGCGCGAAAAGATTTGCAGGCAGCGATCCCTGATTTGGAGACGTATTTAACTTCGTTAGAGCTCCGAGCTTGGATTCATCGAGCACGGAGTGACGAAGTAGAGCGACTGAGTCAGTTAACCCAGAAGACCAATCAATTCAATCTTACGACGTATCGTTATACGAAATCGGAGATACACTCCATGCTTGAAGACGAGCATTGCTTTGTCTATGTGCTCCGTGGCGCAGATCGATTTGGTGAGACTGGGCTTACCAATCTCTTGATCGTTCGAAAAAACGGCTCAGGGGTTGCAACCATTGATACGTTCTTGATGAGCTGCCGGGTATTCGAACGTGGATTTGAGCACGCGCTTCTCTCCTTTGCGTTGCGAGACCTTCAACGCCAAGGCATTTCTCAGCTGAAAGCCTGTTACCGACCATCGAAGAAGAATCGAATAGTCGAGAATTTTTGGGACGAAGTCGGTTTTCGCTGCATAAGCAGGAACAGCGAGGAGCATAGCTATGAGGCAACGCTCAATCGTATCAGCCCGAAGCAGGTGACATATATTCAAGTGGAGGCAGACTAAATGCGAGAACAGATTATTTCTACCTTAGCGACAGTATTCTCGGTGAAACCAGAGACGCTCAGTGATCAGAGTTCAGTAGACACGGTTGATAACTGGGATTCGTTGCGTCACATGGACATGATAATCGCACTCGAGCAAACCTTCGGCATTGAATTTGCCGATGACGAAGTGGCGGAGTTACTGAGTGTGAAGCTGATCGAAACTATTCTTGGAGAAAAATTAAAAAGATAGGAAGGGCCAAATGACCACTGTGAGCGAAGTACAGAATTTATTGACATCGATTGTAGCGGAGCTTTTCGAAATGAAGGGTATCGATGAAGCTGTGCGTGAGGATACAATAATCTTTGGTAGTGGCAGCTCAATCGATTCACTGGATCTCGTGAACATCATTGTCCGACTGGAAGAAGAGATTAAGGAAAAAACCGGCAAAAGCATCACGGTGGTAGACGAGCAGAGTCTCATTACTGGAGATTCTCCCTTTCGAAGTGTTGGGACGTTGTCGAAATTGGTAACCGAGAGGATTCGTGCGTAACACGTGCCTTATTACGGGAACTTCCCGAGGGATTGGCCGAGAACTGGCAGCAGCCTTCGCCGGGGAATATTATGTTATCGGCCTCAGCCGATCGCCCGCATCTATCACTCTTCCCGACTATGAACATCATGTCGTCGACCTATCCGATGAGGACGCGTTAAAAGAGAAACTTCAGAAAATACTCGATCAGCATCCTGATATCTCGGTTCTCGTCAATAATGCTGCTACGCTACATTCGTTGCCGTTAGCGGTAATGGATGAAGCGCACATCGATGCAATGGTGAAGGTCAATCTCCTTTCGCCAATCTACTGCACGCGTTCGGTGATTCGACGGATGATCCACAACAAAAGAGGGAGAATTCTCAATGTCTCATCAATGGCGCCACAACGTCTCGTCCCGGGTGATTCGGTCTATGCCGCAACGAAAGCTGCACTTGAGACATTCGCTCGAATCGTAAACGCTGAAGTCGCGTCTGCTAATATTCGTGTTAACTGTCTTGCTATTTCGGCTTACGAATCCGGGATGCTCGAAAAGATTGTAGCAGGAGATGTGAAAAAGGTTACCCAGCATATCCCCCATGGAAAACTCACCACGATCGACGAAATCATCGCTGCTGCAAGATACTTACTGAGCTTTGACCACCACGATATTGGAGGGCAGACGATTCGTTTGGGAGGTGTGTAGGTGATAGTCTTCTCTGATGACCAATGGACTGTGCACCGCCAATGTTTAGGACCACTGAGGACAAATTCATACTTGGTGGAGACCCCGAAGTTCTCATTTTTCGTGGATCCGGCTGGCGAGGGAGCTGTAATTGCAGAGTACCTCAACAAAATCAAAGTGAAACCGCAGTTTGCGTTGCTTACTCATGCCCACTTCGATCACTTCGCTGCCGCAGCAGAACTCGAACGTCAGGAGCTCCTGAGCAAAATCTACCTTCCCGAGGCAGACGAGGAATGTTTTCGACAAGCAACGACGTATTCATTGTTGGTTGGGAAACGTCATCTTCAGTACCCGGAGCACCGTGCGTACTTCGATCCCTCCTTGGCCGAGCGGCTTGCTGCGGTTGGTTTACGTTGGATGGCGGTACCCGGACATACCCCCGGAAGTCATTTGTTCTATCGCGATGATCTGAAGCTCATGTTCTCTGGTGATACGATTGTTCACAATTGTTTAACCCCTGAAGCAGAACCGTTCTTCGAAGACCAAGCACAGCTAAAGACTTCACTGCTTGCGATGAACGAGATGTTCCCCCCCCGCTGTCTCATTTTCCCAGGTCATGGGGTGCTCACGATGTTAGTCACCGAAATGAACTACAATCCAAAAATCAAACAGCTGCTCAAAGGAACAGAAGCGTGATTCTATTTAAAGGGTTTGGCAAGAGTCTCGGCAGTTACCGTGAAACGAACGCAGAGGTCTCGTCTCGATTAGGGATAACAGAGGACGAGATAATTCGTAAGATTGGAATTGAACAACGTTTCATCGCCAAGGAGGAGACTGCAGGCGAACTTGCGAAACGGGCCCTCGTCGAAGCACTGAGCAATAGTGGCATCTCTGCTGAAGGACTCGATGGGATAATTGTTAGCACCTTCACCGCAGACTATCTCTATCCGAACATGGCGTCCTGGCTTGCACGAGAACTCAATGTTCATCAGCTGTTTTGCTTTGATTTGCAGGCCAATTGTGCTGGCTTACAAATGGCAATGGTGATGGCGAAGGGCTATCTTGCAAACCGGCCGGATGGAACTTGCCTTGCACTCGTTGGGCTTGCCAAACAATCTCCGTTTCTTGACCCGATGAACAAGGAAACAGCATTCCTGTTTTCTGATGCGGCGTCGGCAGTGATTGTGGAAAAGGTTGCAGGCGATAACGCGGGACTGTTGGAGTCAAGCTTTCGGACGAACGGACAGAATTACGAAATCGTGCGTCTGCGCGCCGGAGGTTCGAAGTTCCCTTACCGGCCAGAACTTTTTGAAAATGACCGGAACGCGCTCTACTATGAGCATGCCGGTTTAGGCGTGTGGACCGAAGTAATGGTCGAATTGCCGAAACTGATCCGAGAGAGTTTAGAAAGTGTCGGCTGGAGCGCGGGAGAAGTGGGCCTATTCCTGTTCCACCAAGCGAATCTTCGCCTACTTGAGTTCGTACTGGAACGTTTGCGTGTCCCGAACAGTAAGACAGTGTTAAACGTGTCTGAGATTGGAAATACAGCAGATGCGTCGTTGGGAACAGTACTCTATGACGCCGAGCGCCAGGGGAAACTCACTCAACCAGGCACCAAGGTTATTCTTGCCTCAGTGGGGGCCGGATTTGTTTATGTGGTGACACCATATGTGGTCGCGACAAACTAAAATGCTCGGACTATCTTCATTTCAGAAATTAGTCGATCAAGTGATCGAACGAAATCCGCTTCAGAAAAAGGCGCTTCAAGAGCATCTCGCAATTCAGGATCAAGAATTCTGGAAGCGCGCTGAACGGGTTTTCTCTGGTCTCGAGGAAGGGCTCGGGGAGGATTGCACAACGCTCGTCCAAGGCTACTTGCGCCTGTGTCGAGAAATGCTCGCCGAGCAGGTTCGATTCAAAAAAACGGGTTGCTACAGCGCCACATCGGCATCAGCAGTGAATAGTGCGCTCTATAGTACCGATCGCGAGATGACTGAGCGAACCTGTGCCCTTGGAGTGTCGCAATTTCTCTGGCCGAACCACTACAAGCTCTTTGATTTTTTTCTCGCTCAGTTGGCAGAACTGCGACAAGTTTCAAAATATCTTGAAGTTGGGCCGGGACATGGAATCCACCTCGTTTTTGCCCTCGATTTCTTAAGCGAAGCGGATGTTCACGTGATCGACATCAGTGAGGCGTCACTACGACTCGCTCGGGGAATGGTGCAGCGCTTTCATCCCGGGAAAATCGTACAGTTCCATCATGGCGATGTGATGGAGATGGATGTTTCTGGGAGAACTCACCACTTCGACTTTATCGTGGTGAACGAAGTGTTAGAACACCTCGACGACCCAGCCGCGCTTCTCACGGGGATCCGTCCGAAGCTGAGCGATCGAGGACATTTGTTCATTACGACTTGTGCAAACGCCCCAACAATGGACCACGTGTATCTCTATCGGAGTGTGGAAGAGATTCAAGATCAAATTGTTGCTTGTGGTTTCGAAATTGTTCGGGAAATTGCCGTTCCGGTGGGGGACATCCCACGGGAACAGTGGACCACTGCTAAAACAGAGATCAACTACGGAGCGCTTCTTCGAAGCGTTGAAGGCAAACGATGAGCATTCTCCGGAAATTCATCGATCGGTTGTCGGACTATAGCGATCGAGAGTTTTTTATCGATGATTCTGGGAGTACAACCTACCCGGAACTGGGGCGAGAACTTGAACGTGCACGACAAGAACTCGAGGCTTCGAAAATAAGGTCTGGAGAATTCGTTCTTCTCGTTGGAGATTTTAACGTTCCATGTATTGCCATGCTCCTTGCGCTTGCTGAGCGGGAAACAGTATTTGCGCCACTTACTGTGGAATCAGAACGAAAGCTAAGCTCAGTGTTGCCGCTGTTGAAACCTAATGTTCGGGTCGAATGGAACAGTGGAAAGAACAGTGGAGAAGGATTTCGGATCAGCAGACTTCGTGATGAACGATCGCTTGTTACGGAGTCCCTCGAGGTGAGCGGAGCAGGTTTCGTGGTCTTTACCTCAGGAAGCACGGGGACACCGAAAGCAATTGTCCACCATTTTCTTCCGTTGCTCGAGAAATTCTCCAAATCAAGACGAGCATATCGCGCCATTCCGTTTTTGTTGTTCGACCATATGGGTGGAATAAACACCGTGCTCTCGGTCCTTTCAAGCGGGGGATGTATCGTTTCAACCCGCGTGCGAACCTGTTCCGAGGTTTGCCGCGCGATTGCGAAGCACCGCGTAACGTTGCTCCCGACAACGCCAACGTTCTTAAATCTCCTGCTCTTATCGGAGGAGTATCGGAATCATGATCTTTCCTCACTTGAACTTATTACTTATGGCACCGAGGTCATGAGCGAAGTGGTGCTCCGGCGACTTGTCGAAGTATTTCCGAAAGTTTCGTTTAAACAGACTTACGGAATGTCTGAGTTCGGAGTAATCGGTAGCGTTTCTAAAGAAAAAGGGAGCACTTGGCTCAAGGTTGGAGGAGATGGAATTGAATCAAAAGTGGTAGACGGCATTCTCTGGATCAAAGCGAAGTCCCAGATGTGTGGTTATTTTAGTTTTTCCGATGGGGCACCGAGCTGGAATCTGGCAAAGGACGACTGGTTTTGTACTGGTGATATGGTTGAAGAAGAAGGGGAGTATCTTCGTTTTCTCGGGAGGCAGTGCGATATTATTAACGTCTCTGGCTTAAAAGTTTACCCAATGGAAGTAGAGGAGTGCTTACTCGAGAATTCGCTCGTGAACGACGTGGCAGTGCGCGGAGTTCCCCATTTGTTAACGGGTAAAGTTATCGAAGCCCGGATTGTGCTCGCTGTTCCCTCAGCACCTGACGAAGCCCGAAAAACCTTGACCAAACATTGTTGGGAACGGCTTGAACGTTACAAAGTTCCCACGAAGTTCGTTTTTGTCGAGCAACTGGAAATTTCCGATCGGTTTAAGAAGCGACGGTAAGAGAATGCAACGAACTTCACTGAAAGATCTCTCGCGAGCCTTACAGGCATTGAATCTTCCGCGGGGACGGATGGTGATGGTTCACAGCGGGTTGCTTAAGTTTGGAATACTCGAAGGTGGAGTAGCAGGGGTATTAGAGGTGCTCCTCGATCATCTCGGGCAAGATGGGACGCTCGTGATGCCCGCATTTAGCTTAGAATATGGTGCCACGAGAGTCTGGAACTATCATGAAACTCCAAGCGATGCCGGAGCGCTTACCGAGTACTTCCGCAAGCAAACGGGAACTATCCGAACACTCCACCCGTTTCATTCGGTTTCTGTCTTCGGGAAAGAACAGGATGCGTTTCGGCAATGTAAGAATCTTTCCTCCTTTGGTCCAGGATCACCGTTTGACGTGCTCATTCAGGGAGATGCAGTAAATCTTTCCCTTGGAACGGAATTTGAAGGTGGAGCTAGTTATCTCCATCACGCCGAAGAGGAAGCTCAGGTGCCTTATCGCTTCGAAAAAAAATTTCCTGGGCAAGTCTATGACTCTCACGGAGAGCTCGTGGAGCAGACGTTTCGTATGTATGTTCGAATTATCCGCCCTGAGTATCAATATCTCAATAATTGGGACGGTGTGTGGAAAGAGCTTCAGCACCTCTTCCGCTTAGAGATGGTTGGACATGCAAAATTGTATCTCTCGAATATTAACGAGGTCCATCGGCGCTTTAAAAAGCTATTACTCGCCGATCCATTCTTCTCGGTTGATCTCCAGCCGATAACAGCTTCAAACACAGAGTAAATTACCGCCTGTAATTTACTGCGTCTTTAACTACTTTTGTCGCATCTCATCAAAGGTAGCGGGTGTTCGCCCGGAACGTTACGAGTGTGCCAATTGAGTGTTGATAATCCGAAAGTGACTACAGTCTCGCCGTCGACTCGCTATGCACTCTGTGTCGGTGAGGCGAAGAAAGCAAAGCGGCCTGAGTACAACGATACTACCACGCGGTATCAACTTGTGGCCAAACTTTGCAAGATTGTTCGGCCATGGTTTCGATTGCGTCCTTCGCTTTACGCTGCACATAGTTTCATCGCTTTTAACAGCACCACCTCATGGAGTGTATCGTGGCGCGCGTTGAGCTCTCTTTTCTTCGGGCTTTTCCGACGTGTAACGGTACAGGAAGCACCTCAACGTTGCGATGCGCTCCTCTATTACTCGAGTGCAAAACCTGGATGGCAACCAGCGATGGATGCGCTCGCCGAAGAACTCTCCGCCTCAGGCTTCGCTGTTACAGTGATGACGCCGCGGACGCTGACTGAGCAAGCTCTCTCCACAATCGCAAACATTCAAGCTTTTTTTGAAGCAGTTCTTGATACTGTTCTTCTCACGGCACTACTTGTCCAAAAGCCAAGGGTGTTTCTCATAGTATTTCGTAATCCACTGAGTGTATTTCATCAACTCTTGCTTAGCCACCAGCGAGCATCAGTCGTGCGATACTTACTCCGTCACGCGAATCCACGCCTTATTCTCATAAACAGCGAGCTTGTTCCCTATGGTGCGGAACTTGCCACGGTAAAAGTTCCTACGTCGACGAAGCGAGTACTGTTTTTTGGCTTACATCCGTTACCATGTTTCTCTGGCGTGGTTTGTGATGAGGTTTGGGTGTGGAACGAGAAAGCGCGTAAGCACTTCGCTCAAGAACTGTTGCCAAATGTAAACCCGCGTATCGAGATCATCGGCCGTCCAGAGCTTGATTTTCTTATTCAATCACTAACAAAGACCACAAGTTCGACCCCAGAACGTACCGGAGAGCTTCATGAGAAGCGAACGTTCCTTTTTCTTGCCGAGGCGCTTCCAGGGGATGCCGGTGAAATGGAGCAGCGAGATGCCCTCGCCTGGCTTGCGCTCGCGAGTATACGGTCGCCCAATTGGGTTTTTATCTATAAGCATCTTTCACCAAAGTGTCACCCAGATGTTCTCGGAATGGATCTCATTACCCATCTTTCAAATTGGGTAATATCGAGTTCGGACAGCACGCTTTCCGAGCTCATTTCAGATCCGGAGATTGATATCGTTGCTGGTCTGAGCGATACGACGCTTTCCCTTGCTCCAGCGCTAAAAAAAATGACGCTTCGCCTCCTCCCTGCTGATAATGCCCCACTACTTCCGCTCCTGGACGACTTAACGATTCCGATTCACTCGCCAACAGAACTCTACATGGTGCTTGACGACTACGATTCACTACTCGCGCAGTACCAGGCAGTTATTGCGAAGCGACTCAACAATCACTTTCCACACCAAAACGAGGTGCTCAAGCGGATGAAAACTCTTGCACTCAATCACCTCAACGGCAAGTCAAACGAAATACAAGCTGAAAAAGGACGTAAGTCTATGACCCCGCAATTACCGGCAAATGTCGACGGCGCGAGTCGACAAATCGACATCCTCTTCCTCATTGAACATATCTCTCGAGAGCTCGATGTCGCTTGTGCAATCAAGGCGCTTGCCGAACGCGAGCGAAACTTACGAGTCGAGATTAAACACGTCTATCATGACGTGCCGGCACATCTCTCCACGTATCTTCCCCGAGTCGTTGTGTTCCCTTCCTTTTACTGTGCTGAGGATCTTGCAAACAAGGACTACATAACGCGATGGCAAGAGAGTTTCTTTTTTAATATGGCGTGGGAAGAGATCTTCTACCAAGGACACATGAAGTTAAAAGCGCCAGCCGATGAATTCACAAGAACCAATGTGATTCATCATGCTTGGGGGAACTTCTATCGTGACTATCTCATGCACTATGGAGTTCAGGAATCACAGATTTTTGTTAACGGAAATCCAGCGTATCAGCTTTATCGTAAACCATACCGGGACATTTACATCGGACGAAACGCCCTTGCGCAGAAGTATGGATTAGATCCGAACAAGCGTTGGATATTCGTGCCCGAAAATTACCGCTGGGCTTTTATCACGGACTCAACTATCGACTGGCGTGTCTCGCAAGGAGCAGATCGCAAGGAGCTGAAACGAATGCGAGCCTATGCGCAAAGTTCATTAAAGGAGTTGCTCCGCTGGTGTAATAATGTCGCTCAGAACAATCAATCGGAAGTCATCTTCCGACCAAAACCTGCAACACGGCGAGTTGAGATGGAGAATTTCTTTCGCGAACATCTCGACATCACGCCTAGTGCTACACTCCACATTGAAAAAGGAGAGAGTGTAAGGGAATGGATTCTTGCAAGCGACATCACCGTTTCGTCATTTAGCACGACGCTCATTGAGGCTGCAATCGCCGGGAAAGAGGCTGCGATGGTGGAGCCACTTCCACTCACGGAAGAGTTTCAAGCAGATTGGTATAATTACGTCCCGAAGATTAGTTCAGAATCGGAATTCATTCAGATCTGTCAGGGAGAGCAACGCTGTGATATGACGGCGCTCTCCACTTGGGCTGAGCAGGAGATGCTCGCGAATGGCGATCCAATTGCAAGGTGCGCCGAATTTCTCAATCTTCTGGTTGAGGAACATCGAAAAATGGTCCCACAGCTCTCTCCACTGGTAACGCCACCGAAACTTTTTCGCCAACCATCGGCATATTTTAACTTAAGAACACATGAGAATGATATTTTTGGTGAGCGAGAAGTCGAAGAACGTTCTGCTCGCTTAAAAACTGTTCTTGGCATTAGTTCGGAAGCTCATACTTCCCTGAGCGAGAAGCGAGGCGGTGAAGATTTCGTCGCATCGATTGTCATTTGCACTTATAATCGCGCGCCGTTGCTAAAAAAATGTCTCCAGAGCCTGATGCAACAGTCCTTTCAGGGGCCGGAGATCGAAGTAATCGTTGTTGATAATAACTCGACAGATAACACCGCAGAGGTCGTGCGAGAGTATATCAATACCTTTCCGTTCCGACTTCGCTATGAACGGGAAGACAAGCAGGGACTATCCTACACGCGTAATCGCGGATATGAAGTTGCGGATGGGACATACCTCGTCTACCTCGATGACGACGCACTTGCGCCTGAACATTATCTTTCCGAAATCCTTCGTGTAATCGAGAAGCATCAGCCCGATATTCTCGGCGGTCCATTGTATCCATACTACACGAGTTCGAAGCCTGCGTGGTTTCAAGATAATTTTGAGATTCGTAAATGGGCTGAAAATTCAGGCTTCTCGACGAAATGCAATGTTACCGGTGCTAATTTCACGATCCGTCGCGAGGTCTTAAAACAACTCGGCTTGTTTGACCCGGGTTTTCAAATGGTTGCTGGAGAAATTGGATTACTCGACGAGCGGAAAGTTCTGGAGCTGTACCGGGCGCGAATTCCAAAGCAAGAACAGAAAGTCTACTATTCCCTGGAATGTTTCATCCACCACCATACAGCGCCGTCGAAGATGTCGCTCCTTTATATCGTGAAGCGTGGAGCTGCTGCCGGCGGAGCAGCATCACGATTGTTTTTCGAAGTACGCGGGAAACACAACTGGCCTCGCGTGCTTCACCATGCGCAAGTTGGAGCCACAGTTGTCTCGCGGCTAATCGAGGAGACGAAAAAAAGTGGTTTCTCCTGGGGCGATGAACAACTCTCATCACTCGTGCTACCGCTCCGTGACAGCTCCTGGAGTATCGCCTATGTTCTCGCTGCGGTGACAAGCAAAGATGGAAGTGTAAGCAGTTCTGAACGACAGAGCGTGTCATTCGGTATCTTAGCGTCTGGGGATGCAATTCTTAAACTAAAATCTCATTTGCATTTACTGTCCGAGGTAAATCGGAGCGAGCTTGAGCAAGCGCTTTACTATCTTGAGCGACAACTCGAAGAGCTTCGTTCACAGTTTGAAATCGGCGAAGTACTTCGTCAATGTCCCGATTATAATGAAGAGGTATATCTCGCGCAGAATCCGGATGTGGAAGCGGCAGTCTGTGCCGGACAGTGTGTATCAGGTTTACAGCATTTCGTACAAGTTGGACACCGAGAAGATCGGATCTATCGCAAGAGCGATCGAGATAACACCTCGGCGCGAACTAGTTCGCGTGATGTTGATGTGCTCTGGCTGGTGGAGCACGTTTCACGAGAATTAGATGTCGCCTGCGCGGTTGGTGCATATCTCGAGCAGTCAAGCGGATTGAAGTTTGAAGTAAAGAGCTTCACCTATCACATCAATGACGTTCTTCGCCGCTCCAATCCTCGAGTCGTCTGTTTCCCGCATTTCTATACTGCAGATGAGCAGGCCATTGCTGAATATGTAACCCGATGGCCCTCGTCAGTCTTCGTCAACCTCGCTTGGGAAGAGATATTCTTTAACGGACAGATGAAAATCAAGGCTCCTGTGGGCGAGGTGGCAAAACAAAAGGTTATGCACCATGCATGGGGGGAATTCTATTCTTCGTATCTCGGAGCTAACGGGGTGAACTCCGCGTTGATATTCGCCAATGGCAATCCTGCCTTGCAGCTCTATCAACCCGGTTATCGAGAGTTCTATCAATCTCGAGCAGAGCTCGCAGCTCGTTATGGTCTAGACCCAAATAAGCGATGGGTCTTTATCCCGGAAAATTACGATTGGGCCTTTTCTACCGACGAGCGCTTGCAGCACTACGCCGCTCAGGGCGGAGATTACGATGAAATGCTTGCGATGCGTACATACGCTCAGCTGAGCTTCGCCGCGCTTCTTGAGTGGTGTGAATTAATCGCTCGGGAGGGAACCTCCGAAATTATTGTTCGTCCCAAGCCGGCTACGGCTCAAACAGAGCTGCTACGATTCTACCGCGAAGCGTTTCTCACCGAACAGCGGCCGAGCTTTCGGATAAACAAAGAGGAGAGCGCACGGGAGTGGATTCTTGCAAGCGATATTGTGATCTCATCGTTGAGCACGACTCTCATTGAAGGAGCCATTTGCGGCAAGCCAGTGTTCATGGTCGAGCCTTTACCGCTTATCGAATCCTTTCAAGCCTCGTGGCAGAAGTATTTGCCACGAATAAAAACGGCGGATGAATTTCGTCGTGTCTGTGAACAAGGGAGTGGTGATAATGGAGCTGAGCTCCGAAAATGGGCCATTTCCGAAATGCTGTCTGCGGGAGATCCAATCGTTCGCCTCGCTCAATTTCTAATGAATCTCGTTCAACAGCACCGCCAACGCATCCCTGCCGTTCGTGAAACTGTAAACGACGAGCCACTCGCAGGGATACCGTATTGCTACCACAACTCTCTCGTTTACGAGAAAGATAGCTTTAATGAAAACGATGTCAAAAAGCGAATCAGACGATGGAAGAAGATACTCAAGCTGAGTGCGCCGAGCATGAACGCAGCGCCGATGGAAACAGCGACGGTTTGTGCCTCGATCATCATTTGCACATATAATCGCGCCTCGTTATTGGAAAAGTGTTTGGAGAGTATCGCGGCGCAGTCATATCGCGGTTCCGACATTCAAGTAGTTGTTATCGATAATAACTCAAGCGATAGGACGGCAGAGCTGGTAAGAAAGCGCGCCGCCTCGTTTCCTTTCTCTCTTCGTTATGTGAACGAAACACAGCAAGGACTCTCCTATGCTCGTAACCGAGGATATGAAGTTGCTTCCGGGCGATACCTCGTTTACCTCGATGACGACGCGACTATCCCGCCCGACTATGTCTCGGAACTCCGTCAGATTATTCTCCAGCATCAGCCAGATCTCATTGGAGGACCGGTGTATCCATACTATGCTGATCCAAAGGCAGATTGGTTTTTAGACAAGTTTGAAATCAGGAAATACGCCGATCGCTCAGGATTTTCCGAGACGTGCAGTGTCTCCGGTGGCAACTTCACGATTCGCCGTGCTCTGTTAGAGCAACTTGGACTCTTCGATCCGAAGTACGGAATGAATGGAAATACGGTTGGGTTGCTCGAGGAGAGGAAAGTGCTCGAACTCTACCGTGCCTCACGAAAATCGACTGAACAGAAGATCTATTACTCCTTGGAGTGCTTCATCGAACATTATACTCCTGCTTCGAAGATGACACTGGCCTATATTCTGAATCGATCAGTCGCATCAGGAGCAGCCGCTTCGCAGATGTTTCATGAAGTCGGAAAGAAAGAGGAGAATTCCAAAGCGCTCACTGCATTAATGGAAGGTGCGAACACCATCGCACAACTGATCGCCAAAGGTTCTCCGCTGCTCAGCGAATTGGTTCTTCCGCTCAAACAGGTGAGCGAAGCAATCTCAAGTATCCGCGCTACTTTTCAAGCGAATGAGCAGGCGATGGACCTCGGAGCGCGTCTCTACCTTCTCTTTCGGGCGGTTGCTGTCGGAAAACAAATGAGACAACTAAAATCCAACCGACAATTGTTCAGCGAATCGGATTTTCGTGAACTCTCCGCTGGCCTCGAATGCTTGGAGCCGAGTATCACCTATTTAAACTCGGCACTGGAACAGTATGTCTCCCAAGTTTTGGCCCGTCACCCAGACTTTGATGAAGAATCCTATCTCACGCAAAATCCAGATATCGAAGCAGCTGTCTATGCTGGAAGTTACGTCTCGGGACTCGAGCACTTCGTTCGAGGCGGGCATTTGGAGAGCAGGCTCTATCGAAGTAGCGATAGAGCCAAAGTCACGGCGGCAACGCGCGCGCGAGATGCGGACGTGCTGTGGTTAGTGGAGCATGTTGACCGCGAACTTGACGTCGCCTGTGCTGTTCGAGCTTATCTGCAAGGGGAACTTGGTATCGGCGTTGAGATAAAAGGATTGACCTATCACATTAACGATTATCTCCGTCGCTCGAACCCACGTGTCGTTTGCTTGCCCTACTGTTACTCAACGGCAGATGATGGCATTCGTGAAGTGGTAAACCGCTGGCCCGAATCGTTCTTTGTTAATCTTGCTTGGGAGGAGATATTTTTTAAAGGTCATCTTAAAATCAAAGCACCGGCCGACGATGAAACTCGAAACAAAATTATTCACCACGCCTGGGGAGAATTTTATCGAGAATATCTTGTTTCTCACGGAGTCAATCACGAACTTATATTCATGAACGGGAACCCAGTTTATCAGTTATACCAACCCCCGTACCGTGATTACTACCCTGCGCGAAGCGACCTTGCTGGTCGTTATAATCTTGATCCGAATAAGAAGTGGGTGCTGATTCCAGAGAACTATCGCTGGGCATTTCTTGGTGACGATATCATCGAATGGCGAACTCGCCAGGGAGCAAACCGCGAAGAAATGCTCCAGATGAGAATGTACGCACAACTGTCACTAGCGAAACTATTGCAGTGGTGTCAGGAAATTTCGCAAGAAGGGAACGTCGAGATCATCGTTCGTCCGAAACCAGCAACCTCTTCGAAAGAGATGGCTCGCTTCTATCACGAGGCTTTCCTTACGGAGGCGAAGCCGAATTTTCGAATAATGAAGAATGAATCTGTTCGAGAGTGGATTCTCGCGAGTGATGTTATTATCTCATCCTTTAGCACTACGCTGATTGAAGCGGCAATGGCGGGGAAGTCGGTGTTCATGGTTGAGCCTCTGCCGTTGACCGAGTCGTTTCAGTCAGAATGGTATCAATTCTTGCCACAAATAAAAACAATCGACCAGTTTCGCCAAGCTTGTAATTTGAAACATAGTAACAATGGTGAGCAACTTCGCGAATGGGCAACGAAGACAATGCTCTCCAATGGAGATCCTGTGCTCAGGCTTGCCGGATTTTTATGCAATTTGGTTGAAGACCATCGGGCCAACGTTCCGAGCGTGAGCAATACCGTTAATAACGAGGTGTTGAGCGGATTACCTTATCGCTACTTCAGTATGTCGCTCTATGAGAAGGACATTTTCAGTGACTCCGATGTGGAAAAAAGGACCAAACGCTGGAAGGCGACACTGGGGATAGAGGAAGCAACAACATCTTTACAGTGGAAACCGATTACTCCGCAGCTACCAAAAAACTGAAGCGAGCAAATTATGCCTGATATCCATTGGAACTATCAAAAGTGGAACAATACGTTTGATTGGGAGACGAAAAAGCCTTCGTGGTGCGAGAATACGCCGCAAAACGAAGTTGATTGGCGGTGTATATTCTTTCCACGTATTGCAAGTTTTTTACCGGCGCATCGGATATTAGAGATCGCACCTGGCCATGGACGCTGGACACACTTTCTTGCGAATCAATGTGAGGAGCTCACCGTTGTTGATCTTGCGCCGAATTGTATTGCTGCTTGTAAGAAAAGATTCGCTTCGCTGTCACATATCTCGTACTTCGTTAATGACGGATTACATCTTCACTGTCTTGCCGATTCCTCGATTGACTTCGTGTTTAGTTTTGATTCACTGGTTCATTGCGATGCAAATGTGATTGATTCTTATCTCTCGCACCTCTCCCGAGCTTTGACGGCTGATGGGACGGGCTTCATTCATCACTCTAATAGTGCAGCACTCTCGCGAATTCGGGATTTTGGTCCAACCCCGGTTCGAGGAGGACGCTCAACGGATGTCTCCGCGGAAATCTTTGAGCAACTCTGCCGCAAATATGGGCTTCGCTGTATTGTCCAGGAGATCATTAACTGGAATTCGCCAGAGCCTATCGACTGCCTTTCCTTATTTTGTCGCGCTGGTTCGAAGTGGGATCGCGGCAATGCCGTGTTCGAAACCCTTGATTTTCCTGAACGACGGACCGCAGCAAAGCGAGCGTTTCTGCAGTATGTGCTGTAACTTAAGCTGAGCGGACGCTCGTAAACCCAGCCTCTCAATTCAGAACGCACACATCGTCAGTACGTACTCCGCATCTAAGTATAACTTCACCTCAATCGGTAAGGCGTCGGTGACCATTCGTGGGAGATTGCTCGGAAGCTGTGAGGTAGTCTTGAAACTATTCGAACTGTTGTCCCAGGCGAGTGTAACGTCGCGGTACCAGAAGTATTGCTGAAAAAGTGGAAAGATAGCCTTAAACAGACTCTCCTTGGCGGAGAAGAGTGAGGTAAGGCGCACCTCACGATCAGTGCTGCTTCCATTTACCCATTCGAGTTCATGCTCCGTGCAAATGCGCGGGGCGATGTCGTAACGACGAGCGCTTTTGATGCGTTCGAGATCGATGCCTAAGGCACGGTAGTTCGACTTGAATGCAGCTACTGATACGGCAAATCCATGTGAGTGGGAGATCGAACCGACAATGTTCTCTGGCCAGAGTGGTTCACGATTTGGACCGCTCAAGAGTGGTGGCGGAGGACTGAATCCGAGTTGAGCTAATGCTCGATTGGCAACTGCTCGCCCGAGTGTAAACTGAGATTTGCGTACAGCGGAAACCTGTTTCGGCAGCAGTTGTTCTTCCTTCTCATGAAGTTTGAACAAAGCTAGCTCGGACTTACTCAACCCCGAAAATGAGATATTCTTCGGGAGATTTGGAACATTCAATTGAAAAGCTAAGCTCGTCATAGAGAATTCTAAACCGTATAATTGGAACTAACTTTGTCAACTTGATTTTCTATAAAAACACAGTAGATAAGCGCCGAAACAGCTTGTACTCCTGCGTTTCTCATCGCTTATGTTCGGTATTGCTTAAGGATGGTGTGGGTTGGGTCTTGTCAAGTTGGCTTGGTTGTCGTGAACACCGAGATCCCGAATAATTCCCAGGACACTATCTGCCACTTGTTCCCAACTGTATCGTGATCGCATTGTTCGAAGACAAGCGGCGCTCATTTCTTTCAGCCGTTCGGGGCTTGCAAGCAGCCGCTCCATTTCGGAAGCGAGCTTCTCCGGAGTGATGGGGTCGATAAGCTTTCCAGTAACGCCGTCTTCAATAATTTCTTTCATCCCACCGTTCTTGCTTCCGAGCACGGGAAGTCCACTCACCTGGGCTTCTACTACAGTAAGCGGGAATGAATCGAAGAAGATTGAAGGCGCTACCAAAAGCCCGGCCGAACGCATCGCTGCCGCTACCTCTTCCTGAGCGACCGCGCCGTGGAGATTGATATCGGGAAATTTGCCAGCAATTGTCTTCAAATCGAGATAATCGTCCCGTCCCCACATTTGGGCTGAGCCATAAACATCAAGGCGTAGATTTTGGAATTTTGCTCTCAGTTTTGCATAGGTTTCAAGCAGCACATGAAGCCCTTTGTCGACCACGAGTGCACCAACAAAGAGCAATTGGAGATAATTACGTTTCTCTGGATCTCCTGCGGTGAAAATGTTTAGGTCTGCGCCATTTGGTATGATTTGTACCATATTGATGTCGCAACCTGCATCGATGAGTTTTTCTCGCTGGGCCGCTGAAACGCAGACGATTCGATCGACATTATTTGCGATCGTTTGAGGCTGTAGGCCAAAATCCATGACCGTCGGTTCGTGAGTAATAAAAATGCGCGAACGAACTCGTGGATTATATTGTGTTTGGAGAAGCGCGAGTGGCTTGGAAACAGCGATAAAATCGTAGAGGAGAATTCCACGGATCACTTCAAGCTGATGAAACAGCAGCTGCGTGTTGTATTCTGGAGTAAGATCAATGTAGGTGACGCCGTCAAGAAATGTGCCACTGGTTTTTGATACTTCGGTTACAAATTCCGGTGGAAGGATACCAGCGAGATAGACTCGCTTGCCAAGACGAGAGAATGCTCGAGCGAGAGCGATGGTGGCAGTTTCGGCTCCAGCGCATGGACCAACTGGAGAGATGCGGTGGTCTTTATGTACGATGACGATCGGAACTTCACCATGCGCATACTTTCCATTCGTGTAAGTCGTCACCGCTACTTACTCCCCTGAAATATTTGATGGAGTTTAGATGAGCTGAGAACGGAAGATAGTGGCAGGAAATCTCTAATTTGTACTTCGTCTTACTTCCTTACCGACAACCACGTTAATTACCGAGGTATTTACTGTCGCTGAGCGTTGTCTACGTAGCGCAAAGTTGTTTCCCTACAAAAGACGCGTATAATATCAAAAGCGAAACATCGTATCGGATCAAGGTTTGATTCGGGTGATTTCGGACGCTGGTGTTGTGAGGTGAGGCATATGGAAGTGGTCGGAAACTCAGACGTAATAGGGTTAACTCAAGTTTGTACGAAAGGACATGAATTGGCGGTGAAGCAGCGATTCTCCGATTGGGTGAACAGGTTACTCGGAGCTGGAACTGTTGAGCTCAAACCTGAGAAGGGGATCGGCGGCACGGTAGGTGTGATTCAGATCTCTGCCGACGTGTGTAGAGCCGCGGAGAGGGATTTAGGCTTGAGGGAGGAATGCTATGCGGGTGGAATCGAGATCTCTTTGCAGGAGGCGGGTAGCCCGACGTGTTGGAAGCCGATACGGGTTAATCTGTCGAAGGCAAAGTGAAATCGCGAGCCGATTCGCCAAGCGGAAGCATGACCGGCGGGTTCCAATGCACATGAGTGTGTGGATGAGCCCGCCGGTCGGAGATTGGGAGGAGCAGGTTGTAGAGATGTTTACTCCCGATGCGATGTTTGCCATTTAAACTTAAAATTTTCGAGCCATTAGAAGTATTTGCCGCAATTCCCCGTCTAAACAGCACAACTCAATTAAGGAGAGAGCAAGCCGTAAGGTTTTAACGCACGGGTTTGACTGACCGTGGATCGCTTCGTTTCGAATTGATGAGGTGGTTCTAAGCTCGTTTCCGCAGGACACGTGTTTGGAACCACCTTGTCTTTTCCCGCCAGGGGTGCGCCTTGGCAGGCGAGGTGGATGTTTCTCGGTGGAGGTCGGATTTATGTGTGGACGATGCGGTGGTACGAGAAAGGTTCAGATCCCCAAGAAGTGCGTCAATGGCTGTAAGAAGGGGAGGCTTCCGGGTGGCGAACGATGCGGACGGTGTCGGGGAGGGACTCGAAAGTTCACCGAAACTGTCGACTGCCCCACATGTGTGCCGAAGCCACTCGCGATTCCCGCCATGGCCGGTTGACGGGAGTCTCGCTAGCTAGGCGAGTTCCTTCAACTGGCCGAAGGGCCGAGAGCTTGCTCTCGCCCTTTTTTTCAGTGGCACGCCTCGGTCAGCTGTTTCAGACTTAATTAACCCCACCGGTTCTCTAATGCGGAGCCTATTTTTTCAGCTGCGGTCCCGTCGCCGAAGGGATTGGGACCGCCGGGAGCAGCTTGCGAGCGCGTGAGGTAGTCTTGGGCCGCCTGGAAGAGCGCATCCGGCTGGTCAAGTGGAGAGAGTTTGGCAAATCCGGCCGCAATCGCCTCGGGCCGTTCGGTGGTGTTCCTTGTTACAAGCACAAACTTTCTAAAGCTTGGCGCCTCCTCCTGAATTCCGCCGGAGTCCGAAATGACGAGTGACGCGTTCTTCAGCAGGTAAAGGGTCGTTGCGTAATTAACCGGCCGGAGCAAATGGATCTTTGCCTGACCGCCAAGCCTCGCTTGAACGACGTTCGAAATATTTGGGTTTAAATGAAACGGGTAAACGATATGCAGGTCTGGAATGGTTTCTACCAGCTGAAGAAGAACATCACAGAGGTTCCGAAGTGGAAGATCGAAATTTTCGCGACGGTGTCCAGTCACTAATACGTATCGTTTCCGCTCCAGTGCGAGTGGGTTGAGCTGAAGATCAAGTTCACAGCCGTTTGCTGAGAGACGTTGGTTCATCCATTGGAGCGCATCTACAACTGTGTTGCCGACCACGAATACCTCCCCACTTACTTTCTCCTCGCTGAGCTGCTTCCCGGCGAGTGTCGTAGGCGCGAAGTGAAGATCTCCAAGCCGCGAGATGACGGTGCGATTCATCTCCTCAGGAAAGGGCGAATCGAGGCGGTAGGTGCGGAGTCCAGCTTCGACATGAGCAAGGGGAAGTCCGAGGTGAAATGCCGAAAGCGCACCAGCAAGTGCCGTAGTGGTGTCTCCTTGAACGATAACCCCGCAGTACGGAGTGGTTGGGTGAACTAATGTCTGTTCGAGTGAAGCAAGTGCACGTGAGAGAAAGCCGAGTGGTGTTTGGTTCTGTTCCATGAGTGCCAGCTCAATGTCCGGCTTGAGTCCGAAAGCAGAAAATACCTGGCTTGCCATCTCTCGGTGTTGCCCGGTTGAGATTACGATCGGGGCAAGCCGCTTGCTCGCACGGAGGCGGAAGATTACCGGGGCAAGTTTAATGATCTCAGGCCGAGTTCCAAGGACGATAGCGACATTTTTCATATGAAAGTTTTACGCTTTGTTTGTCACCGTTCACTGTCATTGCGAGCGTAGCGAAGCAATGACAAGAAGTAGCAAGCTCATTTGCCACCGTGAACCGATATCTTTGCTTTAGCCTAAAGATATGCAAATCTCAAATCGAAGTGAGAAAGATGACAACTCTCATCGTACTGTTCGTTGTACTCGCGAGCTTTGGCGTCTACATCATCTGGATGCCTGGAATATCTCACCGCGGAACACTTCCTGAGCTTACGCACGATGAGCAAATCTTGAGCGAGAAGCTCGCGACTCATGTAAAGAAGCTCGCGATTGAAATTGGTGAACGGAACGTAAACCGTATCTCCAAACTTACTGAGGCAAGAAATTACATTCGAACAACCTGGGAGGAGCATGCTCTCCTTGTCCACGAACAGGAGTTTTCGTTTGGGACAGCGCGGAGGGAAAAAGTTTCAAATCTTGAAGTCATCTTTCCTAGCGAGGGCGGAGCGGAGGTAGTCGTCATTGGTGCGCATTACGATTCAGCGCTCAATTGTCCGGGGGCCAATGATAATGGAAGTGGTGTCGCAGCTCTCTTAGAACTTGCACCACGATTTAAAGCAAAGAAATTCAAACGAGAACTCCGTTTCGTTGCGTTCGTGAATGAAGAGCCGCCACACTTCCTTACCGAGTCGATGGGGAGTTTCGTTTACGCTCGTGTGCTCAGGGACCAAGCAATCGATGTCAGTGCGATGCTCAGTATTGAAACTATCGGTTACTACTCGGACGAGAACGGAAGCCAGCAGTATCCATTTCCGTTCTCCCTGTTCTATCCCGATACTGGTAACTTCATTGGCTTTGTTGGAAACCTAAAGTCCGGCGGCTTAGTGCGGCAAACAGTCGCCGCTTTCAGGAAGACCACCAAATTCCCGGCTGAAGGTGTTGCTGCGCCGGCATTCATTCCGGGAGTGGGCTGGTCGGATCATGCTTCATTCTGGAAGCACGGTTACCGAGCGTTGATGGTTACTGATACTGCGCCATTTCGCTATCCTGATTATCACCTCGAAAGCGATACCCCGGATAAACTCGATTACGCCCGGCTTGCACGAGTTGTTGATGGGCTAGAGCATGTGATTCGAGATTTAGTAGAGTAGTGTCGATTACTCGGGCCGTTCACCAATCGTCGTTGGCCGGCCCCGAGGGAATTCTTCAGCGATTGCGGTGCAGAGCGCATTGAGGTCGACTGGCTTTTCGAAACATCGTCGCGCACCAAACATTTCAGCGATTTCAAAAAAGGCTTTCGTATTCGGTAAACCGGAAACGATGATCACTTTTGTTCGCTCGTTGATGGCTTTAATTTGTTTTGCAAGGGTAACGCCATTTAAATGTGGCATGTGGATGTCAGTGATGACTAACGGTGGTTGATAGGCACTATATATCTCGAGTGCCTCTTCGCCATCGCGTGCTTCGAGCACCTCGTAGCCGTTGGTCTCGAGTAAGAGAGAGAGACTCTTCCGGAAGAGTTCGTTATCGTCGACCACGAGAATCGTTTTCGCCATTCGCTAGACTCTCCAAAAAATGGCTAAGCCCCTCTCCTAATTATCGGTCAAAATTAGGAATTCTGTTGCTGATTGAGAGTAAGAACTGGAAGAAGCTTCTAAAAAAGTTTTAATAATTATAATCGCTTATCCTCTGTGCGTGGATTTAGGGCGAGAGAATCCGGGAACTAACTACGGGGATTTCCCGGAGCAAATAAGGAAACGAACGACAAGTTCTAACGACTACTCCTATGAAAGGGCCTCGTGCCAATGCAGGCAGAAATTTTGAAGAATGAGTGAATGGAATAATAAGGAGTAGTCATGAGTTCCGCAATTGAAACCAATGGAGCGACCGTAGGAGCCGCAAACGAAACATTATCATATCAAACGCTACGCTGAGTGACAGTGTGGTCGCAAAACAATCTCCCAGCACGCGCTGCTGTTCGGAGGCACCGACGCTCCCATCTCTCGATGAGAGCATCGGGACGATTGCAGAGTTGGTGCTTACGCTTCTACGCAGTCTGAACTACCTCATCGAGCAGCTCAAGGGCCTCGGCGCAACTACGACCAATAACTCACTCCAAGCAGGTTCTGTTTCGACGCCGCCAACCGCTCCCATTGCAACGGAAGCTCCGCTCGCGACCGCCGGAGAGGTTTCAGCAGCCCCAACGCCAGCTCCTGCAGCACCCGAAGCAACGGCAAAGCGAGTTACGGAACCACCAGTTATCTCGGTGCCGAGCGCTACCACTGACGTGAAGACGTATCTCGCAGAAAGCTTTGGTGGGAAAACGACAGTGAGCGAGCGAGAGGCTTACCTTGCGGTAGTTGGTTGGGGATTTAACGTGATGAGTGAAGCAGCGGGAAATCCAAAGATTCGCAAATTTTTCAATAACCGAACGAAAGAACTCCTCACTGAACAGGCAAGTCGCGGCGAGACGCTTAATTTTCAATCGGTCGCTAATACCATCCTTCGTGAAGCAATCAGCAAGAAACTAATCACTCGCGAGCAGGCCGAGCACACCAAGGGAAATGCTTTCTTCGCCGCACAGGTCGACAATACGTACAATAGTCTGAAGGGTGAGGCGAAGCGAGATGAAGCGATCGAGAAAGTCGCAGAGCGAGTTAACTTTCTCATTCAGAATCCGGATAAGAATATGTTTCGTCCGGTGTAGGGGATTACCTACTTTTCTTTTGACATCAATATGCGTTCTATTGTATGCTTAAACATATGAGAACAACTGTCAATATTAATGATGCACTGATGCGTCGGCTGAAGCAGGAAAGCGCTAAACAAAATGTGACTATGGGTGAGCTCATTACACGGGCTCTTCAGCAGCTTCTTAGTGGATCCAAAAGTCCTGGCGGTACTTATCGGCTCAAATGGCGGACCGAGAAAGGCTCTGTTATGCCCGGTGTTGTCTTAACCGACCGCGATTCTTTATTTGAGATTATGGATGGGAGACGTTGATTGCACTCGATACCAATATCCTTGTTTATGCACGAAGAGAGGAGACTCCGTTTCACCGAGAGGCATTGACGCTTCTCACTGAGCTTGCCGAAGGCGATCTCCCGTGGGCGCTTTTGTGGCCTGTAGTTTATGAATATGTTCGCGTAGTAACGCATCCTCGTGTTTTCTCCTCACCTTCACCAGTTGCCGATGTCGTAGAGGATCTCGTGGCACTCGCGCGGAGTCCGAGTGTAGTACTTCTTGGCGAAGGTTCCTCCCATCTCTCCATCTTTGAACGAACTGTTCTCTCAAGTGACGTGCAAGGAAATCTTGTTCACGATGCGCACATTGCAGCACTTGCGCTTGAGCATGGAATTAGCGACTTTTTAAGTTGCGATCGAGATTTCACCCGGTTTCGCTTGTTGCCAGTTAGAAACCCGTTTCAAGATTAATGTTCTTGAACATTCGGGGCCAAGCGAAAGGCGCTATCTTCCCTTCGACTCGCTCAGGGCACGCGAGATTTTGCTTTGCAAAATTCGCGTGGCGGAGAGGGGGGGGATTCGNNCGGCCACCTCTCCGGGAAGGGAACAGATTCATCTTGAAGTTAGACTTTTGTAGAAGTTTAAGTTCGAGATCAAGGTCAAGCTCAAGTCAAAGTTCAAGTCTAAGTCGAGGTCTAAGGCTAAGTAGAACCCTACGGCTTTGACCTGCGAGTTCTAATGCTGCCGCTGGCGGAGAGGGAGGGATTCGAACCCCCGGATCCACGAGGGATCACTGGTTTTCAAGACCAGCGCCTTAAACCACTCGGCCACCTCTCCATTTTTGAAAGCATGCATGCTTTCAAAAATGGAGAGTCCTCCGAAGCTTTAGCGAAGGAGGACTTATATTTCAAAGCTCCGAGGCAACCCATGCGCCTGCTTTGTTAATCACTGCCTGAGTTTCTCCGCTCTACAAAATAGTCATTCCAAATCAGAATGCGCTATCTTGTATTGTCCTCCTACGCCAAGGCTTCGGAGGATCACGCGAGATTCTGCTTCGCAGAATCTCGCGTGGCGGAGAGAGCGGGATTCGAACCCGCGGTACGGTTTTACCCGTACACTCGATTAGCAATCGAGCGCCTTCGACCTCTCGGCCATCTCTCCCAACAACTTCCACAACGAAACGCTGTTAAACTATTTCCAACGGCTTCTATCAAGCGAACCGGAACGCTTGTTGCGCAGCCCCGGTTTCATATTCAATTGCTCAACAAATGAATTCCCCAGTACTTGCATAGAGGTATCAATCAAGATAAAGCTGATCCCCTAATTTGCCGTGCGCACCCGTAGCTCAGGTGGATAGAGCGACTGGCTACGAACCAGTAGGTCGGGCGTTCGAATCGCTCCGGGTGCACCATCCCTGCCGCTAATCGACGTGCCTCGATGGAGAACCATTCCCACGAATACTTCATGCGTGCCGCGCTCGAGCAGGCTCGAACAGCTGTGGCTTGTGGTGAAGTGCCAGTCGGTGCAGTTGCGGTCTTTGAGAATCGAATTGTCGCGACCGCGCACAATGAGATGGAGCGACAACGCTCGGCAACGGCACACGCAGAGAGATTGCTCATCGATCGCGCAAGCGAAGCGCTTTTAAACTGGCGGCTCGAAGGTGTCTCAATCTATGTCACCCTTGAACCGTGCACGATGTGTGTTGGTGCGATGTTACTCGCCCGGGTGAATAGTATTTTTTTCGCCTGCGACGATCCCCGACAAGGTGCTGCCGGGTCGTTGTATGATCTGACGAATCTTAGTCCGGGAGACAGTATCGGGGTTTACTCGGGCGTTCTCGCCGAAGAGGCACGGGAACTGCTTCAACGGTTTTTTGCGGAGCGACGGGGGGTGTAAGGACGAAGTCAGAGTACTCTTCGACTTAGCCTTATACTTAGCCTTATACTTAGCCTTGAACTTTGACTTGAGCTTGAGCTTATCCTTATAACTTAACCTTCGACAGTTTAAGTTCGAGTTCAAGGTCAAGCTCAAGTCAACGCTCAAGTAGAAGTCTACGCCTAAGGCTAAGTTTAACCGATCTGCCTCACGGCTGGCGGAGAGGGGGGGATTCGCGTGGCGGAGAGGGGGGGGATTCGCCTACTACGTCGCTCGCATCCGGCTCGCTCCTGCGTAGGCTCCCCTCGTTCGCTGAAGTGGACATCCCTGTCCACTTCACCCGGAAAACCCGCTCCGCGCATTTTCCAGGTCGCTCACTCGCTTCGAATCCCGCTGTCGGTATCATGCAACACTGGCGGAGAGGGGGGGATTCGAACCCCCGGTACGGGTTAACGTACACACGCTTTCCAAGCGTGCGCCTTAAACCACTCGGCCACCTCTCCGTTTAAATGATGCTCACATGGTGAGAATCATTTAAACGGACCCTGAGCGAGCAAAGCGAGTCGAAGGGTCCTCATAATTCGTACCTTACCAAACTCTCAATCAACTCCTTCACTTTCCCTAAATCATTCGTAGGCAATTTACAAACATGATGCTCGCAAACATAGAACGTCGTCTTCCCATCCAACCGCTCCTTCCCGCGTAACGGCACTGGCGCACTCTCATCGGTAAGTGCTTTTCCAGATTCCCCAAACGCGAGCACAATGTTTGGCAGGAACGTTTGAGCAAGATACTTACGAAAATCTTTCCAAACTTGTGATTCACGGTCCCCGATAACGCCCACCTCTTTGCTTCGGTCAAGCTTATAGTCGAGCGCAATGAGCGCAGACGCATACGCCGAAGGATATTTCGACATTGGCCCGGACATCGAAATGAAGAGTTCATTCGCGCGTGTTTCAAATTCCTTTCTGCCGGTTAGGGCATACAACTGCAAGAGATTGAGCGTCGAAACGGCGTTTGGGGAAGGAACGGCGCCATCATGTAACTCCTTCTTGCGGACAATAAGCTGCTCTCCTTCAGTTGAGGTGAAGAAATACCCAGCCGATTCATTGTCCCAGAACAGACGATCTTGCATCTCCTGGAGTGTTACGGCCCACGTAAGCCACCGCTCATTAAAGCTTGCCTGATAGAGTGAAAGCAATCCGGCGATGAGATAACTATAATCGCTGAGCACCCCAGGGAAAGCAGCATCACCGTCGCGATAACGCCGCAGTACCATTTTGTTTGGTCGATAGAGTTTCTCCTGGATGAACTTTGCAGCATTCTCCGCGGCAGTGAGATAGCGTTCGTTACCGAGAACACGATACCCGTCGGCTAACGCACCAATCATCAGGCCGTTCCAATCGGTTAGGATCTTGTCATCCCTGTGCGGCGGAATGCGCTTCTTTCGCGCGTGACGCAGCTTCTCCGAGAGTTCATGCACTAGCGGTTCATGCTTCGCCGACCACGGCTGAGATGCGGGAAGGAACAGTATGTTCTTTTCATCCTCAAAATTACCGTGTTCGGTAACACCATACACTTCAGTGATCCGCTTTAGCTCTGTGTCGCTCAGAACTTTTTTCAGTTCGCTGTAATCCCAGACATAGAATGCACCCTCTTCGCCAACTTCACCCGCGTCCTCAGCCGAATGGAATGCCCCGGCCTCGTCAGTCATCTCGGACCGGACGTAGTTTAAGGTTCCCTCTGCTACTTCACGAAACATCTCATTCTTTGTTACTCGATAGGCTTCGAGGTAAACGCTTGCAAGTAGCGCATTATCGTAGAGCATCTTTTCAAAATGTGGGACCAGCCATCTCGCATCGGTTGAATAGCGATGGAAGCCCCCACCGAGCTGATCGTAGAGTCCTCCTCGTGCCATCTGATCAAGGGTCGTCGTCACCATCTCGAGAGCTTGGCCTGAGCCGGTGCGTCGATGGATTCGGAGCAGCAGCGCGAGACTCTCTGTCCTTGGGAACTTCGGGGCTGAGCCAAAGCCACCGAACCGTGGATCAAAGCTCCGCTCGAGATCTCGATACGCTGCACGGAACAAGTCCTCATCGAGCTTCGCCTCTTCGCCGAGTGGGCCTTCCTGCTTCTTGAGCAGGTCGGTGAGCTCGGTTGCGGCGCGAGCGATCATCTGTGGATTCTCTCGCCATTTTTCAGCAATCTGCAGCATAATCTGCATGAACTGTTCACGAGGGAAGTAGGTCCCACCGAAGAACGGTCGCTTGTCAGGCGCAAGGAACAAACTCATCGGCCACCCACCATAGCCGGTCATGATCACCACTGCGTCCATATAGACTTGGTCGACATCAGGGAGCTCCTCGCGGTCAACCTTAATGCTAATGAAATGCTCGTTGAGCACGGTTGCTACGTCCTCGTGCTCGAACGATTCCTTTTCCATGACGTGACACCAGTAGCAGGTCGAGTACCCGATCGAGAGGAAGACGGGCTTCCCCTCGCGCTTGGCAGTAGCGAAAGCCTCCTCCCCCCAAGGATACCAGTGCACTGGATTATCTTTGTGTTGGAGGAGGTAGGGACTCTTCTCCCTCCCGAGACGGTTGAAACTTGAGAGTGTCATTGTTGCTATACCTTTCCCATTTGAG